>Ga0255338_1001243_pt1 | contig 50935 bp, 54 predicted proteins | sample MeOH1_35cm_T4_19_FD_203715 | JGI IMG/M metagenome (GOLD analysis project Ga0255338, IMG submission 203715) | Sandy soil microbial communities from University of British Columbia, Vancouver, Canada - MeOH1_35cm_T4_195 | ecosystem: Engineered > Artificial ecosystem > Sand microcosm > Unclassified ...
CGAAACACCTGGCCGAGAAGTTCGAAGGCGTCGTCGGGATCGTCATGGTCGCCGCCATCGTCCTGCTCGCCATCGGCCTGATCTACGGGATCATGACCACCGGCAGCACCGAACCCAAGTGGATGCAGTAGGGCCCTAGAGGTCCTTGGCCAGCACCAGATCGTCATAGGTGTTGGCGCCCACCTGGAACTTCCGCACGCCCGCCTGGGTGAACCCCTGGCGGGCGTAGAAGGCGATTGCGCTCGCGTTCTCGCCGTAGACGCCCAGCAGCACGCGTCGGGCGCCGGCGGTCTTTGCGGCTTCGAGCGCCACGGCCATCAGGCGCGCGCCCAGACCGCCGCCGTGGAAGCGTGACAGCAGGTAGATCCGCTTGATCTCCCGGTCGCCGGCTCCCGTCGGTACGGGCAGGTCCGGCGGGCTCAGCATGACATAACCGACCAGCGCGCCGGTCTCCGCGACCTCCGCGGCCCAGAACCGATAGTCTTCCGGCTTGGCCAGCCAGCCGGCATAGCGCGCCGGCCCGTGCTCGTGCTCGCAATGCGCCAGGAGGTCCGCGGCCGGCAGCACGCCCGCGTAGGTCTCCAGGAACGTCGCCTGCCCCGCCAGCGCCAGCGCGCCCGCGTCGGCCGGGGTGCAGGGCCGGATTTCGATCCGCATTTCCACTCTCAAAACCTCGTCATGGCCGGGGCCTGACCCGTCCATCCATGCGGCGCGTTCCACCGCGCCCGGCCCCGCTTGCTCACCTCGGATGGATGGCGGGGTCAAGCCCGGCCATGACGGCCAAAGGGAGGGCTGTTCTGGCGGCGCGCGCCGCGCTACCACTTCAACTAATCAACGATAAGGGAGGGATGACATGACAGGTCGGGTGAGCGGCAAGGTGGCCCTGGTGACAGGCGGGGCCAGCGGCATCGGCCGCGGGTGCGCCGAGAAGCTGGCGTCCGAGGGCGCGTTCGTCGTCGTCACCGACATCCAGGACGCGCTGGGCGAAGAGGTCGTGGCCGGCATCAAGAAGGCCGGCGGCCAAGCCGAGTACCGCCGACAGGACGTCACAGACGAGGACGTCTGGATCGAGGTCGTCGACGGGATCAGGACCCGCCACGGCCGCATGGACTTCCTGGTCAACAACGCCGGCATCGGCATCGGCGGGTCGGTCCTGGAGATGACCCTGGCCAACTGGCGCCGCCAGACGGCCATCAACCTGGACGGCGTGTTCCTGGGCACCAAGCACTCCATCCCGCTGATGCGCGCCTCGGGCGACGGCGGCTCGATCGTCAACATCTCCTCGGTGGCGGGCCTGAAGGGCTCGGCGAACCTCGCCGGCTATTGCGCCACCAAGGGCGGCGTGCGGCTGTTCACCAAGGCCGTGGCCATGGAGTGCGCCAACGCCAAGGACGGCATCCGGGTGAACTCGGTGCACCCCGGCCTGATCGAGACCCCGATCTGGCTGACGGTCACCGAGGCCCTGAACCCCGGGGCCAACGCCCCGCCGGACCTCGACGCCATGTCGGCCATGGCTGTGCCGCTGGGCGTGAAGGGCTATCCGGAAGACATCGCCAACGGCGTGCTGTGGCTGTGCTCCGACGAGAGCCGCTACGTCACCGGCCAGGAGCTGGTGATCGACGGCGGCCTCACGGTGCGCTGAGCCGAGCGGCGGCGCGCCCGTAGGCCGGGCGCGCCATCATCCGCTCGCGGTGGGCGGCCAACGGCGCTGGAATCTCGTGCCCCAGCGCGCCCTCCCACATGCCCAGGGTGGTCGAGATCGCGATGTCGGCCAGGGTCAGGTCGCCGCCGACGAAGAACGCCGCCTCCCCGAGCAAGCTCGCCGCATATCCCAGGCCGTCGCTGACCCGGCTCTGACAGAACCCGTGCGTCCAATTGGCCGTCTGGTCTTCGGGGGCCATGAAGCTGGCGCCGATCAGCGGGTTCATGAGGCCGCCCAGCACCGCCTCGCTGAAGACGGCGAGCTGCAGGGTCCGCGCCATGGCCGCCGGCTCGATCGGCAGCAGAGGCGTCGGCCCGTACCGCTGGGCCAGGTAGATCATCATCGCCACGGACTCGCCCATGCCCACGCCGCCCTCGTCCTCCAGGAACGGGACCGAGCCCGGTGGGTACTTGGCGCGGTACTCGGGGGGTGACGGATAGGGAAACACCTCCGGCCGCCACGCCAGGCCCATTTCCTCGCACTGCCAGGCGACCCGTTGGCCGCGGATGCCGCGGTCGAAGTTGTGGATCGTGATCACGCCTTGCCTCCCGCCAGGCGGCCGCCCAGCCAGGCGCAGGGCAGCGTGCTCGCCGCGAGGCCCCAGGAGTACCAGGCGGGGCCCAGGTCCATGTTTCGCGTCACGATGGCTCCAAGCACGCTGAGCGCCAGGCCGATGCCGCCGACGATGAGGGCGTGGCGCATGGGGTGGTGCGGCGCGACCCGGGCCGCCACCCAGCTCCCGCCGACGCCGAACACGGCCCGGTAGGCCAGGGCCAGGGCGTAGAGGCCGGGATCGTGCATCGGCTCGCGGCGCGGCGGGAAGACGTGCGTCGCGTACATCACCTCGTCGGCGCCCATGGAGAGCGCCACGACCGTGGTCATGCCGGCCAGGATGGCCAACGCGCTTCTCACCAGGCGCCGCGGCGGCCGGGTCGTCATCGAGGAGGTCATGTCGGGGTTCCCTTGTCCGCCCTGGCGAAGGCCCTCAGCGCATCCCTGCCGTTCCAGCGCGCCGTCCGGTCACTGGACGCCGCCAATCTCTCGGCCACGGCCCGAGCCTCGGCGCGCAAGGTCGGGCTCCGCTTGCCGCCGATCGCGCGCAGCGCCCAGTTCACGCCCTTCTTCACGAAGTTCCGCTCGTCGGTCGCGCACGCTTCGATGAGCTTGAGCCCACGGAGGAAGTCGCCCTCCTCCCCCGTCCCATGCAGCGCCATGCAGGCCATAAGCGCGAAGCCGGCGCGGCGGCCGAACTCGTCGTTCAGCCCCGTCCACGGCGCGATCATCGCCGCCGCGCCCGGGACCTGGTCGAACAGCTTGAAGCAGACGGTGTCGACGATGCCCCAGTTGTCGAAATCGGCGCGCCAGCGGTCCATCTGGGCCGGCGTCACCTGCAGTGGATCGTCGATCATGCAGGCCACCATCCGGGCCTCGTACCAGCCGGTGTCCCACAGGGCCTGGGCCAGGTCGTGGTCCGGCCGCAGCGGCTTGGCCACCGCCTGCATCCGGTTCACCGCCACGCCCATCGCCTGGTCGACCACCAGTCCATAGCGCGGGGCCATCTCGTCGCGGATCTTCGGCGAGGCGTGGCTTTGCAGCGCCGCCAGCACCGCCCGCACCCGCTCCTCGATGGCCCCCGCCATGGTTCAGGCCGCGGCCAACTCGGCCAGGATGTCGTCCAGCCGGTCGTAGCCCATGGCCATGCCGTCGCTCATGCCGGTCTGCAGGGCGCCGTCCCGGGCCTCCTTGGAGGCGAACAGCATGGTGATGGTCGCGGTCGTCCGCCCTCCATGCTCCTCGAACACCAGGGTGTTCACCGCCTCGCCGCTGAACCCCTCCATGGCTTCCGTGGTGACGATCTTCTCGAAGGGAACGATCTCGACATAGACCCCGCTCGAGCCGAACTCCGTCCCGTCCTCGTCGCTGCGCCAGCGGTGGCGGTAGGCGCCGCCCACGGTGAGGTCGACCTCACAGACGGGCATGCTCCAGCCCGGCGGGCCCAGCATCCAGCGACGCAGCAGCTCGGGCTTCGTGTGGCAGTCCCACACCAGCTTGGCGGGGGCGTCGAACACCCGCGCCACGCGGATCTCGCGGTCGGAGGGGGTGGTGACCTCGACAGGTTTCGGCATCGGTTCAGTCCTTCTTGGCTTTCAGCTCTTCCAGCAGGTTGTCGAGGCGCGCGTAGTTGGCCTCCCAGAGTTCGCGGTAGCGCTCGATCCACATGTTGGCCTCCTGCAGCGGCCGGGCCTCGATCCGGGCCGGCCGGCGCTGGGCGTCGCGGCCCCGGCGGATCAGCCCGGCGCGCTCCAGCACCTTCAGGTGCTTGGAGATCGCCGGCTGGCTCATGGCGAACGGTTCGGCCAGCTCGTGCACCGAGGCCTCCCCCGTGGCCAGCCGCGCCAGGATCGCGCGGCGGGTCGGATCGGCCAGGGCCGCGAAGGTGGCGTCGAGCTGCTGTTCATAACTCATAGGTTCTAGAACTAATTGGTTATATTCCGACGGTCAAGTCGACGTCTCGCGTCCCGTCCGCTAGACGCCCGCCATGGCTGCGACCCTGCATGTGATCTTCGGCCCCTCAGGAGCCGGCAAGACGACCTACGCCCACACCTTCGCCCGCCGCGAGAAGGCGGTGGCCTTCATCCTCGACGACTGGATGGCCAAGCTGTTCGCCCCCGACATGCCCGATCCGATCGAGTACGAGTGGATGATCGAGCGGGTGCAGCGCTGCGAGGCGCAGATCTGGTCCACGGCGGCCGGCGTGCTGGCGGCCGGGACCTCGGTGATTCTAGACATCGGCCTGATGCGGAAGGCCGACCGCGAGCGCGTCCGCGAGATCGCCGCCGCCACCGAGCTGCCCCTGCAGTTCCATTTCGTCACGGCCAGCGCGGAGGCCAGACGCGCTCGGGTGGCGGACCGCAATGTCGTCCGCGGCGAGAACTTCGCCATCGAGGTCACGCCCGCGATGTTCGACTTCATCGAAGGCGTCTTCGAGGCCCCGGACCCCGAGGAACTGGTCGGCGCGGTGATCAGCGAGAGCGCCTGAACCGCCTCAGTGCTGGAACGTCGGGTAGAGGTGCGCCGGCCAGGTGGCGTCGGCCGCCCGGTGGTAGGCCTCGCGCTGGGTCAGGCGGGCGTTGTACTCCACCAGCACCGGATGCTCCGGGAGGACCTTGCGGTAGAACAGCCGTGAGATCGTCCCGCCCAGCACCACGTCGGCGGCGGTGAACCGGTCGCCCAGCAGCCACTTGCGGCCCGCGAGCGTCGTGGTCAGCGCCCCCACCATGTCGTCGAACGCGCCGAAGCCCGCGTCGGCGCCGGGCAGGTCGATCTTCTGATCGTGGAGCGTGGCGACGGGGTCCACCACCGCCGTGGAATAGACCATCCACTTCAGATAGGCGCCCCGGTCCTTGTCCTCGATGCGAGGCGCGAGCGTCCCATAGCTGTACCGGTCGGCCAGGTAGATCGCGATGGCGGGGTTCTCGCTCACCACCACCGCCCCATCGGTCAGGGTCGGCACCTTCCCGGCCGGATTGAGCTTCAGATACGCGGGATCCTTCTGCTCGCCCTTGCGGATGTCGACGGTCCTCACGTCGAAGGCGAGGCCGATCTCCTCCAGCATCCAATAGGCGGTGAACGCGCGGCTGCCCGGCGAATGGTACAGGGTGATCCCGCGCTTGGGGGCCATGGCGCTCTCCTCAGGTCGAGCAGAGGTAGTGCGAACCCTGCAGATTTGCGAGGCTGCCGGACGGGAGGGATTTGCCCTCGTCGCGGCTCGGGTCAAGCTGCGCCCTAGGACGCTGGAGCCGGGGAAGGCCGGCGCGGACCTCTCGCCGCGTTCAAGTTAAACAACCCGTGCTCTTGATTTTTGCGGCGCACAATCCTAGCTTCTTTGCCCCCGGGTCGCATTCGCCCGCGGCCGGGTTGGGGATCACCAAGGCGCACCTCGAGTCAAAATGGAAAAAGTTCCGATGACCGTCGAGGGCTATAGAGCCCTCGACGAAGAACTGAAGCGTTTGAAGACACTGGAGCGTCCGGCGGTGATCGCGGCGATCGCGGAAGCGCGCGCCCACGGTGACCTCTCCGAGAACGCCGAGTACCACGCCGCCAAGGAGCGGCAGGGCTGGATCGAAGGCCAGATCGCCGACATCGAGGACCGTATGGCCCGCGCCCAGGTGATCGACGTCTCCAAGCTCAGCGGCAGCCAGATCAAGTTCGGCGCTACGGTGTCGGTCATTGACGAGGACACCGAGGAGTCGGCCCGCTACCAGATCGTCGGCGAGCACGAGGCCGACGTGAAGAGCGGCCGCGTCTCCGTCACCTCCCCGATCGCGCGGGCGATCATCGGCAAGGAGACGGGCGACGTCGTGGAGGTGATCACCCCCAACGGCGCCAAGGCCTACGAGATCACCAAGGTGGAGTGGGTCTGACCCACTCCTGCCGATGGCTCCGGGCGGGCGTCCCCTAAGGATCTGGGCCGTATCCGACGGCCGCGCCGGTATCGAGGCCCAGGCGCTGGGCCTCGCCGAGGCGGTCGCACGCGTCAAGCCGGCGCATATCGGCGTCAAGCGGATCGGCTGGAAGGCCGGCCTGGGCCGATTGCCGTGGCGGCTGATACCACCTGGCGCCGCGACCGGCGATCCTATCGCGCCGCCCTATCCCGACATCTGGATCGCCGCCGGCCGCGCCACTCTGCCGTTCTCCACCCGCATGCTGAGCTGGAGCGAGGGCAAGACCTTCGTGGTGCAGACCCAGCACCCGCGCGCGCCGCTGGACCGCTTCGACCTGATTGTCCCGCCGGAACATGACGGCCTGACGGGCCCCAACGTCGTACCGATCCTCGGCGCGCCCAACCGCATCACGCCGGAAAAGCTGTCGCTCGATCTCGCGCGGTTCCAGGACGCGATCGCGCCCCTACCCCACCCGCGGGTCGCCGTCATCGTCGGGGGCAAGTCCAGGGCCCACGACCTGCCGCGCGATCGCGCGGCGGCCATGGGCGCGGAGATCGCGCGGACCCTCGAGGCGGCCGGCGGCTCGCTTCTGCTCAGCTTCACCCGCCGCACGCCACCCGCCGCACGCGCCGCCATGACGGCGGCCCTGGCTCATCTGCCCGGGATCATCTGGGACGAGACCGGCGACAACCCCTACTTCGCCTTCCTGGCGGCTGCGGACGCCATCCTGGTCACCGAGGACTCCACCAACCTCGCCACGGACGCCGCGGCCACGGCCAAGCCGCTGTTCATCCTGCCGATGGCGGGGCGGAGCGCCAAGCTGGCCCGGTTCCACGCCGAGCTCCGGCGGCGGGGCATAGCGCGCCCCTTCGCGGGCGAGTTGACAGCGCCGTCTTATCCGCCACTGCTAGAGACCGACCGAGCCGCCGGCGAACTGTTGCGCCGCTACGACGGTTCGGCCTGATCGGGGGCGAGCGCTCAACCCTGGGGCATGGTTTTCTTGTCGCACGCAAGCTGTACGGTAACTTTGTCTAAGGATTTGGCGTTAGCCTTCCCGCAAGGGACATCAACTGATTCGTAACCGGGGGCCGCACAGTGGCGACTTACTTCTTCGAAGACATGACCGCGGCGCAGGCGGCCACCTACAACTCGAACGTCGACCGCATCATCTTCTCCGACACGACGCTGACGGCCGCGCGGGTTTCGGTCTCGTTCGTGCCGTTCACGGTCGACACCCCCGACCGGATCGTCCTCACCGCCCCGAACAAGTCGCTGACCTTCGCCGATCCGGGCGGCTTCCGCACCCAGGCCAACGGCCAGGGCAGCGGGGCCGTGTTCACCGACGGCTCGCTGCTCTACGCGGGCCTCATCGGGGATGACACCGTCACCGGCAGCGCGGGCGCCGACGGCCTCTACGGCGGCACCGGCAACGACACTATGGCCGGCGGCGCCGGCAACGACGTGCTGCAGGGCAACCAGGGCGCCGATACCTTGTCGGGCGACGCCGGGGACGACGTCATCTACGGCGGCCGCGACAACGACCTCATCACGATGGGCAGCTTCACCAACGCCACCGTCCTCCAGTTCGCTCAGGGCAACCTGGGCAACGACACGATCGTTGGCGGGGCCGGCATCGACCTGCTGCTGGGCGGCCAGGGCGACGACAGCATCGACGCCAGCCAAGGCGGCGGCGACTACGTGCTGGGCAACCTCGGCAACGACACCCTCACCGGCTCCACGTCGGGCGACACCCTGGGCGGCCAGGACGGAGACGACGTCGTCTCGGGCGGCGGCGGGGCCGACTCGCTGGACGGCGGCACGGGCAATGACGCCATCACCGGCGGCGGCGGGGCCGACACGGTCGACGCCGGCGACGGCAACGACACCGTCACCGCGCTCGGCGGCGCCAACATCGTCAACCTGGGCGCCGGCAACGACACCATGGTGAGCACGGACGGCGCCGATCTGATCGACGGCGCGGCGGGCGACGACACGATCGCGGCGGGCGACGGCAACAACACCATCACCGCGGGCGTCGGCGACGACAGCGTCACCAGCGGCGGCGGAAACGACAACATCACCGCGAGCGACGGCAACGACACCGTCACCGCCGGCGCGGGCGACAACAACATCTCCGCCGGGATCGGCACGGACAGCGTGACCGCCGGCGACGGCAATGACACGATCAGCGGCGGCGACGGCAACGACACCCTCAGCGGCGGCGGCGGGACCAACAGCATCGACGCCGGGGCCGGGGCGAACCTCATCTCCCTGGTCGGCGGCGGCGGCACGGTGGTGGGCGGCGAAGGCGCCGACACGGTCACCGGGTCGGGCGAGGCCGTGAGCATCAGCGTCGGCGCCGGCAACGACACGGTCTCGACCACGGCCGGCAACGCCAGCATCGACCTCGGCGAAGGCGTCAACAGCCTGGCCGCGGGCTCGGGCAACGACACGGTCACGGCCGGCGCGGGCAACGACAGCCTGCTGACCGGCGCCGGCAACGACAGCGTCAACGCCGGGGAAGGCGTCAACACCATCAACGGCGGCGCCGGCGCCAATACGATCATCACCGGAGCCGGCGTCGACAGCATCACCACGACCACGGGCAACGACTCGGTGAGTTCGGGCGCCGGGGCCGACGTGATCAACGTGGGCGACACCAGCGCCGCCGGCGGTGTCGACAACGTCAACGCCGGCGCGGGCGCCGACTTCATCACCTACGCCGGCCGGGGCGGGATCCAGGCGGGCGACGACGCCGACACCATCAGCGGCTCGACGAGCGCCTTCGACAGCATCCTCGACGGCGGCGCCGGCGCGGACAGCATTGTCGCCGGCAGCGCCGCCGACACCATTACCGGCGGCGACGGCGCCGACACCATCACCGCGAACGCGGGCAACAACAACGTCTCGGGCGGCGAAGGGGCCAACTCGATCACCGCCGGCGCCGACAACGACACGGTCACGGGCGGCTCGTCGGCCGACACCATCAACGCCGGCGACGGGAACAATCAGATCGGCGGCGGCGACGGCGCCGACACCATCGTCACCACGGCCGGCGCGGACACCATCGACGGCGGAGCCGGGGGCGACACCATCTCGGCCGGCGCCGGCGCCAATGCGGTGAATGGAGGCGACGGCGCCGACAGCATCAGCGGCGCAGGCGCACTCACGGGCGGCGACGGCGCCGACACCATCGTCGGAACCGCCGGCGCCGAGACCATCACCGGGGGCACGGGCGCCGACAGCCTGGACGGCGGCGGCGGCGCGGACGTCTTCAACTTCAGCGCCGCCGCTTCGCCGGCGACGCTGGCCGGAGCCGATGTCATCGCCGGCTGGACGAACGCCGGATCCCTGGAGTTCGGCGGTTCGGGCGGCAACGGCACGAACTATGTGGAAGACGGGAGCGGCGCGGCCGATTTCGCGGCGGCGCTCGTGATCGCCAACACCCTGATGACAGGGCCCGTGTTCTACGTGGCCGTGGACGTGGGCGCCGACGTGGTGGTGTTCGCGGACACCAACGCCGACGGTACGGCGGACAGCGCGGTGCTACTCACCGGCCGCGCGCTGACCGATATCTCCGATACCAACATCGCCTGACCCGTCCATCATCGGACATGCGGGGCCGCCCTTCGGGGCGGCCCTTTGCTTTTGGGCCGCATCGGCCCATCACGTGGCCATGACCGGCGCAGCGCCCCTCCGCCCAGACCTCGCCCCATTCGCGGGTGATCGATCATCATGATCGGGCTCCGGATTCTCTTCGTCGTCGACGCCGGCCCTGCGGTGGGCGGCGGCCATGTGATGCGGTCGTTGACCCTGGCCCGCGCGCTGGAAGCCCAGGGCGCCGCCTGCGTCTTCGTCGGCCCGCCGGCGGTCGCCGAGCTGCTGGACGCCTTCGCGCCCGAGACGCCCCGGATCCCAGCCGAGGATCTGGCCGCCGCGGCGGTGCGCGAGGCCTTCGACGCCATCGTCTTCGACCACTATGGCCTGGGCGAGCCCGACCATCGCGCCATGGCCCTGGGCCGCCCCGTGCTGGTGATCGACGACCTGGCCGACCGCCCGCTGGGCGCCGACATCGTCCTGGACTCCGGCCCGGCCCGGCGCGCCGGCGACTACCTGGGCCTGACCGGCGAGACCACGCGGTTGCTGCTCGGACCAGCCTACGCCCCGATCCGCCCCGAGTTCGCCGCCCTGCGCGAGCCGGCCCTGGCCTGGCGCGGCGAACCCGTGCAGCGGGTGCTGGTCTCCATGGGCCTGACCGACGTGGGCGGCGTCACCGCCCGGATCGTCGAGCGCCTTCGCCCCCGCGTGCACGACATCGGCATCGACGTGGTGCTGGGCGGCCAGTCGCCCAGCCTGCCCGGCTTGACGAAGATCGCCCGTCGCGACCCTCGCCTTATGCTGCACGTCGATACCCCGCACATGGCCCGGCTCACCGCAGAGGCCGACATCGGTGTCGGCGCGGCGGGCTCCGCCACCTGGGAGCGCTGCGTCCTGGGGCTGCCGTCCCTGATGGTGGTGCTGGCCGACAACCAGCGCGGCGCGGCCCGCGCCATGGCCGAGCGCGAGGCGGCCCTGGTCGCCGACCTCACGGCGCCCGACTTCGAGGCCGTCTTCGACCGCGCCCTGATGCGGCTACTGCGCGACGCGGGCCTGCGCCGGCAGTTGGCCGCCGCCAGCGCCGAGGTCTGCGACGGCCTGGGCGCCGGCCGCACCGCCGAGGCGTTCCTCAACCTGATCGCGGCCCGCGCGGCCGGCGCGCCCTAATCGCGCATTAACCGTAATGTGTTGCCCTCTCCATTGAGTTCGGAGGGACCGGCGTTGGCCGTCAATCACCCACAGCCGCACGGCGCGCAGTCCGCCCCCACCCCCACGGCGGCGGATCCGCTCGTCCGGCTGATCGAACTGCAGACCATCCCCATGCCGAACGGCATCCTGGGCGTCGCCGAGGTCTCCAAGCACATCGGCTTCCCGGTCCACCGGGTGTACTACATCCGTGATGTGCCCACCGGCTCGGGACGGGGCAGCCACGGCCACAAGGCCCTGCGCCAATGCTTCCTCTGCCTGCGCGGCAGCGTCAGCCTGAAGATCACCCGCGACGGCCGCACCGAGACCGTCGAGCTGAACCGCCCCTCCCAGGCCGCCGTCGTGCCGGCCGGCTGCTGGCGCGATCTCAGCGACTTCTCCCACGACTCCGTGGTCGTCGTCCTGGCCTCGGAGGAGTACGACGAGGCCGACTACATCCGCGCCTACGAGGACTTCGTGCGCTGGGACGCCGGCGACGAACCCGTCACCGCGGTGCCCTACCTGGACCTGAAGCGAACCTCCCAGGCCCTGGGCGCCGAGATGGAACTGGCCATGCGCCGGGTCGTGAAGTCGGGCGCGCTGATCGGCGGCCCCGAGCTCGCGGCGTTCGAGGCCCGGTTCGCGGACTATTGCGGCGCGGAGCACATGATTGGCGTCGGCAACGGCCTCGACGCCCTGGCCATCGCGCTGCGCGCCTGGGGCGTCGGCCCCGGCGACGAGGTGATCGTGCCGGCGCACACCTTCATCGCCACCGCGCTCGCCGTGGACGAGGTCGGCGCGACGCCGGTCCTGGTGGACGTGGAGCCTGACACCGGCCTGATGGACATGAACGCCCTGGAGGCCGCCATCACCGGCAGGACCCGGGCGGTCATCCCGGTGCACCTCTATGGCCACCCGGTGGACATGGACGCCCTCAACGCCGCCATCGACGGCCGCGACATCAAGGTCCTGGAAGACGCCGCCCAGGCGCATGGCGCCCGCTACAAGGGCCGCCGGGTCGGCGCCCTGGGCGACGCGGCGGCCTTCAGCTTCTATCCGACCAAGAACCTGGGCGCCCTCGGCGACGGCGGAGCCCTGGTCACCGACGATCCCGGAACCGCCGGCGCGGTCCGGATGCTGGCCAACTACGGCTCGGTCGAGAAGTACGTCCACGAAATCGCGGGCCGCAACTCCCGCCTGGACCCGCTGCAGGCGGCCGTCCTGGGGGTGAAACTGGAGCACCTCGACGCCGGCAACGCACGGCGCAGCCAGCTCGCGCTCCGCTACTTCCTGGGCCTGACCGATGTCCGTGGGCTGGAGCTGCCGGCCGTGCGCGGGTGGGCCCAGCCGGTCTGGCATGTCTTCCCGGTCCGCGCGCCGGGCGTCCGCGACGAACTGCAGGCCTTCCTGGCCGAAGGCGGCGTGGGCACGAACATCCACTACCCCACCCCGGTGCACCTGCAGCCCTGCTACGCGGGCCGCTGGCGGGCCGGCGAATTCCCGGTCGCCGAGGCGCTGGGCGGCTCGCTGCTGAGCCTGCCGCTCGATCCCACCCACTCCGACCGCGAGATCGACTTCGTGATCGCCCGAGTCCGCGCCTTCTTCAGCGCCTGAGCGCCTCGGCGGCCTCGACCGCGTCCAGCACGTCCCCCACCTCGACCCGGAAGTCCTGGTGCAGGGCCAGCGGGTGGTAGAGGTCGTCCATCGGATCCACCTGCTCGCCGCTGGCGTGTACCACCGGCCCCGCACCGACGGCGGCGGCGATCCGCCGCCAGTACCAGTAGGCCGTCTGGCGGAACCGGGGCATCAGCACCACGGTCGGGCAGTCCGGCTGGCAGAAGATCAGGTTGGTGATCGCGGCGCCCGTCGCGCCGACAACCATCGCCGCGTTCGAGAAGACCGCGATCTGCTCCTCCAACGAAAGGCGTTCCGGCTCCAGGGCCATGAAGCCCCTCGCGACCAGCGCGGCCTCGATCTCGTCCTCGTTGACCAGCCGCCGGAGTTTGGTCTGGCGCCGAAGAAACAGCCGCCGCCTGGCTTCTCCGTTGGTCGAGGGCGCGCCCTGGCGAAGCCCCGCGACCGTCTCCGACAGGGCGCCCGGGCTGAAACGGCCGTGAGAGAACGGGACCGCGGATTGCTTGCGCAGGGTGAACGGGGCGTATCCGGCCGGCGACACATTGTGCAGGACGCCGACCCGCACCAGTTCCTCCGGCGGCAGAACGTGCAGCGCCAGGTCCGGACCGGCGGCCAGCGCGATCGAGCGCATCAGGTTCGGGTGCAGGTCCAGGTCGATGATCAGCGGAATCCCGCGCCGCCCGCCATGCCGCGCGAAGGCGACGATGCGCGGCAGCACCTCGGTCATCCAGTGGGCGTAGTTGAACGCGGTCGCGTCCGTGAACGCGGCGGCCTCCGGGAGGTAGTCCACATTGAACGGATCCGTCGGGATCCAGGCGGCCGCGCGATGACGGTCGGACACCTTCAGCCGGCCGTAGATCTCCTCGGGCGTCACATCGGCGCGCGGATCGATCATGTCGTGCCGGATGATGGCGTCCGTCGTGCTGAGCACGTTGGACCGACCCCGCACCAGGACATCGCGCAGGGTGGTCACGGTGACGGGCGGGAAATCGTACTGGAGCGGGGCCAGGTCGTAGAAGTCCGTCGCCGGAAACATTGGCGGCGGCCCGGCCTTCACCGTTTCGGCCTCGTGAAGCGTCTGCCGGGACACGCCGATCCGACGGGCGTAGGCCGCCTCGGTCAGGAACGGCAGGTTCGGGGGTGACGCCATAAGGTCCGCATCCGGCTCGCGGTAATGACTTCGCCGCGGGTTCAGTGGATCATCGCGACCAACAAATCTCCCGATTCCCGATCCAGCCCAAAGACCGCCGATGTCGTCCGACCCAGGCCCGTCCCCTGCAGACGCCAGCGTCGAGCGCGGCGCACTGGACGAAGCCCTGGCCCTCACGGCGGAGGCCGAGGCGCTGCTTGCCGCCGGCCAGATCGACGAGGCGGTGCGGATCGCCACGCGGGTGGGCGATTTCGGGCTCGACCTGGAACGCACGTGGCGCGTGCTGGCCGCGGCCTGCGACGCGCAGGGCGACCTTCCCGCGGCCCTGGCGGCCTACGACCAGCTCCTGGCGACCGCCACGGATCGGGACCAGATCAGCGGCCCCATGGGGCGAGTGGCCCTGCGCCTGGGCGACTATGCCAAGGCGGAGAGACTCCTGAAGGCCCATATCCGCGGCTTAGGCGCCGCTCCGCAGGCGATCGCCGACCTGGCCGCGGCCCAAACCGGACTGCAGACCTTCGACCGCGCCCACGCGACGCTCAAGGCCGCGCTGGAGGCCGACCCGGCCCAGCCTCTGTTGTGGGCGGCGCTGGGCCGGTTGCTGAGCGTCGAGGGCCGGCACGCTCATGCGGTGATCTTCTTCGAGGAGGGCCTGCGCCTCGATCCCGGCTCGGCGGACGCCCGCGCCGGCCTGGCCGATGCGCTGCTTCTGAGCGACGGCGAGGTCGACCGCGCCCTGTCCCTCAGCGCGGAGGCCGTCGCGGCGGCGGCATCGAACGACCGCCCGACGGTCAACGACGACCACGCTCGCCGCCTGCTCGGGTCGGGCCGCCTGGCGGAGGGCTGGGCGGCGCTGGCGACGGAGATGATCCCCCCCGCCGCCGACATACGGGTCGCCGCGCCCCCCTGGAGGCCGGACATGCCGCTGGACGGCCCGCTGCTCGTGATCGGCGAAGAGAACGTTATCCATGAGGTCCTTCTGGCCCAGGTCATCCCGGACCTGATCGCTGAAGGCCGGCCGCTCATCCTGGCCGTCTCTCCGCGCTGGGAGGTCCTCGCCCGGCGCTCGTTTCCCCAGGCCGCGGTGGTTCCACTGCTCCGCCGCTCTGGCGGCGGGCGACGGCGCGTGGCGGCCCGCCTCGACAGTCCGCATATGCATGGGGGGAAGCTGCTGGCGGCCTGGCGGACCCTGCGCTCCACCTTGCCCGACCATCGGGCGCGTCCCGCGGATTTCGCGAACCCCGCGCCCTACCTGGTGGCGGACAAGGATCGGGTGCGGCACTGGCGGGACTGGCTGTCCGGCCTCGGCCCTGGGCCGAAGATCGGCGTGCGCTGGCGGCAGCCCCTCGCCGACGTCACGCGGCCCTACGAGATTCCCTCACTGCCCGAGCTGCAGCGCCCGTTGTCCGTTCCGGGCCTCCACCTGATCTCCCTTCAGGAGGGCGAGGTCATGGGCGAGGCGGAATGGATCGAGGGGGCCCTTGGCCTGAAGGTCCACGAGCCGGCCTGGCTCGACCGGGACGGCCTGGACGACCTGGCCGCCTTGGCCTGTGCGCTCGACGTCGTCGTCGGGCCCCCCGGCGCCACGACCTATGTGGCGGCCGCGTGCGGCGCGGAGACCTGGTTCCTGTCGACCCCCGGGCACTGGGCCATGCTGGGGTCCGACTCCTATCCCTGGTTCCCGGCGTCGAGGGTCATCCTGTCGGATAGCGCGGACTGGACCGAGGCGATGGAGGAGCTTGGCCAGTCGCTCTACGCCCTGGCCCACCCTTCAGCCGACTGAGGCGCGAGCCAGGGCCCCGGCCTGCCACCGCGCGAACATCTCGCCGAACGCCGTCTCCACCCGCCGGGTGAAACCGGCCTCGTCGCGGAACCGGCCGGCCTCGAAGGCGGGCCTGACGCGGGCGCGCAGGGCGTCGAGCCGGTTCAGGTCCTCGGTCAGCTCCAAGGCGCGCTCGACGAACGCCTCCGGGCTGTCGGTGACCAGCTCCGGCAGGTCGCAGCCCAGCAGGATCGAACGCGCATAGTCCCCGCCGTGCGAGGCGGGGTCGGCCATGATCAGCACCGGCACCCCATTCGACAGGGCGTCCAGGGTCGTCGTCGATCCGGCGAAGGGCCAGGCGTCCAGCATCACGTCGACCTTGCCGAAGGCGCCGAAGTACTCGTCGCCCGTCGTATGCCCCTCGAACACCAGCCGCTCGGGCGCGACCCCGCGGGCGGCGAACCGGGCCTGGGTCACCCGCTGCAGCACGGGGTCGCGAAAGTAGTGGTACTTCAGCAGCAGCCGCGACTCCGGCGCCGAGCGCAGGACGCCGGCCCAGGCGTCCAGCACCCAGTCGTTAAGCTTGGCCGGATGGTTGAACGAGCCGAACGTCAGCACCCCCGACGCCAGCGCCGGCGTGGCCACGGGCGGCAGCCGGCCCTCCGGCGGTCGGAAGGCGGTGAACACCGGCCCGATGGGCCAGATCTCTTCGGTGAATCGCCCCTCCGGATGCGCCAGCTGCGAGTCCGCGTGGACGATGTAGTCGATCTGCTCGACGCCGGTGGTGTGGGCCGAGTTGATCCACGTGAGCTGCACCGGAGCGGGGCGTCGCGCGAACACCTGCAGGCGCGAACCGGCCGTGTGGCCCCAGCAGTCGGCGAGAACATCGATGCGGTCGCTGCGGATCAGGGCCGCGGCGTCCGCGTCTGACAGATCGCCGATCGGCCGGACCTTGATCCACGCCGGCCAGTCCGCATCGGTTTCGCCCCGGGCCGGATAGAGCGTGACCTCGACCGCGGCCGGGTCGTGGTTCTCCAGCAGCGGCGCCATGTACTGCCGAAGCTGCGAGCGGGCGAAGGTGGGCGCGACATAGCCGATGCGCAGGCGTCGGCCCTCTGCGGGCGGGTTGGCGAACGGCGCCGCCGGCACGCTCGGCGCGTGGCGGCGGGCCCAGGCCTTGGTCTCCTCGGCGAAGCGCGCCTCGCCATCATCGCAGAACAGGGTCGCGAACAGCACGAACTGCGACACCCCGGGCGCCGGCGACTGCTCGGCGGCCATGCGGAACACCTCGCAGGCCTCTTCCACCCGGCCCTGGTGCTGCAGGCTCAGGCCGTAGCTCAGCAGGCCCTCGGCGTTCATCAGCCCGTTCGAGAACGACAGCGCTCGGACCACGGCCGACATGGCGACGAGGTGCTGGGCGTAGAGCTGGTTGGCCACCAGGGCGGCGTGCGCGCCGTCGGTCCGGCACCGGGCGGCGTCGCCGCCCATCGTGCTCACCAGCGGGAAGGTCTGAAGGATGCGCGCGTCCTCCATCGCCTGGAGCGCGCCATTCGGGTCGCCGGCGGTCATCCTCGCGCTGGCCAGCCAGTAGCGCACCTCGGCGTTGGCGGGTTCGCGGGCGGCGAGGTCGTCGAATATCTCGACGGCGCTCCAGGGGTCGCCAGCGAGTTGCGCCTCCCGCCCGGCCTGCAGCGCCTGGATCGTCTCCATGCTCAGGCCTTGAGCACGGTGTTCTTGCGGATCACCGCCGCGCCGTCGGCGCCCAGGTCCTCGCGCGTGGCGGTGAGGCTCAGCGGCCCGTCCAGGGTGGCGTTCACCGCGTCCATGCCGGGGGCCCGGCCCTTGCCGCGGGCGATCAGATAGCGGAGCGAGATCCGCTCATGGTCGGCGGCGTCCGGCTGGGTGCCGTGGAGGGTGCAGGCGTGCCACATGGCCGCGAAGCCCGTGCCGCCGGTCAGGATGCGCTGCTGCGTCACCGTCTCGCCGTGCCCGGCGTTCTTGTAGAGCCAGGTCCCGTCCGCGGCCTTGGTCAGGTCGTGCGGGAACACCGAGCCGCCGAGGCGGTGACTGCCCTCCAGCAGGTACAGCGGCGCGTCGGCCTTCGTCACCGGGTGCAGGTAGATGTAGAGCGTCAGGAAGTCGGCTTCCCGGTCCTTGTAGTCGATCAGGTCCTGGTGGAAGTCGATGCCGTAGAAGTAGGTGATGTCCCGGTTCTGCGGCTTCACATAGGCGCCCAGGTTGTTCACCGGATTGCCGTGGATGCGGGTCTTCAGCCAGTCGGGGATCGACCGGGCCGGCACGCCGCAGACCACCTTCTTGTTCAGGATCTCGTAGTCCTCGCCCAGCAGGGCGGTGACCGCCTCGACGATGTGCGGGGCCTGTTCGACGAAGCCCAGGTTGGCTTCGAACCGCTCCAGCAGGTTGCGGCCCGGCTTCGGATTGACGCCGGTGTACTGCGGATCGGCGTCGAACTCGGCCTCGCTCAGGAAGAGGCTGTCGTCGAACGCCCGCGTGCCCCGGATCTCGGCCAACAGCTCGGTCGCCGCGTCGGCGTCGACGGGCGCGTGAAACAGGTGTGCGCCGGTCTCGATGAAGTCCGAGATCACATCGGCGGCCAGCCCCGGGCCGGCCATCGGCTTCGCCATCATGTTCACCGGAGTCTCCGCATCCTCATGGTTAAGGACGGAGAAGAGCCGCTTCGCGTTAACCCCGGCTTACGATGGCGAGGTTCAGGCCAGCATGTCCCAGGCCAGCGGCTCTCCACGCTTCAAATCCCGTGCGGCCGATCGCCCCAGCACGGCCTCGAAGTGCGTGGGCGCCAGGCCGTTCCCCGGCCGGATCGAGCGGACATTGGCCGGGGTCAGCGCCTCGCCCGCCTTCACGTCGGCGGCCACGTAGAGCGAGCGGCGGAACTGCAGGTTGCCGCGCTCCGAGCCCAGCACGTCGTAGTGGGCGCGGCCCAGGGCTTCCCACGCGGCCTTGGTGTCGCGGACCAGGGCCGTGAACTCGGCCGGCTCCAGACTGAAGTCGGCGTCCGGCCCGCCGTCGGCGCGGGCCAGGGTGAAGTGCTTCTCGATGATCGAGGCGCCCAGGGCCACCGCCGCCACCGAGGCCGCCGTCCCCATGGTGTGGTCCGAGAGCCCGATCGGGCAGCCGAACTTCTGCGCCATGTCGGCCACGGTCCGCACATTGGCGTCGGCGAAGGTGGCCGGATAGCTCGACACGCAGTGCAGCAGCGCCACGCCCGGGGCGCCGGCGGCGAGGGCCGCATCGCGCGCGGCCTCCATCTCGGCCAAGTTGGCCATGCCGGTGGAGATGATCAGCGGCTTGCCCTTGGCCGCCGCGTAGCGGATCAGCGGCAGGTCCACCGCCTCGAACGAGGCGATCTTGAACGCCGGCGCGTCCAGTCCGGCCAGCAGGTCCACCGCCGTCTCGTCGAACGGGCTGGAGAAGATCGTCACCCCGCGCTTCCGCGCCCGCTCGAAGATCGCCGGGTGCCATTCGTAGGGGGTGTAGGCCTCCTGGTAGAGCTCGTAGAGGCTGCGCCCGTCCCACAGCCCGCCGGTGATCCGGAACTCGGGCCGGTCCACGTCCATGGTGATGGTGTCGGCGGTGTAGGTCTGGATCTTGATCGCGTCGCAGCCCGTGTCGGCCGCCGCGTCCACCATCGCCAGCGCCCGGTCCAGGCTGCCGTTGTGGTTGCCCGACAGCTCGCAGATCACGAACGGCGGGTGTTCCGCGCCGATCTTGCGGCCGGCGATCTCGATCTCGGGGCTCTGAGCCATGCAGTTATTCTAAGCCCGCGTCGCTGAAAGCGGTGTTAACCAACGCCGCATCGCCCGTCGCGCCCATCCGGAATCGTCACTACATTAGCGGCATGTCCGAACCTCGTTCCGTCCGCTGCCTGATCGTGGGCTCCGGCCCCGCCGGCTACACCGCCGCCATCTACGCCGCGCGCGCCCTGCTCAATCCGGTGATGATCCAGGGCATCCAGCCCGGCGGCCAGCTCACCATCACCACCGACGTGGAGAACTATCCGGGCTTCGCCGACGTCATCCAGGGCCCCTGGCTGATGGAGCAGATGGAGGCCCAGGCCAGGCACGTCGGCACGGAGATCGTCACCGACATCGTGACCAGGGCCGACCTCTCCAAGCGCCCGTTCCGCCTGGAGACCGACAGCGGCCAGGTGTGGCTGGCCGAGACCCTGATCATCGCCACCGGCGCCCAGGCCAAGTGGCTGGGCCTGCCGACCGAGCAGAAGTTCCAGGGCTTCGGCGTCTCGGCCTGCGCCACCTGCGACGGCTTCTTCTACCGCGGCAAGAACGTCGTCGTGGTCGGCGGCGGCAACACGGCGGTGGAGGAGGCCCTGTTCCTCACCAACTTCGCCGCCAAGGTCACGGTCGTGCACCGCAAGGATGAGTTCCGGGCCGAGAAGATCCTGCAGGAGCGCCTGTTCAAGCACCCCAAGATCGAGGTGATCTGGGAGCACGTCCTGGACGAGGTGACCGGCGACACCGATCCGCTGGGCGTCACCGGCGTGAAGCTCAAGGACGTAAACACCGGCGCGACCCGGACGCTCGACGCCGACGGTGTCTTCATCGCCATTGGCCACGCGCCGGCCTCCGAGCTGTTCAAGGGCCAGCTCGAAATGGACGCCAGCGGATACCTGCAGGTGAAAGCCGGCACGGCCTCCACCGCCATCGAGGGCGTCTATGCGGCCGGTGACGTCACCGACGACATCTACCGCCAGGCCGTCACCGCCGCCGGCATGGGCTGCATGGCCGCCCTTGAGGCCGTGCGCTTCCTCGCCGAGGAGGATCACAAGGCCGCCCACCACCCGATCAGTCACGAAGAGGCGCAGAAGATCGGCGTCTGGTGAGAATAATTCGCAACGGCCACGCTTAAGTCGGAAACCCGACGCCGGGCCCTTTCGTTACCGGAGCGTGCAGTGCCAAAACCAGAGTGCGAGTGATCGCTACCGGATGCAGGCCGAGGTGGTCATGCGCCTGGCGGCGAAGGCCGGCAGCCCAGCCGAGAAGGAGGTCTACATCTCCATCGCCGAGGGCTGGCGAAAGCTCGCCGCCGAGGCGTTGCGCAACGAGCGCCAGGATCTGCCGCAGGCCGCCAAGGAACGCCGCAGCTTCCGCCACGACCCCTGACGGCGCCCGCTCGAGCCGGTATAGCCTGCGCGGATGATCCGCTTCGCCCGCGCCGCCGACCACGCCGTCATCGCCGAGGTGGTGGAGGCCGCCTTCGGCCAACCCGACGAGGCCCGCCTGGTGGAGCGCCTTCGCGCGGGCGGGGACGTGATGTTCGAGCTGGTCTCCGAGGACGACGGCGCGGTGAACGGCCACATCCTCTTCAGCCGCCTGTGGGCCGACAGCCAGCACCTCTACGCCGCCCTGGCGCCCCTCGCCGTCCGCCCCGGTCTCCAGCGCGCGGGCGTCGGCTCCGCCCTCACCCGCGCCAGCCTGGAGCAGGCTCGCGAGTTCGGCGCCCACGGGGTGATCGTCCTGGGCCACCCGGCCTACTACCCCCGCTTCGGCTTCTCGGCGGAAACCGCGGCGCAGGTGCGGTCGGTCTACGCCGGCGGGCCCGCGTTCATGGCCCTGGCGCTCGAGCCCGGCGCCTTCGACGCGCCCGTCAGCATCCACTACCCCGACGCCTTCTCAGGCTGAGGCTGGTCCAACCGGCCGTTCGGCGCGTACATTGAAGGTCGCCAGGCAAGGACCGCATCGCATGAAGGCCGCCGCGCTCATCGCCCTGATCGTCCTCGCCGCCGGGTCGGCCCGGGCCCAGACCGCCGAGGCGCTGATGGCCGCCCCGCTGCGCGCCACGGCCACCGGCGTCGCCATCGACCTGACCCGCCCGCACGAGGGCTTCGCCCCCCGTTACAGCCAGGCCCCCGCGCCGCGCATCCCCGGCGTCGCCAAGACGTCGGTCGACCACCGCTATGACGAAGGCGTCATCGGCTCCCTGGGCTTCCTGTGCGGCCTCGAACCCGGCGCCGAGCGCAAAGGCGCCGCCGCCATGCGCGGCTACGACCAGACCGGCCGCTTCGTCGGCGCCAAGCTGAGAGTGGCCTTCCGCTAAGGCCCGCGCCGCAGGCACTCTAATTCGACCGCAGAAAACGCAGAAAGGCGCAGAAGGGCCGCGCCTGCTGAACCTTCCGCGTTTTCTGTGTTTTCTGCGGTTGAACCTTGGCGGCGCTGACGCGCCACGGGCCTAGGCGGCCGGAGCAGCGGGCGTTGCCGCCGGCGCGGAGGATGCGGGCGCGGCGGCCTTCGCGTCCATCGAGCGCTCCATGGCCTCGAGGCTTTGGTTGATGCGCTTCACCTCGTCCGGCGTCGGGGCGCGGCGGGTGGACATCAGCACGCCCATCACCCGGGTGCGCTCGCCGCTGGGCATGGTCGGATCCACCACGCTGTAGGTGCGGACCTCCCCGGCCACGGCCAGGGTGATCTTGCGCTCGCTGGGCGTACCGGGCGCGCCCAGCGACAACAGGCCGCCCTGGGTGCGCGCGTCGATGCTGCCCAGAACGGCGGGGCTCAGATAGGCCTCGCCGCCGGCGTAGCGGCCGGTGAAGGCCGGGGGTTCGCCCCAAGGGCCCGTCCAGCGGTAGAAGATGTGCTGGCCCACCTGGGTCATCTTCACCAGGGTCGGGGCCCAGTACGGCGAGACGTACTGCGCGTGATAGTGGGTCGCGGAGCCCACGGTCTTGTCGACGTAGCCGCTCAGCGCGCGCTCGGCCACGGCCTTGGCCCGCTTCCACAGCGTCGCCTGCGGCGCGTATCGCAGCGAGCCGTCGCAGGTGAAGGTGAACTGGCAGCCGGTGACCCGCGCCGAGCCCTGGTAGACCACGCCGCAGACCGATTTGGGATAGGCCGGGTGGCGCATGCGGTTCAGCACCACCTGGGCGACCGCCTCCTGGCCCACCTCGGGCTCGCGGGCGGCCTCGTAGTAGACGGCCTCGGCAAGGCACTGCACGGCCCGCGCACGGTCGGCGCCCGAGGCCTGCAGCACGAAGGGCTTCATCGGCCGGATCGGCAGCCGGGCGAAGGGGCGAAGATCGTTCACCTCTTCGGCGCTGGCCGCGTCGGTCTCGGTGGCCAGTCCCAGATCGGGAACGTCGTCGATGTCCAGGCTGCCCCAGCCCTGGGGCCGGGCCCAGAGGTCGGGCGCCCGGGAGGCCGGGTCGTGGCGCAGCGCCAGGGCCCGCATCGCGGGGTCCATGGTCGAGGCGAACTTGAAGAGATCCTCATTGGACAGGTCGCGCGAGACGAAGTCGGCTTTCTGAACCTTGGGCTGAGGCGCGCAGGCAGGCCCGGCCACGAGGGCCGCCAGGGCCAGAGCGACCCCCATCTTCGCCCGCGACGGACGAAGCCAATGCCAACGCGAATTCAACAGGTTCACACCCCCTCGTACGGCTTGAGGCGTCGCATATAGGCGCACACCCGCGGTATTTGGACTCATACCCCGCAAAAATCGTGCAATTGAGGCGGCCCGACATCTCGTCGCACTCCCCTCTGCGCGGTTGCAACGCTTGTTGACGCATCCCATGCTGGCTGCCGCCTTGTTCGGGCCTGGGGGTTCGATGCCACGTCTATGATGCCGGCGCTTTCGCCGCTTCGGCTCGTTCCGCGACGTTCGCCGCCGTTCCTGATGGCCCTGGCGATCAGCATCGCATCGCTCGCAGCGGCCGTGGGCCTGCGCGCGCTGCTGCTCGGGCCGCAGAACGCCACCGGCCTCTCGGCCACCACCTTTCCCGCCCTGATCGTCGCCACGCTCTATGGCGGGCCCCGCTGGGGCTGGGCGACGCTGCTGGCCGCGCTGGCGGCAGGACTCTATGCGCCGCTGACCACGGCCGTCGGCGTCTCGAACGCCGCGGTGGTCTCGATGTTCGCCGTGTCGGCGGCCATCACCGTCATCTTCTCGTCCAGCCTGCGCGAGGCCCTCCTGAGTCTCGATGAGGCCAACGCGGCCCAGGCCGTGGCGCAGAAGTCGATGGAGGCCACCGAGGCGCGCTTCCGCGCCCTGGCCGACAGCGCGCCCATCCTGATGTGGGTGACGCACGTGAACGGCAAGCGCGAGTTCGCCAACGCCACCTACGTGGAATACCTGGGGCCCGACCACGACCCCCTCGACTTCGACTGGCGCAAGGTGCTGCACCCCGACGACCTCCCGCGCATCCTGCAGGAACAGGTGGCGGGCGAATCCTCCCGCGCGCTCTTCAGCCTCGAGGCCCGCTTCCGTCGGCACGACGGCGAGTACCGCTGGATCCGCTCGGTGTCCCAGCCCCGCTGGGCGCCCGACGGCGGCTTCAATGGCTTCATCGGCGTTGGTTACGACATCACGGACGCCAAGCGCGCCGAGGACGACCTCAAGCACATCAACGACCTCCTGGCCGAGCGTGTGCAGGAAGCCCTGGCCGAGCGCGACGAGGCCGAGGCGGCGCTGCAGCGCGCCCAGAAGCTGGAGGCCGTGGGCCAGCTCACCGGCGGCGTGGCGCACGACTTCAACAACCTCCTGACCGTGGTGATCGGCGCGCTGGACCTGATGCAGCGCCACCCCGCCGACGAAGCCCGACGCGAGCGGATGATCGAGGCCGCCCTCGGCGCCGCGCGGCGGGGCGAGCGCCTGACCCAGCAGCTGCTGGCCTTCTCCCGCCGCCAGGCGCTGAAGCCCGAACCGGTGCAGGTGGACGCCCTGCTCAGGGACTCCGAGGCCCTGTTGCGCCGCGCGGTCGGCGAGGCCGTCACTCTGGTGGTCGCGCCCAGCGCACCCGACGCGGTGGTCAGCCTGGACCCCAGCCAGTTCGAGGCGGCGATCATGAACCTGGTGGTCAACGCCCGCGACGCCACCCCCGCCGGCGGCATGATCCGCATCGAGACCCTGCCCGTGCATTTGGACGCCCGCCAGATCGAGGGGCTGGAGGCAGGCGACTACCTCTGCGTGGCCGTCCACGACACCGGCGCGGGCATGGACGCCGCCACCATCGGCCGGGCCTTCGAACCCTTCTTCACCACCAAGCCGCCGGGCCGCGGCACCGGCCTGGGCCTCAGCCAGGTCTACGGCTTCACGCGTCAGAGCGGCGGCGCGGCCACGGTGGACAGCGCGCCCGGCAAGGGCGCCAGCGTCTGCCTCTACCTGCCTCTCATCGAAGGCGCCGTCGCCGCGCCGGCCGAGGGCCCGCCCGCCGCGGTCGGCGCCGGCCCTCGCCTGCGCGTCCTGCTGGTGGAGGACGACGCCCAGGTGGCGGAGCTGGTGGAGGCCATGCTGGTCGACCTGGGGCACGAGGTCGGCATGGCCGAACATGCCGAGGCCGCCCTCGCGGTGCTGCGCGCCGGCGATCCGATCGACCTGCTGCTCACCGACCTGATCATGCCCGGCGACAAGTCCGGCGTGGAGCTGGCGCGAGAGGCCGTTTCGCTCCGCCCGGGCCTGCCGGTGATCCTGTCGTCGGGCTATACGGGAGACGTGCTGCTGGCCGCCGAGGACACCTCCTGGCCCCTGCTGCGCAAGCCGTACGGCTCGCAACAGCTCGCCCAAACCATCACGGACGTGATCCAGGTTACGCTGAAGAAGTGATCGCCTGAATCCGAAAGTCCCTTGCGCCGCGCCGCGTCAGCCCTATATGCTCGCTTATGCTCGAAATGAGCAAAAGGGAGTAAGCGCCGAGCCTCGACGCCCGGCGCATTTTATAGGCCCTAGAAATGCTCACTTTGAGCATAAGGAGGGATCCATGGCCGCTGACGGTTTCCAGTTCCCGTTTACCCCCGCTGTCCAGGCGCAGACCGCTCCCGCATGGGAAAAGGTGAAGCGCCACGTCACGCCCATGGAATGGCGGCTCCAGGCTCCGCTGATCGCCGAGATCAACCGGCTGAAGCGCGAGAAGAACGCGGTCATCCTGGCCCACAACTACATGACCCCCGAGATCTTCCACGGGGTCGGCGACTACGTGGGCGACAGCCTGGGCCTGGCGAAGGAGGCTGCACGCTCCGACGCCGCGGTGATCGTCCAGGCCGGCGTCCACTTCATGGCCGAGACCTCCAAGATCCTGAGCCCGGAGAAGCGCGTCCTGATACCGGACCTGCGCGCCGGCTGCTCGCTCGCCAGCTCGATCACGGGCGCCGACGTGCGCCTGATCAAGCAGCGCTACCCCGGCCTGCCCGTGGTCACCTATGTGAACACCACCGCCGACGTGAAGGCCGAGACCGACATCTGCTGCACCAGCGCCAACGCGGTGCAGGTGGTCGAGGAAGCCGCGCGCCTCTGGGGCGTCGATCGGGTGATCATGATCCCGGACGAGTTCCTGGCCCGCAACGTCGCTCGCCAGACCGACATCAAGATCATCGCCTGGAAGGGCCGCTGCGAGGTGCACGAGCGCTTCACGGCCGCCGACATCCTGGAGATCAAGGAAGCCTACCCCGACGCCGAGGTCCTGGCGCACCCCGAGTGCCCGGCCGAGGTGCTGGAGGTCTCCGACTTCGCCGGCTCCACCGCGGCCATGAACGACTACGTGATCCAGCGGAAGCCCAAGCGCGTGGTCCTGATCACCGAGTGCTCGATGGCCGACAACGTCGCCGCCGACGCGCCCTTCACAGAGTTCGTGCGGCCCTGCAACCTGTGCCCGCACATGAAGATGATCAGCCTGGAGAACATCTACGAGGCCCTGCTGCACGACCGCCACGAGGTGACCGTCGATCCGGCCATCGCCGACCGCGCCCGCCTGGCCGTCCAGAGGATGATCGACCTGCCGCCGCCGGCGATCCCGGCGCGCTATGACCTCGTGAAGGCCCGTCACCACGTCGACGTGGAGCTGATCTGATGCCGGAGCGCCTCCGTCACGACGGGGTGCTGGTGGTCGGCGCCGGCCTGGCGGGCCTCACCGCCGCCCTTGCCGCGGCGCCGGCCAAGGTCATGGTCCTGACAGAGGCCGCGCTGAACCACGGCTGCTCCTCGGCCTGGGCGCAGGGCGGCGTCGCCGTCGCCCTTTCCGCCGACGACACGCCCGAGCTGCACGCCGCCGACACCGTCGCGGCGGGCGCGGGTCTTGTGGACCCCGAGGCGGCGCGCCGCCTGGCCGAGGAAGGCCCCGAGGCCGTGCGCCGCCTGGCCGCCCTGGGCGCGCCCTTCGACCGCACGGCCGATGGCGGCTTCGCCCAGAGCCTCGAGGCCGCCCACTCCAAGGCCCGCGTCGCCCGCGTGAAGGGCGACCAGGCCGGCCGGGCGATCATGGAGGCCGTGACCGTGGCCGCCCTCGCCGCGCCCCACATTCAGGTGAAGACCCGCGCGAAGCTGACCGGCCTGCTGCAGGACGACACGGGCCGCATCCGCGGCGTCCTTGCGCGCATCGACGGCCAGCCGGTCGAGATCACCGCCCACGCAGTGATCCTGGCCACCGGCGGCGTCGGTGGCCTCTACGCCGTCACCACCACCCCCGCCGAGCTGAAGGGCGAAGGTCTCGGCCTGGCCGCCCTGGCCGGCGCGACCATCGCCGATCCCGAGTTCGTGCAGTTCCACCCCACCGCCATCGACATCGGCCGCGACCCCGCGCCCCTGGCCACCGAGGCCCTGCGCGGCGAGGGCGCTAAGCTGATCGACAGCGCCGGCCGCGCCTTCATGGCCAGCTACCACCCGGCCGCCGAGCTCGCCCCGCGCGACGTGGTGGCCCGCGCCATCCATGCCGAGCGCGCGGTGCGCGGCGGCGCCTTCCTGGACGCCCGCGAGGCGGTGGGCGCCCACTTCCCCGAGGAATTCCCGGCGGTGTTCGCCGCCTGCATGGGCGGCGGCGTCGACCCGCGCATCCAGCCAATCCCGGTGGCGCCGGCCTGCCACTACCACATGGGCGGAATCGCCACCGACGCCGACGGCGCGACCTCGCTGCCCGGCCTCTACGCCGCCGGCGAGTGCGCCTCGAGCGGGGTCCACGGCGCCAACCGCCTGGCCTCGAACTCGTTGCTGGAGGCCGCCGTCTTCGGCCAGCGCGCCGGCCGCGCCGCCGCCGCCGAACACCCCGCTCCGGCCCCCTACGCCGTGGTGACCGCCGCCGACCTGCCGGACGACGCGCTCCAGGCGCTTCGCCAGGCCATGAGCGCCGACGCCGGCGTCGTCCGCGACGCCGAGGGGCTCGCCCGCCTGCTGGACCTGATCGGCGACCTGGAATCCCGTCACGGCCGCAGCGCCCCGCTGGTGGCCGCCCGCCTGGTCGCCGCCTGCGCCCTGGCCCGCCGCGAGAGCCGCGGCGGTCACTTCCGCGCGGACTTCCCCGACGGCCAGCCGCCGCTCCGCACCTTCGTCACCCTGGACCAGGTCGACCGGCCCGGCCTTAAGTACGCGGCAGAATGATCGAACCGCTCCCCGACCTGCTCATCGCCCCCATCATCCGCGCGGCCCTGGCCGAGGATCTCGGCCGCGCCGGCGACATCACCGCCCAGGCGTGCGTCCCGGCGGACACCAGGCTGACCGCCGACTTCGCCGCCCGCCGCGGCGGCGTGGTGGCGGGCCTCTCCTGTATCCGCCTGGCCCTGGCCGAGCTGGACCCGAGCGTCAGCTACGAGCCGCTCAGCGCGGACGGTCAGGCCGTGCCCGCCGGCACCACCCTGGCCCGGGTCAGCGGCAATGCGCGCGCGATCCTCACCGCGGAGCGCACCGCGCTCAACCTGCTGGGCCGCCTCTGCGGCATCGCCACCCTGACCCAGGACTTCGTCGACGCCGTCGCCGGCACCGGCGCCCGGATCACCGACACCCGCAAGACCACCCCCGGCCTTCGCGCCCTGGAGAAGTACGCCGTGCGCTGCGGCGGCGGGGTCAACCACCGCTTCGGCCTGGATGACGCCATCCTGATCAAGGACAACCACGTGGCCGCCTGCGGCTCGGTCGGCGAGGCCATCCGCCGGGCCAAGGCCTTCGCCGGCCACCTGGTCAAGGTCGAGGTCGAGGTCGACAGCCTGCTGCAGCTGCAGGAGGCGCTGGGGAACGACCCCGACGTCATCATGCTGGACAACTTCACCGTGGCCGACATGCGCGAGGCGGTGAAACTGGTGGACGGGCGTGTGACGCTCGAGGCCTCCGGCGGCATCACCCTCGACACGGTCCGCGGCTACGCCGAAACCGGCGTCGACGTGATCAGCGTGGGGGCCCTCACCCACTCGGCCAAGGTCCTCGACGTCGGCCTGGACGCGGTCGGAAACTAACCACCACCCCAAGGGTTCACCTCCCGCACAAGGAGGACGACCCCATGTCCAAAGCGCCCCCGATCCCGCCGGACCAACGCTCGGCTCCCGTTGAAAAGCCGCATATCGAAGGCTCCGACATCGGCCGCCGCGACCGCGTGACCGGCCTGCAGTCCGAGGAGCCGGGCGACGGCGACGTGAACCTCGACGAACAGGGCCGCCACGGCAACCGCCGCCAGAACGTCGACGCCGTGCAGCAAAGGCAACGAGGCCGCTGAGCCCGCCCGCACGGCGACTATCCTCAACCATCTGGTTGACAATCGATCTCTGACCCTACATATTCAACCACATGGTTGAATTACAGCAGCCCGCCCGGCTCGACGCCGTCTTCCACGCCCTCGGCGACGCCACGCGCCGGCACATGCTCCGCGATCTGGCCGGCGGCCAGCGCAGTGTGGGGGAACTGGCCGCGCCCTTCGACATGTCGCTGGCGGCGGCCTCCAAGCACATCAAGGCGCTGGAAAAGGCCGGGCTGGTCCGCCGCTCGATCCAGGGGCGCACGCACATCTGCCGGCTGGAGCCCCGGCCCCTGGAAGACGCCCACGAGTGGATCGCCTTCTACGAACGCTTCTGGAACAGCCGCCTCGACGTCCTCGAAGGCCTGCTGCGCCGCGACAGCGCCCAATCCCCAAACGGAGACGACTGATGACCGACACCGCCGCCCTCAGCGCCTACGGCGAACTGATCGACCCGGTCAGCGTGCGGATCGAACGCATGCTGCCCGGCCCCATCGACCGCGTCTGGTCCTACCTTACCGAGAGCGACATGCGCGCCCAGTGGCTGGCCAGCGGCGACATGAAGCTGGAGCCAGGCGCCGCGGTCGAGTTCGTCTGGCGCAACGACGAGCTGGGCGGCGGCGCCGAGCATCGTCCGGACGGCGTGCCCGAGGAGCGGCGGATGCAATGCGCCGTCGTCCGCGCCGAGCCGCCTGGCCTGCTCGTGATCCGCTGGGGCGAGTCCGGAAGCGAGGTCACCTTCGAGCTGGAGCCCCAGGGGTCCGAGGTGAAGCTCACCCTCACCCACCGCCGCCTGCCCGACCGCGCGAACCTGCTGGGCGTCTCGGCCGGCTGGCACGCCCACCTGGAGCTCCTCATGGCCCGCCTGCGCGGCACGGCCCCGCCTTCGTTCTGGAAGACCTGGACCGAGCTCCGGGCCGCCTACGACCAGCGCCTGCCCGCCTGATTTCCAGCCCAAGTCAGAGAGTTCTCCGATGCAGACACCCCCGATCGTTTCGCCCGAGGCCTGGGAGGCCGCCCGCGCGCAGCTCCTGGTGAAGGAGAAGGCCCAGACCCGCGCCTGCGACGCCCTGGCCGCCGAGCGGCGCCGCATGCCCTGGATGGCCGTCGAGAAGGCCTACGCCTTCGACACCGCGGACGGCCGCAAGGGCCTGCTTGACCTGTTCCAGGGTCGCCGCCAGCTGATCGTCTACCGCGCCTTCTACGAGCCCGGCGTGTTCGGCTGGCCGGACCGCGCCTGCCGCGGCTGCTCGATGGTGGCCGACCAGGTCGCCCATCCGGCCCACCTGGCCGCCCGCGACACCACGCTTGTGTTCGCCTCCCGCGCGCCGCAGGCCGATATCGCCCGACTTAAGTCGCGGATGGGCTGGGACCACATTCCCTGGGTCACCGTCACCGACGGCTTCGACGCCGACTTCGGCGTGGATGAGTGGCACGGCACCAACGTCTTCTACCGCGACGGCGACCGCGTGTTCCGGACCTACTTCGTCAACAACCGCGGCGATGAGCAGATGGGGAGCACCTGGAACTACCTCGACATCACCCCGCTCGGCCGCCAGGAGGCGTGGGAGGACTCGCCGGAAGGCTATCCCCAGACGCCGACCTACAAGTGGTGGAACTGGCACGACAACTACGAGGCCGAGGCGACGCCCGACAAGAGGTGGGTCGCGGTGTCCGACGCCGGTGAGAAGGCGTTCCGTGAGGCGGCGGCGAACCCATGACCGCCGGATCGCCTCGCGCGGCCCGCTGGCTGGCGCTGGCGGCCGCGCCGACCTTCGCCGTCATGGCTCTCGTGACCGGCCTCCAGGGGACAGGATCGGGTGTCGTCCTGTGCGAGGCCGCGCCCGGCGGATCTCCGATCGACGGCATGGTGCTCATGTACCTGCTGATGAGCGCGTTCCACGCCGCGCCCTGGCTGCGTCTGTCGGCCGATCGGCGGGTTTCGTCGCATTAACGAGGAGTCATTGGCGCAGCTCCGCGCGGCGCGCTTAAGCTCCGCGCCATGCTCAAGCCAGCCCTCCTCGCCGCCGCCCTCCTCGCCGTCCCGCTTGCCGTCGAGGCCCAGCCGGCCGCGAACGGTTATCCCAAGCTGATCCCCGCCCCTGGCGGCGAGGTGGTCATCCACAGTCCCGGCGCCCAGCGCAACTACGACCAGTACAAGTTCGCCCCCGCGCGCCGCGCCGGCGATTTCGTCTACATCTCGGGCGTGATCGCCGGCCCGTACGGCGGGGACGCGCGCGACTCCGCCGCGCTCACCGATCAGACCCGCAGGGCGTTCCGATCCATCGAGCAGATGCTGAAGGCGTCCGGGGCGTCTTTCGCCGACGTGGTGATGATCAACACCTTCCACGTCTGGGACGGCCCGGGCTTCAAGGGCACGCGCGACGAGCAGTTCGCCGCCATCGCCAAGGCCAAGGACGAGTTCATGGGGCCGCCCCATCCCGCCTGGACGGCGGTGGGCACGACCGGTCTGCTGGCTGACGACGGCGTGGTGGAGATCCAGATGATCGCCTACGCGCCCCGCCGTTCGGCCAAGCCGGACTAGCTCGCGCGCTTCAGCTCCACCGCCGGGGCGGCCGCCACCGTGCGGGAGCCCGCGGCGGGATGCACCTTGAAGGCGGCGATCAGTTGGCTCAGGTCGCGCGCCTGACGCGACAGCGTGTGGCTGGCCGCGGTGCTCTGCTCGACCATGGCCGCGTTCTGCTGGGTGGTGTGATCCATCTGGTTGATGGACGTGTTCACCTGACCCAGGGCGGAGGCCTGTTCCCGGGCCGAGGCCGAGATCTGGGTGACCAGGACGGCGATCTCGTTGAACTGGCCGAAGATCTGGTTCAGCGCCTCGCCGGTCTGGGCGACCAGGTCGACGCCGGCGCCCACCTGGCGGCTGGAGTCCGAGATCAGGGTCTTGATCTCCTTGGCCGCCTCGGCGGAGCGCTGGGCCAGCTGGCGGACTTCCGACGCCACGACCGCGAAGCCGCGGCCCGCCTCGCCGGCCCGGGCGGCTTCGACGCCGGCGTTGAGGGCCAGCAGGTTGGTCTGGAAGGCGATCTCGTCGATCACGCCGATGATCTGGCCGATCTGGTTGGACGAGGTGGCGATCTCGTCCATGGCCGCAACCGCGCGGCCCACGACCTCGCTGCTCGCGTCGGCGCTGGCGCGGGCCGACGAGACGACGGTGTCGGCCTGCTGCGCGCCCTCGGCGGTCTTGCGGACCGTCGCGGTGATCTCGTCCAGGGCGGCGGCGGTCTGTTCCAGCGTGGCGGCCTGGGATTCGGTGCGGCGGGCCATGTTGTCGGCCGCCTGGCTGATCTCGGCCGAACCGGCCGACATGGAGTTCGAGTTGTCCTGGATCTTGCCCATCGTCCGCTCGAGGTTCGAGAGTGCGCCGTTGAAGTCGTTGCGGAGCTGCTCGTAGGAACCGTTGAAGGCGGTCTCGATGCGGTAGGTGAGGTCGCCCGCCGACAGGTGAGACAGCCCATCCGCCAGGGCCTGAACGACCGCGGTCTGCTCGGCCTGCACGCGCGCGCGCTCGGCTTCGGTGGAGGCGCGCTCACGGGTGGCGTCCTGCGCCGAGACCTCGGCCTCATGCTCCAGGCGCAGGCGCGCCAGGGCGCCTTCCTTGAAGCTCAGCACGGCCTGGGCCATCTCGCCGACCTCGTCCTTGCGGTCGGCGGCGGGGACGGTGACTTCGTTGTCGCCGGACGCCAGCTTGCGCATGACCTGGGTCATCGCCCGCACGGGGGAGCCGATCGAGCGGGCGAGGATGACGCAGCAGGCCACCGCCAGGGCGCCCAGCAGGACGATCCCGCCGATCAGGCCCAGCGTCACGCGCTGCATGGCGGCGGCCTGGGCGGCCGTCTCGCGTTCCTGCGTCTTCACCGCCAGGTCGTTGATGGTTTCGAGGCCGTCTTCCACCGGCCCGATCGCCTTGTCGGCGACGCCGTCGTTGCTCACCAGGGCGAAGGCTTGTTCGCGAGTCGTCGGGTCCGAGCCCAGCGCGATGCCGACGTTCAGCGCCACCTTCTCGTAGTTGGCGAAGGCGGCTTCCACCGCCTGAACGCGGGCCACGTCGGCCGGATTGCCGGTGGCCAGTTCGCGGAGCGCCTTCAGGGCCTCGAAGAACTTGGGCTTATGCGCCTCGTTGATGCGCTTGATGTAGTAGGTGTCGCTCGAAATCAGGAAGCCGCGCAGCGAGTTCTCCTGCCGCGCCAGCCGGAAGGTCGCGTCCTGCGCGGCCGACAGCACCTGACGCGCATGCTCGGTGCGCGCCACCGAAGCGCTCAGCGCCGCATTGTTGAGATAGAGGCCCAGGCCACCGGCCGCGATGGTCGCGAGCATCGCGGAGAAGACCAAGATGAGCTTCGCGGAGATCGAGATATTGCTGAACTTCACGGGCGTCCTGCCGGCAAGAGGAGATTGCCACTTCGACATACGCGGATATTGCTACCCGCCGATTAAGGTGAACGCCTGAGCAATGGGGCAACATGTCGCAGATTTCCATTTTCTCTATGAAAATAAGCTTCTATCGTTGTGGTTGCAGATCGCGTTGACCACCGGTTCACTCTCTAACCTTAATGACGTGACCGACTTTCCAGCAGGCCACAGGGTCAACACTCGAATGAACAGGCTACTTCGGACGTCGGCCCTCGCCGTCCTTCTCGCGAGCACGTCCGCCCACGCCATGGCGCAGACCGCCGATGAGCGCATCGCCGCCCTGGAGGCCAAGATCGCGGCGCTGACCGGCGAACTTTCGGACCTCAAGGCCGAGACCAAGAAGGCCAACCAGGAGATCACCAAGAAGCTCGCCGCCACGGCGACGATCTCCAATGGCCGCCCGACGATCACCAGCGCGGACGGGGCCAACAAGTTCGCCATCCGCGGCATCGTGCAGTTCGACGCGGCCGCCTACGATGGCCGAGGCGCCGCTCCCGGCGCCACCGACTTCAATTCGGGCGCGAACTTCCGCCGGGCGCGGATCGGCATCGAAGGCACGGTCGCCAAGGACTGGAACTATGCCCTGACCACCGACTTCGGCGGCAGCGGCAGCGAAGGCGCCCAGCTCAATGCGGCCTATATCGAATACGCCGGGTGGAAGCCGGCCGACGGCGTGAGCGCCCGTCTGCGCATCGGCGCCTGGGCCACCCCCACTGGCCTTGAAGACGCCACCAGCAACACCGAGGGCCTCTTCCTGGAACGCGCGGCGGTGGCCGAAATGGTCCGCAACCTCGCCGGCGGCGACGCGCGTTCGGGTGTGGGCGCCTTCGCCAATGGCGAGCGCTGGTACGCTTCCGCGGTCTTCACCGGGGGCCTGGTCGGCAACACGGGCGAGTTCGACGAGCAGAACGGCTTCCTGACCCGCATCGCCTTCGCGCCGGTCTTGGGCAAGGATTACGCCCTCCATGCGGGCGCCAACGTCCAGGGGATCCTGAACGTCGCCGACACAGGCGCCGGCGCGGCCAACGTCACCCAGGTGCGCCTGCGCGAGCGACCCGAGCTGCGCGTCGATGGCACGCGCCTGGTGGACACCAACGCCCTGAACGCCGATGGCGTCATGGCCTACGGCGCCGAACTGGGCGCCAACTACAGGAACTTCCAGATCTCGGCGGAGGCGTTCCGCATCGACGTCGACCGGACCACCGGCTTCAACCCGCGCTTCGACGGCTGGTACGTCCAGGGCGCCTGGACCATCACCGGCGAACAGCACGCCTGGTCCAGCGCCAGCGGCGGCTTCAAGGGCGTCAAGCCGGCGAAGGCCTTCAGCCCGGCCGACGGGACCTGGGGCGCCTGGGAGATCGCGGCGCGCTACAGCGTCCTCGACCTGAACGACCACGCCGGGACCGCCGGCGCGCCAACGCCCGTGGGCGGTGTCCGCGGCGGGGAGCAGAAGATCGCGACGGTCGGCCTCAACTGGTACCCGAACGCGGTCTATCGCTTCCAGGCTCAGTACCAGCGCGTCGACATCGGTCGCCTGAACGCCGTCGGCGTGCAGGTGGGCGAGGACGTCGACATCGTCTCCCTCCGCAGCCAGTTCGCGTTCTAGGCCCGCGTTACCGCAGGTCGCGGACAACACGAATGCCGATCGTGTCGTCTCGGTCCGTCGGCGCGTAGCGGATACGCTCGGCTGAGCGGAGCTGTCGGGTAAACGTGCCCCAACCGCCCCCGCGCACCATCCGCCGCGCGCAGTCTGGGTCCCGGGGCCGGCCATCCGTCCCGATCTCGGCATAGGACGGCGTGACACAATCCGCCGTCCACTCCCCCACATTGCCGACCATATCGTGCAGGCCGAACGCGTTAGCCCGATAGGATCCCACGGGCGCTGTGTTCAGCGCCCCGTCGCTGCACGTCGCATGCACGTTGTCGGGCGGGACCTCCAGGTCGGCATACTTCGCGTGCGACATCCGGTCCGTGCCGTTCATGTGGGCGCAGCCGACGTTGACGTCGTCGCCCCACGGATAGGCCGTGGTGGTCCCGGCCCGCGCCAGGTACTCCCATTCGGCTTCCCTCGGCAGGCGATAGGCCTTGCCCGTCCTCGCGCCCAGCCAATCCACATAGGCCTGGGCGTCGTCCCAGCTCACGCACACCACGGGATGGCGGTCCGTCTGGGCGAAGCCTGGGTCGCGCAGCGTCGTCGCCGGATGCGGCTCCCATTTGCCGCGGACCACGCGGTCTGTGATGCAGCCGCCGCTGACTCGGCGCCCAGTGGCCTTCACGAACGCCTCGTACTCACCGCGGGTGATCTCGAAGCGGCCCGCAGCCAACGGGCCGTCGATCGTCACCCGGCTCTGCGGCCCCTCGTCGGCGGCCCGCCCGCGTTCGCCGGCCGGCGAACCCAGGGTGAAGGCGCCGCCGGGCACGACGACCATCTCCGGGCACTTGGGGCAGTCGCGGAACCGCTGACCCGGCACCGGCTCGCCCGCACTCGCTGGGCCTCCGGTCAGCAGGAAGCTGAGGCAGGTCGCGGCCAGCCACTTCATCGGCGATCAAACTCCAGGGGTCGGACAGTCCCGAGATTGTCTCAGCCCGCCGCGAGATTCGCACGCCTGTTCGGATGCTGGCGCTTCAGGCCGGCTGCATTCGGCTCGCCGCCTCGGCCGCCGCCTCTGCGCGGCCGCCGATGGCCGCGGCCATCCGCGCCTTCACCAGGGCCAGCACCTCCGGCCGCGCCAGTTCGGGCCGCCCGGAGTTGAACGGCGGCGCCGGCGCATATTCCAGACCCAGCTGCGTGGCCTCGGCATAGTCGCGGCCCGCCAGCTCCTCCAGCATCACCAGGGCGAAGTCGATGCCCGCGGTCACGCCGCCGCCGGTGATCACATTGCCGTCGCGGGCCACGCGGTCCTCGGACACGGTCGCGCCGAAGCCCGGCAACAGGTCGCGCCACGCCCAGTGCGTCGCCGCCCGCTTGCCCTGCAGGAACCCCGCCGCGCCCAGGATCAGCGACCCCGTGCAAACCGAGGTCAGATAGGTCGCGCCCGCGCCCAGCCGGCGGATGTGGCCCATGAAGTCCTCGTTCGCCATCGCCTCGGTGGTTCCGAAGCCGCCCGGGACGCACAGCACGTCGCACCGCTCCACCTTCGCCAGGTCGGCCAGGTTGGTGAAAGTCAGCCCTTCGGCCTCGACGTCGACTCCGCCCACCGAGGCCACGATCACCTCGGCGTTCGGCGTCCTCGCCAGCACCTGGTGCGGGCCGGTGAAGTCCAGGTGGGTCACGCCCGGATAGAGCACGAACAGGATCTGCAGCTTGGCCATGGGCGCCTCCGTCTGTTGAGGCCCCCAGGCTAGGCTTGGCTTCGATTGGCCGAAATGCCATTGTTCCAGCAATTCCTGCCATTCAGGACCCCTGCCGATGATCCGCCGCCTCGCCCTGGTGATCTTCCCCGGTTTCCAGCTGCTGGACGCCGCCGGCCCGATCGCCGCCTTCGAGATCGCCGAGCGCTATCGCCCGGGCAGCTACGACCTCACGGTCGTGGCGCCCGGCGGCGGCCAGGTCGCCAGTTCGTCCGGCGTGCGGTTCGCCGCCAGCGCCCTGCCCGACGGCCCGTTCGACACCATCATGGTCTCAGGAGGCGACGGGACGCGCTCGCTCAAGGCGTTGGGCCAGATCGTGGCCTGGTTGAAGCGCACGCCCGCGCGCCGCCAGACCAGCGTCTGCTCGGGCGCCTACATCCTGGCCGAAGCCGGTTTGCTGGACGGTCGCCGGGCCACCACCCACTGGAGCCGCACCGACGACTTCGCGCGGCGATATCCGAAGGTGAAGCTGGACGCCGATCGCATCTTCATCCGCGACGGCGAGGTCTGGACCTCGGCCGGCATCACCGCCGGCATCGACCTGGCCCTGGCCCTCGTCGAGGACGACCTCGGCGCCGACGTCGCCCGCCGGGTGGCCCAGCAGCTGGTGGTCCATCAGCGCCGTCCGGGCGGTCAATCGCAGTTCTCGGCCCTGGTCGAGCTGGGCGGCCGCTCCGGGCGGTTCGCCGAGCTCATGGACTGGATGCGCCAGCACCTGGGCGAGGGCCTGACCGTCGAGCGCCTGGCCGCGCAGGCCGCCATGAGCCCGCGAAACTTCGCCCGGGCCTTCACCGCCGAGACTGGAACCACGCCGGCCAAGGCCGTGGAGCGCCTGCGCCTGGAGGCCGCCCGCACCGCCGTCGAAACCGGTCACGCCCCCATCGACCGCGTGGCCGAGGCGGCGGGGTTCGGCGATCCGGAGCGCATGCGCCGCGCCTTCCTGCGGGCCTTCGGCCAGCCGCCGCAGGCCTTGCGGCGGGCGGCGCGGGCCTAGGCCGTGGCGGCCCTGGCCTCGTAGATCTGCTCGATCGGATCGAGGAAATAGGCCAGCGGCGCGTCGAGGCAACGCGACAGCTGCACCAGCATCGGCACCGAGAGCGGTGTCTGGCCGGTCTCGTACTTGTGGATCTGCTGAAGGCTGACGCCACAGCGCGCCGACACCTGCGCCAGCGAGAGGCGCAGCTCCCGCCGCCGTTCCCCAAGGCGTTTTCCCACCGCCAGGCTGATCTCTTCGGGTGTCACGCAACGCTGTCCAAGAACGATACTCTGGGCTGGCGCGGAGCAATTCCCGCGCCGATTTCGCCCCCAGACCTAACGTCGGATACCTGACCCTGCGATGAACGCTTCCCGCCGCAGTTGAAACCCAGGCGCAGCCGGAACGAGACGCGGCGGCGCCTGTTCTCTGCCGCGGCGGTTCGTACGCAGTCCCTCGATGAATTCGCCAGGAGCCCCCGGAATCGCCTCACGGCGCCGGGGGCTCTTCCTTTGTGCAGCCGCGCCTTCCAGCGCGCAGGCCGCCGCCCCATTAACCCCGTTTTCCCACGCCAGTTGAAAGCCCGACGGGGGCGGGAACTGCACTGCAGCATAAAGGTTGTGGGCCTGGGACGACGCTTCACAGCGCTTCGGCTGGTTGTATTTTCAGGAAGACATCGATGAAATTCAGACTTTTCACCGCGCTGGCCGGCGCGACGGCGCTCAGCCTGGCAGCGGGCGCGGCGCAGGCCGCCGTGACCTTCATCGGCTACCAGACCGACGTGAATCCCGACGAGACGCTGGTCACGGGCTTCGAAGGCGGCCCGTCGCTCGGCGACGTGTCGTTCCTGCTGCCCGGCTACACGCTGAGCGGCGACGCACAGCTCGTCACCGGCAGCCTCGTCGGCCAGAGCGCCGCCCCGGCCATCGCGCCCGATGCCTGGGACGAGACCCAGTACCTCAGCGTCCAGATGGGCCAGACGGCGATGCTCGACACGCCGCTCCTCGCCGCCATCAGCTTCTACGTGGGCTCGCTGGACGGCTACAACAGCTTCACCTTCCACCTGGCGGACGGCAGCAGCCAGGTGGTGACCGGCGCCACCCTGGACGCGCTTCCCGGCATGGACGCCAACGGCAGCCAGACCGCTTTCACCACCAACGGCCGGCTGACCTTCAGCTTCGACAGCGCCATCGACCGCATCGAGTTCGCCTCGGGCAACTACTCGCTCGAAATCGGCGACATCGGCGCGGTGGCCCTGGTGCCGGAACCGGCGACCTGGGCGATGATGGTGCTCGGCTTCGGCGGCGTGGGCGGCCTGATCCGTCGGCGACGTCCGGCGATGGCCTCGGCCTGACCCTCGCGTATCGCCTAACGCCCGGTCGCGAGGCCGGGCGTCCCTTCCCAGTTGCAGGGGTTGGATTCGACGTGACCATGCTCGCCCCCAGCGCGGCGAAGGAGGAACGGATTGCGCCAGCGGTCGCCCCCGTGGTCGCCAGCCGGCGCAAGCGCGCCTTCGACGTCACGGCGGCCGGCCTCGCCCTGCTGGCCTTCCTGCCGCTCCTCCTGCTCATCGCCGTGGCGATCTGGCTGGACGACGGCGGCCCCGTGCTCTTCCGCCAGCGGCGCACCGGCCTCAGCGGCCGCCCGTTCCGCATCTACAAGTTCCGCACCATGCGGGTGATGGAGGACGGCGGCGCCGTCACCCAGGCCACGCGCGGCGACGCCCGCGTCACGCGTCTGGGCGGCCTCCTGCGAAAGCTGAGCCTGGACGAGCTGCCCCAGCTCCTCAACATCCTGGTCGGCGACATGTCGGTGGTGGGCCCGCGCCCGCATGCGCTCAGCCACGACCAGGCCTGGGCCGGGGTTGTCCCGGGCTATGCGGCCCGTTTCCGGGCCCGCCCCGGGCTGACCGGGCGGGCGCAGGTCCTGGGCTACCGCGGCGAGATCACCTCGCCGGAGGTGCTGGCCGCCCGGATCGCGGCGGACAACGCCTACATCGACACCTGGTCGTTCCGCGGCGACCTGGCCCTCGTCGCCCGCACCGTACCGTTGATGTTCGGCGACCAGCAGGCCTTCTAGCCCGTAAATCCGGGCTAGTTCCCATCCCCGCTCGTCCTCCGCCGCTGGCGCGGCGGGTCGCCGTACACCTGCCGCGTCAGGCGCAGGGCTTCGTTCTGGCGCTTGATGATGCCCAGCAGCTCGCGCTTGCGCAGGGCGTCGACCTTGTCGTGCAGGTGCATGATCTCGAGCTCGGCGCGCAGGTTGACGATGTAGTCGTGCTCGGCGGCCTTGCGGTCGCGCTGGGCGGCGCGGTTCTGGCTCATCATGATCACCGGCGCCTGGATGGCGGCCAGCATCGAGAGCATCAGGTTCAGGAAGATGAACGGATAGGGGTCGAACGACAGGTTCAATCCGCGGGTCAGCACGTTCCAGCTCATCCACAGCGCCAGCGCCGCGCCGAAGCCGATGATGAAGGCCCAGGACCCCCCGACCTCCGCCACCCGATCCGCCAGCCGCTGGCCTGGCGTCCGGTCGTCATGCTTCAGCTTCTCGTCGAGGTCGGTGGGCGCCTCTGTGGCGATCAGGTCGATGACGCTGCGCTGCACAGGCGTCAGGGCGTCGTAGGCGGCGCCCAGCAGGTCCTTCGAAAGTTGCTCACGGGAATCGTCGAGGCTCATCCGGTTTTTCCCTACGCGGCGTATGCGGTGTAATCCGGCGCGAACTACAGCGGGGACTCACCGATGGCGGCAAGGGGCAAGGCGCAGTCGAACGGCCGGCGCGCCATCTTCATCACCGGCGCGGCCAGCGGCATCGGTCTCGCGACGGCGAAGCGGTTCGCGCGCGGGGGCTGGTTCGTGGGCCTGGCCGACATCGACGCCAAGGGGCTGGCGGCCGCCCTGGAGGCGATCGGACCGGACAACGGCGCGGTCCATAAGCTCGACGTCCGCCACCGCAGCGCCTGGAAGGCCGAGCTGACGCTGTTCGCCAAGCTCACCGGCGGCAAGCTGGACGTCCTGCTCAACAACGCCGGCGTCGCCAAGGGCGGCTATCTGGAGGCCCAGAGCGCCGAGGAGGTCGACCTGCAGCTGGATGTGAACCTCAAGGGCGTGCTGAACGGCTGCCAGGCGGCCTTCGACCTGCTGGCCGCCACGCCGGGCGCGATCGTCGTCAACGTGGCCTCGATGGCCGCGGTGGTGGCCCCGCCGCGGATGAGCGTCTACGCGGCCACGAAGTTCGCGGTGCGCGGCCTGTCCGAGGCGCTGGAGGCCGAGTTCTCGCGGATCGGCGTCGGGGTCCGCTGCGTCATGCCCTGGTTCATCGACACGCCCCTGCTCGACAAGGCCCGGTTCTCCGGCAACGAGGACCTGCGGGTGTCCCTGCGCGACCAGAAGGTGCCGGTCTATCCCGTCGAGGAGGTCTCGGACGCGATCTGGGCGGCCGTGCATGGCAAGCCCCGCCTCCACCACCTCGTGGGCGGTCAGGCCAGGCAGATCGGGTGGCTCAACCGGATCCTGCCGGACCTGGTCAGGAAACGCCTGCAGCGGCAGGTTGAGGCGATGTGAGCAGCGCCGAGTCCCCCGGCTTCGGCGCAGGCGCCGTGGCCGCGGCGGGCTTGCCCGCGTCGGCGGCGGTCGCCGCGGCGGGAGCCGGCGCCGGGGACGGGGCCTGCGACTGGGCCGACACCGGCTCCAGCGAATCGGTCACGGCCTTCTCCACCAGCGCGGGCATCAGGCGCAGCTCCGGCGCCGGGCCGGCCGCGTCCGCCGTCAGCACGGCATGCTCCGTCGACCGCTGGGTCGGGGCGTTGCGCAGGCGATAGGGCGAGAACCGATAGAAGACGTGGGTGCCCACATTGGCCACGCGCAGCATCTGCGGAGCCCATGCGGGCGACACCGCGGTGGTGTGGAAGTGGGTGGCCGAGCCGATCTCCGCGCGCAGGGCGCCCGACAGGGCCCGGGCGGCCACCTCGCGGGCGCGGGTCCAGGCCATGCTCTCCCGGCGGCCCTTCTTCGAGCCGTCGCAGGCGAAGCTGAACTGGCAACCGGTGCGGCGGCCGGAACCCTGGAACACCACGGCGCAGACGCTCTTGGGATAGGCCGGGTGCTTCACCCGGTTCATCACCACCTGGGCGACGGCGGCCTGGCCACGGGCGCTCTCGCCGCGGGCCTCGTAGTAGACGGCCTCGGTCAGGCAATCGAGGTCGGCGCGGCGCTTGGCCTTGGGCGCGCTCCGCGCCTCGCCGAGGCGGGCGGCGACGGGCGCCGCATCCGGCGTCATGCGGAGTGCGTATCGTTGCAGACCGATGCGCAGCCCCTGGCTCTCGGACTCGAGGTGCGAGCCCGCGTAACCCACGGCCGCCGCCTCGGTCATCCGTTGGGCGTGCGCGTGGTCCGCGGCGCGACCGGACATGCCGGCGACAAGGAAGAATACGCCCAGGCCCAGGCCAAAGCCTGCGCCCGTCAAAACGGCGCCGATCGGCGCACGCCATGCGGCGCGCACCTTGGTGCTTGAAATCAAAACGGAACGGTCCTCAGCGGCGAGGGCGAACATGCCCCCCAACTCTTTGTCGCCGCGGTCGCCCCTGCTCGTGCTGGTAGCGTCCGCCGGCAGGCCTCTCCCCGAGATCCGTTGTGGGGGAGGCGACGGCAAATGATGAAGGGTGTATGAATGCGCGAAGCGCTGCTGGCAAGAGTTTTTTGCGCCGCACCATTAACGGCGGCGCGTCGGCAAGCGCCGCGCCAGCAGGTCTTGCCCCTGCAGAACCCTGACAACACAGACCTTTTCCGAAAGATTCCACGCCATCTGCATCTAGTCTTCAAGTAAGACTGACTTTTCCTGAAACCATGTTCGTTTACCTTGCTCGCCTCACACGCGAGCTTGAGCGGAACCATGAGGCGGCATGACTGTTCTCACCCCGACACATCGGAGGGTTCCATGCGCATTCCACTCATCCTGCTTTCGACGGCCGCCGCCCTGGCGCTCGGGGCCTGCGGCCACAATGTCGAGCAGCGGGCCTCTACCGGAGCCGTGGCGGGCGCCGTCGTGGGCGGCCCGGTGGGCGCCGCCGCCGGCGCGGCGGTCGGAACGGCCGTCAGCAAGACTGTCGACAAGTAGACATAGCGCCCCCGCGCGGCGCATCTGGCGCCGCTCTTGCTCCGTACCCATCTCAAGGACGATGGGAGGGCGCAGGATGCGCAATCTTGTATTTGCGACGGCGGCCCTGGTCGGCGTGCTGATGATGGCGGCGAGCGCAGTCCGCGGCTTCTAGGCCGCGCTCGGCGCTGTGTATGAGGCTTGGCGCAACCGCCAGACCTCCAACGCCGCCCTGGCCAGGAACACGGTGATCGCGACCCCGATCGCGATCCGGATTCCCAGGTCGAAGCGATATCCGGCGGACGCGGCGGGGCCGCTGACGATCACGAACTGGTCGGCCTGAAACACTCCGATCAGGATCCCGGCGCCCAGCAGGCTCCGCCAGATGATCATCCACCGGACCAGGCTCACCTGATCGGGCCGCGCGACGGCCACGACGTTCGAGCCGATTTCGACGATCGAATAGCCCAGGATCCACCAGAACCACGTGGCCCACACCGGCGCCATGTCGATCCGCAGGCCGATCTCCGGCACGGTGTTGCGGAAGTGGATCACACCCGTCCACCACAGCAGGAAGACGATCCCTATGCCGAGCTCGGTCAGCAGCTCGAAGCGCGAGGCGCGCTTGCCTTGCGCCGGCGGCAGCCGCTCGGGACGCCACCGCGCGAATTGCTCGGGCCTGCCGTAACGCTCGACCAAGGCGCAGACGGCGGTGACCGCGCCGAACGCGAATACGAAGACATGCAGGGGGTCCGGAACGTCCAGGCCGGACACGTGACCGCGGCCAAGGATCAGGCCCAGGACGATCAGCACCAGATAGACCGCGGCGATCACAACCAGCGTCGCCCGCATGCCCGCCCACCAGAAGGGGAACATCTGCGGCCCGATCAGATGCTGCATCTTCCGATACCGGCCGGCGACGATCAGTGGATTGCCGAACTCCACCAGCGCGGCCTCCAGCTCGCTGCGCGTCAACGGGCGGCCCAGCCCCTCCTCCTTGGCCTCGACCCCGGACATCAGCTCGTCGCGCAGCTCGGCCACGATGTCCGCGCGGTCGCGTTCGGGCAGCTCGCGGGCGATGGCCGCGAGATAGCGGTCGATCAGGTCGTTCATGACGGTTTCCCCAGGATCGCGTCGACCGAGGCGTTCAGCCTGGTCCATTCGTCGGCCAGGCGGGCCAGCACGGCCTCCCCTTCGGCCGAGAGCCGGTAGAAGCGCTTGTTCCGCCGCTCCTCCAGCCGCCACTCGCTGACCAGCAGGCCCTGGGCCTCCAGCCGGCGGAGCATCGGGTAGAGCGCACCCTCGTCGATCTCCACGCCCGCGTCGGCCAGGGCCTTGCGCAGGGTGTAGCCGTAGTGCTCGGCGCGGAGCTGGCCCAGCACGGCCATGATCAGCGACCCGCGTCGCAGCTCCTGGCGGAGCGTCTCGAAGATGTCGGCGTCGGTTGGCATCGTGCTGTGCGGCATACACTGTGTGATACACAGTGTCTAGCACATACTATGTGGCGCACAGGTTATGGAGCGGCCGACGCCCTCAGGCTCGCGCTTGCGCCATGATCGCCAAGGGCCGCCCCTCATTGTCCTCGAAGAAGGCCATCCACTCCTCGGTCCCGTCGGCGTGGCGATGGATCATATGCGGCGCGCTGACGAAGCGAACGCCGCGCCCGCTCAGCTCGGTATGAGCCGCATGGATGTGGGGAACCCGAAAGTAGAGAATTCCGGCCGACGGCGCCTCGCTCCCCTGCTCCAGCAGCAGCCGTACGCCGCCCAGATCGAAGAAGGCCAGGTTCCCGAACGTATAGAGGTGGGGCAGGCCCAGCACCTCGGCGTACCACCTCTGCGCAGCCTCGATATTCTCCACGCTCCGGCCGATCTGTCCCAGCGGTCCCAGTTGCAGCTCTCCCGGCATCTCGATCCCTCCTTCGCGAAGCGCGCTGTCCCGTTGAACCCCGGTCCACTGGCGAAGCTGCCGACGGCCCTCCAGGCCGAGCTTGCCGAGCGCTCCGGAGACGTGGAACTTCACCGCATCGACGCTGACGCCCAGCCGGCGCGCGATCGCTGGATTGCTCATCCCGTGCCGGACGGCCTCCACCACCCGCCACTCCGCGGGGGTGAGGACATCGGTGTGCCGGGGCCGGCCGCGCGGCGATACCTTGGGCATTCCGGGAGCCTACCGGTCCCGGGCTCGAATTTCCCTACCCGACGCGCATCTCTCGCCCCGCGCTGCCGCTGTTCTTCGGTCCGCGACGAAGCTAGTCTACGCCGTAAATCATAAGGGGAACGTCCGATGATCCGTAGCCTTGCCGCCCTGCTGGCGACCTTCGCCCTGGCTTCCGCCGTCCCCATGGCCGCCTGGGCGGCCCCGCAGGACAGGACCGCCACGAACGGCGAGGTGAAGATCCACTACGTGGTCGACGGCAAGGGCCCGTTGGTGGTGATGATCCACGGCTTCCCCGACTACTGGGCCACGTGGAAGCCGCTGATGGCCGAGCTGAACAAGGCCGGCTACCGCACCGCCGCCCTCGACCTGCGGGGCTACAACCTCTCGGACAAGCCCCAGGGCGTCGCCGCCTACGCCATGCCGAACCTGATCGGCGACGTGGCGGCCGTCATCGCCGCCGAGGGCCAGAAGAACGCCATCGTCATCGGCCACGACTGGGGCGCGGCCATCTCCTGGCAGGTGGCGTTCAACCGTCCGGACCTGGTCGACAAGCTGGTCATCATGAGCGTGCCCCACCCCGCCGGCATGGCCCGCGAGATGGCCACCAACAAGGCGCAGCAGGAGGGCTCCAACTACGCGCGAAACTTCCAGAAGGAAGGCTCGGAGAAGATGCTCACTGCCGAGGGCCTGGCCGGCTGGGTCAAGGATCCGGCGACGAAGCCTGGCTACGTCGAGGCGTTCAAGCGCTCCGACTTCGCCGCCATGATGAACTACTACCGCGCCAACTATCCCCGCGGATCGGGCGCCGAGACCGAAACCCCGGCGTCCATGGCCGCGCCCAGCCAGCGCGTGAAGGTCCCGACCCTCGTCATCCACGGCGTGAAGGACACCGCCCTCAACGCCGCCGGCCACTCCGGGACCTGGAACTACGTCGACGCCGACACCACCGTCGTCATGGCCCCCACCGCCGGCCACTTCGTCCAGCACGACGCCGAGGCCCTGGTGAACCGCACCGTCCGCGACTGGCTGGACGCGCGGCGCTAGGGCCCGGCGGACCCGTCAGCCACGCGCCAGGCCGGCCGCCTGCGCGATGGAGATTCCGCGGACCAAGGGATCGGCGTGCCGGTGCGCTAGCCGCCAGATTCCGTCCTGACGCCGGTAGACGAGTGTCACACGCAGCGACCAGTCCTGGTCGGGCAGCCCATGCACGCGCCCCCGCTGGCGCTCGATCATGACGAAGGCCGCGAGATCGCCCGAGGCGAAGGTCTGGACGATCTCCAGCCGCGCCTCGCCGTCTTGGAACGAGCGCGACAGCCGCGCCAGGTGTTCCGGCGACTGGACGAACCCGCGGACCACCGGGCCGCCGAAAGGCTGCATCAGCGTGAAGTCTTCGGCATAGGGGATCAGCCCCACGTGGGTGGCCATGTCGCCGCGCATGAAGGCGGACATGGCCACCTCCTGTCGGCGCAGCAGGTCGGCCATCTCGTCCTTCGACAAGTCGCCGGCGGACTCGGCGCGGGCCTGGGCCGCGAAGCAGGCGGGTCCCGCGAGCGTGGCCGCCAGGGCAGCGCGCCGGGAGAGCGACATCTTGGGCAATGGGAACTCCGATTCGTCTGGCGGCGGGAGCGCCGGCGGCTGGCGATCTCACTTCCACCGCACTGAATCCAACTCTATAATTTCAGCTATATGCTGCATGAAATCGATCTTTCCCGCACCGACCTGAACCTTCTGGTGGTGTTCCAGGCGGTGCTAGAAGAGCGCCACGTCGCGAGGGCGTCGCGGCGCCTCAACCTGTCCCCATCGGCGGTCAGCCACAGCCTCGGGCGCCTGCGTAGCCTCCTTGGCGATCCGCTTTTCTTGCGCACGCCCCGCGGGGTCACGCCCACGGGCCGCGCAGAAGCGCTGGCGGCTCCGATCGCCGAGATCCTGGCGCGGGTGCGCGAGGTCGTGGCGACGGCCGAGCCCTTCGCGCCGGAACGGTCGACCCGGCGCTTCACGATCGGCGCGCCCGACGGCGTGTCGTCGGTATTCCTTCCGCCGCTGCTCGTCGCCCTCGGCCGCGAGGCGCCAGGCATCGACCTGTCTGTGCGCCAGCTTCTGCCCCGCCCCGGCGAACCGGCGCCAGAGCTCGCTTGGCGTGACAGCTTCGCCGACCTTGAGGCCCGTCGGATGGAGATCCTGGTGATGCCCGTCGATGAGGTCCCCGCTCGCTTCGACCGTCGCCTGCTCTACGAGGAGGACTTCGTGATCGCCGCGCGCGCCGGCCATCCCTTCGCCATCGCCCCCACGCTCGCCCGCTATGCCGACGCCGCGCACCTGGTCGTGTCCCACGCCGGCGACCCGTTCGGCTTCGTGGACGCGGCCCTGGCCGGTCTCGGCCTGTCGCGCCGCGTGGCGCTCACCGCGCCAAACTTCCCGTTCGCACTGGCGGTGCTCGCCGAGAGCGACCTCATCGCGGCGCTGCCGCGCCGCTTCGTGGCGCGGCACGGCGCTCGCTTCGGGCTGGAGGCGGTCGAGCCGCCCCTGGCGCTGCCCCGGTTCCGGCTGCAGGCCGTTACGCCGCGCGTGGCGCTGATGGACGCGGGCCTCGCCTGGCTGGTCGGGAAACTGGAGGCCGCCGCGAGCGCGTAACTACTCCGCCGCTTGCGCCGTCACGCCCGTCATCGCCGTCAGCTTCTCGGCGAAGCTCTTGAGGCAGACCTCGGACGGTCCCAGCGGTCCGCTCTCGTAGCCCGAGCCTTCCATGCCGTCTTGCACCCGCTTGATCAGCACGGTGTCCTCGGCGTTGACCTGCCGGTTGATGCGCCAGTTGAGATAGCGCGCCGCCTTGGCCTCGCGCCGCGCATCCGGCCGGACATAGGCGATCTCGCGGATCAGGGTCTCCGTGGGCGAGATCGGGATGAACTGCATGAAGTCGATCTGGTCCGGATAGACGTCGAACGCCACGTTCGGCCAGAGCTTGTAGTAGTTCCACCGCCGCTGGGCTCGGCCCTCCAGGTGGTCGAAGTTCGGCAGCAGCGCCTGGTAGTTCCGCTCCACCCAGTTGGGCGACGGCGTCTCGGTGATGTCGCCCCACATCTTGTCGACCCAGGGCGCGGCCTCGATGCCGTAGGTGGGCCCGAACAGCCGGGTCAGGCCGGGATGCGCCACCGGGATGTGCAGGCTGTCGGAATAGTTGTCCGAGATGTTCTTCCAGTTCACCGGCCGCGGCCGCAGCGTCACCCGGCCCTGGGGCGTGAGGGCCGGCGGGCAGTGCGGGGCGAGCTCGGCGGCGTAGGGCGCCATCATCTCGGCCACGCTGGGCAGGCCGCCCTCGAAGCGCACGAAGATGAAACCCAGGAAGATCTCCTGCTCGATGGGCTTCAGGCCGTGCGCCGACCTGTCGAGGTCCTCGAAGCCCTGCCACGGCGGCACATTGGCCAGCCGCCCATCCAGGCCATAGCTCCAGGCGTGGTAGGGGCAGACGATCCGGTGGCCGCAGTTGCCCTGGTTCCCGTCCGCCAGCCGCGAGGCCCGGTGCCGGCAGGCGTTGTGGAAGCTCCGCACCTCCCCGTCCTCGCCGCGCACGGTCAGCACCTTCTCGCCCAGGAAGTCGAAGGCCTGGTAGTCGCCGGCTTCGGGGATGTCGTTCAGGTGGCACACCACCTGCCACGCGGTGCGGAAGATCGTCTCCCGCTCTCGCTCGAAGAAGGCCTGGTCGGTGTACATCCAGGCGGGCAGGCTCTGCACGGGCGCGTTCATCGCCGCCCGTTGTTCCATGCCAGAGGCGGTCTGTCAGCGGCCCAGGCTCGGCAAAAGATCGGCTGGGCTCGGGACAAGCTCGGTCACGCCCTCCCGGTTGCTGGAGTACACCTCCCGGTAGTCGGGACCTTGCGGTGTAGAGACGATGAGTAGCGATGTGGATATCCTGGTGGGCCGCCAGCTGCGGCGGCGTCGCCGCCTGATGGGCCTCACCCAGCAGCAGCTCGGCGACATGGTCGGCGTCCGCTTCCAGCAGATCCAGAAGTACGAGTGCGCCTCTAACCGCCTGTCCGTGGCCATGCTCTGGAAGCTGGCCTGCGCCCTGGACGTGGACCTCGGCTACTTCTTCGCCGGCGCCCCGCGCGAAGGCCAGATGCGCCCCGCCGCCAACCGCACGCTCGACAGGCCCTGCGATCTCCACCACCGGGCGGCCTGACGCCGCCGGCGCCCGCTGCTGACACTCTGCTGTCAGCAGGCCTGTGCGCAGGGTGTGGCGAACCTGCCCCGGAGCGCCTACCTTGGACGCCATGCCTCGCACCGCTGCCCCCGCCGAGCCTGCGGGCGTCGCCGACATGTCGGCCGCCTTCGACTACGACGAAAACACCATGCCCATGCTCTGGAAGCCGCACCGCCCGGTGCGCCCGGACAAGAGCGAGGGCGGGCGCAAGTTCAAGCTCTCCAGCGCCTATGAGCCGGCCGGCGACCAGCCCACCGCCATCCGCGAGCTGGTGGCCGGGATCGACGGCGGCGAGCGCGAGCAGGTCCTCCTGGGCGTCACCGGCTCCGGCAAGACCTTCACCATGGCCAAGATCATCGAGGAGACCCAGCGTCCCGCCCTGATCCTCGCGCCCAACAAGACCCTGGCCGCCCAGCTCTACAGCGAGTTCAAGAGCTTCTTCCCCGAGAACGCGGTCGAGTTCTTCGTCAGCTACTACGACTACTACCAGCCCGAGGCCTACGTCCCCCGGACCGACACCTACATCGAGAAGGACTCATCGATTAACGAGCAGATCGACCGGATGCGCCACTCGGCCACCCGGGCGATCCTCGAGCGCGACGACGTCATCGTCGTGGCCTCGGTCTCCTGCATCTACGGCATCGGTTCGGTCGAGACCTATTCGGCCATGACCTTCTCGCTGACGCCTGGCGACCGGATCGACGAGAAGAAGCTGATGGGGGACCTGGTCGCCCTCCAGTACAAGCGCAACGACGCCGCCTTCGAGCGCGGCACCTTCCGCCGCCGCGGCGACACCCTGGAGATCTTCCCCGCCCACTACGAGGACCGCGCCTGGCGCATCTCCCTCTTCGGCGACGAGATCGAGAGCATCACCGAGTTCGACCCGCTCACCGGCAAGAAGACCAACGACCTGCAGGGCGTGAAGATCTACGCCAACAGCCACTACGTCACGCCCCGGCCCACGCTCCGCCAGGCGATCAACCAGATCAAGGTCGAGCTCAAGGAGCGCCTCGACTGGATGGTCGCCAACGGCAAGCTGCTGGAGGCCCAGCGCCTCGAACAGCGCACCACCTTCGACATCGAGATGATCGAGGCCACCGGCTCCTGCGCCGGCATCGAGAACTACAGCCGCTACCTCACCGGCCGCCGGCCGGGCGAGCCGCCGCCCACCTTCTTCGAATACATCCCCGACAACGCCCTGCTGTTCGTCGACGAGAGCCACCAGACCGTGCCCCAGATCGGCGGCATGTACCGGGGCGACTACCGCCGCAAGTTCACCCTGGCCGAGTACGGCTTCCGCCTGCCCTCCTGCATCGACAACCGCCCGCTCAAGTTCGAGGAGTGGGACGCCATGCGGCCGGACAGCGTCTTCGTCTCGGCCACCCCCGGCGGCTGGGAGATGGAGCGGGCCGGCGGCGTCTTCGCCGAGCAGGTGATCCGCCCCACCGGCCTGATCGACCCGCCGGTGGAAATCCGTCCGGTCTCCAAGAACGGCTTCAGCCAGGTCGACGACGTGATCGCCGAGGTCCGCGACGTCGCCGCCAAGGGCTACCGCAGCCTGATCACCGTCCTCACCAAGAAGATGGCCGAGGACCTCACCGAATACATGCATGAGCAGGGCCTCAGGGTCCGCTACATGCACTCCGACGTCGACACCCTGGAGCGGATCGAGATCATCCGCGACCTGCGGCTCGGCGCCTTCGACATCCTGGTGGGCATCAACCTGCTGCGCGAGGGCCTGGACATCCCCGAGTGCGGCCTGGTCGCCATCCTGGACG
>Ga0255338_1001244_pt1 | contig 50904 bp, 53 predicted proteins | sample MeOH1_35cm_T4_19_FD_203715 | JGI IMG/M metagenome (GOLD analysis project Ga0255338, IMG submission 203715) | Sandy soil microbial communities from University of British Columbia, Vancouver, Canada - MeOH1_35cm_T4_195 | ecosystem: Engineered > Artificial ecosystem > Sand microcosm > Unclassified ...
GCGCCTTGGCCCGCGCGACCTTCTCCTCGTGCGAGGGATCGAGCCCGGCCGCGAAGAGCCGGCGGGCCTCGTCGCGCTTGCCGCGCGCGTCGGCGAGGCCGACCTCTGGCCAAGCGCCGAAGGCGAGTGTGCGGTGCTTGCCGTGATGGACGTAGTTGAAGCGCCAGAGCTTCGAGCCGTTCGGTCGCACGAGCAGGTATAGCCCCGCGCCGTCGCTGAGCTTATAGTCCTTGTCGGCCGGCTTCGCGCTGGCCACGGTCGTGGCAAAAAGGGTGGCCATCTGAGGTATCGCCTCCAAAAGGGGAGGAGAACGGTACCTTCCGAGATACCCGAATTGTTCTCGATTGGTGCCGTATCCGCCCGGATTTGACCGGACGGTTATAGCACAAGAATCGGCGGATTTCAGCCATTTCCGGGACGTGCTCGGACGTCCTCGGAAGAACAAATGGTGCCAGAAGAGTACCCACACGTTATGGGCAAGATTCTGATATTAAATTCAATATCTTGAAGGGGAGTTTCTTTGGCCCGATTTATGGCCCACTGCCACAATCATAGCGACGGTTCGAGTGCCGCGAGGGTCATTCTCTTACAGTCCCGAATCATACCAAATCGTCGCGAAAGGCTCAAGACGTTTCAAGATATCGCGGCGACCACGTTTCACCGCTGCATCGGCGCAAGGGGTCAGGGATGGCGACGCTCCGACGCCTGCCGAGCTTTCCAAGATGCTCGCGACGATTCTTGTCCTTACCGCAGGTGTCACGGATGCCAAGTGGTGCAAGGCGGTTGTCGGGTAATAAATTCGGGTGGCGCCGCGCCAAGGTAAGTTCCCCAACTTCCAAGTCGCGATTGTCGCTTGAACAATCGCGTTAGGTTGCCCGTGGTGAACGTGCGGGTGCCACACCCCGTGCTTTATGCCGAGGACCGGTTCGCATATTCACAGGCTTGACCATCGCGCTAGCTTGAAGCGGGGCGGCCTTCGATTTTGCCAAAGGCGTCCAGCGGAACATACACGTTCAGCGACGTGATTTGTGAAACGGGGAAGCGCCTGCGACGAATCATTAACAAGCCACCGAAAATCTGTCTTTCCAGAAGCGCAGTTTTTGGTAGCAAATACCGGAAACTTGCATCAGTTCATTTAAAGACTGTCGTGACGCGCTAAATACAACCAAAATGGAGATATGTTAAACCGTAATCACAGTCATTATCGATTTCCTAAACACTCGACTCGCTATGTTTTTTGTGAAACCTTCCCCAGGAGCCGATTCTTTAGGGGAGGAAGCGATTCGCCTGCGATCTATCTTCGCCATCAAAGCGATAGTGGCGAATGTCTGTGCCTGTTTCTGGATCTGCCCGGCAATCGCGCAGGTTCCGGAGCCGCTTCCTGTCTGGGCGCAGCAGAAATTGCATGTTCCGCGTCGCGCTCTTGTCATAGGCATTTCAGCCTATGACCATGCAACCCAGCTGACGACACCGCCGCTCGACGTGACGGGAATACAAAAGGCGCTGGCTCAGCTTCATTTCGACAGTGTCGATGTGATCAAACCCGATCACGCCGTCTCGCGTGCCGAGTTGATCGCTGCCATTCGCGCTTTCGCTGCCCGCATCGAGCCAGGGGCGCTCGCGCTCATTTTCTATAGCGGCCACGGCGTTCAGGTGGATGGAGCCAACTATCTCGTTCCCTCGGAAGGTGTCGCGACGCCTTCGTTGCCTGGCTATGAATGGCTCAGTATCGACTATGTGCTGAACACGCTGCAAAAGACGAAAGCCGCCGTCGCTCTGCTGGTGCTGGATGCCTGCCGAGCCAACCCATTTGCGAACACCGGCACGGAATCACGCGATATTCTCGCCGTCACAGGGACCCCGGTCGTCCCCATTGTAGATTCGGGCGGGCTTGCGCTCGCCAGTGGTGCGGCTAGTCCTTATGTCGTTGCCTACGCCGCACAGCCGATGAAGCCGGCGTATAGCCGTTTCGCCAATGACCCGCCTGCAACGCAGAGTATCTACACACGGTATCTGACCGTCACGTTGCCTGCGGTAACGCCGCTGGACCGCGCTTTGTCACGAGTCGATGTCTCCGTGAACGATGCGACGCACGGCATCCAGTTTCCGACAAGCAGCAGTTCGGCTGTTTGGGACGTGCCGCTCGACGCCACAATTCCCGATTCGCCGATTGTGGAAGAAGACTGGCAACTGACCACCAGCATCACGCCGATCGGACCGGAGATCGCGGCGCTCCGCAACTTCCTAAGCGATCATCCGCTTAGCTCCTATGCCCCGGCAGCTCGCAACCATTTGGCGTTGCTAACCCGGCTGCAGGCGCAGGGCCTGACCACGGACCAGCCAATTGCGTCGCCATCGGCCACCGGCGCCCCCAGGGTCGCCGCCACCACTCCCCCTGTTCAAACCGAGACGCTGCTTGGCTCGCTACAGTCCGGTAAAATCGAAGACGGGCTCGCGACGGCGGTGACGAATTCCGGCGTCATGCTGCGGGGCAAACCTAATAGCGGAAAGAAGCTCGGCGCACTCACGGCGGGCCTCAAGGTCAGGGTCGTCAACCTGCTGCACTCCTACGCGCAGGTCATCGCGCCTGATGGCCGCTACGGCTGGATTGGCGGCATAATCAAAGCTGATGAAGCAAAGCTACGCCAGACGGTCAATCTAGGCTTTGGCGGCAATGATGAATATGCACCCGTCTCCGATTGGAAGCCGCTAGCCGACGCGATCGTGCAAATCCAGGCCAAGTCGACTGCCGTCACGATCCGCGTCGGTTCGGGCGGGGTGGAGGGCGACGCGCATAGCCAGTTCGTGGCGCGGCTGCGCGCGCTGAGGATCCGCGATTATGTCGCAAAACTCGGCGCGACTGCAGAACGTATCATCATGATCCCCAATGATCCGACCGTGCCAAAGGATCAGGTACGCATATCGGTGGTGAAAATCTCATGAGACCTATGCTTGGCCTTGCCGGTCTTGTCGCTCTATTCGCAAGCGGCCCCGTAACCTCGGCTGACCCGCCCGCCAGCGTATCGACGCCGATCAGGGATGCGCGCGTTTATGCCGCGACTGGCCAATATATCGACGGCACTAAGATTATGGGTGGGTCTTTCGCGAAGGCAGGCGACAATCCCTGGCAGGTCGCGCTGGTGCTCTGGTCGCCGAATGACGGTCCGCGCATTCTGTTCTGTGGCGGTTCGCTGATCGCGCCGCGCCTAGTTATTACGGCCGCACATTGCGTCGACAACAAAACGCAAAATACCGACCTTGATGTCGTCGTCGGGGCGCTCAATCTCGCGACCGACGGCCAGCGTATCCATGTCGCTCATATCTGGGTTGATCCGAACTACAACAAAGCCCAGGCCCATGCCGATGACGTAGCGATCCTCGAGCTCTCGATGGATGGGATACCCCAGGGAAGGACCGTCCCGCTGATGGGAGATGACGCAGGTGTGGCCGAACTGACGCCCGTGCGGGTGACCGGCTGGGGTGCGCCGATTCACGGCGCGGGCGCGGTCCGGGATTTGCGCACCGTCGACCTGAGGTTGATCTCAAACCTCCACTGCAACGATCCGGTGAGCTACGACAACGCGATTGGGCCGACCATGTTGTGCGCCGGATCGGATGGGGCTGGCAAGGATTCATGTCAGGGCGATAGTGGCGGGCCCCTCACCATCGACCTACACGGCACGCGAACGCTGATGGGTGTCGTCAGCTGGGGCGACGATTGCGGCATTGCGGACAAATATGGGGTCTATGCGCGCGTGGCAGCGATCGGCTGGATCCAAAAATGCATGAACGACACGACCCAATGTGTCGTGAAACCAGCGGGGACATTATGAAGAAGAGCATCTCCATCACTCTGGCTATCGGCATGGCCGCAACGGGTACGCAGGCCGTGGCGAGCAAGCCCGTCGTCGGCGACTATCAGGGCACCGTCGTCTCGGTTGGCCAGTGCGCCTTTGCCCCGAACCCCGCGACGCCCGTCGGTCAGAACAAGGTACTGGAGGCGATCGCTGCCGCCGCAATCTCGCAAGGCATCAACCTGATCGGCAAGGCGATCACCAGCGCAGGCGCGGCGAAGACCTGGTCGGTGACGGCGAGGCGGAACTTCCAGGCGTCGACCGCCAGTTTCCCACACTGCATCCAAGTTGTGCGCGGTTCTTTCTTCATCAACAAGCAGGTAGCGGCGACGCAGCTGGGCCACGGATTGGACAAGGCTTTGCCTTCCCTTAACAGCAACGGCAGCTTTCCCGCCGCGACACCGGAATTCTTTTTCGAAGGCGAGATAATCGAGGCGACAAGCAAGGCCGCCCTGACCGTGCGTCCCACCGCATCCTATTTTGGAAGTCCGATCGGTACGCGCATGCTCCGCCCCGGCAAGGAGCGCAGCATCGCAGTATTCCTGTCGATCACGGGGCCAGGGGAGAAAGCCACGCTCGATACGGCGCCGGCCGCGACGCTGACGCTTGGCAAGCATGTACCCGGGCAACTGCGCCTCTACGGCGATCGGCAAGATGATTATAGCTCTCCCTGGGAATCGCCTTGGTTTAGTTTGACGCAAGCTGACGCAGTGAAGCCGCTCACCGTCAATGCGCTCGAGACTGAGACCCAGGACGCGTCGGGGTTCCTAACGTTTATCGGCTCCGTCCTGACCAACGACAAAACTCAGCCGCAGATCGTGACTGCCGTCCAAAATGCGGTTCTGCCCGGTGCCGCCGCGACCGCCCAACTGACTGCTGAGACCAGTTTGGCGAATCAGCATAGCGCGGTCGAAACGGCGCTCGCGACGGCGATCACCAAAGTCACCGCCTGCTCGACAGCAACGAGCGATTTCGTAACAGTAGGTGCCGCTGCCAAGTCTGCGCTCAGGACCTACGTGCTCGCCGATCTGGCCCTGCCAAGTGGCGACAGTGAGCGCTCCGGCGCCCTGACCCTCGCGATGATCGACCCGCCCAACGGCATTAATTTGACCAAGCCGGCCACGATCGCGACCTCATGTAAGAGCATCCTCGATAACGATCTCGCCAGGCCGTAAGTCGCGACTGAGCGGCGGGGCTGGAGTCGAATCCAGAGACGTAGAGCAGGATACGACGTTGTCACGGGGTAGCTCGGGCCAATCACGCGACCCACGTCGGAGCCCATCGCAGCGCCAATTCGATCAGCCCCTCAACTTGCAAGATAGCCCGCAAGTTCGGCGGGCGCGCCGGTGGGGAAAGCTTCCTTCAACAGGTCGAGAAAGGCGGAGACCCGCGCGCTCAGGAGCCGCCGTGATGGATAGAGCGCCCACAGGCCGATTTCCGAACCCTCTACGTCACCCCAGCACACCAGCCTGCCGGCCGCCAGATCGTGGCTGACCAGCGACACCGGCAGGCGTCCGGCGCCGACACCGGTCCTTACCGCGTCGCGGATCATCACGAGGGACGACAGCCGGAGCACCGGATCAACTATAATGCTCGATCGCCCCATCGGTGCTGATATCGTCCAGCTTGTCGCTTGGTCGCCTCCACGTACCACTGCGGGAACAGCGGCGGCTTCCACCGGTAGCGACAGTCCGGGGCTTGCTACGGCCACCAGACGATCGTGCAGGAATGCTCGACCGACCAGGCTCTCGTCAGGATCGGGATTGACCCGGATCACCAGGTCATAGCCTTCCTCGATCATGTCCACGGGGCGATCTTCCGTCGTGACCTCAAGGCGGACCTCTGGATATCGTAGCGCGAATGCGGCGGCCAGCTTGCCCATCGCGGTCTGCGAGAAGAGCAGGGGCGCGCTGATCCGGAACTGTCCACGCGGCCTGTTGCCGCCCGCTGCGATGGCCGCCGCCGTCTCATCGATCTCGGCGAGGAGCGCGCCCGTTCGCTCGTAAAGCGCTCTTCCTTCCTCCGTCAACTTGAGCGCGCGCGCGCCGCGCTCGAACAAGCGCAGGTCGAGCGCTCCTTCAAGCTCGGCGACCCGTCGGGACAGGGTGGCCTTCGGCCGACCCGTCGCGCGCGCCGCTTTACCGAACCCACCGTGGCGAGCGACCAGGTTGAAATCCGCCAGGGCGAGAAGATCCATGTGTTCCACCTATGAGACAGAGCGTCCAGATATAGCATCTATTGGTACGTGAGTGGATCACTAAATCTCCGAGTGCCACCCAGGCAGAAGAAGGAGTGCCCCCATGACCATACTCGTTATCGGCGCCACCGGCCGTGTCGGTCGCCATGTTGTAGACCAACTCGTCAAGCGCGGCGCGGGCGTGCGCGTGCTCACGCGCGATCCTGCGAAAGCCGAATTTCCCGCCGGCGTCGATGTCGCCCAAGCCGATCTGCTTGACATCGATGCGTTGCGCGTGGCGTTCTCGGGCGTCAGCACGCTGTTCCTGCTCAATGCGGTGACCGGCGACGAATTCACCCAGGCGATCATCACGCTCAACATCGCGCACGAAGCTGGCATCGACCGGGTCGTCTACCTCTCGGTGCTTCATGCGGACCGTGCCGTGAACGTGCCGCACTTCGCGGTGAAGTCCGGTGCGGAGCGCATGTTGGAGCAGATGGGCTTCGGCGCAACGATCCTGCGCCCGTCCTATTTCATCGACAACGAGCGGATGATCAAGGATGTTATCCTCCAGCACGGGGTCTACCCGATGCCGATCGGCAGCAAGGGTATCGCCATGGTCGACGCGCGCGACATCGCCGAAGTTGCCGCGATCGAGCTGATCCGTCGCGACCAGGCGCCGACCAAGCTCCCGAGCCAGACCATCAACCTGGTCGGCCCCGATACGCTGACCGGCGCCGACGTGGCGTCGATCTGGTCCGACGCGCTGGCGCGGCCAATTGCCTATGGCGGTGACGATCCGAGCGGCTTCGAGCAGAACATGGCCACCTTCATGCCGAAGTGGATGGCGTACGAGATGCGCCTTATGGCCGAGCGCTACGTCAGCGACGGCATGATCCCGGACGAAGGCGATGTGGAGCGGCTGATCGGGATCCTGGGCCGACCGCTGCACTCCTATCGCGACTTCGCCAAAGGAATCGTCGCGGCAGCCTAGTCGGGAGATGCCCGACCACCCCGCCGGAAAATCGGGGAGCCCTGCGTTTGGGCTCCCCGTCTCACATCAATAGTCCGTGGCCGGTGCAGTCGCGGGCTTGTCCCCCTGGGCACCTCGCCGACGAGCACTTCGGTGGTGATGAGAAGCGATGCGACCGACGCCGCATCCTGAAGCGCCGTGCGCGCGACCTTGGCCGGATCGATTATGCCGGCCCGGACAAGGTCGCCAATCATCGAACAGGACAGTCGCCGCGTCAGCCATTTGTGATTGAAGAAATGGTCGTGTCCCGGGTGGTGGTGTAGCTCGCCGGTATCGCGCGCGGTCGCGCGGGGCATCGGCATGGACCGAGGGCGTGCGGGAGCATGGTGGAGCACCTCTCCGGACCACACTGGCCACGCGCCCGCTTCTCCTGTCGCCGGGGTCCCCGTCTCCATCCGCTCGCAACGGGCGCCACGCGCCGGTCCAGGCGCAATTTCCCCCGTCGCTAATGAGAAGCGTCCGCGGCTGTTTCATGTCCTTCCGTCGGGTGGCCGGACGAGCGCCTGGGGCGCCGTCAAAATGTCAGCGACCCTCATGACATTCCCGGGCGTGGCGCCCATGATTCAACTCAGGCCCCACCGTTGTTATTCCGCTGTCATGATCAACGAGCGGGAATGCAGCGATCAGCCTTGGCGCTTCTGCGAGCAGCGCAGCCGACGCGGAACGCACTTTGTTTGCCTATCATGCTTCGGGGGATGCGGTGGGAACATTGTCGCATCGACCGGGCCGTGACCTTCCGCGACAGGCGTAGTCGCGGCTGGCCGGCTCGGATGGCGGTGCCCGTGCCGATGTCAGCGCATCATCGGTTCGAACAGCGGCGCGAGGTAAAGCGCTCCCTGCCGGCTCAGATGGCTGCTGTCGAAATAGAGTGCGTATCCATCCTGGATGGCCCGGCATCCCTCTGGCGAGCACAGCCGTTCCGCCGGGTCGATCACGGTAATGAGGCCGCGGCGCTGCAGGTCGGCGGCCATGGTCCGGAAGATCGCATCGCGGCGCAGATAATCGGCGAGACTGCCTCTCGTCGTCTGCACCCGATCAAGCAATTGTGCCTTGGCAAGGGTGCGCGGATCGGCCGGTGCGTTGGGCACATCGAGCACGACATAGACGTGCACGCCAAGCGCGCGGAGTTGGCGGACGCCCTGCTCGAACGCGCGGCGAGCGGCGTCCTGCTCGATGAATGCGGGCGTGTCGCTGCCATAGGTGCTCCAGTGCGCGGCCAGCAGGACCCGTCGCGGACGAATTTCGGCGATGAAGCGCAGGATCTGGTCGTTGCGGGCAAGACAGGCGCGCTTTCTGTCTTCGGCAAACATCCATCGGCTCGCCGTTTGCGCACGGGCCGTGATGGGCAGCAGCGGTGGGCAGCCGAGTGCGGTAAGGTCATAGCCGGCGATTCCGTGGCGGCGGGCGAGGGCATCGAGCGCGGGAAAATAGACCGCGGCGTGCGAATCACCCCAGAGCACGAAGCTCGGGCGCGGTCCGCCGCCGCCGATGCGGCAGCGCGTCGTTCCGGATTGGGCCGTGACGGGCTGGCCGGAGCAGCGATAATCGGGTTCCGGACCAGGCGTGCTCAGGCGCTGGATGACGGGATCGAAGCGGGCCGGTACGCCCCTGGCGAGGGACACGGCGACGCCGTAGAGCGCGAGCGTCGCGCTGGCACTCGCAGCGACCGCAATCAGCGCGCGCCGCGACAGCAGCATGCGAGGCTCCCGGAAGGGCCGCTCGACATAGCGCCAGGAAAGCCATGCGACCGGAAAGGCCAGCAGTGCCATGACTGGTCTGATATGGCCGAAGGGGTTCGACAGATAATAGCCGCCGAACACCATCAGCGGCCAGTGCCAGAGATAGAGCGAGTAGGAGATCAGCCCGATCGCGACGAGCGGCGGCGCGCGCAGCAGCGTCGCGACGCGCGAGGCCGGGGCCCGGGTTCCCCAGAGCAGCAACATCGTGCCCAGTACGGGCGGGAGCGCTTGCAGTCCGGGAAAGGGGATGGCGGGCGTTAAATGCCAGACGCTGTAGCCGATCGCCGCGAGGCCGCAGGCCGCCAGCGTGTCACCTGACAACCGGCGTACGGGCGCGGGGGCGATGCCGGCGGCGAGCAGCGCGCCGGCGATGAATTCCCAGGCGCGCGACAATGGTGAGTAAAAGGCCGCTTCGGGATGCGTCGATATCGCCCAGACGCTGTAGGCGAAGGAGGCGCTTCCGATAGCCATGAGCGCTGCGACCAGGACGCGACGGCCGCCCCGCCGGGCCAGCATGATCAGTGCCGGGAAGACGATATAGAATTGTTCCTCCACGGCGAGTGACCAGGTGTGCAGCAACGGTGTCGCGTCGCTGGCCAGGCTGAAATAGCCGTCCCGGTGCCAGAACAGCAGGTTCGAGGCGAAGAGCGAGATCGCGGCGAGGCTTGCGCCGAAATCCGCCAGGTCGCCCGGCAGCAGCATCCAGGCGGCGCAGCCCGAGACGGTGAGCATCGCCAGCAGCGCTGGCAGAATCCTTCTCGCCCGCCGTTCGTAGAAGGCGATCAGCGAAAAACGTCGCATCGCGCTCTCGCGCAGGATCAGCCGCGCGATCAGATAGCCCGATAGGACGAAGAACATGTCGACTCCGGCATAGCCGCCGGAAAAGCCGCGGATACGGGCGTGGAAAAGGACTACTGCGAGAACGGCGATCGCGCGCAGCCCGTCGATCTCCGGCCGATAGACCGAAGAACCTGGCGGTTCGCGCTGTTCGATCCTCCCCAAGCCGCCCGTCCCCCAGTCCGCCACGCCAGCGGCATTCGGATCGGCGTGTCAAGCTTGGGGCGGATGCTCCTACGTCATCAGGTTGCGGCCGCGCATGACGCTGGTGCTGTAGCCGACCGTGGCGGTCGTCGACCGTGCCTTGATGGTGTCGACCATGACCCAGTCGTTGCTGACTCGATCCGGTGTCAGCGTCATCGCCATGTAACCGCGCCGGCTGGTATCGCACCATTTCAGCTCGGGATTGGCGCTGACCATGGCCGCAGCCACGGTTCTCGGGTCGACGCCGACCCCCGATTCATATCCTGGCGACGTCACACTGTGCCCGGCGAACTCGACGCCGGCGGGCTTGCCATCCTGCGCGAGATCATAGGCCCAGCCATTATGGCTGTCGCCGGAGATCACGACCAGATTGGCCTCGAGCTGCTGCGCCGATCGGAGGAAGCGGGCTCGGGCTGCCGGATAGCCACCCCAGTTGTCATAGTTGAAGGGCAGCCCGATCTTTGCAGCGGCGATCCCCGAGGTGATATACCCCTTGGCCCGTGCCGAGGCGTCGGCGCCGATCCAGCCGGTAGCGGCGGCGGGCATGATCGTCTGTCCCATGATCGTACCGAAGCCGACCACCTGCCAGCGTTGGCCGGCCTTGACCGAGCTGCGCATTGCATGCGCGAGCCACACCTCCTGCTGCGATCCCATCATCGTCGCGGCCGGGTCGGCCCAAGCACCATCGCGGAAGGCCTTCAGCGCCGCGATCGGGTCGGCTTGTCTGAACAGCGGGGCGACATCGGGCTGCCTGGTCCGGGCGAGCAATCGTGTCTCGGTGCGAAACAGCGTTGCCAGCGTGCCGATGTCATAGGCCTTCCACGGCTCGTCGGAAACCGGCATCCATTCGCGATAGGCCTGGATCGAGGCCGCCCGGCGCGCATTCCAGTCGCCTTCGTCCGGCTGGTGGTTCTCGGCACCGCCCTCCCAGCTGTCATTGGCCGATTCATGGTCGTCCCACTGTACGATCATCGGCATGAGTCCGTGGAGCTTCTGAAGATCCGGGTCGCTGCGATAGCTTGCATAGCGCAGGCGGTAATCGGCCAGGTGGATCAGTTCGCCGACCGGCTCCGGCCGACGATTCGGCACTGAATCCTTCGCCGCCGGATAATCGCCGGTACGATATTCGTAGAAATAGTCGCCGAGGTGGACGGCCAGATCGATGTCGTCCCGTGCCGCGGCATGGGCATAGGCGTTGAAGTAGCCGAAAGGCATGTTCGAGCAGGAGAAGATCGCGGCTCGGAAGCGCGCCACCGGCCCCTGCGGCAATGTCTTCGTCCGGCCGGTCGGGGAGAAGCTGCCATCGGGCGCGACGAAGCGGAAGTGATAGGTCCTGCCCGGCGCCAGGCCATCGAGTGTCACCTTTGCCGTATGGTCGCGCCACGGTCCCGTGATCTGCGCACCGCCAGCGACGATCCGCGCGAAATCCGCCGTTTCGGAAATCTCGGCCTTGAGTTCGACCGCCTCGCCACTGGTTGGGACATAGCGGGTCCAGAGGAGTACTGACTCCGCATCGGGCTCGCCGCTCGCCACGCCGTGCGTGAAGCCTTGCGCGGTCGATATGTTCGGCGTCTGCGCGAAGCCCGGAACCGTGAACGCTCCCAGGCCGATCGAACCCGTCAGGAGCAATGAGCGGCGATCGATTTGTGCGGTCATGGCATTTCCCTCATTGAACGCGGACGTCCCTGCGCCGTGGTTGTGGCGGCTTCGTGACAGATGCGCCATCGCTTACTATGGGGGCCGATCCTGCGGCCGCCGAATCGGAAAACCATGCTCAAGCCCCCGACCGGCGCAGAATCCTCCCCGGCCAGTTTACCCCCTCGTTCCCTCTATGCCGACATCGCCACGCGCCTGACGTCGCCGTCCACGATGCGACTGAGGGTGGTGACGATCCTTCTGGCCGCGATCGTCGCACGCTTGATCACCTTCGGCAGCCCCGTCGTGCATGTCGACGAGGAATTCTATTTTTCGACGGCTTATGCGTGGCTGCACGGGGCGACGCCCTATGTCGACGTCTGGGACAGGAAGCCGATCGGCCTGTTCATCCTTTACCTCCCGGCGGCGATGTTCGGGTTGAAGGCCGGGATCTGGGTGTATCAGGCGCTGGCGCTGGCGAGCCTGGTCGCGACCGCGATGCTGATCGCCCGGCTGGCGGAGCGGGCCGGCTGGAGCAACGGCGCCCTCGCCGGCGCCCTGGCTTATGTGTTCTGGGTCAATTTCGTCGACGGCCAGGGCGGGCAGGCGCCGATCTTCTATAATTTGCTGATCATCGGTGCGGCAGCGCTGATCGCGCCGAGTGCCGATCCGTCGCGCGGTCCATCGCGTGGCCTTGCGGCGATGGCGCTGGTCGGGATTGCGCTCCAGATCAAATATTCGGTGGTGTTCGAAGGGGTTTTCTTCGGCCTGTGGCTGGTGTGGCAGGAATGGCGTTCCGGGAGGCGCTGGTTGATCCTGCCCTATGGGGCGGGATTGGTTGCGGTTGCGCTGCTGCCAACCCTGCTGGCGTGGCTCGCCTTTGCGCAGGCCGGTGCGGGTGCCGAATGGGCCTATGCCAATCTCACCTCGATTCTGGATCGCAAGCCGGATCCGATGCTCGAGCAGGCGGGCAACCTGCTGAAGATCGTGCTCATCACGTCTCCCCTGGTCGCGGCCACGCTGCTCGCGGTCCGCTCGGGCGGTTCCGATACCCCGGAAGCGCAGGCGGTACGCCGCTGGCTCTTCGCTTGGACAATCGCAGCGGCATTGGGCCTGCTCGCCTTCGGCTCCTGGTTCGAACATTATGCGCTGCCGCTCATGGTACCGCTTGCCATCTGCGCCAGCGGCTTCTTCGGCGATCATCGCACTGGTCGCCGCGTCGTCCTGCCGGTGCTGCTCATCGCCTTTCTCGGCGGGCAGACGCTGTTGCTCATCAAGCGGCACAATCGGGGTACCGGGGCACAAGTCGCGGCTATCGTCGAACAGATCGGGCGTGGGCCAGGCTGCCTGTTCGTCTTCTCGGGCGAAAGCATCTTCTATCCGGCGAGCGGCCGCTGCGTTCAAACCCGCTATCTTTTCCCAAGCCATCTCGGCCGCATCAGGGAGCAGGGGGCGATCGGGGTCGATCAACAGGCCGAAATCGAACGCATTCTAGCGTTGAAGCCAGGGATCGTCGTGTTCCGCCCGCCCTATCATGGGGAGCGATCCGACCTGCGGGCTCTCGCGATGGAGGAGATGCGTCGCGACTACCGGCTCAAGGCGAAGCGGCCGCTGGGCGCGCAGACGATAGAGATCTTCGAACGCCGCTAGCCCCGGGCGGCGCGGCTCAGCCTTTGCGTGCCGCGCTTCGCCGCCACCAGTCCGGCATAATAGTCCATCAGTTCGATCGTGTGCTCACGGTCGCTGCGCACCTTCGCGGCGGCGACCATCGCCGCGCGGCGCAGGATCGCCTGATCGCGCGCGAACAGGCGCCCGATCGCCAGGGCGGCATCCTGCGCGTCACGCGCCACATAGAGTTCCGAGCAATGCGGATCTGCAATCTCCGCGCAACCGCCCGTGTCCGGTGCGATCAGCGGCAATCCAGCGGCCATCGCTTCCGAGGCTACCAGCCCGAACGGTTCAGCCTCCGAGCCGTGGATCAGTGCGTCGCAGCTCGCCACGATCCGGGCGAGCCGCTCACGGTCATAGACCGGCCGAAACATCCGGATATGCGGCGATCCGGCAATCCGTTTCTCGATCGAGCGGCTTTCCACGCCGGTGCCCAGCAACATCAGCCCGACCGGTAGGGATGATCCGGCGCGCTCCACCGCGTCGATCACGAGCCGCCAACGCTTCTCGGGGTGATGCCGGCCAAGGCCCAATAGCAGATGCCCCTCCGGTGGCAGTCCGCACTGCGCGAGGAGCGCGGCACGGAGCCGGTCGTCACGCAATTCCGGGGAGAAATGGCCGCGCTCGATGCCCAGCGGCATGGCGGCGTCGATCCGCACGCCACGTGCCTTCAGGCGCTTCTCGAGGGCCGGGCCGTTGGTCACGACCGCGTCGTAATTGTCGAGGAAGCGGCTCATGTAGCGACTGTACCAGGCAAAAGCACGTTCGATCCGGTCCGGCGGGGCCAGCCCTTCGAACCAACGCATGGCATAGGCCGCGACATTGTCGTTGTGCATGAAGAACACCTTGGCGGCATCCTCCGAGCCCTTTTTCGGCTGCCACTGCCCGACGATCCAGGCCGGGCGCCAGGGCGAAGATGCCTCGACCAGGTCGGGCGCAAGTTCGTCGAGCAGCCGGGTGACCGGCTCGGCATCCCAGAACAGTCCGTAATTCTTGTCGAACGGCAGCCGCGAGGCCTTCACGTAGATGATCTTGCCGCCGCCCGGACGCTCCTCGAGCAGGTCCTCGCTGCCCGGGGCGATGACGATCAGTTCATGCCCCAGGTCGGACATGATACCCATCTTGCGATCGATATAGGTGCGGACGCCCCCGCCGGTCGGCGAATAGAATTCATTGACGTCGACGATCCGCATGCCGGCAGTCAGTTCGAAGGATTGAGCGGGCCGAACCCGCCAAGGCCGCGCAGATATTGCGCACGGATATCGGTTACCGTCACCCCGGTGCCGACGGAGATCATTGCCATACCCAGCTTGGGGCGTGTGCGTCCCAGCTTGACGTTGCTCGGAAAGCCGGCGCCATCGGACCAGATATTGAACTTGTTCTTGCCATCGCGGTTATGCGTGAACAACAGGGCATATTTGCCCGGCCCCGGGGCGCGGATGCACAGCGACACCGGGCCCGATTGCGGCGTCGGCGCGACGACGCGGCGGAAGAACTTGCCCTCCTTCTTCAGGTCGCGATCGTCCTTCAGGAAATCGGCGTCGTTTGCGGGGTAGAGTTCCAGCTTCAGTTCGCCGGTGCGGTCCTTCAGACCGGAAACATCAGCCCGAATCGCCGGGCCGGAGCCGCTCGTGCAGGCAACGCTGTCGCCGCCGAGAACGCCGGCCTGGGCCGCTACCGTCATGGGGAAGATCATCGCGCCGCCGAGCGCGATGCTTCCGACTATCCTATTCAGCGCCATTCTTCGTCCTCAGCAACCCATGCAGGCTGAAGGAACCGATCAAGGCGACATGCACCAGCAACACCAGCGCCGCGGTCATCGCCATCAGTTCGGACAGAGCTGCATCCTGCCCGATCAATAGGATCGCGAAATTGGCGAAAAGAAGGTCCTTGTTCGGCACCAATGGGAGACGGGAAACAAGGAGGCGTGCCGCCGCAAGCACCAGCCACATCCCGATCGAGACGGCGGGCAGGGCATAATGCCAGGCAAAGGCGATGAAGATCGAGCCTGAAACCAGCCGGACGCAATGAACCATGAAGATCCACCACAGGGTGCGGCGGGGCAGCGAAAAAACGCGCTTCGAAAAGACCAGGAAGGGAAGCGACATTGCAAAGGTGACCGCGACGGAGGTCGCCAGCGTCTTGAGCTGGAGCGGGGTCAGCAGACCGATGCAGAACGGCAATGCTATTGCGACCATCGCAAGCGTGATGGCGTTCCCCGCGATCGCGGACAGGATACTGACGTCCTTGACCGCGCCGAACGGTGCCGCGACCATCTGGGAGCGCTGGCGCGCCCAGGCATAGAAATAGGCCTCGCCGGAATAACCGAGCACGACATCGTTCGCGATTCGCTTCTTCAGCAGGGCGCTCAGACCCGAGAGGGGGATTCCCCAGAGCCGTCGGAAGATGATATAATCACCGAGCGGCGGACCGATATAGAGGAGCGCGAACGCCACGTAGAAAAGGGGATTGTGCGGCACGGCGCGGCTCAGCCCGGCGAGTCCCGAGCCGAACAGTTCGCGGCCCAGCCCGGCGATCATGGCGATCGTGATGATCGCGCCGATCACCATGGGCCACCGTCGTTTCAGCGTCTCCATCGGTTCCAGTCCGGCGATATCCGGCACTGTCACCAGGGGCGTTTTGGCATTGTCGATGATAGGAATGTTCGATCCCAGTCCGTCCACGTCTCGACCTGTTTTTTTCTGGTGCCGGTCTCGACCGGGGTTGGCGCGCCTTAGCTAGATCGCGTGTGCGCGGCAATTTGCAAGCTGCACGCGAATAATGTCCGTTTTGTGCTGCGCTGCGAAACTTTTGGCACAATTGGTTGTTAGAGCGCCTGCCAGATGCTGAGCCCACTCCCCGCCGCCGCCAACATTCTGGCGTATGCTCAAACGCTTAATGGCGGTGGGGTCGAGCGCGCCTTGCTGCGACTCGCCCGCAGCTGGAGCGAAATGGGACGGCGAGTCACGCTGCTGATCGGGGATGCGAGCGGGCCCTTGAGCGACGAGTTGCCTCCCAATGTGGATATCCGCACGCTCGGCGATCCTTCTTATGGAGCCCTGCGGCAGCTGGTCGGCCTGGTTCGGGAAATTTCGCCCGACATAGTCTTTTGTCCGGGCAATCATTACACGTCGGTGGCGGCCTATCTCCGGTTTCGACTCGGGGGGCGCTGCCCCCCGATCGTGGCGAAGGTCTCCAACAGGCTCAACCGGCAGGACCACGGGCCGCTCATGGCGGCCGCCTATCGTGTCTGGCTCTCGCTGCACCCGATCTTCATCGATCAGATGGTCGCCATGACCCCGGCGATGCGCGAAGAGACGATCTCGACTATGGGCATCTCGCCCGGGCGTGTCAGCGTCATACCCAATCCGCCGGTGCGCCGGGTGTCGGGCGAGGTCCCCTCATGGTTGCCCAAGGGGCGTTTCCTCCTCGGCGTCGGTCGCCTGGCGCCACAGAAGCGGTGGGACAGGATCATCGCCGCCCTGCCTCGCCTTGCGGATCGCGATACCCAGCTCGTCATCCTGGGGGAGGGAAATGAACGGCCCGCGCTTGAGGCGCAGATCGCGGCGCTTGGCCTCGGGAGCCGTGTCCATCTGCCGGGCTATGAACCGAATCCGCAGGCCGCGCTGGCGCGGGCCACGGCCGTGGTGCTTACTTCCGATTTCGAAGGTGTGCCCGGCGTGCTGCGGGAGGCGCTCGCCGAAGGAGCACCGGTCGTGGCGACCGATTCAAGCGTTGCGGTGCGCGAAATCGTGACGAAGCCTTCGCAGGGCAGCGTCGTGCCGGCCGGGGACGATCGTGCATTGGTCAGCGCGCTCGACCACTGGCTCGCGCCGAACCGCCAGCGACCGGCGCCGACCCCCGAGCCGGGAGCGGATGCGGCGATTCGCTATCTCGACCTGTTCGATTGGGTGGTCGCGGAACGCAGGCGCCGCCGAGGCGAGTCGCTGCTTCCCGCAGCAGCCGGGGCGGAGCGGGTCTTGGCGTGAAGGCGGCTGGCGAGGGTCAGCCTGCTGGCCCGATCCGGTCGGGGTGCGCTGCGGCGATCTCGGGAATGGCGGCAGCGGCGGCGTCGGCTTTCACCAGCTTGGGAAAGGCGTCGAGGGGAACGGAGAATCGCCGCGCGTTGTAGAGTTGCGGTACCAGGCAGATATCCGCCAGGTCGGGCGAATCGCCACCAAGGAACGGGCCGTCTCCCGCCATCGCTTCGAGCGCGGCAAATCCTTCTTCGATCCAGTGGCGATACCAGGAATCCTTCGCCGCCTGGTCGGCGCCGAATTGGGTCTCGAGCCGCTTCAGGATCCGCAGATTGTTCACCGGGTGGATATCGGCGGTGACCACCAGCGCCCGCGCAAGCACGCGTGCCCGGGCAAGCGGATTGCGTGGTACCATCCGGGGCTCGGGATACAGCGCGTCGAGATAGTCGATGATCGCGAGGCTCTGCGTTATGGTTTCCCCGTCGACCTCAAGTGTCGGTACGAACCCCTGCGGATTGCGAGCAAGGTTCTCCGGTGCGCGATGCAGGCCCTCCAGCAACGAGATGTCGTGGCGCTCATAGGGCACGTGCTTCAGATTGAGCACGATTCGGACGCGATAGGCCGCGGAGGAGCGCCAGTAATCGTAGAGCCGGATCATGTGCCGCCCTCATCTTCCGCGATCGCGCGTTCCGAATTGCGCTCGAGCGCCACCTTGATCATCGCCACCATCGGATCGGCGAGCGCGAGGCCGAGGACGCCGAACAGCGTGCTCGCCAGTATCTGCGACGACAGGGTAAGCGCGGGGGGCATGTCCACGGTCCGGCGGGCGACCATCGGGATCACGACATAGCCGTCGAAATTCTGGACGATGAAATAGGTCGCGACCGCCCACCAGCCGGTGTGCATGCCGGCGCTGAACCCGACCGCGACCATCAGCACGCCGGTGACGATCGCGCCGATATTGGGGATGAAGGCGAGCACGCCGGCGATGATGCCGAGCAACAGCGCCATCGGTACGCCGCCAAGCGACAGCGCGATCCAGATCAGCACGCCCTCGAACAGCATCCCGAGCAGCCGCCCCGCAAGCAGGCGGCGCAAGGTCAGCGCCATCCGGTCGATCGTGATCGCGAATTCGGCGCGCGAATCGGATGGGACGAGCCATTGCAGCCCGCGGTCATAGAGCCGCGGCTCCATCGCCACGAACAATCCGATCACGATCACCATGAGCAGGCTGGCGACCGCGCCAACCGCCGACCCGACAAAGGACGTCAGCTTGCCGAACGACCCCATTGCCTGCTGCATCAGTCCGTTCAGGTCCGAGCGCCCGGGCATCAGTCCCAGGCCGGAGGCCCAGGCGATCACACGGTTGCCCTGGATCTCGAGCGTGGAGCGCAATTGCTCTGCCTGCGCCGCGACCTGAACCCCGGTCATGTAGAAGACGCCGAGGATGAACGCGACGACGCACAGCATCACGATCAGCAATCGCCAGCCGCGCGGAATCGGCAAGATCCGCCCAAGCAGCCGCACCCCACCGTCCAGCATCGAGGCGAAGACAAGCCCTGCAAAGATGATCAGGATCGGCTGGATCAGGATCACCACCAGCGCCATCGCGGCCGCAAGCCCGAGCCAGATCGTCGCGCGCTTGAGTTCCTTGCGGACGAACGGGTCGCGCATTTCGTTCGGGCCGGGCTCGAAGATCACCTCATCGGGCGCTTCGGCCATTACTTGTCCCGCGCCGCATGCAGCGACGTGCCCGCGCGGCCCGATCGGAAGCTTTCGCCCCAGGTCAGGGGATTCCACGTGCCGTTGCCGCTCTTCGAGAAGGTGATGAATTCGGCGCGTCCGCCAAGATTCTCCCAGGGAACGGGCCCGCCCAGACCCATATTCGCGATCGAGAAGCGGCTGTCGGCACTGTGATCGCGATTGTCGCCCATCAGGAAGACGTGATCCGGCGGGATCGTGATGGGGCCGTAATCGTCGCCGTCGCTATAGCCCGATTCGACCGTGTCATAGTGGCGGCCGTTGGGCAACGTCTCGGTGACGAGCGTCAGGCGGCAATAAAGCTTGCCGTCCTTGCCGGTCTCCAGCGCGCCGGGATACTGGCTTGGATCGCAGGTCGTCTTCGCGTCGACCGGGATCAGCATGTCGTGTGCCGGCCCGCGCTTCACCGGGGTGCCGTTCAGGATCACGGTTCCGCCTACCACCTGCAGGCGGTCGCCCGGAAGGCCGATCAGGCGCTTGATGTAATCGGTGTTGCGCGTCGGCGGGGTCACGATGACGACATCGCCGCGTTCCGGCATCTTGCCGAACAGCCGGCCGTGGATGAAGGGCAGCTGCACCCCCCAGCTTTCCTCTTCCTGGTGCAGGATCAGGCTGCGGAAGATCGCGACCGGATTGGGGATGGTGGGGGAAACGAAGGACCAGCCATAGGCATATTTTGTCACGATCAGCTGATCGCCGACCTCAAGTCCGGGCAGCATCGACTCGGACGGGATATAGAAGGGCTTGGCGATGAAGCTGTGGAAGCCGAGTACCGCGAGCACGAGCCAGATGATGCCCTTGACCTCGCCCCACCAGTCCGTCGTCGGCCGGGCGTCGGGCGCTGCCGGCTGCTCGGCCCCAGCTTCCCGTTCGGGCAATCCGTCCAACGCCAACTCCTCGCTCATGCTTCAGTCCTGCTCGATTCTGACCGCTTCGATCACCACGAAGGCCTGTGCCCATGGATGATCGTCGGTTAGCGTCAGATGTACATGGGCGACGTGGCCTTGCGGAATGATCGCGTCAAGCCTTGCCCGGGCGCCTCCGGTCAGCGCGAGCGTCGGCGCGCCCGACGGCGCGTTGACGACCCCGATGTCCTTCATGAACACGCCCCGCTTGAAGCCGGTGCCGACCGCCTTGGAAAAGGCCTCCTTGGCGGCAAAGCGCTTTGCGAGCGTGCCGGCCTTGGTGAACGGCCGTCGCCCGGCCTTGGCGCGTTCCACATCGGTGAAGACGCGCGCCTCGAAGCGCTCGCCGAAGCGGTCCAGCGAAGCCTGGATGCGCTCGATATTGCAGAGGTCCGAACCGAGCCCGATGATCATCCCCGTGCGCTCCCGGCCTGGGGGAAGGGGGCGGTCGAGCGCTGCGATGCCCGGAATGGGCCTGCATGGCTGTCGTCGCGAGACGCGCCCCTCTCCCCACAGGCGGGAGGAGGGGGCGGGTCAATCGATCTCACCGCGCTGCGTCCATTGCCGCGCGCATCGTGCGGACTGCCTCGGCCAGGCCGACGAACATCGCCTCGCCGATCAGGAAATGCCCGATATTGAGTTCGCGGATCTGCGGAATCGCCGCGATCGGTGCGACATTGTCATAGGTCAGGCCGTGCCCGGCATGGACCTCGATCCCGTTCCGCGCGGCGAGTGCCGCCGCATCGGCAAGGCGGCGCAGCTCGACCGCACGCGGTTCGCCTTCCAGCTCGGCATAACGCCCGGTATGCAGCTCGACCACCGGCGCGCCGAGGCGAAGCGCCGCGTCGATCTGGCGCGCATCGGGTTCGATGAACAGCGAGACGCGGATCTTCGCGGCGCCGAGTTCGCTGACGAGCGGCGCGAGCTGGTTGTGCTGGCCCGCCGCATCGAGGCCGCCCTCGGTCGTCCGCTCCTCGCGTTTCTCCGGCACGATGCAGGCGGCGTGCGGGCGGTGGCGGAGCGCGATGGCGAGCATCTCGTCGGTTGCCGCCATTTCGAGGTTGAGCGGGATCGTCAGCTGCTCGGAAAGCCGGGCGATATCGTCGTCTGTGATGTGCCGGCGATCCTCGCGGAGATGGGCGGTGATGCCGTCAGCGCCGGCCCCGGCCGCCACGATGGCGGCGCGTACCGGATCGGGATAGCCCGCGCCGCGTGCGTTGCGCACGGTCGCGACGTGATCGATATTGACCCCCAGGCGCAGCGGGCTGGTCATGCCGCCGCCCGGCTGCCCGGCTTCACCGCGGGCAGCGCCGCCATTTCGGGCGGTAGTGAATCGGCGGCATAGACGGGCACGTCGAGCCGGATCAGCGGGAAGAAGGGCACGCCGAAATCGGCGCTGCCGCCCGACCGATCGACCAGCGCTGCTGCGGCGATGGTCTTGCCGCCCGCGCGTGCGATCGCCGCGATCGCCTCACGCGACGAGAGACCGGTGGTGACCACATCCTCCATCATCAGCACGCGCGTGCCCGGCTCGAGGCGAAAACCGCGGCGCAGTTCGAAGACGCCTTCGGGCCGTTCGAGGAACATCGCTTCGACGCCAAGGGCGCGTGCCATCTCGTGTCCTGCAATCACCCCGCCCATTGCCGGAGATACGACCGCCTGGATGCTTCCGCGCAAATCGGCGGGCATGCGCTTGACCAGTTCGGCGGCAAGGCGCGCGCCCCGCGCCGGGTCCATCAGCACCCGCGCACATTGCAGGTAGCGCGGCGATCGCAGCCCGGAGGACAGAATGAAATGGCCCTCCAGCAGTGCGTCGGCGGCACGGAATTCTGCAAGGATCTCGTCGTCAGTCATGCGCGCTGCCCTTCGTGAAGCGGAGCGGTTGATAGGGGCGGGGCAGGGGGCGCGCAACGTCTTGACCGAGGCGAGTGGCAAAAAACGAGCGGACACGCTTGAGACACCTGCACACCGCGCGTATAGGCCCATCGCAACGAGCGTATTCCCGCTCGCGCGCCTCTGACGGAAAGGGCGCAATCAGGGGTGACGAGACGCATGCGCAGTAAGGGGTTGAAGTCGATCGTGCTGGCGGCAGGACTCGCAATCGCGAGCATCGGCCATGCCACGGCACCGGCGCCGCAAGGGGCCGCTCCCGCCACGACCACGGCAGCACCGGCAGCCGCCGCGACGCCGGCGGCTGCGACGCCGACTGATCCGATGCTCGCCATGGACGGTGCGCCGCACATGCTGCCGACGCCCGGCGTCGGCATGCCGGTCGACGGCAAGATGACGTTGCAGCCGCAGGTGACGCCGAATGGACGGCGCGCGCTGTGGTTTCACAACGCGATCCTCTTCCCGGTCATCACCGTGATTTCGCTGTTCGTGCTCGGGCTGCTGATGTGGGTGGTGTTCCGTTATCGCCGCGCTGCCAACCCCGTAGCGTCGAAGACTTCGCACAACACGCTGATCGAGATCATCTGGACTGGCGTCCCGGTCATCATCCTCGCCTTGATCGCTGCGCCCTCGATCGGCCTGCTCGCGGCGCAGTACAAGCCGGCACCGGCCAATGCCGTCACGCTGAAGGCGATCGGCAACCAGTGGTACTGGAGCTATCAATATCCCGATCATGGCGGTTTCGAGATCACCTCGAACCTGCTCAAGGAAGCCAATCAGGTGCAGCCCGGCGAGCGTGCGCGCACCGATGCCGACGGCCCGATCCTTCTCGCGACGGATAACCGGATCGTGCTCCCGGTCGGTGTCCCGATCCGCCTGCTCACCACGTCGAACGACGTGATCCACAGCTGGGCGATCCCGGCCTTCTGGATCAAGCTCGACGCAATCCCCGGCCGCATCAACGAGACCAGCTTCACCATCGAGAAGCCGGGTCTCTATTTTGGCCAGTGTTCGGAGCTTTGCGGTGCCCGTCACGGCTTCATGCCGATCACCGTCGAAGCCGTCGAACCCGCGGTGTTCGCTGCCTGGGTGAAGGCCAAGGGCGGCACCATGCCCGGCGCGGCCAAGCCGTCGACCACCGCAGCCGATTCGGCCGCGGCGCCGGCCGCCGCCGCTGACGCCAATGCCGCCGGACCGGTCGAGAACGCGACCAGCGCCGCTCCCGCTACCAATCAGGCCGCCGCGGACAATGCCGCCGGCGCCAGCAACGCTGGACAGTAAGACATGACCGACACCGCTCTTCACCCCTCCGCGTTCGAAGCGCATCATGATCACGCGCATCACGACGCGGATCACAAGCCCAGCTTCTTCGCGCGCTGGTTCATGTCGACGAACCACAAGGACATCGGCACGCTCTATCTGATCTTCGCGATCTGCGCGGGGATCATCGGCGGTGCGATTTCGGGCCTGATGCGCGCCGAGCTCGCCCATCCCGGCATTCAGTATCTCGGCACCTGGGCGGCCTATCTGCCCGGCGGCGACGCGGGCCTGGATCATGCGCTCCACCTGTGGAACGTGCTGATCACGGCACACGGCCTGATCATGGTGTTCTTCATGGTCATGCCGGCGATGATCGGTGGCTTCGGTAACTGGTTCGTGCCGATCATGATCGGCGCGCCGGACATGGCGTTCCCGCGCATGAACAATATCAGCTTCTGGTTGCTGGTGCCGAGCTTTACCCTGCTGCTCGCCTCGCCCTTCTTCGGCGGTGCCGGCACCGGCTGGACGGTCTATGCGCCGCTTTCGACCTATGGCGAGCCAGGGCCTTCCGTTGATATGGCGATCCTCTCGCTTCATCTCGCGGGCGCCAGCTCGATCCTGGGCGCGATCAACTTCATCACCACCATCTTCAACATGCGCGCGCCGGGTATGACCCTGCACAAGATGCCGCTGTTCGTGTGGTCGGTGCTGGTCACGGCGTTCCTGCTGCTGCTGGCGCTGCCGGTGCTCGCCGCGGCGATCACGATGCTGCTGACGGACCGCAACTTCCACACCACCTTCTTCGATCCCGCCGGCGGCGGCGATCCGGTGCTGTACCAGCATCTCTTCTGGTTCTTCGGGCACCCCGAAGTCTACATCATGATCCTGCCGGGCTTCGGCATCATCAGCCAGATCATCTCGACCTTCTCGAAGAAGCCGGTGTTCGGGTATCTCGGCATGGCCTATGCCATGGTCGCGATCGGCGTGGTCGGCTTCGTCGTGTGGGCGCACCACATGTTCACCACCGGCCTCAGCGTGAACGTGAAGATGTATTTCACGGCAGCAACGATGGTGATCGCGGTGCCGACCGGCATCAAGATCTTCTCGTGGATCGCGACGATGTGGGGCGGCTCGATGAGCTTCAAGACCCCGATGCTGTGGGCGATCGGCTTCATCTTCATGTTCACGGTCGGTGGCGTGACCGGCGTCGTTCTCGCCAATGGCGGCGTCGACGACAACATGCAGGATACCTATTACGTCGTGGCGCATTTCCACTACGTGCTCAGCCTCGGCGCGGTGTTCAGCCTCTTCGCCGGCTTCTATTACTGGTTCCCGAAGATGTCGGGCCGGATGTACAACGAGGCGCTCGGCCAGATCCACTACTGGATCTTCTTCGTCGGCGTGAACATCCTGTTCTTCCCGATGCACTTCCTCGGTGTCCAGGGCATGCCGCGCCGTATTCCGGACTACAATCCCGGCTACGAGCATTGGAACTGGATCGCGACGGTCGGCTATATGATCATGGCTGCGTCGATGATGGTGTTCTTCGTCAATCTCTTCTGGTCGCTGTTCGCCGGGAAGAAGGCGGGTGACAACCCGTGGGGCGAAGGTGCCACGACGCTCGAATGGACGCTGTCGAGCCCGCCGCCCTACCATCAGTTCGAGACGCTGCCGCGGATCGACTGAGGCCAGATACCAACACCGATAGCGGCGCCGGCCTTACCGGCGCCGCTACGCATTGAAGTGAACATGACCACGACGATCGCTCAAGCCAGCATTCTTCCCGCCGATTGGCGCGATTTCCTCGCGCTGACCAAGCCGCGGGTGATGACGCTCGTCGTCTTCACGGGTCTGTGCGGCATGCTGGCGGCGCCGGTGGCCGTCGACCCGGTGCTCGGCTTCACCGCCATTCTGTGCATCGCACTCGGGGCCGGTGCGGCGGGCGCGCTCAATCAGTGGTACGAGGCGGATCTCGACGCGAAGATGAAGCGCACCGAGCGCCGGCCGCTCCCGGCCGGCCGGATGGACCGGCAGTCGGCGCTGCACTTCGGCGTGGGACTTGGGGCTTTTTCGGTGATCCTGATGGGGCTGGCGGTCAATCTGGTCGCGGCCGCGATCCTGACCGTCTCGATTCTCTTTTACGTGCTCGTCTACACCGTCTGGCTGAAGCGCCGCACGCCGCAGAACATCGTCATCGGCGGCGCGGCCGGCGCGTTCCCGCCACTGATCGGCTGGGCGGCTGCGACAGGCCATGTCGCGACGCTGCCGATATTGTTGTTCGCGCTCGTGTTCCTGTGGACGCCGCCGCACTTCTGGGCGCTCGCGTTGTTCATGAAGTCCGATTACGCCGCTGCCGGCGTCCCGATGCTGCCGGTCGTCGCGGGTGAACGGGCAACGCGCCTGCAGATCGGGCTCTACACCATACCCATGGCTATCGCGGCGATTGCCCCCTGGGCATTGCGGCTGACCGGTACGCTCTACGGGGGTGTCGCGATAGCGGCGACAGGCGTCTTCGCCGGACTCGCGTTGCGGGTCAGCACGCGCTCGACCGGGGCAGGCGATGCGATGCGCCCCGAAAAACGGCTGTTCGCCTGGTCGATCCTTTATCTCTTCATTCTCTTCGGCGCGCTCGTCGTCGACAGGTGGATCGGCTGATGCACGAAGACGACGAAAAGCTGATCCGGACCCGCCAGCGTGGTCGCGCGGTCGTGATGGGCGTCCTGCTCGGCGCCCTTGTGCTGCTGATCTTCGCGATCACCATCGCCAAGATCAAGGCCGGGGGCGGGCAATGAGCCGGAAGACCCGCACGCTGCTGCTTGCGCTGGTCGGCGTTGCCGCGATGTCGGGCCTGGGCTGGGCAAGCGTGCCGTTGTATCGTGTCTTCTGCCAGGCGACCGGCCTGAATGGCACCACCCAGCGCGGGATCGCGGCGCCGGGTGCGGTGGCGCAACAGGTCCGGATCGATTTCGATACCAATGTGGCGCCCAAGCTGCCCTGGACCTTCCGGCCGGAGACTCCGTCGGACACGGTGGCGATCGGCGCGCGCGACATGGCGTTCTTCCTTGCGACCAACAACAGCGACAAGCCGATCACCGGAACCGCGACGTTCAACGTCACGCCGGCTCAGGCCGGGAAGTATTTCACCAAGATCCAGTGCTTCTGCTTCACGCAGCAGACGCTGAAGCCGGGTGAGACGGCGCGGATGCCGGTGATCTTCTATGTCGATCCGAAGATCCTTGCCGATCCGGATGCGGTCGACGTGAAAACGATCACGCTCAGCTACACCTTTTACCCAGTGGATTCCGCGAAAGCCGCGAGCTAGAGCGATACCGACAGCCTAAAACGGGGACCGAAGAATGGCCGGCGCCAAGAATCACGATTATCATATCCTGCCACCCGATATCTGGCCGATTACCGGCGCGTTCTCCGCGCTGGCGATGGCGATCGGCGGCATCATGTGGATGCACTCCGGCAGCGTGTTCGGCATCGGCGGGGGCGTGATCTTCTTCCTCGGCGTCGCGGCTGTTCTGCTCACCATGTTCTCCTGGTGGAGCAACGTGATCAGGGAAGCGCATGCCGGCGATCATACGCCGGTGGTGCAGCTCCATCTGCGCTATGGCATGATCCTCTTCATTGCCTCCGAGGTCATGTTCTTCGTCGGTTGGTTCTGGGCCTTCTTCGATTTCTCGCTCTTCCCGGCACCGGTCCAGATCGTGGACGGCACCGTCAGTCTGATCACGAACGCGGCCGCGGGCGCAGCGACCTGGCCGCCCAAGGGGCTCGAGGTGATCGATGCCTTCAAGTTCCCGCTGCTCAACACGCTCATCCTGCTGACTTCGGGCACCACGGTGACCTGGGCGCACCATGCGCTGATCCACGGTCAGCGCGGTGGCGAGAAGACCGGCCTCTGGGGCCTGATCGGCGTGGGCAACCGTGACGGCGTGCTCAAGGGGCTGTGGCTGACGATCATTCTCGGCCTGCTCTTCTCGTCGATCCAGGCCTATGAATATTCGGAAGCGCCCTTCCCCTTCCAGGGGATCAACTATGGCGCGTCCTTCTTCATGGCCACGGGCTTCCACGGCTTCCATGTGATCATCGGCACGATTTTCCTGATCGTGTGCCTGATCCGCGCCTATAAGGGTGACTTTACGCCACGCCAGCATTTCGGCTTCGAGGCCGCTGCCTGGTACTGGCATTTCGTCGACGTCGTCTGGCTGTTCCTGTTCGTCTCCATCTATGTCTGGGGCGGCTGGGGCGCACCGGTCCACGCAGGTTGACCATGCCGGAGCGGGCCGAGGCTGTCGCGCCGACGCCCGCCCAGGTGGCGCTCAAGGGGCTGTGCCCGCGTTGCGGCGCGAAGACGCTGTTTGCGGGGCCGACCAAATTCGCCGATCGTTGCAGCGCCTGCGGGCTTGATCTCACCACCTTCAATGTGGGGGACGGGCCCGCCGCGTTCCTGACGCTGATCGTCGGCGGTGCGCTGGTCGGAATTGCCGTGACGCTGCAGCTCACGCTTGAGCCGCCGCTGTGGCTGCTGGCGCTGATCCTGATCCCGCTGGCGGTGATCGGCGTGATCGGCTCCCTGCGAATCGCCAAGGCAGCGCTGCTCGTCTTCGAATATCGCAATTCGGCGCGCGAAGGTCGAATAGCCGATAAATGAAGCGCTTCCCCGTCATCGCCACGATCTTGGTCGGTCTCGCCGTCGCGGCGATGATCGGCCTGGGTTTCTGGCAGCTGCAGCGCAAGGCCGAGAAGGAGGCGCTGCTCGCCCAGCTTTCGGCGAATCGGACGCTCCCCGCGATCGCCTTTCCGCGCATCCCGGTGGGCGAGACGTTGCTGTTCCGCCGGGCCAGTGCCTTCTGCCTCGAGCCGGTCGGCTACAAGGTCGAGGGCGGGCGCAATGCTGCGGGCGCGGTCGGCTGGCGGCAGATCGCGCAGTGCCGAACCGGCGCCGAAGGGCCGGGTTTCGCGGTCCAGATCGGGGTGGCCAAGGCGCCCGACGCCAAGCCTTCGTGGCGCGGCGGCGAGGTGAGCGGCTATATCACGCATGCACCAGACCATCAGCCGATGATCGTCGGACTCTTCTCCCGCCACCCCCGGATGCTGATGCTGGTAGCCGACAAGCCGGCGCCTGGTCTCGAGCCCAATCCACAACCCGATCTGGCGTCGGTTCCGAACAACCATCTCGCCTATGCGGTGCAGTGGTTCCTGTTTGCCGGCGTCGCATCGGTGATCTACGGCATTGCGCTCCGCAAGCGACTCAGGCCCTGAGCGACTTGTGACTTTGGCGCGCCGAGGTTAGGCGCGTCAGCCATGCGCTATATCAGCACCCGCGGGGCCGCTCCGGTCCTCGACTTCGAACAGGTCACGCTCGCCGGTCTCGCCAGCGACGGCGGCCTGTATGTACCCGAATCCTGGCCGAGCCTGAGTGCCGACGAAATCGCAGGCCTGCGCGGCCTTTCCTATGTGGATACGGCGGTCGCGGTCATGGCGCCTTTCGTCGAGGGCACGCTGAACCGCGAGGAACTGCGCAGCCTCTGCGCGCAGGCCTATGGACGATTCGCGCATGCGGCAGTTACCCCGCTGGTCCAGCTCGACGAGCGCCAGTGGCTCCTCGAGCTGTTCCACGGCCCCACGCTCGCTTTCAAGGACGTTGCGCTCCAGCTGCTCGGCCTGTTGTTCGAGCGCTTCCTTGCCGGGTCGGACAAGCAGGTAACGATCGTCGGCGCCACCTCCGGGGATACCGGCTCGGCCGCGATCGATGCGCTGGCGGGTCGTGCCGGCGTCGACGTGTTCATGCTGCATCCGCGCGGTCGCGTTTCCGACGTGCAGCGGCGGCAGATGACGACGGTGCTCGCGCCCAATATCCATAACATCGCTATCGAGGGAAGCTTCGACGACGCCCAGGCGCTGGTGAAGGCGATGTTCAACGATCCCGGCTTCTCGGGCAGGTTCGCGCTCTCGGCGGTCAATTCGATCAACTGGGCACGGCTGATGGCCCAGGTCGTCTATTATTTCTATGCCGCCGTCCGCCTCGGCGCCCCCGATCGTCCGGTCGCCTTTTCGGTGCCGACGGGCAATTTCGGCGATGTGTTCGCGGGCTATGTCGCGGCGAAGATGGGCTTGCCCGTCGCCAGGCTGGTGGTGGCGACCAACGTCAACGACATCCTCCATCGCGCACTCAGCCAGGGCGATTATTCGCAAGGCACGGTCGTGCCGACGCCGAGCCCGTCGATGGACATCCAGGTGTCGAGCAATTTCGAGCGCCTGTTGTTCGATCTCGGCGGTCGCGACGGCGCCGCGACGCGCCAGCAGATGCACGGCTTCGAATCGAGCAGGGCGATGCGGCTGACCAATGCGCAGCGCGACGGCGCCTCGGCTCTGTTCGCCAGCGACCGGGTCGATCTCGACGACATGTCGCTGGCGATGCGCTGGGCATATGAGGGCGCCGGACAGGTGATCGATCCGCACACCGCGATCGGCCTGGCCGCAGCGCGCCGCGCCACGCTTCCGGCCGATGTGCCCGTGGTCACGCTCGCGACCGCCCATCCGGCGAAGTTTGGCGATGCGGTCGAGCGCGCGACCGGGATTCGCCCGGCATTGCCCGCGCGGATGGGCGACCTGTTCGATCGCGAGGAGCGCTACGCCACGCTTCCGGGCACGTTCGAGGCAGTCACCGGCTATATCGCCGAGCGGGCGGTGGCAGTCTGACGGGGGGCAGGGGCATGGAGCTCCAGACACTCATTGGCGAACCCTGGGCCGATTACGGCCTGATCGATTCGGGCAATGGCCGCAAGCTGGAGCGCTACGGGCGCTTCCGCTTCATCCGCCCCGAAGGCCAGGCACTCTGGGCTCCGGCCAGCGCCGACTGGCGCGCCCAGGCCGAGTTCGTTCCCGGTTCGGATGAAGAGGGCGGCGGCCGTTGGGAATATGCCGAGCCGGTCCCGCGCGAGGGCTGGCCGCTCAAATGGGACGATGTCAGCTTTACCGCCAACACCACGCCGTTCCGGCATCTCGGCTTCTTCCCGGACATGGCGCCGGTGTGGAGCTGGATGCGGCGGCAGGTCGCTGGCGTGGAGGCTCCGGAGTGCCTCAACCTGTTCGGCTATACCGGTGTCGGCACGCTCGCCATGGCGAGCAAGGGCGTGAAGATGGTGCATGTCGATGCCTCGAAGAAATCGGTCGAGGCGGCGCGCGCGAATGCGGTGCTCTCCGGCATGGCCGACAAGCCGATCCGCTGGATGACCGATGACGCCACCAAGTTCATCGCGCGCGAGGTGCGGCGGGGGCGGCGCTATGACGGGATCCTGCTCGATCCGCCCAAGTTCGGCCGCGGTCCGGAGGGTGAGGTGTGGCGGCTCGAGGAAGGGCTGCCGCGGCTGATCGGCGAGTGCCGCAAGCTGCTCGATGCCGAATCGCGCTTCCTGTTTCTGACGGTCTATGCGGTGCGCATGTCGGCGCTCGCGATCGGCGAGCTGCTCAATCAGGCGCTCGGCGATCTGGGCGGCAAGGTCGAGGCGGGTGAGCTCGCGGTTCGCGAGGAAGCGCGCGGCCTGTTGCTGCCGACCGCGATCTGGGCACGCTGGAGCCGGTAGTTACTCCATTCCCGCCCGCATCGCCGCGCCGGCCACGAACGGCGCGCCGGCGATCAGGGTGAGGCTGACGGCGGCCAGCAGCTTGACCGCGCCCATTCCCCCCTCGATCGATCCAGCGCCGAAGATCAGCAGCGGCACCGCGAGGGGCAGCATCACCAGCCCCGCCACCGCGCCCGCCCCGCGCAGACCCGACACCAGCGCCGAGGTCGCCACCGCCAGCGCTGCGAGGCCCGGGGTACCGATCAGCAGCCCGGTCTCGACCCGCAGCAGCGTCTGGCCCGGGAGATCGAGCAGCCCCGCCGCGATTACCGCCGCCAGCATCAGCGGTGGCCCGAACGCCAGCCAGTGCGCCGCGATCTTCGCGGCCGCGACGCCGGCCATGCTCAGGCCACGCACCGCGAACTGGTCGAGCACGCCGCTCTCGGCATCCGGCCCGATCAGCCGCTCGACCGGCATCAGCGCGGCAAGCAGGGCGGCCGCCCAGATCACCCCGCCGCCGACCCGCGCGAGCAGCGCGGCATCGGGCCCGATCGCGAAGGGAAACAGGATCGCGACGAGCAGGAAGAAGGCGAGCGTATAGGTTACGCTCCCGCCCGCCCAGGCCCGGGCCAGATCCCGCCCGACAAGGGTGAGGAATGCGCTCATGCCGGCCGCTCCAGCGCAATGGCCTGCGCTTCGGGCAGGTCGATCGGCAAGTGCGTCGCGACGAGAACGGTCCCGCCGCGGGCGCGGTGTGCGGCAACCAGCGCTTCCAGCAGGCGCACGCTGGCATCGTCCAGCCCGTTGGCGGGCTCGTCGAGCAGCCATAGGGGCGCTTGGCTCGCCACCACGCGGGCGAGGGCGGCGCGACGGCGCTGCCCGGTGGAAAGCAGCCGCACCGGTACCGCCGCCAGGGCGGCGAGGCCGGTCGCCTCGAGCGCCTTGGCGACCCGCGGGCCGGGCGCGGCGTCATCGCCATCGAGCGACGCCCAGAAGCGCAGTGCCACGCCGAGCCGGCGCTCGCCGTCAAGGGCGGCCGCCTCCGCCATCAGCGCGCGGACTGGCGCGCCCGAGACCGAGCCCCTGGCCGGCTTGAGCAGGCCGGCCGCGACCCTGATCAGGCTCGACTTGCCGACCCCGTTCGGGCCGGTGACGATCGCGGCGCCGCCACCGCCGATCGCGAGCGATAGTCCTTCGAACAGCACGCGCCCGCCACGCACGCAGGTCACGTCATGGAACGCGAGGCCGTCGCTCACGCGCCGTCCGCTCCGTCCTCGCCGGCCATAGTCTCCAGCGCGTGCATATCGGCATCCGACAGGCCGAAATGATGGCCGATCTCATGGATCATCACATGCGCGACCAGTTCGTCGAGGCCGACCCCGGTCTCTATCCATTCCTCCAGGATCGCGCGCCGGTACAGGTGGATCCGGTCGGGCAACGCGCCCGACTCCATCGAGGATTTCTCGCCGATCGGCCGCCCGTGATAGAGGCCTGACAGGTCGAGCGGATGCTCGATGCCGAGCGCGTCGAGCGTCTCGTCATCGGCGATCTCCTCGACGATCAGGACGACGTCGTCGAGATGCGCGCGGAATTGCCCGGGCAGCGCCGCGAGCGTGGCGCGTGCGATCGCCTCGATCTCGTCGGCCCCCGGCGCGGTGCGTGGTTGAACGGGCGCTGGCATGGGCTATGCCTTAGGGCGAAGTACACGCAGGAGGAAGCCTTGGGCGTAGAGCAACTGAGCGAAGAAGAGCGGGCGGACGCCCTGGATGCGCTCGACGAATGGGATTTCGACGAGGCGCGCGACGCGATCACCCGCACCTTCACCTTCGCCGACTTCAGCGAGGCCTTCGCTTTCATGACCCGCGTCGCCCTGCTCGCGGAGAAAGCGGACCATCACCCCGAATGGACGAATGTGTGGAACCGCGTCGATATCCTGCTGACCACGCACGAAGCCAGCGGCCTGTCGGCGCGCGACGTCGCCATGGCCGAGGCAATCGACCTGCTGGTGGATTAAGCCTTTCCGCGCCTTTTCCCGCGATGCGAGGGAGGGGCCGATCACGCCGACGGCGCGGTGGTTCCCCGTCGCATCATCTGGCGCAGCTTGCCCGGCATCCATCGCGCCGCGAACGCCATCCGGTCAGCGGTCTTGCCGACATAGGTGTGCAGCTTGTTGCCATGCACCGCGGCCCAGGCGGCCTCGGCGACCCGCTCCACCGGGGTCAGTTCCAGCCCGGCGCCGGTCACGGTCTCGCGAATCGAGCGATTCGATCCGGCGGTCGGGCCGTTCAGCAGCGGCGTCTCGATGAACGCCGGGACGATGTCGCGCACCTTGATCCCGGCGCCATACCATTCGCCGTCGAGCGCCTCGGTCATCGCGCGCACGCCGAACTTGGTCATCGAATAGGGCGTGAGCCCGGACGCACCGTAGATCGCCGAGGCGGAGGCGGTGTTGAGCAGGCAGGAACCCGGCGTCCGGGCGAGATAGGCATAGCCGATCCGCGCGCCGTTCAGCGCCCCCATGAGATTGATCGAGACGGTCCGGTCGATATCCTCGAAGCTCATCTCGGCGAGGGGGCCGCCAGTGCCGATCCCGGCATTGTTGAACAGCACGTCGAGCCGGCCGCCGCTCGCAGCGGTGAAGGCGTCGAGACTGGCAGTCCAGGCGTCGCGGTCGCGTACGTCCATGACATAGGTCGTTGCCATGCCGGCGGGCAGCAGCGCGGCGGTCTCGCCGAGCCCTTTCGCATTCACATCGGCTAGCCCGATACGCCAGCCATGCGCGGCGAACAGGATCGCGGTCGCGCGGCCGATGCCCGATCCGCCGCCAGTGATGAAAATCGATTTCGCCGCCGCATCTGCCATTCCTGCCCCCATGTCGTCGTTTGACGTTCACGTTATCCTCCCGCACAAACCGCGTCGATGCCAGAACAATCGCCCGGCCCCTCGGTCGCGTTCAGCGCGATCACCAAGCGCTATCCGGGCGGCACGGTTGCGGTCGACGGCGTGACGCTCGAGATCGCGGGGGGCAGCTTCGTCGCGCTGGTCGGCGCCTCGGGATCGGGCAAGTCGACGCTGCTCAAGATGATCAACCGGCTGGTCGAGCCCGGCAGCGGCAGGATCGCGATCGCGGGCGAGGATATTGCCCGGGCCGAGCCCCATGCGCTGCGTCGCCGGATCGGCTATGTCTTCCAGAATATCGGCCTGTTCCCGCACATGACCGTGGCGGAGAATATCGGCATCGGGCTGCGTATCGCCGGCGAGGCCGGCCGCGATGCCCGCATCGCCGAGCTGCTCGACCTCGTCGATCTCCCGCGCGATTTCGCCGCGCGGATGCCGGATGCCCTGTCCGGGGGGCAGCGCCAGCGGGTCGGCGTGGCGCGCGCTCTCGCGACCGCGCCGGGACTGATGCTGATGGACGAGCCGTTCGGTGCCCTCGATCCGGTCACGCGCGACCAGCTCGGCGTCGCGATCCGCGCGCTGCACGACCGGCTCGGGCTCACCACCATCATGGTGACGCACGACATGGCCGAGGCACTGCTGCTCGCCGATCGCGTGCTGGTGATGGCAGCCGGCCGGATCGTCGCCGATGCCACGCCCAGGGCGTTGCTCGCCGGCGAGGGCGGGGCGGAGGCGGATGCGCTGGTCGCGGTGCCGCGCGACCAGGCGCGGCGCCTCCGCGCGCTGGAGAACGGCGCATGAGGCCCTTTCTGGAAGCGCTGGGCCGCGTGCCCGATCTGCTCGCAGCACATCTGCTGCTCGCTGCCTCCGCCCTGGCGCTGGGACTGGTCATCAGCCTGCCGCTGGCGATTTGGTCCGCCCGCCGCCCGACCGTGGCGAAGATCGCGCTCGGGTTTGCGAGCCTGATCCAGACCATTCCGTCCTTGGCGCTGCTCGCGCTCTTCTATCCGCTGCTGCTGTCGCTTTCGACCCTGCTCGGCGGCGGCATCCCGGCGCTGGGCTTCCTCCCGTCGCTGCTTGCGCTCACGCTCTACGCGTTGCTGCCGATCCTGCGGAACGGCGTGACTGGCCTTGCCGGCCTCGATCCCGCGGTGATCGAGGCAGCCGACGGGGTCGGCATGACGGCATGGCAGAAGCTGCGCCTCGTCGAGGCGCCGCTGGTCGCGCCGGTGCTGATGGCGGGCATCCGCACCGCCGCGGTCTGGACGATCGGTGCGGCGACCTTGTCCACCACCGTAGGCCAGCCAAGCCTCGGGGACATGATCTTCGCCGGGCTGCAGACGCAGAACTGGGCGCTGGTGCTGGCGGGCTGCCTGACGGCGGCGGCGCTGGCGCTGTCGGTCGATGCGCTGCTCGGCGTGATCGAGCAGGGCATCGCTGCACGCAAGCGGGCCCGGATGTGGATCGCCGGCGGCATCCTCCTCCTTGCCGTGCTTGCCGCGCTGGCGCCACTCTGGCCGAGGGGCGGGCAGAAAGTGGTGATCGGGGCCAAGGGCTTTTCGGAGCAATATATCCTCGCCCGCGTGATCGGCCACCAGCTCGAAAAGGCCGGCTACCGCGTCGACTATCGCGAGGGGCTCGGTTCAGTCGTCGCCTTCTCGGCGGTCTCGGGCGGCGATATCGATCTCTATGTCGATTATTCGGGCACGATCTGGACCAACAGCATGAAGCGCGCCGACGTGCCGCCGCGCGACGCGATCGTACGCGGCGTGGCCGACTGGGCGCGCCGCGCGCACGGCGTCCGCCTGCTCGGTGCGCTCGGCTTCGAGAACAGCTATGCCTTCACCATGCGCGCCGACGATGCCGCGCGGCGCCATATCCGCAGCATCGCCGATCTCGTGCCCGTCGCGCCGCAGCTCAGGCTCGCGACCGACATCGAATTTCTCGAACGCCCGGAATGGGCCGCCGTGAAGCGCGCCTATGGCTTGTCCTTCAGGGAAGCCCACCCCTATCAGCCCACTTTCATGTATCGCGCGCTGGCCAGCGGCACGGCTGATGTCATCCCGGCCTTCTCCTCGGACGGCCGTATCGCGGCGGACAGGCTGACCGTGCTGACGGATCCCAAGGGCGCGATCCCGGGCTATGACGCGATCCTGCTGCTCGCCCCAAGACACGCGCGGGATGAGCGGTTCATTGCCGCCGTCACCCCGCTGATCGGCCGCATCCCGGTCGAAGCAATGCGCGAGGCGAACTACATGGTCGATAGGGATAACAATAAGGCATCGCCCGAGGAAGCGGCGCGGTGGCTGGAAAAGAAACTGGGCCTCTAGGCGTTTGCTTCTTCACCCCGCCTCTCGCTGGATCAATTCATAGACCTGGCGTGCATTTGCGATGCGAATGAACTGGGGTGTCTGGTCGAAGGTAGGTTGCCAGAGACCGAAATTGTTACGGTCGAACCAGCTGCCCGATGGTCCGAAACGTATGGTGCCACTTCCGTCCGACCGCTCGTCGAACTCCAGCGTCGGAAGCCGTTTGATATCGATCGACTTTGAGACTGATCCGTGTTCTCTCAGAATGAGGATACGGCGGTTGGTCACGAGATAGACCAAGCGCTTGCGGAGATGCATGTCGACCCAGAAGCGGCCAATGGTGATGTACAGCCCGGCCGCGAGGAAAGGCAGGCCGAACAGCTTGAACGGCAAATCGGCGCCGCTTGCATCGTCCGCCCAGACGGTAATGTTCCAGAACAGCGCGAACCCGCCCCACAACAGGCTGAACGGAATCAGAAAGGCCTCGACCGGGCGAAGGATCAGGCCAGTCGAGGGCTTGCCTTCCCAGAGCACCTGCTCGCCCAAAAGAAGTTGCCGCATTATCCCGTTGGACATTGCCCTGTTCTCCGTCGGTTTCGGGAAATCACCCATCCACATGGGCATCCATGGGGCAAGTGCCCCGGTTCAGCCCCGCACCGCCGTCACGAAATAGTCCAGCGTCATGTCGTCCGAGATCACGAAGCCCCTGGCCACCGAGAAGCCGAGCCCGCGCGTGTCCACCACGTCCAGCCCCGCCTGCTCGATCAGGGCGACCAGCTCATCGGGCTTGAGGAACTTGTTCCAGTCATGCGTGCCCTTGGGGATCTGCCCGGTGCCCTCGCCGATGGTGATCAGGGCCAGCCGGGACAGCGCGGTGCGGTTGGGCGTCGACAGGACCAGCAGGCCGTCCTCCGCCAGCGCCCCGGCCAGCCCGGCGACGAACGCGGCGGGGTCAGTGACGTGCTCGATCACCTCCATGCTCGTCACCAGGTCGAAGCGTCGCGATCCCAGCCCCTCGATCCCGCCGGTGCGGTAGTCGATCGTCAGGCCCGATTGCAGGGCATGGGCATGGGCAGCCGCGATATTCTCCGCCGCCGCGTCGATCCCGGTCACTGCCGCGCCGAGCCGGGCAAGCGGTTCGCACAACAGGCCGGCGCCGCAGCCGACATCGAGTGCGCTCTTGCCCGCGAGCGGGGTAAAGCCGCTCCCGTCCAGGCCCCAATGCGCGTCGATCCGCTCGCGCAGATAGGAAAGGCGTACCGGGTTGAGCCGGTGCAGCATCGCCGAGGATCCCTTCGGATCCCACCACTCAGCGGCGAGTCCGCCGAAATGCGCGGCTTCGGCGGGGTCGATTGTCGTTACGGGCGCGCTCGCGGTGCTTGCTATCGTCATGGCTGCTTCCTATCAGGACGCCCCCGTCACCCCAAGGATTTCCGAAAGCGCCAATGGCCCGTATCGTGATGAAATTCGGCGGCACGTCGATGGCCGGGATCGAGCGGATCCGCAGCGTCGCCGCGCGCGTGAAGAAAGAGGTCGATGCCGGCAACCAGGTCGCCGTCGTCGTCTCGGCCATGGCCGGCGAGACCGATCGGCTGGTCAATTTCTGCCGCGAGGCAAGCTCGCTCTACGACCCGCACGAATATGACGTGGTCGTCTCCGCCGGCGAGCAGATCACCAGCGGCCTGCTCGCCATCGCGCTGCAGGCGATCGGGGTGTCCGCGCGCAGCTGGCTCGGCTGGCAGCTGCCGATCCACACGTCGGATGCGCATGGCTCCGCCCGCATTGCCGATATCGACACCACCGCGCTCAACGCCTCGCTGGCGAAGGGCGAGGTCGCGGTGATCCCGGGCTTCCAGGGCGTCGCCTCGGGCGAACGCGTCACGACGCTCGGGCGCGGCGGGTCGGACACTTCCGCAGTCGCGATGGCGGCGGCGATGAAGGCCGACCGCTGCGACATCTATACCGATGTCGACGGCGTCTACACCACCGATCCGCGCATCGTGCCCCGCGCACGCAAGCTGAAGCGGGTCACCTATGAGGAAATGCTCGAGCTCGCGAGCGTGGGAGCCAAGGTGCTCCAGACGCGCTCGGTGGGCCTCGCGATGAAGGAACATGTCCGCGTCCAGGTGCTCTCCTCCTTCCTCGATACCGACGAGGAAGAACCGGGCACGCTGATCGTGAGCGAAGAGGAATTGGGAACGATGGAACGGCAACTCATCACCGGGATCGCGCACGACAAGAACGAGGCGAAGATCACGCTGACGGCGGTCCCGGACCGCCCCGGCGCGGTCGCCTCGATCTTCACGCCGCTGGCCGATGCCAATATCAACGTCGACATGATCGTGCAGAACGTCGCGCATTCGACGGGCTCGACCGACGTGACCTTCACCGTTCCCTCGGCCGACCTCGCGCGCTCGCTCGAGGTGCTGAACAATGCCAAGGGCGATATCGGCTTTGTCGAGCTGGTCCATGATACGCGCGTCGCCAAGATCTCGGTGGTCGGCGTCGGCATGCGCAGCCATGCTGGCGTCGCGGCGACGATGTTCAAGACGCTCGGCGAGCGCGGCATCAACATCCAGGCCATCACCACCTCGGAGATCAAGGTCTCGGTGCTGATCGAGGAAGATTATACCGAACTCGCGGTGCGCGTGCTGCACACGGCATACGGCCTGGACGCAGAAGACGCGGCCTGAACTCCCTCTCCCCTTGCGGGAGAGGGAAGGGCCCCGAGCGATTGCCGAACGGGCTCCGGGAGGGCAAGGAACCAAGCATGACTGAAAACCCCACCCTTACCCCCGCCCACACCGTCGGCGAAGAACGCCTCGCCCGCCGCATGGCGCGGGGTGCGGCGTTCCTCGGCTCCGAAACCGCCATCCTGTGCGGCGCGATGTCCTGGGTCTCGGAACGCCACCTCGTCTCCGCCATCTCCAATGCCGGCGGCTTCGGCCTGATCGCGTGCGGCGCGATGACCCCGGACCTGCTCGATGCCGAGATCGCGGCGACCAAGGCGCTCACCGACAAGCCGTTCGGCGTGAACCTCATCACCATGCACCCCGGCCTGTTCGACCTGATCGAGGTCTGCAACAGGCACGGCGTCAGCCATGTCGTCCTGGCCGGCGGCCTGCCGCCGACGGGCTCGATCGACGCGATCAAGGCGAACGGCGCGAAGCTGATCTGCTTCGCGCCTGCGCTGTCGCTCGCCAAGAAGCTGATCCGTTCCGGCGTCGATGCGCTCGTCGTCGAGGGCATGGAGGCCGGCGGCCATATCGGCCCGGTCTCGACCAGCGTGCTGGCGCAGGAAATCCTGCCCGAAGTGTCCGAGCAGGTGCCGGTGTTCGTCGCGGGTGGGATCGGCCGGGGCGAGGCGATCGCGGGCTATCTCGATATGGGCGCGGCCGGGGTCCAGCTCGGCACGCGCTTCGTCTGCGCTACCGAGTCGATCGCGCACCCCAATTTCAAGAAGGCGTTCCTGCGTGCCTCGGCGCGCGATGCCGTCGCAAGCGTCCAGATCGATCCGCGCCTGCCGGTGATCCCGGTCCGCGCGCTGAAGAATGCCGGCGGGGAGTTGTTCACGGCCAAGCAGCGCGAAGTCGCGCAGCTGCTCGACGAGGGCAAGGTCGAGATGGCCGAGGCGCAACTCCAGATCGAGCATTACTGGGCCGGGGCGCTGCGCCGTGCAGTGATCGAGGGCGATGTCGAGCATGGCAGCCTGATGGCCGGCCAGTCAGTCGGCATGGTGACGAAGGAAGAACCTGTCGCCGAGATCATCGCCGCGCTGATGGCCGAGGCGGCCCACGCGCTGGAGAAGCGGGCGGCCTGACCCGTGGAGCAGCGTGGCGGCCTGCCGATCCTCGCTTTCGCCGATGCGGCGGCGTGGGAAGCGTGGCTTGCCGGGCAGCCACGGGACTCGAAGGGCGTCTGGCTCAAGCTTGCCAAAGCGGGCGCGGGCGCCGCATCGGTGTCGAAAGCCGAGGCGATCGACGGGGCACTCTGCCATGGCTGGATCGACGGGCAGCTCAATCCTCTCGACGAAGACTGGTGGCTGATCCGCTTCACGCCGCGCAAGCCGCGCAGCCAATGGTCGGAAAGGAACCGGACCCGTGCGATCGGACTGATGGCCGCGGGACGGATCGCAGCCGCCGGCCAGGCCGAGATCGATGCCGCCAGGTCGGATGGCCGATGGGATGCGGCCTATGCGCCGCAGGGCAGCGCCGTGCTGCCCGACGATCTGGCGGCGGCGCTCGATGCCGAGCCCGGCGCGCGCGCCTTCTTCGAAACGCTCGGCGGCGCGAACCGCTACGCCATCCTCTACCGCGTCCATCAAGCCAAAAAGCCCGAAACCCGCGCCGCGCGAATCGCCCGATTCGTGGCGATGTGCGCCCGAGGAGAGACCCTGCACTAGGATGCCGGCGCGCGGGCAAATTCCCTGTTCCGGGGCATTAACAGGGAAATTAACAGGGAATTTTCATTTTTTTTCCCGATCCCGCCTGGCTCCCGGGAGATTTTTCTTCATATTTCAATCGGTTGTAGATTTCGCGCCACCGAATAACAGGGAAAATTCGCAGGATAACAGGGAGAATCGGCCCGTGGGGACGGCTTTTCCTGCGCGCGCGGCGCACGCGACATCGAACCATCATGAGAAACAGCGGGTCGGGACCGCCATGGGTTTCCGACCGGCGCGAGGATGCGAGGATCGTCGCGTAGATTGAATCGATCGCGCGCGCCCTCCCGATGCGCGCGGCCGCCCGTATCAGCCGACGAGGAAGACCAGCACCGCCGCGGCGCCGCCGAAGACGAGGGCGATCAGGATCGTCAGGATGTTCGACACCACCGATCCCGATCGCCGGCGGGCGAAACTGTGGCGCTGGCCGGGCTTGCCGAGCCTGAGCTCGACCAGGCCGGCCAGGCCGCCTCCGATCGCGGTGAAGAACAGGGTGATGAGCGCGCCGAGCGGCGTCCGCGCCGCGATCGCGATCGGCAGGACGAGCGCCAGCGGCGCCGCCATCGCAAAGGCGGCCATCAGCTTGGCCCGGTCGATCGTCGCCTTGGCGACGGGCGCGACCGCCAGCAGATCCGGCGCATCCTCCGCCGACACCGCGAGCCAGGTGAAGCTGCCGACCAGCTGGCCCGCCAGCAAGACGCTGGCGAAGGCGAGCGCCGGCGCGATCGGGGCATGGCGACCGCCGCCATAGGCAATGAACACGATCGGCGCCATGTAGACGAGGCGGAGCACGATCTGGAAGGCCAGCGCCGGATCGCGCAGCAGCAGCCGCCATTCCTTCGCGAACACCGGCCGGAACAGCCCGGCATGGAACAGCCGCGCGATGGCGCGCCCCGTCGGCCGCGCGCGCGACAGGCGTACGCCGCCATCCTGGTAGCCGCTCAGGAACATGCGCTGCAGCGTCGCGCCGGCGGCCACGAACAGCAGAAGGCTGAAACCGAGCAGCAGGAGGATCGCGACGGGATCGCCGAAAGCGGCGCGGCCCGGCAGGCCGCTGATCCCGGTCGCGCCGAGGCCTTCGGCCCGGAAGCGCTCGAACAGCACGGCAATGGTCGCTTCGCGCCGCCCGCCATGCGACATGAGCTGCGAGAACAGGAAAATGGCGCCGCCGAGCAGCGCGGCCGCGATCTGGCCCACGGTGCGCGCCGCGCGCGGCCCCGCGATCGTCGCGAGCGCGAGCGTGATGGCGAGGCCCGTCGCGGCGGCGGCAAGCGCGAGCGCGGCGAGCAGCGCGACCACGCCGAACAATTGCGGATGGCCGAGCACGGCGATCGGCAGCACCAGTGTCAGCAGCAGGATCGCGTAGGTCAGCGCGATCGTGCCGGTGATGCCGAGCAGCTTCGCCAGCAACACCGTCCGCCCGTCGATCGGGGCCGTGAACAACAGGGCGAGATCGCCCGCTTCGTACAGGGTGCGCTGGCTGCCCAGGATCGCCTGGGTGGTCATGAAGCTGAAGGCCACCACGCTGCCGGCGAGGATGCCGGTCATGATCCCCGGCAGGTCCGGAATCGGCCGGTCGCGCAACAGCCAGGCAAGGAAGCAGCCGAACGCGAACCACAGCAGCATCAGCGTATAGCCGATCCAGCGGGTCGCACCCCGCCGCGCGCGCGATCGCCAGGCGAGGCGCATTTCGTGGAGCGCCAGCCAGGCGAAGCCGCCCGGCGCCAGCCGCGCGGCCAGGCTCATGCGCCGCTCGTGAGGCGGATGAACGTGTCCTCCAGCGTCATGCCTTCAGTGCCCGCGCTGCTCCGCAGTTCCTCGAGCGTGCCTTCGGCGAGCAGCCTGCCGCCGGCGATGATCCCGATCCGGTCGGCCATGCGCTCGGCGACTTCCAGGATGTGCGTCGTGACGATCACCGTCTTGCCCGCATCGACCTGCGCGCGCAGCGCGTCCTTGACGGCACGCGCCATGGCCGCGTCGAGCCCCGTCAGCGGTTCGTCGAGGATCAGCAGCTGCGGATCATGGATCAGCGCGCCGGCCAGGGCGACCTTCTGCTTCATGCCGCGCGAAAAGCCCTCGCACCGCGTGTCGCGCTGTTCCCACAGGTCGAGCCAGCGGAGCAGGCGCTCCGCTTCGGCTGCCGCCGCGCCCGGCTCCATCCGCCACAGGCCGGCGACAAAAGCGAGATATTCGCTCGGCGTCAGCTTGTCGTAGAGCATCGGCTCGTCCGGCAGCCAGGCGGTGATTGCCTTGGCCGCGAGCGGATTCTGCCGCGCATCGATGCCGAGGATCCGGATCGTGCCGGCATCGGGGCGGGTGAGCCCCGTCACCATGCGGAGTGTCGTGGTCTTGCCCGCCCCGTTGGGGCCGAGCAGGGCGTAAAGCTGGCCGGCCGCGATCTCGAGATCCAGCCCGGTGATCACCGGCTTGTCGAAGCTCTTGGCAAGGCCGCGAATCTGCAGGGCGGGTTCGGTCATGCCGGCCAGCCTAGAAGAATGCATCCGGTCGTCCAGATGCGGCGGCGACCCGATCGTCCCGGACCCGGAAATTTCCGCCCTGCCGGGTGGGGCGCCGAAGCCGTGCAGCGTCACGGCTCGCCCTCCTCCCGGGGAATGCTTCTCCGTCAGGCAGTGCTCCTCGCGGGCTGAACGGGGTTCCTTCGCGCGGGCCGGTTCGTTAGGACCGGGGCGATGGTGCAGCCGCTACAGGATCAGCCGGTCGAAGGCCGCTTCGACGGGACCGAGCACCGCTTCCCGGTGCGCGTCTATTTCGAGGATACCGATCTGTCGGGCGTGGTCTATCACGCGAACTATCTGCGCTACATGGAGCGGGCCCGATCGGACATGCTCCGGCTCGCGGGTATCGACCAGCGCGCGGTCCACGAGGCGGGCGAGGGCGCCTATGCGGTGAGCAGCCTCGCGATCCGCTACCGGCGCCCGGCGCGGCTCGACGACGCGCTCGTGGTGGTTACCAGATTGACACAGGTGCGCGCCGCGTCGGTGGATATTCATCAGAGAGTCATGCGCGGTGCTGAGATACTGAGCGAAGCTGACGTAACGGCGGCACTGGTGGGGACATCGGGCAAGCCGAAGCGCCAGCCGCGCGCGTGGATCGAGGCGTTCCGGCGCCTCGCAGGCCAAGGGGACGAAGCAGCGTGAGTGAATTGTTCTTGAATACAGACGCATCGTCGATGTCGCCGATCGCGCTTTTCCTCCAGGCCGACTGGGTGGTGAAGATCGTGATGAGCGGCCTGCTGCTCGCGAGCATCTGGACCTGGGCGATCATCCTCAGCTTCTGGCTGCGAATCGGCAAGAACCGCCGCAGGATCGAGCGGTTCGAGCGCGCTTTCTGGAAAGCGGAGGATATCGACGCGTTCCACCGCATCGAAGGCGACAGCGACCTGTCGATCGCGCGGGTCTTCTCGGCCGGCGTGAAGGAATGGCGCCGCTCGACGGCAAGCGGCGCGATCGATCGCGAGGGCACGCGCGAACGGCTGGCCACGGCGATGGGATCCATGGTCGCGGGTGAGATCGACAAGCTTTCCGACCGGCTCAATATCCTCGCGACGGTCGGGGCGGTGGCGCCCTTTGTCGGGCTGTTCGGGACGGTCTGGGGCATCATGCGGAGCTTCACCGGCATCGCCTCGGCGCAGAATACGTCGCTCGCGGTGGTCGCGCCCGGCATCGCCGAGGCCCTGTTCGCCACCGCGATCGGCCTGTTCGCCGCGATCCCGGCAGTGATCGCCTATAATCGCTTCAGCCACGGCATCAACCGGGTCGAGGCGCGCCTCAATCGCTTCGCCGACGGCTTCCACGCAACGCTGAGCCGCCAGCTCGAGACGGATGTGGTGAAGTGAGCGGGGCTGCGCCACGCCATGCGCAGGGAGGGCGGTAGATGGCCATGCACCTCCCCTCGCAGCGCGGCCGCGGGCGGCGCGCGCCGATGGCGGACATCAACGTCACGCCGCTGGTCGACGTGATGCTGGTGCTGCTGATCATCTTCATGGTCACGGCGCCGCTGCTCACCGCGGGCGTGCCGGTCAACCTGCCGGACAGCCGCGCCAAGCCGCTCGAGCAGGATCAGAAGCCGATCCAGATCTCGATGGAGGCCGGCGGCAAGATCTTCATCGACCAGGACGAGGTGACCCAGGCGATCCTGCCCGACGTGCTCGCGCAGCTCGCCGCCAAGGCGCCGGGCGGGCAGCCGCCGCAGATCTTCCTGCGCGCCGACAAGAGCCTCGACTATGGCCGCGTCATGCGGGTGATGGGCGAGCTCAACCATGCCGGCCTCAATCGCGTCGCCCTTCTCACGGTGGGTGACGACGCCAAGTGATGCGGCAGGCGGCCTGATGCAGCGTTCCGAAGCAATCGGGCTGGGCGTCGCCCTGGTCGGCCATGCCGTGCTGTTCGGCCTGCTCTCGCTGGGCTTCCTGGCGTCCGAGCCCGAAAAGCCGAAGCAGAAGCCGATCGACGTGACGCTGGTCGACGAAGTCGGGCTCCAGGCCCAGGCGCCGCAGGCAATCGAGCCGCCGGCCGAGGCGCAGGCGCCCGATCAGGGACCGGCCGAGGAGGCGGCACCGCCCGCACCGAAGGAGGAGGCCAAGCCCGATCCCGTGCCGCCAGCGCCGCAACCCAAGGCAGCACCGCCGCCCAAGCCGGCGCCCAAGGCGCCGCCCGAGCCGAAAAAGCCGGTCGCGCCCGCACCCGAAAAGGCGAAGGCGCCACCGAAGCGGGATGCGGCACCGCCGGCAAAGGCCGTGGCGACCGCGCGCGGCAACGGCAGCAGCGCGACCTCGGAAAAGGCGCGCGCGCGCGGGCCGCGGCTGACCGACGATTTCCTCAAGGGCAATTCCGACAAGCCCTCGACCAGCAAGTCCGAGGCACCCCAGGCTGCGGTGATGAGTGCCCAGGCGCGGTCCGATATCGGCTCGGCGATCAGCCGGCAGGTCCAGCCCTGCGCCAATCGACAGGTGAAGCCGGGCCCGGGGGCGGAGCGGATCATCGTGACGATCAGGCTGCGGATCAATCGCGACGGCTCGCTCGCCAGCAATCCGGTCATTACCGGGCATAGTGGCGTCGACGACGAAAACAGCCGATACCAGGACCGGGTCGACGATAACGCCATCGCCACCTTCAAGGGCTGTTCGCCGCTGCGTGGGCTGCCGCAGGAACTCTACGACGTTCCCGGCGGCTGGAACATCTTCACGTTGCGCTACAAACTTCCGGGATGAGGATCCGCACCATGATTTCCCGCTTTACCCTGTTGAGCTGCGCGGCGCTGGCTGCGCTGGTGCCGGTCGCGGCCGGCGCGCAGGCCGCACCGCAGCAGCCGCCCACCACGGCGCCGGCGGCGCCCGCCGCCCCCGGCACCGCGCCGGCACCGACGGCGACGCCGGGACAGCAGCAGTCCGGCGAACTGGTGGTCGATGTGGTCGGCGGCACCTCGGCCCCGCTCGGCATCGCGATCCCCGTCATGCCGACCTCGGACGTGGTGAACACGCCCGCCGGCCGCACCGACCAGCTCGGCCGCGAGCTTGCCCAGATCGTGACCAATGATCTGCGGAATTCGGGGCTGTTCAGCCCGGTTTCGCCGAACGCGCTGAAGGGGATCGCCTATCCCGAGGTCACCGCGCCGTCCTTCGACTATTGGGGCGGGGCCGGCGCGCAGACGCTGGTGCAGGGCTTTATCCGTGCCAATGGCGACGGGACGCTGACGGTCGGCTGCTATCTCTACGACGTGTTCGCCAAGAGCGAACTGACCCGGCAGGGCTTCGTCGTTTCCCCCGGTGACTGGCGCCGCGCGGGGCATAAATGCGCCGACATGGTCTATACGCGGCTGACCGGGGAGGGCCCCTATTTCGACAGCCGCATCATCTACATTTCCGAGACGGGGCCGAAGGCCAAGCGCTTCAAGCGACTCGCGATCATGGATCAGGACGGCGCGAATCACCGCTTCCTCACCAACGGACAGTCGATCGTGCTGACCCCGCGCTTCTCGCCGGACCAGAAATCGGTCGTCTATATGAGCTATCTGAACGACCGCCCGGCGCTCTATGTGTACGAAATCGGGACAGCGCAGCAGCGCCTGCTGGTGAACAATCCCAACATCACCTTCGCGCCGCGCTTCTCGCCCGATGGCCGCTGGGTCCTGTTCTCGATGGCGGTGGCCGGGAACACCGACATCTATCGCGTGCCCGTCTCCGGCGGCTCGCCGCAGCGCCTGACCAATGCCCCCGGCATCGACACCGGCGGCAGCTATTCGCCCGACGGCAGCAAGATCGCGTTCGAGAGCGACCGGTCCGGCTCGCAGCAGATCTATGTGATGAACGCCGACGGTTCGAACCCGCAACGCATTACTTTTGGCGGAGGACGCTATGCGACGCCGGTCTGGAGCCCGCGCGGCGACCTGATCGCCTTCACCCGGATCTCGGGCGATTTCCGCATCGGCGTGATGAGCCCGACCGGCGGCAACGAACGCCTGCTGACCAACAACTGGCAGGATGAGGGACCGAGCTGGTCGCCCAATGGACGGGTGATCGCCTTCTTCCGGTCGCATCAGGGCGGGGCCGGCAACGCCGACCTCTGGTCGGTCGACCTGACGGGCGTGAACGAGCGAAAGATTCCGACTCCGCTCGACGGATCGGATCCCGCCTGGGGACCGTTGCGCCCCTGAAGCTGGTTCGGCGCTGCGTTGACTCTCGTTAACCAAACGGCGATGCCGTCGCGGGTCGATAATAGAAGCGCCGTCGAAACGACTATTGATCGAAGGAGAAGCCAATGGCCAGACTGACAACCACGCTCATCGTTGCCGCCGCGCTTGCAGCGACTGCAGGGTGCAGCCCGAAGCCGAAGCAAATTCCGCCGGCGCCGAGCGATCGCGGCCCGGTCACGACCGACAATGTCGTCCCGGGTTCACGCGCTGACTTCGAGCGGTCGGTGACGAGCAACACGATCAACTTCGCGCTCGACAAATATGACATCGATGCACATGCCCGGGCGATCCTCGATAGCCAGGCCGCATGGCTCGCCAAATGGCCGAACGTGCCGGTGAGCCTGGAGGGGCATTGCGACGAGCGCGGCACCCGCGAGTACAATCTCGCGCTCGGCGATCGCCGGGCCAATGCCGCCAAGAACTATCTGGCGGCGCGCGGCATCAACCCGGCGCGGATCTCCACGATCAGCTACGGCAAGGAGCGCCCGATCGCGCTCGGCTCGGACGAGGCGAGCTGGGCCCAGAACCGCCGCGCGGTGACGATCGTCCTGAACTGACGGGCTTGCGCTTCCGCCCGGCCAGGCCGGAGGGAGCAGGCAGAAAGCGCCGCCGGGTCCCGATCCGGCGGCGTTTCCATGCCCGCCCGATTCGCCTTGCGGCCGCCCGAATAACGATATAAAAGTGATATCACATTAACGGGAGGGTCCCATGTCGGATTCGGTTGCCAGAAATACTGCGCTGACGCTGTCGAGCGAGCGTACGGCGTCCACCTCGAGCGGCTACGTCTTGCTGCTGGTCCTGCTGCTCGCCATTGCCGGCGGCGTGGTCGGGGCGTCCTTCATGCAGAATGATCCCGGCTTTGGCGGCGCGATCATCGCCGGCTGCACCCTGATCTTCGCCTTCGTGCTGTGCGGCTTCTACATGCAGCAGCCCAACCAGGCGACCGCGATCACCCTGTTCGGCTCGTACAAGGGAACCGATCGCAAGACCGGTCTGCGCTGGCTGATGCCGTGGCTCGGCCGGCGCAAGGTGTCGCTCCGCGCGAACAACATGATCTCCGAGCGGCTCAAGGTGAACGACCTGCGCGGCAACCCGATCGAGATCGCGGCGCAGGTGGTGTGGCGCGTCACCGACACCGCCCAGGCGCTGTTCGACATCGACGACTACAAGTCGTTCGTGATCGTCCAGATCGAGGCGGCGGTGCGGACGATCGGCGCGCGCTATCCCTATGACGATTTCGAGCACCAGGAAGTCACGCTGCGCGGCAATCACGACCAGGTCTCGGCCGAGTTGCGCACCGAGCTGATCGCCCGGCTCGCGGTTGCCGGCATCACGGTCGACGAGTGCGGCTTCACCCATCTCGCCTATGCGCAGGAGATTGCCGGTGCGATGCTCCGGCGGCAGCAGGCGCAGGCAGTGGTCGCGGCCCGCAAGACGCTGGTCGAAGGGGCGGTCGGCATGGTCGAAATGGCGCTGGACATGCTGTCCGAGAAGAATGTGGTCGAGCTTGACGACGAGCGCCGCGCGGCGATGGTCTCGAACCTGATGGTCGTCCTGTGCGGCGAGCGCGACACCCAGCCCGTCGTGAACGCCGGCTCGCTCTACCAATAGGAAGCTGCGGTTGAGCGCTCCCCCCAAAAAGGCGTTCCCGCTACGCCTCGACCCCGCGCTCTACGCGGCGGTCGAGCGTGCGGCGGCGGCCGACCTGCGGAGCGTCAACGCTGAGTTCGAATGCCTGCTGCGCGAGGCGCTTGCCCGGCGTGGCGTGAAGCTGGAGGCGCCGGTCCGCGCGAAACGCGGGCGCCCGGCGAAGGCCGCGATTGACGGAGAGCAGGAATGACCGGCGTTCTTGTCCATGGCGCCCGCCCGCCGGCGCGACCGGCCTGAAGGAGGATCGGATGCGGAATGGAGATAGCAGGCGTTTCGAGCGGGTGCGCGAAGGCTATTGGTTCGCGCCCAAGCGGTTCGGCCTCGGGGCGACGCCGGTGACCTGGCAGGGCTGGGCGCTGACGCTGGGTTTGGTCGCAGCGCTGCTTGCCGACATTCACTGGCTGCACGCCTTCGTGCCGAAGATCGTGGCCGGCGTCGCGCTGGTCGCCGCCTATGTCACGATCGCCGTGCGCAAGACGGATGGCGGCTGGCGCTGGCACTGGGGATCGCGCTGACGCCCCGATCGGGCGATCAGCCCAGCGCCTGGTCCAGCAGCTTCGCCAGGCGCAGCCCGCCGCGTTCGACTTCGAGGCGTGCCGCGGGAACGATCGACTGGATCGTCGCCTCGTCGAGCGTGACCAAGGGCGGCGTCGGCGCGCAGGGGTCCCCCTTCAGCGCGCTCGCATAGGTGACGTCGTGCGCGACCTGCCAGCTTTCGCGGCTCCAGTCGGTCACGCTGCCGGCGGCGATCTTCGCGCGCTCGGCCGCCGGGTAGCGCCGCACCAGCGACGGGCCGCTGGTGATCGCCCGTTCGGCGAGATAGCCGTCCCAGATCGAATGGAGGTTCAGGCGCGGCGTCGAGAGGATGCCATAGACTGCCTTCACGTCGTTGCCGCCCTTGTCGCCCTTCTCGCCGGCATGGAGCGGCTGATGCAGGTCGCCGACGAAGTGGATCAGGAAGACGAGCGCCTGCACCCGCTCCTTCGCCGGGGTCGCCTTGTCGCGCAGCAGTTTCACGTCGCGCTCGATCTGCGCCGAGACGCAGTTGCCGTCCTTGCAGGGCCCGGCAAGATCGAACGGCTTGCACACGTCCACATCCTGGAAGTGCCAGCTATAGGCGAAGTCGAATGGCCGCTTGCCGTCCGGATTCCTGATGGTCTTGACGCAGTCCGCCCAGACGCTCGCATCGGCGATCGTCCGCGCCGGGCAGGTCGGCGTATCGAGCAGCGTCGACTGGCGGAGGATGCGGTCGATCGCCGCGCGGGTCGCCGGCCTGACGTTGGCGCGCGCGATGAGCGCCACCGTCTGATGGCCATATTCCCAATAGGCGGCGGCGGGGGAGGCCGTGGCGGCGAGCGTCAGGGCGATGGCGGCGGGGAGGAGGCGGGTCATGCCACCGCTCCTACGCCCGGCCCGGTGCGAGCGGGAGTCATTCGTCGCCATAAATCGCGATCCTGCGCTCTCCGTCCGCGGTGGCGCTGCCGCGATACATGCCGGCGGTGTTGAAGTTCCACAACGCCGTGCCGTCCGGCCCCGCGACGATCACGCCACCGCGGCCGCCGAGCAGCCGCACATCGTCCATCACGCGCTCCGCCGCAACGCGCAACGACTCACCCGCGAGGCGCGCGCGGGCGCAGATCTCGTGCGCGACCCCGGCGCGGATGAAATACTCGCCCGACCCCGTCGCCGAGACCGCGCCGGCGCGGTCGTCGGCATAGGTGCCGGCGCCGATCAGCGGCGAATCGCCGATCCGGCCCCAGCGCTTGCCGGTGACGCCGCCGGTCGAGGTCGCCGCGGCGACATGACCGCGCTCGTCGCGGGCGACCGCGCCGACCGTGCCGTATTTCATGTCGACATCGAACGATTGCGCGCCGCGCGCCTTGAGTTCGTCCAGCTGGCGGCGACGTTCGGGAAGTACGAACCACGCCTGATCCGCCTGTTCGAGCCCGTGTTCGCGCGAGAACAGATCGGCCCCCTCGCCGCCGAGCAGGACATGGCTGCTCTGCTCCATCACCGCGCGGGCTAGGGTGACGGGGTGGCGCGTCGCGGTGACGCCGGCGACGGCGCCTGCCGTGCGGGCGCCGCCTTCCATGATGGCGGCGTCGAGCTCGGCAACGCCTTCATAGGTCAGGGCGGCGCCGCGGCCCGCGTTGAAATGGGGATCGTCCTCGAGCACGCGAACCGCCGCCTCGACCGCGTCGAGCGCCGCACCGCCATTCGCCAGCACCGCCGACCCGGCGTCAAGGGCGGCGGTGAGCCCGGCGCGGGCGCCGGTGTCCTGCGCGGCGGAGATGGTGTCGCGGGTCATCATGCCGGCACCGCCGTGGATGACCAGAGTCCAGCCGGGTTTCGTCATGGATCAGGCCTTTGATGCCGCAAGCG
>Ga0255338_1001245_pt1 | contig 50887 bp, 42 predicted proteins | sample MeOH1_35cm_T4_19_FD_203715 | JGI IMG/M metagenome (GOLD analysis project Ga0255338, IMG submission 203715) | Sandy soil microbial communities from University of British Columbia, Vancouver, Canada - MeOH1_35cm_T4_195 | ecosystem: Engineered > Artificial ecosystem > Sand microcosm > Unclassified ...
TGGCCGTGACCGCGTGCATCGCCAAGATCCGCGAGCTGGCCCAGCCGGTCGCCGAGAAGAGCCGCATCCAGGAAGTGGCCACCATCTCCGCCAACGACCCCGTCATCGGCGAACTGATCGCCGAAGCAATGGAGAAGGTCGGCAAAGACGGCGTCATCACGGTGGAAGAGAGCAAGACCACTACGACTCAGCTCGAGTTCGTGGAAGGGATGCAGTTCGACAAGGGCTACCTCTCCCCGTACATGGTGACCGATCCCGAGCGCATGGAAGCCGTGCTCGAAGATCCGTACCTGCTGTTCTACGAAAAGAAGATCAGCAACATCCAGGACCTCGTGCCCGTGCTGGAGCAGGTGCTCCGCGCCGGCGCTCCCCTGGCGATCATCTGCGAGGACGTGGAAGGTGAAGCGCTGGCGACCCTCGTGGTCAACAAGCTGCGCGGCACCATCAACGCCGTCGCCGTGAAGGCGCCGGGCTTCGGCGACCGCCGCAAAGCGATGCTGGAAGACATGGCCATCCTCACCGGCGGCCAGTTCATCAGCGAAGACATGGGCGTGAAGCTGGAGAACACCGACCTGGAGCAGCTCGGTCGCTGCAAGCGCCTGGTCATCACCAAAGATGACACCACCATCGTGGAAGGCTACGGCGACACCGCGACGATCCAGGGCCGCATTGCCCAGATCAAGGCCGCCCTCGAGAAGAGCGAGAGCGACTACGACCGCGAGAAGCTCTCCGAGCGGATTGCCAAGCTCTCCGGCGGCGTAGCCGTCGTGAAGGTGGGCGCCGCAACCGAGACCGAGTTGAAGGAAAAGAAGCAGCGCATCGAAGACGCGCTCTCCGCGACCCGCGCGGCCGTGGAAGAGGGGATCGTGGCGGGCGGCGGCTCCACGCTGCTCAACCTGATCCCGGCCCTCACGGCTGACCTCGGCGCGGACCATGATGAGAAGGTCGGCGTCCAGATCGTCCGCAAGGCCCTGGAAGAACCGGCTCGCGTAATCGCGCAGAATGGCGGCCAGGAAGGCTCCATCGTCGTGCGCGAGATCCAGAAGCTGCCCTACGGCCAGGGCTACGACGCGCGCGCCGACGAGTACGGCGACCTCTTCGCTAAGGGCATCGTCGATCCGGCGAAGGTGACCCGCAGCGCCATCGAGAACGCGGCGTCTATCTCCAGCCTTCTGCTGACCACGGACTGCCTCGTGGCGGAGCGCCCCGAGAAGAACCCGGCTCCGGCCGGCGGCGGTGGCGGGATGCCCGGAATGGGCGGGATGGGCGGCTTCTAAGAAGCCGTTCGGACCGACTATCGAGAAGGGGAGCGCTGCGGCGCTCCCCTTCCTTCGTTTTCGGACAACCTGCTCGCAGAACTCCACCGAACACCGCTCGTTCGGCAGCGTCTTTAGGGAACGGAGATTCTATCCGTCGCCCGGGAACATCCGGGAGTTTTTGCAGGGAGATTAGACTATGTTTAGCGCAGCGAAGCGCATCGTGGTTACCGGCGTCCTAACCGCCCTCGTGGCGTCTGCCGCGTGGGCCGCCGATGCGACGGGTAAGTGGACCTGGAAGCTCAAGATCCAGGACCGCGAAATCGAGCAGAATCTGGTTCTGAAGCAGGAAGGCGAGAAGCTCACCGGCACCCTTGGCGTCGGCGAGCGCAAGGCCGAGATCGCCGACGGTAAGGTGAAGGGCGATGAAGTGACCTTCACGGTTACCCGCGAGCGAAACGGCCAGTCGTTCAAGACGAACTACAAGGGCAAGATCGAAGGTGACACCCTCAAGGGCACGATGGTCTCCACCCGCGACGGCCAGGAGCGCAGCCGAGAGTGGCTCGCGATGCGCGTGAAGTAATTCACCACAAGAACAATTGATGAAAGAAGGGGAGCGGCCATGGCCGCTCCCCTTCTTTCATTACGGCTCATCAGAACGTTAGCGCGCGGGCGGCCGCCTATCCGAAACCGGAATCATTGCGCGCGGCCATAACCCCTTGCGCGATCCGATAAGCGCAACGAGGCAGCGTGACAATCCCGGAGACGCCGGAACAACTCTTCGTCGAAGTGCCTTCGGATGCCCTGAAACTGGTCGGGATTACCACAAGGTTTAACGCTGTGGCTTCCCAGTGACTCGTTTTGCCGAGCATGGCTCTCGCCCCACAACGCTCGATGCCTAACGCCTGGCCTATGCCTCGTCCACACAGCCCTGGAAGAGGATGCGGCTCGCCTTGATCACGTTGCGCACGCGCTGGCGCAGGAGGGCATCGTGGAGCGCCTCTGGGCTCTCCAGCGCCAGCGGTGACACGAAGAGGAAGACCGGGCGCTCAAAGTAGTGCGTCATCGGGATCGGCTCGCCGCCGAGATCGCACAGTTCGTCAGCCAGCAGGTCGTCCAGGTCACCGCCGTTATCGAGGATCATCTCCTCGATCGACTCGTTGACCACCCGCCCTTCCGTCGCGAAGCCGACCTCCAGTAGCTGCTGATCCTGTTTCACGCGAGCCAGGTAGTAGCTCTTCTTGCCCACGTCCAGGCGCACCAGCAGTTCCGCAGGGTGCGCCCGATCTCCATCGCAGAGGTGCACGCCGTCCAGGGCGCCGTCTGCGCGGAACTCGGCAACGAGCCATTCTCCGAATTCACGCAACAAGGGATGCAAAGTCGTCATACGGAATCCTCCGGCGCTGGGTCGCGCCGCTTCGCTATCGTGATACCCGGATCGAGAGCGCGGCGCACCGGGTTTGACGCAAAAAAGCGCCGCCGGAGGCCGGCGACGCTTTTTTGTCTCAGTGCTACACTGCGCCGGGTGGCGCCGCGAAGCTTACTTCAGTGCCATGTGGTAGGCAAGCTGCCCACCCACGTGCTTGAAGTCGAACCAACCCACAGTCGCGGTCCAACCCTTGTAGTGATAGCGGCCACCGACGTTGAAGTCGCTGTTCACGAACTCGGCGAGGAGGCTGATGTTCTTCTGGAACAGGAGCTCGGCGCCCGCGAACACTTCTTCGTCATACAGACCGCCGCCGAAACCGACGTGGCCCTTCAGCGCGAAGTCCTGATCCGTCTGGGAGCGGGTGAAGAACTTGCTGGCCACCACGTACCAGCTCGGATCCACGTCGAGCTGATCGAACGCATCGATCACACCCACGGAGATCGCGGGGAGCTGGTTGGTCTCCTTCAGGAGCTGGAACTTCGCGTTGACCAGCACCTCGGTGTCGCCACCCAGATCGCTATCGAAGTCGAGGACTCCGACGCCGATCTCGAGGCGATCGCTGATGCCGACGACGGCGCTGCCGCCGAAGAAGTCCGAGTTGCCCTGGAGGGACACGGACCCATTGCGATCTCCCTGCGTGTAAGCGCTAGGGGCGTAGAGGAGGCCGGTGGCCCCGAGGAAGTTCGGGGTGCGGGCCTCGGTGTTGGGCCGGGCAACCGTCTCCACATCATCTGCGAAGGCGGGAACGGCCATTACCAGTGTCAGTGCAAACAGACCGGCTAAGGCTTTAAGCATGGGGAACATTCTCCTTGGTCCCTTTCCGGGCAGTTTTTCCGTTGTTTCAACGCCCATCCCGGGTCCGAGTGATTTTTTCCCGCCAGGCCGGATACTAAACGCTAGGATTACAAAATACCGAACACCAAGGGTGTCGGCGGTAACCTTAGTAGCAGTTGGTTGCCGTCTAGCCGGTGGAAACCGGATTCCGTCCAGCGGGAAAAGTAACGCTAACGGGGGAACCACGCTGCAAGCCCAACAACAGAGCAGCGGACCCGTCTCTAATGGCTACCTCAAAGTAGCCCCAACTGCCAAGAACGATAGTCGGCAGGCCCGCCTGTACGTCCATATAGCAATTCGCCGGGCCAAAGATAAATTGGTCGGTCACCTCAAACGCCAGCGGAAGCGTTTGTCCGCGCAAGTCTTCCGGCCGCAGGTTCGTAATGGCGTTGCCGAAGTGATCCACGTGGATCACCTCACCCATAACTCGGGCGGATGTTCTCAGGGGCTCCGGAATCCTCAAGGTCATTGGGGCGGGTAAGGGTGAACCCACGCATTCAGGTGCCATGCCCAGCGAGAGGTGTGCAGTGACGGGGGCAAACACGTCGCGGCCATGGAAGGTGGCGCTGGGTGAGGGCAGCCAGAACTCCGGGCGATCCAGGCAGAAGGCCTCCGGAGTTCCGACCGCGGAAGCTGCGAGCCACAGGAGACCATTGTCCGGCCCCACGAACAGCCTGCCTTCCGACCGGAGGCAGAGGGCGCGCCGGTCGCTTCCCACACCGGGGTCCACCACGGCTAGAAACACGGTGTCCGGCGGGCAATAGGGGGCGGCAGACGCCAGGCAGAGGGCGCCGGCCCAAACGTCCTGCGGGGGAATGTCGTGCGAGAGGTCGATGAAACGGGCGTCGGGGCAGCGGCTGAGAATCACGGCCTTCAGGATGCCTACATAGGCATCCTGAAGGCCGAAGTCCGTCAACAGCGCAATCGGGCGCGGCATTAGTTGTCGACGAATACTCTTCGCGTCACGGACGTGACCACGGCGCCCTTGTCATCGGTCCCGCGGATCTCCACCAGGTGGGGGCCGTTGGGGGTCTTGAGCGTGTTCCACTCCCACGTATAGGGGGGACGGTTCGTGGCCATCGTCAGCGCTCCGTCCAGGAAGAAGCTGACGATGGAGATTCCGTCGCCCATCACGTTGGCGGTGATCTTCACCGAGCCGCGCTGGGGTGTCTCCGTGCCCGCCGTGGTGGCCAGCTTGAGGCGACGCTGGAGCGTAGCAGGCGTCGGATTGTCGAAGAGAATCCGGAAGTGGGTGATGCCGGTCTTCACCATGCGTCCCTGACCCAGGGCTTCCTGGAGCGCGGCCGTAAACTTCTCCGGAGCGATCGGGCCACGCAGATCCGGAATCGGCTCCCAGTCCCCGTCGTCGAGGCGCATCTCCACGCGGGTCGCCACGCCGTCTAGCGGGTCCCCGGAGGTCAGGGGAATGGGCAGGCCGAAAAAGGTGGAAAGCACCGGCTTACCCTGGTCGGTGGGCAATGCCTCGATCAGAAGCTGTGAGGCTGGGCTGGTAGTGCCCTGGAGTTGCGGCTCGGCGGGTTGGATGATGAACCCGCCGCGCTCCTCAATCAACTGGTCCTTTTCGTCCAGCCGGCGCAGCATCGATGCCGTAGACACCACCACCACGGTAGGCGACCACGAAACCAGCGACCCCGCTCCCGCCCGCTCGGTACCCGCATAGCGGCCGATGCCCCGGAGCGGCTGCTTCACCTTCCCAATGGCGCGCCCTTTGTCGGCGCCGGTTGACAAGGTCACCTGACCATCCACCCGGTTCTCGATAACCACTTCCGCCGGGAACGTCGCCCCTCGCCGTACGATGATGACCAGCCGGTCTCCCACCTGCGGCAGGTAGTTCGCGGGCAGCGGCTCCGCTTTGTCGTCTCGTTCCAACAGCACCGCGCTCCCGGCGGGCGGGGCCAGGCAGCGGAAGAGGGGACCGGTGGCAACAATGTCCGTGCCGATGGCGGCCGCCGCTTCCGGCTGCTCGCGCGAGACGATCCGCAGCGTGCGATACTGCTCTTTCGCAGCCGGAATCCGAAACGCGATCTGCTCCGGGGTAATCCCGGCTACGGAACTCGGCCGCACCGCGCTGATGAGGCTGGTGGCATTGCTCAACGCACTGGCAGGGCGATTGACGTGACCCAGGGGATCCCAGAGGCGCCCGCCGTCCGCGCTCACCTCGATGGCGCCGCCGTTCCGGTTTTCCAGCCGGATGCGGTACAACTCCACGGCCTCCGCCGGCGCGTCTTGGGCGCGGCTGGCAGTGGCCAGCCCCACCAGCGGAACCGACCCCAGCAGCGCGAGGGCGTGCCGGCGCGTTAGCCGCCAACAGGAGGGGGCAGCAGCGCCTTCTTGGTCTGCTGCAGGCTCTCCTGCAGACCGGGAACGTCGTGCGGGGCCCGCTTTGGAACGGAGAATACTTCGGCTAGGATGTTCCACCAGTTAAAACTCTCGATGTAGACCAGGTCGAAGAGCATCACCCCCTGGCTGCTCTGAACGCCGGTCTGGAGGGCGCGCCTGAATTCCTCGGGCTTCCCCTGGTAATCTTGGATATTGAGGGACGCGTAGACGAACGACGCGTCGTTGACGGCGCGCACGGAGCCTTCGGCCGCCGCTTCCACGGTCGTATCTTCCGGCAAGCCGAGCTGGCGTGCATCGCTGCGGCGGGCGACCGGATAGTAGCAGCCCGTGCAGAGCCAATTGATCTTACCGGCATATCCCGTGGACGGGTAGTTCGCGCTCATCCAGTCGTAACCGGGAGCGTAGTCGGTAGCACCCCAGTTCACGCCTACTTGATAGTAAGATGAGTACCAGGAGCCGACGTACACTCCTAATTCCAGACCCGGACGCTTCCGATTCACCGCCTCTCGGGCCTCGGTGAGCCACTGGCTGATGTTGCCGGCTCGCCACTCCAGCCACTGCTTGTAATCGGGCCCGAGGATCAACGGCTGACCCGGCTCCGGGCTGTAGGCGTAGATGTCTTGCGGGAATCGATCGAGCTTCTTGCCAAGCCACGCCTCGAACCGCTCTCGGGAGAGCGGCGAGAAATCCGTGCGCAAACTGGAGTAGCGCATCCGGTCGAAGACGATGCCGTCGATCGCGTAATTGTCCGCGATCTCCTCGACGATACGGATCATGTGCGCGCGGGATTCCGGATTCGCCGGGTTGACGAACCCGCCCACGGCTTCGGAAGGCGCATCAAGGATGGGCTGCAGCACTTCCTGCGCGGCGTACTTTGGCGCATCATCCACGTGCATGTGGTCCAGCAGCCACTTCGAACCGGTGCCCCGGCCGATGAGCAGATAGCCATCCACGGGCACGTTCAGTCCTGCCTCCCCGGTGAGGGCTCCGTCGATAACCGCGCTGACCTTGCCGTCGCGGACTACGATCGCCGCATCTGCCGGCCCGAGCTTCTTCCAATCCGTCCAGCGTGAGTCGTAGGACACAACCTGACCATCCGCGGGTCCTACGTTCTCTCCCACTGCCAGCGTAACGCTTTCGCCGTCTGCGGCGGTCAGGGTCCGCTGCACGTCATAAACCGTTGCCTGGAGCTCGGGTTTGCTGTAGAGCGGACCGCTCTTCACGAGCTTGTGCCCTTCGCTGAAAACGTTGATCCCCGCGTAGACCTTGATCCCGCGGCGGCGGCCTTCGATCATGGCCGTCAGCAGCAGGTCGTATCCCGCGGGGTACTTGAAGCCCTTCCATTCTTCCAGGCGCGGCGACTCCCGGCTGTTGTAGAGCACGTGTCCGCTCAGCGGCTTCACGTCCACCACGATGGTATTGATGTTCGCCTTTCGGCATTTGTCGAATACTTCCGATACCCCCTCGCGGGTAGAGAGGCGCTTCAGATTGGCGGTGGCATCCATCCACATCACGCGCCCCTCCAGGTTTGCCTGGCGGGCCACCGCGGTGGCTAGACCGGGGATGGATGCCGGGGCGACCGACACGGCGCCTGGCTGATCATCAGCCTGCGCCGGGGCGCCCAGCAGCACGCCGAGAGCGAGCATCAGGCCGGAAAGGTAAAGGGAGTGGGGAAAAGGCATGCGCTTGGGAACGGGGGTATTAAGAGTGGCTTATGAACGGACAACGAGTGAGACTGGGTAGGCGGAGCCGCCCACCGGAATGCCCTGGATGTGCAGCGTCCGCTGTTCCTGGGGAGCCAGCTTCATCGACCAGAGCTGCGCCTCTCCCGGCGGGGCCAACTGCGGCGCCTCGACCAGTTGGCCTTCGAAGAGGAACACTCCTCGCGCCCAGCCGGCTTCGGGCGTCATCACCACCCGCACGGTCTTCGCTTCGTCGGTCGGGTTTGACAGGGTTACCGTGATATTGTATACCACGCCATAGTTCCCGAAGAGCTTCCGATTTGTCCGGGTACCGGTGATCGCTTTCCGGCCCATCGGGATGAACGTCCACTTCTGGCCGACCACGTAGTCGTACTTCTCATCCTTCTGCGGATTCGGGTAGGTGTGCGGCTCGCTCCGAGCCGTGGTCACCAGGTCGTCCGTGATCTCCGGCGTAGTGGGGCCGGCAGAAGCCGTGACTTCGGTCACTAACGGCCCGCCATTGAGGATACGGAAACTGTAGATGCCGGACACGGTGAGCACGTTCGGCATCGCCGTGGTGTAGAGGGTGCGTACGCTGCGCGCCGGGATACGGGCGACGTAGCCGATGTTGCTGGTCGCCGCCGCCAGGTACTTCTGACCGGCGCGATGACCTACCTGGATCGTGTCCAGGGTGGGACCCGCCTCCGCCTGGATCAGGTGGACGTCTACCGCCTCGGAGTTCGGGTTGATCAGGTGCACCTGGAACGTTACGGTGCGGCCGGACCGGTTCTGGTGATGGAAAAGCAGGCGCACCGGACCGGTGTTATCGACCAGGCCCTGGAACAGCATCCCGTATTCGCGGACACTCTCGGGATCGTTTGAGTAAAGGAGCGACTTCGCCTCCTGGGCGGGCAAGTCGATGTTCCGGACCGTAACCCGAGCAGTGCTCTTCAAAGTCAGGTAGTCATCGCCGCTGATAGTGACGGGGATCTCCACCTGGGTAGTTTCACCCCGGCCCAGCGCGCGCGCGCCGGTGGGCGGCCCGGCAATGCGAACGACAGCACCTGCTTCCCGCTCCACGTTCTCCAGCGCGTGCTCCTGGGCCACCTGGCGCACGATCCCGGCGGGGGTCGTGGTGCCGGTCACCTCCGCCTCGGCCGGGCCGGTGATCCGCCCCGCGTACTTCTTGATCCAGACCGTAAAGGAGGCGTCTGCACCTTCCTGCCGCACCCGCACGGTAGTCTTGCCCGCCGCCACGCCCTTGACGACCACCTCAGATCGCGCGGCGTCCACCTCCACCGTGGCACATGGGTCGCCGTCGGAGGTAATCGTGATCGGACCCTCCGCGGATCCTTTCACCGTTACGCGGCGGGTTTCGCCCACAGGCACCGCTAACGAAGAATCGCTTAAGACCAGCTTCGGCTCTCGGGTTTTCGCTACCGGGGCGGCCTTGGCGCTACGCTTTGAAGTCGCCGGGCCCTCGCCCAATGCTTCTTTCAAGTTGACCGCCCAGAGGCGCGCGACCGCTTCCGGATCCTGCTTGCGCTCCGCCGCTTCGTCCGGCGTAGCGATCATCACCAGTCCGCCGGACGCGTAAACCGCCCACGCGTCACCTTTACTCCGCACTTCAATGTCTTCTGCGTGCAGCCCCTGACCGACTAACTCAGTGAGACGGCGGGCGGCATACTCGGCACGTCCCTGCGGTGAAAGCTTTCCGTTGGGTGTGCGGAAGAGTGCGATCAGCTTCCCGGCCACCAGTAGCCGCGCTCCCTGGGACACCGGTACCACCTGTACTCGGGGGGCCGCAGGGGCTGCCACGGCAAATGCCAGCGCCGCGGCGAATATCACTGCGAGTACCGAATACCGTTTCGTCATGCCGAGTCCTTTCCTGCGCACGTGCCAGGATATCGTATCAAAGGGCTTCACTACCTGAACGCGACGCGCGGTGAGCGTCCCAACTGAATAAGTCGGTCGGAATCGCCGCTGTGTTGACACCATCCAGTTGCCAACGTGTAGAATCGACCGCCCCGCCCCATCGAGACGACCATGTCCCACGATCCGCAAAACCAGTTCACGGAAGTCGCGGAGGTCTACGACAGCCTCATGTCCGTGATCCCATATTCCTATTGGGCGGACTACGTGGAACGGCTCTGGTTCCGCTTTGAGACGAAGCCGCACCGCATCCTGGACCTGGCGTGCGGCACGGGCAACGTGCTGCTCGAGTTGCTCGAGCGGGGGTTTGAGGTGGAAGGCGCAGACTTCAGCGCGGCGATGCTGGAGATTGCCCGGCGCAAGGTCCCCCCGGAGGTGCCCCTCTGGTGCCAGGACGCTCGCTCGCTGGAGATCCCCGGAAAGCCGTTCGACGCGTGCGTCTGTCTCTTCGATAGTCTCAACTACCTGTTAAGCTTACCGGATCTACGCCGCGCGTTCCAATCCGTGCACCGGCAGTTGGTGTCAGGCGGTACGTTCGTTTTCGACATGAACGCGATCCGTGCTCTGGAAACGGGCATGTTCGACCAGAAGGGCACAGGGCACGATCCCACGCTCCAGTACGAATGGCAGAGCGCCTGGGAGCGTACTTCCCGGATCTGCACCATCCGGATGGAGTTCCGCATTCAAGAGGCGAACGGCACCCGCGTGCTCCACGAAACGCACGTACAGCGCGGCTACACGATTGAGGAGATCCGCGGCGGGCTGAAGGATGCTGGCTTCGAGGTACTGGGCTTCTTCGACGCATTCACGACGCATTCGCCCAACTTCCGCACCGACCGGTATCACGTGATCGCCCGCAAAGAGCCGTAAGCCAATTTGCAAGGCAAGGAGGGGTGTGGGAGGTGGCCGATTCACCTGCAAATTTGAAATTGAAGATCGACAATTTCAAATCTCCAACTGTTCCGCATCCCTCTCCCACACCCGCCTCGCACCCTACCGGCGAATTTCGGCAAGATCTTCGTTTTGCAGTTCGCGCGCCCGGGTCGCGACGCGGCTGGCGCGCTCCTGCGCCTTTTCACACTGATCCGCGCGGTACTTTTCCAGCAGCCGGCGCACGCGGCGATCCTTGGCGCCCAGTATCTGGGCCGCCAGCACGGCCGCATTCTCCACGTCGTTGAAGCCGACGGTGGCCACCGGCACGCCGGGAGGGGTCTCCAGCGTGGAGAGGAGCGCGGCGAACTCTTTACTCACCGAATTGTCGCCCGCACTGCGGAGCGGAATGCCGATGACCGGCAGGCAGCTGTAAGAGGCGACCATACAGGCCAATTCGTTGGTCCCGCCGCTGCCGGCCAGAATGACTTCATAGCCCTTAGCTTCCGCGGTCTTGCCGTATTCGCGCACCTGATCCGGGCTGCGATAGGGAGACAGGGCCATCATCTCGAACGGAATACCGAGGTCGCGAAGCGTGTAAGCGGCCTGCTCCATCATAGGCAGGTCTTTTTCGCTCGACATGATAATACCGATCTGCGGGACGCGCTCGTAGGTCATCGGCGGAAACCTCTTTCGATTGCAATCAGCTACGATCCAACGGGTGCGATCAAAGGAGCCCTTAACGTTTGCCGACGGCCTGCGGGGACACAGGCCACTGCGCCGGGGAATTAGTACAATCTACCCCCAATTCCGCTCCCTCGAAACCGTCGCGCCCCGCACGGGCGGGATACTGCTTAACTTGATAGCGAAGGACGACGATGTCGCAGCCACCAACCATCGACCTGAACGCACTCTGGCACTACGTGACCGAACAGATCAAGAACAAGATCACGCTCCCCAGCCTCTGGCGCTCGATGGAAGGAGCTCGACCGCTCACCATCGAGAATGACGAACTGATCCTGGGCTACAAGGCGGGGCTATCCATGCAGTCCGGCCTGATGATGGACGTCCACAACCGGAACGCCATCGAGCAAGTGTTGGAGGCCGCTACTCGCAAGCGCTTGCGGATCCGCGTGATCGACGGGGACAGCCTGGAAGATTGGGAGACCTACAAGCAGGCGCTGGAAGCGGGCAAGCAGATGCAGCAGCAAGCCCGCGCCCAGTACGCGGCGCAGGCGGAAGCGGGTCTCTCCTGGGAAGCGGTGGCCGAGCAGCTCATCCGCAAGTACAGCGCCACACCCAACCGCACGCTCTCCAGCGTTCAGGGGCGTTATCTCGATGATGCCGTCGACCTGCTCGCGGACGCGTACGGGCGCCTCATGCCCGAGACCCCCAGCGAGTTGGACGAGCGCAGCTACAGCCGCGCTATCGACCGCGTAGCCGAACGCGCGATGGTCCCCTCCGCGCTGATCGCACAACTCGTGTGGGCCCGCCGACGGGGGAGTTAGATCGCAATTTCGTTTACCTGTTAAGGCAATCCAAGTCCGAAAGAAAGGTCATTGTGCGGAGCGCAGCAGCGTGGCCATCCGCTCCGTGCCCAGGCATCTATGTCCGAATGAAGAGTCACTGCGAGGAGTGAAACGACGTGGCAATCCCCACCGACCACAGCTAACCCAGATCTCTTCGACTGAAAGCTTACCTGCGATTGAATGGGATCGTCTTGTCACTTCGGGCCACATGACGTCTCACCTCTTCCGCGGTAAGTGAAAGGTCGGAAGCAGGGTAGGGGCTGCGTTTAAGCCCGTCCGCCTTTTCGCTAGATGGTCAGTTAGTACTGTCCGCGTGTTGGAGATCGCGGCACTCCGGATCGCATCCGGATGGAGGCGGGGCATGATCCGTATCGGAGAAAGCCAGCTACCCACCTGCCAGGGCATGACCCGGCGAGCGTGGCTCCGCGCCGGCGCACTCGGACCGCTGGGACTGTCGCTCTCAGACCTGCTGCTGGCACAGGCGGCCGGAGCCTCGCCGCGAAGTGACGATCGCACGCTGCGGGTGCGCCCCGCGGGCAGCTTCGGCCGGGCGAAGAGCTGCATCATCGCGTTCCTGTTCGGGGCACCGGCTCATCAGGATCTCTGGGACCTCAAGCCGGACGCTCCATCGGAGGTCCGCGGCGAGTTCCGTCCGATCCCCACGTCCGTATCCGGTGTTCGCATCGGCGAACATCTTCCCCGGATGGCGGCTCTGGCTCATCACTACAGCCTCATTCGTTCGGTAACGCATCCGGATAACACCCATACGGTCGCGATGCACTACATGCTGACCGGCGTGCGGCATCGAAACCCCGGAAGTAACCCGCGCAATGAGCCCACGGACTTCCCCTGTTTCGGTGCGGTGGCGCAGCACCAACTCCCAGGCTCCGGTCCACTCCCGGCGGCCGTCAGTCTGAATTCGCCAGCCAACCAGGTTTCGGCCAACAACCACGTCTTCCCCGGGTTCTTCGGCGGCTGGCTCGGCAGCCGGGCCGATCCGCTGTTCATCAGCCAGAACGCCCACGCTCCCGGTTTCCGCCCGTTCGAGCTGCCCGACTTCCTGACCCCGCAGCGCTTGCTGCAGCGGCAGCGCCTCCTCACCGAGGTAGATCGGCAGCGCGAAGGCGTGGCCACCTTCGCGGCGACGCGAACGCTGCAGGCCCATCAACAAGCAGCCTTGAGCCTGGTGACCGCTCCGGAAGCCCGGCGTGCGTTCGACCTCACCCAGGAGACTCCGGCCACACGCGAGCACTACGGCAACTCCGCGTTCGGACAAGGCCTCTTATTGTCGCGGAGGTTGGTCGAAGCAGGGGTGCGTCTGGTCACCGTCAATTGGGCTCGTGACGACGCGTTCTGGGATACCCACTCCAACAACTTCAAGGCGTTGAAGAACGACCTGCTACCGCCGTTCGACCGCGGCCTCTCCGCGCTGCTGGCAGACCTGGAGGCCCGAGGGATGCTCGATGAAACGCTCGTAGTATGCCTGGGCGAGTTCGGCCGGACTCCGGAGATCAACAAGAACGCCGGCCGGGACCATTGGGCGGCGTGTAATTCCGTGCTCCTTGCCGGCGGAGGCATAAAGCGAGGCTTCGTGCACGGGAAGTCCGACCGGACTGCGGCCTATCCGGACGAGAGTCCGGTTACGCCGGAAGAACTGGCCGCCACGATCTATCACGCCCTCGGCATCGATCCCAGAACCGAGCTGATCGCCCCCCAGGGCAGGCCCATCGCTCTCTGCACCGGCGAGCCGGTGCTGCCGCTTTTCGCCTAACGCTCCCGAGCTTTCGACCTGGCTCCCCCGGTCGACGCGGGCATCGGGACCTGCATTCACGGGGAGCCGCTACGTCTCACTACTTCCGGGCAACCCCGAACCAGCGGGTGTATTCGAAGATGCTGATTCCCTGAAAGTTTGGATTGGGGCCGTAGCGCTCGTTCAGCTTCCCGATGGCCGATTGAAGGGCCTCTTCAGTCGGATACTCTTTGCGCGCCACTCCGACCATCGTCGGAACCGACTCCAACTCGTCGTCGACGCGGCGGATCACGTCAGCGGCGCTCCCGCCGATCCCGTCGTAGACCATCGGTACGACGAAGTCGAGCGACTTCCCAAGCTGCCGCGCGGAACCGGAAGGCAAGGAGCCGTCTTTCGCGCGCTCGTTGTACCACCATGCGATCGCCGCGGACAAGCGCAGCGGCTGCCTTGAGAAGCCCTGCAGGCCGCTCGTCCGCACCTGGCGCGAGGTCTGCTCCACCAGCGCAAGGTATTGCTTCATCAATGCCTCGTTCGCAGCCCAATCCCCAGCGGTTCGCTCACCTTTGCCCTGGAACAGCACGTGCGGCTCGGCGTCGAGGTGGATGCCGTCGAAGGAAGCAGTGGGATGCTCGCGGCAAAAGGCGAGCAGAGCATCGATCTCCCCCTGTGCCTTCGAGTGATTCTCTTGCCGCACGAACGATGGGTCTTCCAGGGTCATGGCGTGGACCTCAATTCCCGCTGCATGGGCCCTGGAAATAAACGCAAGCAGCTTATCGGATGGAGCGGTAAGCAACGAGCGCGGCACGCTGAGGAAAACCCGTCCGACGCTACGCCCCTGAAGGTTCGTCAACACCTCGTCTGTATCCAGGTCCTGAAACCGGTAGAGCCAGACAGCGACCTTCGGAGACACCGGGCGAGCGGCCTGTGCCCACGCACCGGAATCTGCGCTCAAGCAGCAGATCGCGAGCAGGAGAGCGGTGGGTAGAACATGATTGATGCGCGGCATTGAGGGGCTCCGGGGCCTGCGACGTTCTATGGCGAGCTGGAACCCGCGAGGTAAACGGCCCATGGTCGCTCCAGTTAAAGATGACGGGGAGGGCGGATCGAGAGGGTGCCGCCGGCCCACCGAAAGGCGGCGAGACGCCGCCGCCATTCCCACGCTACCGGCTCACTCTCCGCGCAAACCGTTGCCGGGGCTCACAACTCTTTGAGCTTCAGGTTGCGATATTCGATCTTCCACCCCTCGCCCTCGACGCCGACGTAGCCACGCGGCACCTCGCAGTGGCTCCAGGACTGCGAGAGGGCGCCGTTCACCCAGAGCGCCAGCGTATTGCCCTTTGCCGTGACCTCGTAAGTGTTCCATTGTCCGGCAGCTCTGACGCGCTGCTCCTTCAGTTCATTGGAAAGGTTGAAGCCCTTCAGCTCGCCGGCCACCAGGGTCTGGCCGAAGAAGTAGCCGCCGAACTGGCTGCCAACCTGCGCCTGGTGCCAGATCCTGCCATCCGCGCTGTTCCGCACGTACACGCCGCTGTTGTAGCCGGTTTTGCCCTCCACCGGCTCGTAGCGCCACTCCAGATGGTAGATGAAGTCAGACAGTTCCCGGTCGTACCGGAGCCAGTCGTGGCCGCCGTCGCCATCACAGACCAGGTGGCCGGTTTGCGTATCGACATGCCACTGCGCCCTGCCGAGGATGCCGCTGGCGGGTACCGGGCGCCGGGTCCAGCCCTCCAGCTTCTGGTTGGGCGTAATCTCCTTCCATCCTGCCGGCTCACGTTCCAACGCGCTGCGGGAATCCGGAGCGTCGGAGCGAACTGGCGCAGTGCCCGCTACGGCGATCATCACGAGGCAGGTGAGGAATGTTATTCGTACATAGTTTCGGTTGAACATAGCTTGCTTCGATACAAGTGCGGTCGAAACCGAGACATGGAGCACAGTCAATAGAATCGCAGTACTACTCGGTTTTTATTTAGAACGGTCTCGCCACGAAACAGTCTGTAGTCCTCATCAAAGAGATCGATCTCTAGCACTGGCAATGGCGCCCCACTTCTCTTCTTTCGGAAAGGTGCAGCTATGCGCAGACGTGGCTTTACGCTCATCGAGCTACTGGTAGTGATCGCGATCATCGCCATCCTGGCCGCCATCCTCTTCCCGGTCTTTGCACAGGCGCGAGAGCGCGCGCGCTCTACGAGTTGTTCGAGCAACCTGAAGCAACTCGGAATGGGTCTCGTCATGTACATGCAAGACAGTGACGAGGTTTATCCCAACGCGTACATGTCGCCGGTGCCCGCTGGCACCACGTTCCCGGGTGGTACCTGGAATAGTTGCTGCCTGTTCTGGCCGCAGCTTGTCTACCCGTACTTCAAGAACACGCAGGTGTTCACGTGCCCGTCGATGGCGAGCTACAAGACTTCGCCCTACCTGGGTCACTATGGCGCGAACGGGGACGTCATCCGCACCCCGGCCACGATGTCTCGCGCGCTTGCCGAGTTGTCCGCACCGGCCAGCACCTACCTGGCGATGGATGCCGGCCCCTATACCGTCAACGCCAGCAACGCGCTTACGCCCAGCGGCAACTTCTGGTACATCCCTGGGGCCGGCGACATTCTCGGAATTCCGGCTACTCCCATGGTCGGCTCCTATGCGCTGAGCGCCGGACTGGAGAGCGACTTCAGCCGCGGCCGGCACTTCGGCGGGATCAACATCTCGTTCGCAGACGGGCACGTCAAATTCGTGAAGTCCACCAAGGTGATCGATGAAGCTCGCAAACAGGCTGCCGGACAACCCAATGCCTGGAACGGCGCAAACCCGTCTTACTGACGTGTCCACAGCTTGAGAGGCGAGGCACTCGCCGAGCCGATACGGGACACGCGGCTTTGGCGAGCGCCGCGCCCTCCCGGGAAACTCTACCGAAGCGTTGAGCGTTAGAAAAGCAGCTTGCTTTTCCAACGCTCAACGCTGGACGCTTTTAGTTGAGTTGCCTCGGCTTGAGTGCTCGGATGGGGCCGAAGGACACCCACGCAAAGCGCTCGCTGCGGAAGTCCATGCCGAAGCCGAGAAGGGTCTGGATCAGCTTGGGTTGGTTCTCCACCCAGCGCTTGATGATCAGGTAACCTTCATCCTGCGGCAGGTAGCGGCGGCCGCCCTGGTGACCGTCCTCTTTGCCGTCCTGCACGTTGAGTGGCTTGCGCAGGATCTTGCTGTTCTCCACGTCCTTCAGGTTCACCCGGCTCTGCACCTCGCGGTAATTGGCCAGGAGATCGGCGGCGGATAGGTAGCCGAACTGGTCGACCGGCTTCAGGATGAAGGACGGCACCCGGCCCGGTACCCCGTGGCAGCCCATGCAGCTGGCCTGGTCCGTGCGCTTGGCACGGGCCAGCTCCGGGATGATGTAGTCGCGGAAGTAGGTGATGTCCTGGAGGAACATCGGCTCGACCTTCTCGTCGGCCGTCAACCACTTTCCGGCTCGCTTCTCACCTTTGAGTGCCTCCACCAGGTCCGGAATGAACCGCTCGCTGCCGGTCTTCACCACGTTCTCCGCGATCTTGGAAAGCTGCGGGTCTTTCTCGAACTTGACCACCTCCGCCAGAGCGAGGAGCACTTCCGGGTTTCGGCGCACGGCCGTCTGGTTGGAGATGCGGATCGCGGCAGCGCGGGTCTGAGGTAGGGCGCCCGGCTTCAGGGCGTCCAGGTACACCTGGAGCACCCGGTCTTTGATCACGAGCACCGGATCGGCCTGCACCGCGGCTGGCTTGCCGCCCCCTGCCGCGGTAGGCGCTGGGTCGAGCTGCGGCAGGGCGTGCTTGAACTCCAGGATCCAGGGCACGCTGCGCACCCACAGATGCCGCTCCAGCGGGTTCTTGAACTCGGTAGGCACGTAGCGCTGTACCACCATTTCGTGATGGAGGTCCGGGTTGTTGGCAATTGCCTCACCCAGCTTGTCGGCCAGGTACCAGGCGGCGTCCATATCCCGCTCCATCGCCGCTTTCTTGCTGGGGTCAGGCTCGGCCGCGATCTGCTCGGGCGAGTAGTATTGGTCGAACTTCGGCACGATGAGGTCGAAGAAGTGGCGCTGCTGCTCCTTGTCCGCCGGGATGACCCAGTTGACGGTGCCGAACAGCTTGATGACCGGGTCAGAGAGGGAGGCGCGCCGGGGCGGCTCCTGGGCGCCGCGCTTCACCTGCGCGATGAGCGGCTCCACGAGTTCCGTAGCGGCTTGCAGCATGACCGAGCGCGGGTCCGAAACGGACGACGCGGCCACCTGGCGCAGCTCTTCCGGAGCCTTGAGCGTGTAGTCGATCAGGTACTCCTGGAGCGGGCGATGGGGGATGTTCGCCGCGCCTTCCAGGCCGGCCCGGATGGCCGGAATGTTCTTGCTGGGCTCGGCTTCGCGCAGGTAGACGGTGGCTGCCTGACCGAAGAGGGCACCGGCGCCCGCCGTGGTGTAGCCCATCTGGCCGGGACCGCCGTCGCCGCCCGCAAGCTGGTAGAAGGTGCCGCTGATGGCAACCAGCCGCCGCGCGAGGAGCGACTTGGTGGCCGGGTCGGCCTTCTCCAACCGCGCCCGGATCGCCTCGAACAGGGCGGCCAGCTCCTTGTACTGGTGCTCCGTGGAGCCGTTCGACTTGTGGCCGTTCGCGATGAACAGCGCCTGGCTGGAGTAGCGGTTGCTGTTCTCCACCAGCGAGTTCGGCTCGGCGCGCTCCAGCATACGCAGCCACGATTGGTTCACGGCCGTGCGCACCGGCGGGTTCCAGATCCACCACTGCCAGGCGGCTTTCCCGGCCCAAGCCCGCACCGCGGGATTGACGTCGTCATTCATACCGCGGTCGAATGCGCGGTTGAGGCGCGCCCAATCCACGCTCGCCTGCGGCATCACCGCGTCGGCGCGGATGCCGAGCGCCTGCCACACCTGGGCGCGGGCGGTGTCACTGCCCTTCTCCGCCACGGACAATGCGGCACTCCAGCCGTGGTCATCCAACAGGCTCTGCTTCAGCGCCCAGGTAGCGGTCTCGCGGATTGGCTTGGCGGGATCGTCGAGGGCAGCCACCAGCGCCGGAACACCCTGCTCGGAGTGAACTGCGCCGAGACCCAGCAGCGCCCAGTAGCGCACGATCCGGTGCGGGTGCTTGGCGGCCTGAAGCAGGAGGTCGGTGAACTCCGGCTTACCCGCCAGGGCCAGCGCCTGCACGCGCTTGATTGCTTCCAGGTTGCTCTCGCCGGACCTGGGGGTGAAGTCCGACCGCTGCGGAACGTAAGGCTTCACCGGATAGAGCGGGGCCAGCGCGCGGAGCGCATAGCCGGTGGTGACGAAGCCGGTGATGGAAGCGCGGTTCCAGCGGCCGTTCGGGTCCTGGATACGCAGCAACGCCTGCACGCCCTTGGCGATGCTCGGGTCGTTCTTGTCGCGACCGACTGCGGTCAGTCCGATGATGGCGAGCGCCGTGGGGGCGGGATCCCAATCGTTGTTTGCCCGCACCCAGGTCTTGCCGCCGTCCGGCGAGGTACCCGGGTTAAAGTGCCACGTGCCGTCTTCGTTCTGGATGGCGCGGAGCCGCTTCTCATCCTCCACAAGCTGTGCTTTCACCTTCTCGACGAAGGCAGCGGCTTCTTCCGGCTTGCCTTTCGGCTCGCCGCCGGCCGCCTTCTCGGCGTCTGCCACCTTGCGGGCGAGGTCCGGGTATTCGTTCAACGGGAACACACGGCCGAAGAAGTCCATCCGCACACCGATGTCGTCCGTGTACCTGGGCTGCGCTGCCAGCACGCGCCTGGCGCGCTCTTCCAGTACACGGAAGTACTTCGGGTCGCCGGTGTCCTTCCAGGCCCGCAGCGTGATCTCGCCGGTGAAAAGGGAAACGATGTTCTGCCCGATGTTGGACCCGGGCCCGGCCGCGTTGATGCCGCCCGGATCGTTCGTCAGCAGCATGTAGTTCGCGGTGCGGATCTGCTGCTTGGAATGGAGCTTCTTCGCCGGGAAGTTCTGCTCGCCGTTCACAATGTTGAAGCCCGCCGCGCGCGTACCGGCCGGACCGTCGCCGATGTCCAGCGGCGCCAGGCTGGTGTTGACCGCCGCGTCCTTCAGCTCGTTCGTGGGGCGGAGGCACTCATACATCGTGTTGAGCAGGTGCCATTCGTTCTGGATGTTCTCGATCCGGTAGCCGTTCTTCACGGGCACCGCGGGACCCCAGACGCTGGAATGGGTATGGCAGCTCATGCACTGCGTGCCGAGCAAGTTGCCTGTGTCCCGGATGCGCCGGTCCACGCTGGCGCCGCGCGGCCGGTTGGTGAGCCAGGCGTAGATCTGGCCGATGTGGTTGTACATCGCCTGACGGACCGCCAGGCGCGGATCGCGGAATGGGGCGGGGCGCAGCACGCGGAGTTGAAGCTGGTAGCCCGGGGCGTTCGCCTCCACGCGGAAGTAGTAGGTCTTGCCCGGCTCCAGGATGCGGGAGATCGTGGCGCGGTGCTCCTCTTCCTGCTGGTGCGCGCGCTCGTTCGGGTCCTTTCCCTCCGCCAACTCGACCGGCTTCCCCTCAGTGTAGGGGAGGTGCTGCGGGTTCACGGTACCGGACCACTCTTCCACCGGCAGCAGGCCGCCCAGCGCGATCTTCGGACTGGCGCCGTCCTTCAGCTTGTAGGTGCGGATGCGGGCCGCGAGGAATTGGCCCGGAATGGCCAGCCCCGCCGTGACCAGCTTCGGCTCGTTGCCGGTGAGCTGCACGCGGAACCAGTCCTCTCCGGAGCGGCCGACGTGGCCGTTGTCGAAATACTCCACGTCGTCCGCGGTGCCGGTGACCTCGAAGGTGGCAACGTCCGGATCGACGCCTTTACCGCTCAACTCCGCGGGAACGAGGGTAATCGGCTGGGCCTGTTCGGGAGTGTCGTTCGGCTCGGTCTCCACCACCGTATGGAGCTTCTGGGATTGCTCCTCGGTACCCACGTCGATCGGTTTCACGGCTACGGACATCGACGCGACAGTGCCGGCGGGCCACGGAGTTTTGTCGGGCTGCGGGAACAACTCCGGCGCGGCGCCCTTCTCCCGCCAGCGCGGGCCCGCCCCCACGGGCGCTTCATCGGTCACCGGCGCGAGGCTGAGGCGGTACGTGCCCGTTACCGGCGCGCGGTAAATCATGTAGACGTCACCGTCCAGCGCGTGGAGCACTTTGCGCCACCCGGCCGAAGGCGGCCTGGCGATCCCAAAGGCATCAACCGCGCGCCCGGTGGTGCCAGGGGTGGTCACGTCGGCGGGATTCACCGGCTTCTCCAGCGACCACTCCGCCGACACGCGTCCGTTGGCCGGCAGTTCCGAAGGCTGGTCCAGCCGCGCGGAAATCTCCACGGTTTCCCCGGCGGTTAGCTTATAAGTCTCGCTCCACGGTCCCGACAACCGGAGCTTGCCGGCAGGCGCGGTTGCGGCCGCCCGCGCAGGAGCGCTCTTCTCCGCACGTGCCAGGCGGAGCGGCCTCGCGGCAGCAGTCTGTCCGGGAACTGGGCGACCCGGATCGGCGGCGAACGCTACGGCGGTGACGCCCGCGATGGCCGCCGCGGCCCAACTGGCGAGGGCCAGCCGCGAGTTTGCGTGAAAGGGAGAACGTGCCTGCATGGAATATCCTTAAGTCACCCGCAGCCCGAACGCGCGGATCCGGCAGCGGAGGGGTGACGCAAATCTAAGGTGAGGTCATCAGCGACCCGTGGGGACCAGCCCAGTTTTGACGCGCGGAGTCAGTGGAAGTTTCGAGGAGTGCTCGCGGGGTCCCTTGTGCCAGCGGCAAATACACCGCAGGCACTACCCCGACGTCGGCGAAGTTCGCCGATCGCGTTAGTTTGGCAGGATGGCTCGAAGTCGAACGCCGGGCGCCGAAAAGCCCAGATGCGGCGAACGATCGGCGACCATTCGTTGCACCTGGGCTATGCCGTGCTTCCCGATTGAACCTGGGTTAAGCGCTGAGGGCGACGCTTAACGGTGGTGTTTGCTCGAGTGGTGGACAGCCACGGCAGCAGCAGTGCCGGTCAGGATCGGATGGCGCTCGGCGAAGTTGCGGTGCCGTCCGGCCACATGGCGCTTGTGACCATAGTGATGCGCGGCGCCAGCGGCAGCGATGCCCGTGAGGATCGGGTGGCGTTGAACGAAGTTGCGGTGCCGAACATATGCGGCGGCCGGCTGCGGTGCCCCGAGACACACCAGCCCGGCGACCAGGCCCAAAGTAGGTAGCATTGCGAGAATCCGGGTCTTGTTGGTAACCATTTTGTTTTCCTTCGAGAATACCTGGCGGCAGTCCCATCACTTCCAGTCGTGCCAAATGGCCGCAACCGGCGAGCAACCTTCGCCGGGGTTAAACGGTTGCGTCATAGCTGGAGGCAGTCGGCTTTTTGTACCCGCGGCGTCGAGTTCAAAACGGCACAGCAATGGAGGCGGGTAGTACCGAAGGAAGAACGGCGGGAGGGGGAGCGCCCGAAGTTCGGGGCGAGTAGGTGGAACGGCTTCGAGCGGGAGGCTGCGAAGTCTATTCACATGGAGCCAGCGGGCGGCAGGGGGTGCGCGAAGGACTGCGTTTGGCGCGCAAGCGGAGCACGATCTGGGGTGGCGAAAGGAATGCAGCGCCCTGGAGCAAGAGAAGGAAAGTGTTCCGGGTTCTTCGACGCCCTTGATGACCCGGGCGTCTTCGGGCAAGCCTAGCGATGGAGCAGCCCAACTGCCCACGCGCCAAAAAGCATCTCTGCCACCGCGATAACGGCGAGCAGGCACCAGAGGGACTGCTGAACGCGCTGCACCTGCTCAAGACGGGCGTTTCGCGTGTCCAGGCCGTTGTTCATGGCCCCATTGGTACGGAACTCTTCGCTCCACATTGGTGTTGCCTCACTTTCCGGCGATGCGGGGATCGCCGCCGTTTCCTAAATGATCGAAGGATGCAGGCGAATTGCCCATCAACCATTCGTTCTGTCTCCATGTCATTCGGTTGTCGTAATAGTAATGCAATCGGCCAAGGAGGCCTTCGCAGTGCAACCGCTATCTACCAGACGGACCATTGGGAGGCCGGGTTCCCGCTTTTTCCAGGACCGGATTGTTTAGCGTGGCTACTGCCGCCGGTCCGATAACCGGCAATTGGATTACCGCAGTACGAGTACCATTCCATCCCAGAGGCTGCGTAACTCCGCCGGATCGGCATTGGGCCAGCGCTCCCGTCCATAACTCGGGTCCGCGACGTCGAGCCAGTAACCCTTCGGATCGGCGCCCATGATTACGACGGCGTGCCGCACGCCGCGCTGCCAGCCGTATTCCTCCAACCGGCTTGCCATGGCAGCGGGGGCACCCGCATCCAATCCGATTGAGACGACGCCCGGGCTCCCCAGCGCCGAAAGTCCGGCTACGCTTCCAGCGCGCACCAACACCGGCCGCAGCCCATGCGGTCGCGACTTGAGCGCTAGACCCCGGTACAGCCCCAGCGGGGTAGTGCCATGCCTGTCTCGGGTCAGGCACAGCGCCGCCATCTCCCGTTCGGTAGCATTGATGCTGTGGGCGTGCAGCACCATGACTGCCGCCGCCGCACTGCAGCTATCGTCTGTGGTCTGCCGGCAGTAACCGGTCTGGTCGACGGTGCCCGCGAGGCCCGGCGGAAGCGGGGCGAAGTACCACGCGTAGCTCCAGAGCGCGGCCCCCAGCATGAGTGGCGTAAGCACTGCCGCGCGTTGGCGCCCGCCGCGCTCGACCGCCTGGCGCCACAGTACGGCCAGGAGTACCGCCGTGCCTTCCAGCGAGAGGTTGGTGAAGAACACCAGATCCGGCCAGCCGGCGCACATCGCCGACCAGGCCCAATCGGTCCGCCGCTCCAACGCCAGCCCTCCCGCGACTACGGCGAGGAGGCCGGCGCCCAACCAACGCCCCTTCCGCGAGCCCGCCGGCAGACACCAGGCAATCCTCGCGGCCACGAGCGTCAGGAGGAGGTGGACGGTCACGTAGACAGGTGGCATCGAGGTTGACGAGCCTTACCGAGAGATGAGCTACCGACCTGACCGCTTGCCCGCCTCCGGAGTTCCGCCGTCAGTTGCGCATCTGCATTCTTACCGTAGGATCTATTTCTGCTTCTCGATGACAGCAGGATCTTCCGGGATGGCGCCGCGGTCGTGGGTGGCGGCGATCCAGCGATCGAGGCGGGCGCGAAGGTCCTTGAGCGCTGCCCGGTGGGAGGGAGCGGCGGCCAGATTATGGATCTCGTTGGGATCTGTCTGGAGATCGTAGAGTTCTTCGCCGGGGCGCCGGGGCGCCATGAACAGTTCTTGCGCCGGGGTGAGCTTACCCTCGGCATGGAGCTGCTTCATCAGGTTGAGCACCGGGTATTGCTTCTCTTTGTAAGCATTCGCCTGGGTGTAGGGCCGGTCCGGGTAGTAGTTGCGGATCAGCTTATACCGGTCTGTTCGCACGCTGCGGATGCGGTCCACGGTCTCGTCGCACCGGTCACGAGCACCAAAGATCTCGGTCCGCGTCTTCGCGCCAGGGCCGAGGACCGGCTGCCCATCGAAGCCCTTGGGGACATCCAGCCCGGCGAGCACAAGGGAGGTGGCCGGAATGTCGATAGCGCTCACCATCCCGGTCTCCACCTTTCCCGGGCGGACCTCGCCTTGCGGCCAGCGCACGATGAGCGGCACGTGGAGGCCGCCCTCGTACAGCCACTGCTTATCGCGCACGTGGCACCGGCCATTGTCTCCGAAGAAGAGGACGATCGTGTTCTGCGCCAGGCCTTCGCGCTCCAGCCGTTGGAGCACGGCGCCTACTTTAGTGTCCAGCAGGTGCACCGCATCCAGGTAGTTCGCCCAATCGTCCCGCGCGACCGGATGGTCCGGGTAGTAGGGCGGCAGCTTGACTTGAGCCGGGTCGGTCAGTTCCGTCTGTTTGCGGGCCGCGGGCCAGGCGGGGCCCCGATGCGGCTCCATGAAGTTGATCTGCGCGTAGAACGGTTGGCCGGGCGCCCGCTGGCTCCAATCGGTACCGTCGAACGGCTTCTCGGCCTGAAAGTTGAAGTCGGTCTTGCCGGACGCCCGCACGCCGGGAGCCGCGGTAGTGACGTTGGCGGTGAAGTAGCCCGCCTCGTGAAACCGCTGGCTGATGAGCTTCACGCCCTCCGGGAGGTGGTACCCATCGCCGCGGTGGCTGCGATGGTTCTGCGCGTCGATGGAGGTCTGATACACGCCGGTGTTCCAGGCGGACCGGCTGGGGGAACAGACCGGCGCCGTAGTGAAGCAGCGCGTGAAGCGGATCCCCTCGGCGGCCAGGCGATCCAGGTTGGGAGTGCGGACCAGAGGCGTACCGTAGCAACCCAGGTCCGGCCCGAGGTCGTCGCCGAGAATCCAGAGGATGTTGGGACGCATTTTCGCCGGCTGGTCCGCGGCGGTCAACGGGCCAGCCGCGGCCACGAACGCGAGCAGGAAAAGGACGAGAAGACGGCTGAATGGTCGCATCAACAACTCCGGAGAATCTCCAAGGCAGATCCGAGAGTACCATTCTGCAGCAAGGCGTCACTCGCCTTCCGACGCACACGGAGGGGTTCGATGAGGGTGGATCCCGAGCGGTATGCCCGGGCTCGCACGAGCCTGGAAGGGTTGTCGGTAGGCGACACGTTCGGCGAGCGGTTCTTCGTGGATGCGGTACAGGTTGAGCGCCTGATTGAGAAGCGGGTGCTCATCGCGCCGCCGTGGCCCTACACGGACGACACCGAGATGGCGCTCTCCGTCGTGTCGCACCTGCGGCAGTACGGCCAGGTTGATCAGGATCGGCTCGTCGAGAGCTTCGCTCGCCGCTACAATCCGTCGCGCGGCTACGGCCCGGCAATGAATGGCTATCTCCAGTGGATCGCGCGGGGGTGGCATGGCCGGTTTTCGTGAAGCGCCTGTTCCACGGTCAGGGCGCTTACGGCAACGGGGCGGCGATGCGCGTGGCGCCGCTGGGCGCCTACTTCGCGGATGACCTGGAGGTGGGGGCCCAGCAGGCTCGGCTTTCCGCGGAGGTGACTCACGCGCACGACGAGGGGATCGTGGGGGCGATGGCGGTAGCGGTTGCCACAGCGCTGGCGTTCCAACTACGCGCCCAAGCCATACCCTCCCGACCTGAATTCCTGGATCGCGTCCTCGCGCACCTGCCAAACAGCGAGGTGCGGGAAAAAGTGCGACACGCACGAAATTTACCGGAAGGTGCGTCCGTCCAACTCGCCGTGTCGGCGCTTGGCAACGGCACCGGTGTCTCGGCCCAGGACACCGTTCCGTTCGTGCTCTGGTGCGCCGCGGAGCGCCTCGCCTCCTACGAAGAGGCACTCTGGCTCACCGTAAGCGGTCTGGGCGACCGTGATACCACGTGCGCAATGGTGGGCGGCATTGTGGCGTGCTACACCGGAGAAGACGAGATACCCGCAGCATGGCGGGAGGCGCGGGAGCCGCTGCCGCGGTGGTATGAAACGGAGGTGCCGCCCGTACCGCCCGTGCCAAGTCCGTCCGAGGTTGCCGAATAGGCCCCGCGCATGACTACAATGAGTAGAGATTAGAGATCACCGCGTGCGACTGGCGAGAAGAGGTGGGCTAACCACCGGGGAGCACGCGGGCAGAGGATAGCCGCTCGCCTGGGCAAAGGCAGGGGAAGGACTTGCGCCTTCCGGCTGCCTTTTTTGTTTCGAAGGGGAGGACCGTCGTGTCGTCGCTGCAAGAGTACGATCCGGAAATCTACGACGTCATCCAGCGGGAAGGCCTGCGACAGCGTGAGAAGATCGAGCTCATCGCGTCGGAGAACTTCGTGGCGCCCGCCGTGCTGGAGGCCATGGGCTCCGTGCTCACCAATAAGTACGCGGAGGGTTATCCGGGCAAGCGCTACTACGGCGGCTGCGAGGAGGTGGACGTAGCCGAGAACCTGGCCCGCGAGCGGATCAAGGCCGCCTTCGGCGCGGAGTATGCCAACGTGCAGCCCCACTCCGGCGCACAGGCGAACCAGGCCGCCTACATGGCGCTCATCCAGCCCGGTGACACGGTGCTGGGGATGTCCCTGGCGGAAGGTGGGCACCTCACGCACGGCTCTCCGGTCAATTTTTCCGGCAAGCTTTACCACTTCGTCGCGTATGGCGTGAGTTCGGATACTGACCTGGTGGACTACGACGACATCGCTGCCAAGGCGCGCGAGCATCGTCCGAAGCTGATCGTCGCCGGCTACTCCGCGTATCCCCGGACGCTGGACTTCGCCCGCTTCCGCGCGATTGCCGACGAGGTGGGCGCACTGTTCATGGTGGACATGGCGCACTTCGCGGGCCTCTCCTGCACCGGCTTCTACCCGAACCCGGTGGAGCACGCCCACGTGGTAACCAGCACCACGCACAAAACCCTTCGCGGTCCCCGCGGGGGCCTCATCCTGGCTCGCGAAGAGTTCGGCAAGAAGATCGACTCCGCCGTCTTCCCGGGCTCCCAGGGAGGTCCGCTCATGCACGTCATTGCCGCCAAGGCGGTGGCGTTCAAGCAGCTCCTCACGCCGGAGTACAAGACGTACTGCGGGCAGATCGTGGAGAACGCGAAGGCCCTGGCAAGCGGGCTAATGTCGCGGGGCTTCACGCTGGTCTCCGGCGGCACGGACAACCACCTGATGCTGGTGAACCTGGTGCCGATGGAGCTGACCGGCAAGGAGATCGAGCACCTGCTGGACCGCGTGGGGATCACCTGCAATAAGAACGCGATTCCTCGCGACCCGCAGAAGCCCTTCGTCACCTCCGGCATCCGGCTGGGCACCCCCGCCGTGACCACGCGCGGAATGAAAGCCGCGGACATGGACGAGATCGCCGACCTGATCGCCGCCACCGTGAAGGCGCGCGGCGACGAAGCGAGCCTCGACGCCGTGGCGGTCCGGGTGAAGAGCCTCACGGACCGCTTCCCGCTGTTCGCAGGATAGGCACCAGGATAACGTGCAGGCGAGAAGCCCAGCCTTTGGGAATGCATCGCCGTTACCGCCCCGTCATCCTGAATGCAGCGGAGCGTAATGAAGGATCTCGCCCTCGAACGATAGGGTCCCTAGGGATACTACCGCGCGGGGCGAGATCCTTCACTTTGTTCAGGATGACGAGTTACGGGTGCGACGATCACGCAACCGTACCATCGATCCCCGAGATTTCCAGTTCTCGGGGGTAGTCCTCAAGCGGGTTCTGGTACGTGCGGCTGAGCCGGGGCCGAGGTGCTGCTGGTCGGGGTGCAGATACGGCTGGTGGTATCCAGCGCTTCCAGCAGATCATTCCGGACCTCGTCCAGCGCCTGGGCGTGCTGCCGTGGCCAGCGGTTTAAGAGGTCGTGCGCGCCTTGCCACGCCATCCTCGATGCGGTGTAGGCCCGCTCGACTTCCACGCCAATCGCGGTGCGGGAATCCTTCTGGCGCTCGTGTTCCAGTCGCCGCCAGACCAGGTCCAGATGGGTGATCGCCCGCCCGATCGCCGCCTCGGCGATGGAGCGCTCGGGCTGCCCGATTGCCTGCATCACTTCCTCGTAGGCGCACTGCAAATGCTCATATGCTACCGTCAGACGTCGCGTGTCTTGCTGCATGGTGGGTCCTCCTCGCGTTCCTTCGATCTACCCGTTTCAGCGACTCTCGACACGCGGAACCGCGGCTGAATCTTCCCCACCGGGTGATGTTTCCGTCGGCGGCCCTCCGGGAAGGTTAGCGAGGTGTCGCGCTCTCGTTTATCGGCGCGATGGGAAGGAAGTTAGATGTCGCACCAAACCCCGAGCGAAACGATCTGTCGCTATCTGGAAGACGCCATCGCGGCGGAAAACAGCTTCGAGCACCAACTCCGCCAGTTCGCTAAAGAGGTGGAGCAACCGGAGTTGAAGCAGCTCTTCGAGCAGCATGCGGACGAGACCCGAACCCAGGAACAGCGCCTCACCGCCCGCCTCGAATCCCTCGGTGGCAAGCCGTCCGGCGTCAAAGGCTTCATGGCCAATATGTTTGGCTTCGCGCCGAAAGTCGCGCAGATCGGCCACGACCGCGCTGAGCTCGGCACCCAGGACCTGATGATGGCCTTCGCCGTCGAGAACAGCGAGATCGCCATGTATGAGGCGCTCGCCGTCTCCGCCGCTGCGTGCGGCGACCTGGAGACGGAACAACTCGCGCGCGAGATCCAGGATGAGGAGCGACTGACGGCGGACAAGGTATGGAACCACCTCGCCCCGTGTGCCCGCCAATCGTTCGAGAAGATCACCGCCGCGGAGCCACTACGGAATGCGGCGTGACGCAACTCGGTAAATGAGTAAATGGGGAAATGGGGAAATGGCTGGGAGGAAAGCTCTTCTCATGGTGATTTCCCCATTTCCTTCTGCCCGCAGACGAAGGTGCTCCCCGGCGGTGATGCGAACCAGACGTTAGCTGACTTTCGCCAACGAGGGAGCCCATGGCCGCCAGAAAGATCCTGTGGGAAGAGCACACCTGGCCGGAATTACGCGAGGCTGCACGCGAGAACCGGGTGGTGGTGCTGCCGGTCGGCACCATCGAGCAGCACGGGCCGCACTTGCCGCTCTCCACGGACTGCATCACGTCCCGCGAGATCTCCCGGTGCGTAGTCGAGCAGATCCCGGATGAGGCGATCCTCATGCCGCAGGTCTACTACTCGTTCAACTTTCACCACCTCGATTTCCCGGGCACCATCGACGTGGAAGGTCCACACATCATCGACTATGTGACGGACATCGGGAAAAGCGTCGCGCACCACGGTTTCCGCAAGATCCTACTGGTGAACGGGCACGGCAGCAACGTGCCGTTCCTCGACATCGTCGCGCGGAACATCTGTAACCACACCGACGCAGTGGCTGCGATGGTCTCCTGGTGGTCGCTCTCGGATCCGGCGCTCACGGAGATCCGCGAGTCGGAGTATCCGGGCGGGCTCTCGCACGGCTGTGAACTGGAGACTAGTGTGATCCTGCACTTCCGCCCCGACCTGGTCCAGATGGAGAAGGCGGAGCGAGATATGGACTACCCCCAGAGCAAGTTTTTCTTCTGGGATCTCCAGAAGCCCAGCCCCGTGCGGTTTCAGGAGTTCTTCAGCCGCAACAGCCGCACCGGCACCAAAGGCGACCCTACGTCCGCGAGCGCGGAAAAGGGCCGGCGCGTGGTGGAATGCGTCGTCGCGAACATGGTGGAGCTCGTCCGCGAGTTCCGCGAGCGCCCGATCCTCCCTCGGGTCGATCACCACTGAGTAAATGGGGGAAATGAGCAATCGGCTTGCCCGTTTACTCATTTCCCCCGTTTACTCTTTCCCCGTTTACGCGCCCTCAGGCGGCTTGCGCGGTGGCCGGTTGTCCCCAGGCGTCTGCGGCGGACTGGTAGAGGCGGAAGTGCCCGTGAAGCTGTAGGAGCTTGATGACTCGCTCTACCCGGCCGGCTGGAGCAACCACCAGCCGGAGGTCGCCGTGAGCGGCCTCGACGTCCTTTTGTAGCTGCAGCAGCGCCCGGATCCCAGAGCTGTCTACATACTGCGCCTGTCGCAAGTCCACCACCAGCAGCTTTCCGGTGGCGGTGTGACGTCGGACTTGCGCCAGGAACCCGGCCGCAGTGTGCAGGTCGAGCGGGCCCCGCACGCGGACCAACACTCCCCGGCCTGTTTCCAATACCTTCGCCTCGAACGAGTCGACGGTTCGCAATGCTCCACCCGTTTCCACCGGGGAATCACAGAGCAGTCCGGCCATCATTCCTCTTCTCCTTCGGCAATCAGCACACGGACACAGTGGTCCTCTCCCAGCAGTTCCAGCAGCCAGCGGTCACCACGTTCGCGCGCAACCGTGGCTTCGGAGGGACAAGCGGGAGTGGAGGGGCTGCCACTCGTAAAGAGAAGCGATCTAGGGCCCAGGAACGTGCCCGGGCGGAACTCCGCGTTGGGACGCGCCGGTTCGCACCATTCGTCCACACGAATATAAGTCATCGACTATCCTCACCTGGTCTGGCAGCGACACCCTGAGTTCGTGCTCGAAACAACAAAAGCCACGCAAATGCGTGGCCTTTCGAGCAGCAAACATCCTCACGGTCGGCGTTGACCGCACGGGCATCTCTGCGTACTCTTCACGCCACGCCGACGAGGTTAGCTGACGGGCTCGGGTCGGAAGAGTGACCCGGAGCGCCATGCCTTGATAGAAGGTGCGGCGCTCTTAGCCCCAGGAGTTGGTTCCCCCGTTTCCCACCTGGGAATTAGGCGTCTGGTTTGCTCTCACCCCCGCTCGAAACGGAAGCTCGGACGGGCCTATTATACCGGTACTTTCGGAAAGTCACGCCAGCGGGTACCCTAAATCTCTGCTAAGCCCACGCCATTCGCCGTGCGTTTGTTTCTCGCCACCCGCCGGGTAATCGGAGCTAGAGCCACCCGGTAGAAGGTGGCGATCCGGATCGGCAAAATGCCGGCCAGACGATTGAGGGAGCACGGGGATGCGGCGGTTTACGTTCCGGTCTTGGCCGGTGCTGATGTTGGGGTTCGCTTCACTGTTACCCGCACTGGCCTGGGCGCAGGTGTCCACCTACAGCGTGGTGATGAACTGGCCGCAGAACGATGGCTCCGGCGCTCCGGAGTACCGCCGGGCGGACGTAACTGGCGTGGGCGTGGATACCACCGGCCGCGTCTTCGTCTGTTCCGGCACGCGCCACCCGGTGCTGGTCTTCGATCAGAGTGGGCGCTACCTCTATTCGTTTGGTGAAGGACTACTGGTTGAGCCGCACACCGTCCGCATCGATCCGGAAGGGAACGTCTGGATCACCGACTTCGAGGTCCACCAGGTATTCAAGTTCGCGCCGGACGGCACGCTCCTTCGAACCTTCGGTGTTCGCGGTAAGCACGGCCGGGATGCCACCCACTTCAACGGTCCCACCGACGTGGCGTTCGCGCCCAGCGGCGACGTCTACATCTCGGACGGTTACGGCAACTCGCGCATCGTACGACTGTCGCACGACGGCACGTACCTTGGGGATTTCGGCAACTGGGGCAAGCAGAACGGGCTGTTCCGGATCCCGCACTCGGTGGCCGTGGATGCGGCTGGCCGTGTCTATGTGGCGGACCGCACCAATAAACGCATCCAGGTATTCACCGGCGAGGGCGCCTTCCTGAGCGCGTGGAAGCTGAAGGACAAGCCGAACAGCCTCTTCATTACTCCGGACCAGCGGCTGTACGTGGCGAACTGGAAGACGAACACGATCAGCGTGATGGACCTCGCCGGTCACGAGCTCCAGAAGTGGGGCCGGAGCGGTCGCACACCGGGCCGGCTGAACGAACCGCACATGCTCTCCGTAGATCGCGATGGGGACGTATTCGTCGCGGAAGCAGGCTCCAAACGCGTCCAGGAGTTCGCCCCGCAGTAGACCAGCCGCCGTGGCCGGCTAGAGAACCGAGCTGGCCACGGCGTTGGACACTAGGCCGATGAAGCGCCCGCTGTTCGCGCGGTTGGTGAAGTGCGCGAAGGTCACTCCCGTAGCCGGGTCGTTCCAGACACCGGTGCCGGTAGCGCCGGCGTGGCCGTAAGCGGTGGGAGAGAGCAGGTCTCCAAAGTAATCAGACTCGCGCGCAGCGGTCACCCGCCATCCGAGCCCCCACGACGCCCGCAGCCGCGCCGACCGCGGCAGGTCCGGCAGCAGGTCGGTCTGGTTTCGGGTCGCTTCGCGCACGGTGGCGACGCCCAACAATTGACTGCCGTTCCACTCGCCGTTGCGGAGCATCAGCTGCATGAAGCGCGTGATCTCGGGTGCGGACGCGAACATCCCGCCCCACGGAGCGCCGAATGCGCGCCAGTAATCGCTGTTCCAATCCCAGTCGGTCGCGGGAATCTCTGCCTCCTGGAAACACTCCGCCACCTTTCCCGCCAACTCCGGCTGCCATCCCAGGGAGGCGGTGTCCATCCCGAGCGGACTCAGCAGCTCTTCACGAAGGAACTCCGCGCAGTTCCGGCCACTGACCCGCGCGATGACTTCGCCGATGAGCGCAATTCCTGTGCTCTGGTAGCTGATGTTAGTGCCGGGTGGAAAAAGGAGTGGGGTCGTACAGGTGCCCTGAACGAACGCGGAGAGGGGAGCGTGGCGCTGGCGCAGAGCCACGTTTTCCGGAAGCATGTCCGGCAGCCCAGACGTGTGGGTAAGGAGGTGCCGAAGGGTGACTGCGCGCCGATCCTCTCCGCAGAACTCCGGCAGGTGGCGATGCACCGGGTCATCCAGGCCCACCATCCCGCGCTCCAGCAACAGGCAGAGCCCCATACAGACGATCGGCTTGGTAATGGAAGCAATCAGCCAGACCGTGTCCGGCGTTGCCGGTGCGCCGGAGCGGTCAGCACATCCCCACGCTTCGTTCAGCACCACTTCGCCGTGCCGCGCTACCACCAGTGCGGCGCCGGGGATCGCCCCGGAGCCGGTTGCAGCGCGGCACAACTCCCGCGCCCGATCCAACCGCTCGATGTCAAACCCCAGGCCCTGCGCGCACAGCGAATTCCAGCTACCCATTGGCATACCTCTCGTCGACTAAAACCCGGCGCAACCGAAACGAGGCTCTAAAACGGGCGATTGCCCGAAGTTCGAGTGCGAACTCGACCAAGCCTGACGTTCGGGTACGTATCAACGATAAACGCAGGCTGGGATGACTCCAGGAGTGCGGGCAATCCTTCGAGTTTAGTAGCGAAACCCGAAGGGATAAGGACTTCTTGCGGTGCTAGTGCAACCGCGAGCCCAACGCCCGCGGCGCGTAGCGCTCGCTGCTCAACGCCCATGCCTGACTACCCGAGCGCCCGAATGCCATTTCACATTGCGCCTGTCCGTTTCTCGACAAATGCGGAAAACACTGGCATCATGAGGACGGTGCGGACTGGGATCGCTTCTCCAAGCCGAACTGGAGATTTCTCCCCCGGAGCCGCACTGGAGAGCCAACTGTGAAGATCCGCGTGAAAGAGCACGTTGCCCGGCATCGTCCCTGGGACGTCGTCCGCTTTGTGAGCCATCTGCCGAGCTTCGCCCGGTTGTTCCTGCGGCTGCTGGCCGATCGTCGCGTTGGGACGATGCCCAAGGCGCTGTTGATCGGCGCTGCAGTTTACGCCGTCAGCCCGCTCGACTTCCTGCCCGACTTCATGCCGCTGCTGGGCCAACTCGACGACCTGTCGATTTTCGTGATGGCGTGCCGCGGCTTCATCCAACTCTGTCCGCGACCGGTGATCGACGAGCACGTTCGCGAGATCGACCAATCCGGTGACTGGCAGCCGTTGGGGAATTAGGCTTCTACTGCCCAGGCAGACCTTCCATAAGATCGAAAGGGCCATCCACTTCGGTAGATGGCCTTTTCTACGTACCGATCCGAAAGGTCAGCACCTGGTTCTTGAGCTCCACCACCAGCAGGTCGCCAAACCGGGTTACGTCCGGCACCATCCGGCGGGCAATCATCTCCCAGCGCAGTTCCCCGGTCGCCACGTCCACCGCCAGCACGCACCACCGACCCACCGGCTCCGCGATGTGCACCCGCAGGAAGAGTGTCTTCTCGTCGCCGGTCAAGCCATGGATCTGGCCCAGGGACCGCTCCCAGCGGAGCGTTCCATCTTCTGGGCTGAGTGCCAGCAGGCGTCCACGCCACGTTTCGGCATACAGCACGCCGCGATGGACGCGAAGCGCGAAGACTCCGTCCTCGTCGTCCTCCAGCGTCCGCTGCCAGCGAACCGCTCCGGTTGCGACGTCGAGCGCGTGCACGGTGCCGTCCGTGCAGAACAGGGTGTCGCCGAGCCTTACCCCCGGCGCCTCGAACGTGCGCTCGGTCACCAGGCTCCAGCGCGCTTCGCCGGTCTGCACGTCCACGGCGGCTAACCCGGCCGCGTGACCGGAGATTGCGATTGCATCCGGCAACAGCGGTCCGGCCACCACGGGCTGACCCTCGGCCTGGTACTCCCAACGCTGCACACCGGTCGCCACGTCGAGCGCCCGGATGGTCTCCGTTTCGGGATCGTCCACCAATAGCAGACCGGCTTCCGGGTAGACGCTGAGCTCCGGCTCCCAGGCGCACGGCGTCCGCCAGCGCTGCTGCCGGTTCTGGCGGTTCAGCGCGAAGAGCGGGCCGTGCGTGGATACGAACGCGGTGTCCGACGTCAGGAGCAAGCCGCTGATCGTGCCGCCCGGGCGCTGCCGCCAGCGCTGCCGCCCGGAAGCCGGGTCCAGCTCCGCCACACCGGCGCCGTGCACAAACACGAGCCCATGCGCATCTGCCGCCAGCTCATCCGGGAAGTCGCGCGCCACTTCCTGCCAGAGTACCTCGCCGGTGGAGGCGCGGCGGTACATCATCCGCGTCAACTCCATCAGCAACACGCCATCCTGCTCCGGCACCGTCTGCGCCCAGAGGGGCCGCGCGGCGTGCTCCCAGATCAGTTCGGGCAGGCCTCCCGGCGTTTCACCCCAGGTATACTCGGGCTCGATAACCTTCGGGGGTCTGGGCGGACGCTGCTTTTCACTCATGCGGGCTTAGGTTTCCAACCAAAACGGGGCGCCCGCGATGGGCGCTGCGTCATGTTAGCCGAATCGTTCGAGAGCGGGTCAGCCGCCGTCGTTTACTTCATGTCCCATTTTGCCACGAAGTTCGCGAACACGGAGCCATGCTTGCCGCCGCCCACGCGGACCGCCGACGTCCGATCGAATGCATAGAGCGCGGAGATCGACCAGAAATCCTCACCGTCTACCTCGTTATCCAGCGTGTAGTCGGCGGATACCGAAAGGCGCGGCATGTGTGCCGCGCGCCATGTCGCACCGACGCCACCTACAAAATCGCTGCCGCTGCCGTTGATGTGATCCGCCCAACCCACGTTAACCGTGGCGAACAGGTCGCGGCAGATCCGCTGGTCAACTGCCAGGAGTGCGTCGGCGCGCTCTCCCAGGTCATCATAGTCCTGGTAGCGCCCCACGAGCGATACCACCGGCAGGCGAGGATCCGCCGGCGCCCACAGCGCCACCTTCAGATCGGCATCCACCGTATCGGAGCTGCCCGCGTTATCGAAATCCGTGTTGTAGTACCGGAAGCCGAGCGACCACGGATGGCGCGGGTTGTGGACGCTGGCGTACCCGAAGCCGAGGCCGTAAGTGGTGGCGTCGTCGTTGTTCCAGACGAAGGGACTCACCAGAAGCCGCCGGGAGGAGGATTCTTCCGCTGTGGCCTGGGCCTGCAGCGCATCCTTCGGCCGTTCGTCACCGGGGGTCGCCAGGAAGGGGCGGGCCGAGAAGATTCCGCCATACGGTTCGAGAAACTTCGGGTCCGCCTGGGCCGGAACGGTGAGGCAAGCGGAAAGCGCGGCAATACCGGCCAGAGCAAACAGAGAAATCCGCATCGTGATGCTCCCGGAGCTGATCGCTCAAAGAAAAAGCGGGGCGCCCAAAGGACGCCCCGCAATGTTACCGGATGTTAGCCCGTATGGATAGCTAGCTAACGGTTACCTTCACTACTTCACGATCGGCTTACTTGCCGCCGCGCTTGTAGTACAGGTTCGCGAAGATCAGATTGTCCTGACCGCCGCCCACGCGGAACGCGAGGTTGTTGTTCACGGCATAGATGGCCGAAACCGTCCACGCGTCGTCGCCCACCACGTCGTTCTCGAAGGAGTAGTCCGCGGAGAGGGAGAGCTTTCGCATCCGCCCCGAGGTCAGCGTGGCGCCGACGCCGCCGAACAAGTCGTTCTCGTCGTTCCCGCTGCCCTGGTGGAGCCAGCCGATGTTCCCGGTGAGGTACAGGCTGGGGGTCACCTTCTGGTCAACGGCGAGGCCAAAGTTCACAGTCTCACCCAGGTCTTCCAGGTGACCATAGTGACCGTAGACGGAGAATACCGGTTCCTTGCCGTTGGACGGCAGGTTGATCACGTACTTCCCGTTCACGCTGTAGCCGAAGAAGTCCAGGTCCACAGGGCCGGCGTCGAGGTTGACGTTATAGGCGGATGCGGAGAGCTGCCACGGATGCTTGGGGTTCTGGAGACCGACGAGGCCGATGCCGCCACCCCACTGGGTGGTATCGCCGCCGGCGAAGTCCTGCCGGCCGAAGAAGCCGCCCACAATCCAGGCAGTCTTCGCGTCGCCGAGATTCTGCGCCTGCAGCGCGTTCTTCGGCTGGTTGTTGTCCGCAACGCCCTGTGCGGGACGGGCGCCTTCGAGGAGCCCGTACTCGCTGAGGAAGGTTGCCTGGGCCGCCGCGGGGCGTCCCATGCCGAGTGCCAGGAGTCCCAGCGAAACGGCGATCAGGGTTTTCTTGAGCATTGGTTGCCCTTTCTCTAGAGAATGGCCCCCGGTGTCCATGTTTCCCGGCGGCGCTCTAACCCCGGCCGTCCAATGCGGCGACCGGGAACTTAACGTTCACTTAAGAAACGACGCCCTAAACTTATGACCAGGCGCCGACTATAGAAGCTATTCTAGCTCCGCCATCGTGCATATTGTCGTTTCGGCACCCTACTTCCGTTAAGCTTTTTGCCGCCCCCGGAAGCAACTCGACGGCAACAATCGGGCATAAACGCGGAAAGACCCGGGTTCAGCGGTCTGATCCCGGGGTCTTTGCATGCGCTCAGTCCGCCGTTTGTCCTGCGTCTCTCTACCGGCTAACCCCTCCGGACGAGTCGTGCAACTTCGTTGGCGGCCCGGAGTCCCTCGCTCGCCCCACCTTCCATGAACCCCTGGTATTCCAGCGAGCAGTGCTCGCCGGCGAAGTGGATACTGCCTTGGCGCACCTTCTCGTAACCCGCAAACCGGCGATACTGACCGACCCGGTAATAGGAGTAGGCGCAGCCGAAGTGGGGGGCCAGATGCGGGAGTGAGAGGTTGGCTTTGCCGTGATACTCGGCGCCCAGGCCGGGGAACACCTGGTCCAATTCCTTAGACAGACGATCGGCGGCCGTCGCGGTCACCTCGTCTCGGGCAGTGCTGAATGTCGCGCGCTGTGGGTGCCGGGCCACCGCCGTACCACCAGTATAGGCAACAATGATGCCCGCCTTACCCGGCTGTGCGCGCGTGGCCTCCCAGCTTCCCTGGTAAGGCAGATCCGTGTAGCTATCCCCGTTGCCTGCACCCTCGGGTCCGTCCGCGTTCCAGAGCCGGGAATCGAATTGGAGCAACAACTTGCCGCTGCGACCCGCGCCCAGCTCCCGGATGGCAACTCGCTTGCGCCCGTCGAAGCCCGAGTGGTCGAGCGATAGCTTCCGCAGTACCGCGAAAGGAATCGCGAGGATGACGCGGTCCGCCTCCACCTGTGTGGACTTAGCTCCCGACTGGAATGTGAGGGTCACTGTTCCGTCCGGGTTGCGCGCGAACGCCGTGAGCCGCTGCCCGGTGACCACCGTCCCCTTGGGCAAGGACTTCGCGATCTCCAGTGGCAAGCGCTGGTTGCCGCCGCGCACGTGGAACCGCTCGTCGGACTCGCCGAACAGCTGCACCTCTTTCTTCCCCCAGCCGCTCAACAGGTAGACGAGGTTCAGCGAGCTCTGGTCCCGGGTATCGGCGCCGTACTCCATGGTATAGGCCACATCCAGCAGTTTGCCCGCCTTGGAGGAGTGCCCTCCCGGCACCCGCGTCTCGATCCAGTCGTAAACGCTCAGTGCGTCCAGCGCGAGCCCGGCGGGAGTATGCTGCTGGAAGGTGGTGGGGTAGCCCGCAGCCTTCGCGTCCTTCAATACCGCGGCGTAGATGGCGGCAAAGTCTTCCGGCGCGGTGCGGTAATACTCGCCTTCGAAAAAGAGCGCTTCTTTCGAGCCTTTTGGCTCAGCCGCCTTCAGGTCGTCCAGATCCAGGTGGAAGCGCCGCGCCAGCGCCCGCATCGTCTGGTGGCCGGTATCGATCAGTTCCCCGCACCACTCGGAGACCTGACCTTCGGACCAATAACCGTCGCCGCCGGAGATGACCGGGGAGTTCGAGAACATCCGGCCGCCCAGCCGGCCGGAGCACTCGTATACGGTGCACGGCACGTGCAGGTCATGCAGCCGCAGCGCAGCCGTGAGCCCCGCGATTCCACCGCCGACGATCACTACCCTCGACCGGCGCTTTGGCGGCGCTGCCGAGGAGGGGGGCGGAGCCAGCAATATGCCAGCCGCACTCGCTGCGGAACCGGCCAGGAAACGGCGGCGGGTGAGCGAGGTAGCGGGCGTGCCGGGCGTGTCCGCTTGTTGCGATGCATCGCCCAGCGGGTCCACGGCGCGACACTGGTGCGCCAACCGGACCAAGGCCTGGAGTAAGGGAGTGCGAGCCATGGCTAGCTAACGGAGACTTTTTCCATCACTTGCCGCAGACGCGCCTCGTTGCGGGCGGACCAATAGCCACAGTCCAACTCGATGAAAACACTGCTATACGGCACAACGCCGGTGGTTTTCAATACGAGCACACGATAAGTGGTGGCCACGTCCGACAATCGCTCCAACAAGTCGGCATGCATAACGGAGGCGGTCGGAACATCCTTGAGTGCGTGGGTAAGCGCTTCCCGGGTGGCTTCCACGCCGGGCGCCAGCTCTTCCACCAGCGCGTTCAGCTCTACGTCCAGCCAGACCACGGGCCGCACGTGTGGCGCTTCGGAAACGGCAGCTATTACCGTGCGTACTGTCTCCAGGTGGTCCTCACCCGTCGCCAGGATCTCGATCGCGCCCACCTGTGCCGGGAAGGCGGAGTCGGAGACGACGATCCAGTTGCGGTGTCCGAACAAGGGCAGCAGTCGCGCGAGCTCGGCGCGCCAGTCGAGAGCCGGTGGCATTGGGTCCTCCGTGAGCAAACGGTTCTCGCTGAGCCTATCACAAGCTAACACAGCGGGCGCCGTCAACCCCACCAGCGACTGAACACCGAGAATCAGAAATCCTCAATGGTCGGTTGCTATTACAGCGTTCGCCAGTAAATGGGGAAACGTGGCAATGGGTAAATGGCAGCGGTAAGGGTGCGGCTCCCATTTACTCATTCCCCATTTCCTTCCGGACGCTCTAATGGCCGGGTTACGCTACGGCCACAGCCTCCTGCGGCGCTTCGGTCACAACTTCTTTGCGCTTACGCGGCGCTCTGGGCGCCGCTGCCTTGCGCGGCGCAATCTCTTCCCGCAGGCGGATGAACAACTCGCCGATCTCCGGGTCGAACTGCGTGCCCAACCCCGAGCGGATCTGGAGCAGTGCCTGCCGCTCGGTCATGCCCTTCCGGTAGGGCCGGTGCGTGGTCATCGCCGAGAAGGCATCGGCTACCGCCATGATGCGGCCGATCAGCGGGATGTTGGTACCGGCGAGCCCGTCCGGGTAGCCGCGCCCGTCGTAGCGCTCGTGGTGGTGACGCACACCGAGCACCACTTCTTCCATCCCGGGCATCGCTCCCACAATCAGCGCACCGAATACCGGGTGCTGCTTCATCACGTGATATTCCTCGTCCGTGAGGTGACCCGGCTTACGCAGGATGTGGTCCGGCACACCGATCTTCCCCACGTCGTGAAGAATGCCGGAGAGCTGGATTGTCTGGAGCATCTCTTCGCCCAACTCCAGCCCCCGGGCCATAGCCAGCGAGTATTCCGTAACTTCTTCGCTGTGCTTCCGGGTGTAACCGTCCTTGTTGTCGATGGCCTGCACCATCGCACGGAAGAGATCGAAGCCCTTTACGTAGACCAGCGAGTTATCGATCACGCTCCCGCCGCGAGCCGTGATCTGATTGCCGCCCTTCGACTTCGAGTGGTAGAGGTTGCTATCCGCGGTAGAGACCAGCTCCTGTACGTCTGCCGCATCCTCGGGGAACACCGCGATGCCGTAACTGAAGCCGATGGGGAGGGTGGCGGAATTCTGGCAGCGGAACCGCTCCTTGGCAAGCACCGCCTGAATCCGCTCCGCGCACCGCACGGCGGCCTTGAGATTGCTCTCCGGCAGCACCACCATGAACTCGTCGCCGCCGTAGCGCGCCACGGTGTCAGCATCACGGCAGGAGCGTTTCAGGATGCCGGAAACTCGCTTCAGCACCTCATCGCCGGCCGGGTGACCGTACGTGTCGTTGAACAGCTTGAAGTTGTCGAGGTCCATCATCAGGACCGCCATCGGCTTGGACGTTCGCTGCGCTTTCTCCAATTCGGCGTGAAGCCGCTGATACACGCTGCGATGGTTGTGCAAGCCCGTCACGGGATCGCGGTCCGCCAGCCGGCGAGCCTCGCTGATGAGGCGGACGCTGCGGAGCGCTCCTCCGATGTCGCTGCCGATGGCAGCCAGGATGGAAACGTCCGATGGGCTGAACTCTCCTCGCCACTTGGTGAGCACCAGGCGTCCGAAGTCTTCTCCCTCCCGACCCATGCGCACCGAGATGCAGTGCGCTTTAGCCATGCCGCCCTCGCGCCGGTCGAGCTGGACCGCGTGGCGCAGCACTTGCATTCCGTCGCGCATGGCGAGCTGCACCTGGTCCAGCAGTTCCTGGTGTCGCTCCGGATCCGCCAGTCCTCGCTGCTCCACGAGGCGCATGCGCTTTTCATCGTCCGGCGCCGGGAGCCAGATGGCGCCCGATTGCGCATCCAGGGCCGAAATCAGCCGGTCTAACGCCTCGCCCAGGCTGCTACCTACGTTTGGACTGGAGTTAAGGGTGGCGACGACTTCGCTCACCACGGAAAGTTGGCGCACCCGTCCCGCAAGCTGCCGTTCCAGCGCCAGGATCTCGCCCAACTGGCGCGACAGCACGGCGCCCAGCAGCACAATTCCCATGGCGGCAGACGCCAGAGTCCACGGCTGCGAGCGGTCCACGGCTGCAAACAGCAGCGCCGTAGCAAAGCCCGCGAGCATTACAGGACGGACAAGTCGCATAGCCCGGTCATCCAGAATCTGGCGCAGTGCGGCGGGTCGAATCGAGGGCGACGAAAGCACGGAACACTCCTCTACAGAAAGCCGGCTAACGGAGGATTAGCGTCACATCCAACAAGCAGGCGTCCTGCAAGTTCGATGCCAGGGGCTCTCTCGCACAAAGCTGGGCGGCCCGGTTGACCACCCGCCATGCGCGCAATTATTGGCTGTTCCGAAGGTACTGCTAAGGGCGGATTTTCAGCGGTCGGCCCGGATTGCGCATGAACCGGTTATTCCTCATCCTGTGGGGAATTCGATATCAACGCGGCGGCCATTTCAGCGCCGCCCATCGCCGTGAACTGTGGGGCACGGCTGGTGCCCGGGATGAGGCAATCCGTGGAGCGCGGAATGCGAGTCTGCGGGCGAGCGGGCGGGACCTGTCCTATCGAATCCCGCCCGTCTTCCGGCGAGACTACTTCTCGCCGCGTTTGTGGGAGAGCAGCCAGGTGTACAACTCCGGGTTGTTGTAGGTCTCGGTCCAGGAGTCGTGGCCCGCTTCCGGATAGATGGTGAAGCGCACGTCCGCGCCGGCGGCTTTGAGCGCGTCCACCATCTCCTGCGATTGTGCAATCGGTACGGTGGGGTCTTTGGCCCCATGGAACACCCAGAGCGGCAGGTTCTTCATCCGGCCCGCCGAGCGCGGGCGCCCGCCGCCGCAGATGGGTGCGGCGGCCGCGAACCGCTCCGGATGCGCCGCAGCCAGCGCCCAGGTTCCGTAGCCGCCCATACTCAAGCCGGTGAGGTAGACGCGGTCTGCGTCGACCGCGTATTTCTCGCTGGCTTCATCCAACAGGACCATCAACGCCTCCGGGTCCCAGCCTTCCCGGGCGTTGGGGCACTGCGGCGAGATCACGATGAACGGCATGTCCTTACCTGCGGCGATGAGTTTGGGAGGGCCGTGGACCTTCACTTTTTCCACGTCAGAGCCGCTCTCGCCCGAGCCGTGGAGGAACAGCATCAGTGGCCACTTCTTCTCTTTGTCTTTGCCGTAGTCCGCGGGCAGATAGGCGAGGTAATCCAGCCGCACAGTGCGGGTGATCTGCCGGTTCAGCACTGCAGCGGTCTGCTTTCCGGGCTGCTGCGCGCGGGCGCCGGACGAGCACAACAGCGCCGCCAAGAGCGCAACCATGAATGTGGGGGCAAGTTTCAAATCAGGTTATTCCTCCGAAGGACTGGAGGGCCGCAGCCATCCAGTTCCGATGATTGGCGAAATTCCGCGCAAGGAGGCCACCTTACGCCCTCCGGAAGGGAACCGCTCGGGAGCCGTTTGGAGTAAGCGGTGGCGGCGAGACGCGACGGGTCCTGCGGATTTATTGGATTCGCCCGCGTCAATTGCGTTTTCCTTCATCCATCCCGGAGAATGAAGAGACGCGGACGCAGCGCTTCGGGTTATGCCATGGGCCGGGCCGAATTGCCCCGCACCGGCTTTTGAACGAAAGTCTATGCACCGATCCTTCTTCCAGCCGCTGCTTGCCGGCGCCATGCTTGCCCTTTTCGGGGGAACTTCCGCCATGGCGCTTACTGCACCCCCGACGGGAATTGCGGTAAAAGCGGATGCGCGAGGCGTGGAGTATTTCGAGAGGAAAGTCCGCCCCGTCCTGGCGGAGCGGTGCTATTCCTGCCACTCCGGCAAGTCCGGAAAGGCGTTCGGTGGATTGAAGCTGGACACGGCGACCGCCCTCCGCAAAGGCGGTGACAGCGGTTCGTTGTTCTCGATCGGCAAGCCGGGACCCAGCCTGTTATTGAAGGCGGTCCACTACGACGGGCTGCGCATGCCGCCTACCGGAAAGCTGCCGGCTCCGGAAATCACCGCGTTGGAACAATGGGTGGCGATGGGCGCACCGCTGCCGGAACCGGAAAAAGGGGTGCAGGTGCAATCCGGCATCGACATCCCAGCCGGGAAGAAGCACTGGGCCTTTCAGCCCGTCTCCGTACTCCCCGCGCCCCGTGTATCCCGTCCCACCTGGCCAAAGCGCAAGATCGATGCGTTCGTGCTGCAGAAGCTCGACGCGGGCGGCCTCCATCCGTCACCGGAAGCAGATCGCCGCACGTGGCTCCGCCGCGTCTCCATCGATCTCAGCGGGCTACCGCCCACCTATGAAGAGCTTCAGGCGTTCCTCGGGGACCACTCCTCGGACGCGTATGAGAAAGTGGTGGAGCGCCTCCTCGCTTCACCGCAGTGCGGCGAGCGGTGGGGTCGCCACTGGCTGGACGTGGCTCGCTACGCGGAAGACAACCCCACGTCGGAGGCCACGAATCAACCTCCCGGGTTTCCCTGGCGTTATCGGGACTGGGTAATCGGCGCGTTCAACGCGGACCTTCCCTACGATCAGTTCGTGCGCCGGCAACTCGCTGCGGATCTGCTGCCGGATGCGCCGCCGGCCGAGCGGGCTGCGCTGGGTTTCATGGGTTTGGCGCCGGTCTACCACAAAGAGGGGATGCTGGCAAAAGACGTAATCGAGCAGATCGCCGCGGACGAGTGGGACGAGCGGCTGGATACCATCACCCGTGGTTTTCTGGGCCTCACCGTCGCCTGCGCACGCTGCCACGATCACAAGTACGACCCGATCACCACCAAAGACTACTATGCGCTTGCAGGCGTAATGGCCAGCACCCAGTTGGTAGACCGGCCCCTGGCACAGCTACCCGAAGCCGATGCGGAGCGCCTCGCCAACGCGGAACGCGACCTGCGCAATCTGGAACGCGATCTACGCCGGCTGCGCCGCGAGCGCTTCCAGCTTCGGTCTGACGCCTCTCAGGACCAGACGGACAAGGCGGAACGCGCTGTCTCCGAAGCCGAGGCGAAAATCGAGAAGATCAAGAAAGAGACACCCCAGTTCGGTACGCCACTGGCCGACGTGGTCCGCGACGCGGGACTCTGGGTGGATGGCAGCGACCCGAACCGGACGCGTCTGAATTACCGCCCCGGCGTGGCGCGCGACCTGCCCGTGTTCATCCGCGGCAGCGTAACCCGGACCGGCGACATCGTGCCGCGCCGGTTCCTCGCCGTGCTCTCGCCGGGCGAGCCGCGGCCGTTCAAACAGGGCAGTGGCCGGCTGGAACTGGCCAACGCGATCCTCAAAGACGCCGCGCCCCTCGCCGCGCGGGTACTGGTGAACCGGGTGTGGGGTTGGCACTTCGGAAGGCCGCTGGTGGATACACCCAGTAACTTCGGCAAGCTGGGCAGCGCCCCCACCCATCCGGAGTTGCTCAACGACCTCGCTGCGCGGTTCATCCAGTCCGGCTGGTCGCTCAAGTGGCTGCACCGGGAGATCGTCCTATCCGCCACTTATCGCCAGTCCAGTGCCCCGGACGCCTCGGACACCAAGAAGGACGGCGAGAACCGGCTGCTCTGGCGTATGAACCGGCAGCGCCTGGACGTGGAGGCCTGGCGGGATAGCATGCTGAAGGTAACCGGCACCCTGGATAATACGATGGGCGGGCCTTCGGGCGACCTGGAGAATGCGACGAACTACCGCCGTACCGTTTACGGGCGCGTGAGCCGCCAGCGGCAGGCGGACGTGCTTCGCCTCTTCGACTTCCCGGACGCGAATCGCCACGGCGAGAGCCGAACCCCCACTATCACGCCCACGCAGGGGCTCTACTATCTGAACAGCCCCTTCGTGCGCGGCCAAGCGGAGCGATTGGCCGGCACGGTCTCCGGAAAGTCCGAGGGTGAAGCGGTGCAAGCCCTCTACCGCGCCGTCCTCCAGCGCGAGCCGAGCGCCGCCGAGACCAGTCTCGCACTCCGATTGATCCAGAGCGAGGCGGGCGCGGACCCGCAATCCGGCTGGCGCGTGTTGGCCCACTCCCTGCTGGTCAGCAACGAGTTTCTCTTCGCGGATTGACCTGGGCGAAACCAATCATGCCTCACTTCCCGACCAACGCGCACCTGCTCTCCCGCCGCCAACTGCTCCAGTCCGTGGGGTTGGGCTTCGGCGGTCTCGCGCTGGCAGACCTGCTCCACGGCACCGCCGCCGCGGACCCGGCACCCCGCTTCGCGCCGCGCGCCAAGCGGGTGATCTTCATGTTCATGAGCGGCGGGCCCTCGCACGTGGACCTGCTGGACCCCAAGCCCGCGATCCGGAGATTCCAGGGCCAGCGCCCCGGCAGCGTGGACCTGCGCACGGAGCGAAAGACCGGCGGACTGTTCCCGTCACCCTACGAGTTTAAACCCGGCGGCAAGAGCGACGTGGTGATGAGCGACCTGCTCCCGAATCTTCGCACCTGCGCGGACGATCTCTGCGTGCTCCGCTCCGTCTACGGCTCCAACCCCAACCATGGCCCGGCTATCAACTTCATGCTCTCCGGCCGCATCGACCAGACCCATCCGGCGATGGGCGCCTGGGTGAGCTACGGCCTGGGCACGGAGAACCACAACCTCCCGGGCTTCGTGGCGCTGGGGAACACGTTCGTCCCGGTGGGCCGCGCCGGCTACCTCCCGGGAGAGCACCAGGGGACACCCATCGTGATGGGGCAGGAAGACCCGGAAAAGATGATCGCGCACCTGCGGAACCGCGGGCTTACGCCGGCGGCGCAGGAGCGGCAATTGGAGTTCATCCAGAACATCAACCAGGCCCACGCCCAGCAGCGCGGCGACGACCCGCTGCTGGAGGCGCGCATCCGCTCCATGGAAACCGCGTTCCGGATGCAGTTCGCCGCTACGGAAGCCTTCGATCTCCGGAAGGAGAGCCCGGCCACCCGCGCCCGGTACGGCACCGGCGATTTCGCAAACGCCTGCCTACTTTCCCGGCGGCTGGTGGAGAACGGCGTCCGGTTCGTGCAGATCACCAACGGCGGCTGGGACCATCACGACAACATCGACCGCGAGATCAGCAAGAAGTGCCGCGAGATCGATCAGCCGATGGCGGCGCTGATCCAGGATCTGAAGCAGCGCGGATTGCTGGACGACACCCTGGTGATCTGGGGTGGCGAGTTCGGCCGCACCCCCGTCTCCGAGAACGGCAACGGGCGCGACCACAACCCGTACGGCTTCAGCATGTGGATGGCGGGCGGCGGCGTGAAGGCGGGCTACGTCCACGGCGCCACCGATGAGTTCGGCTTCAAAGCGGTCGACAAGCCGGTGAGCGTGCATGACCTGCACGCCACCATCCTCTACCTGCTGGGCCTCGACCACGAAAAGCTGACCTACCGTTACTCCGGCCGCAATTTCCGCCTCACCGACGTGGAAGGCCTTGTTGCAAAGGAGATCGTGGCCTAGTGGTCTGTCAACCCACTAATGAATGATTAACGGCGAGTGTGAGCCTGAGCGTGGAGGTGGCGTCGCGCCGCCTTCCGGTGAGCCGGAGGCCCACCGGGCCGACGTTCCGTCGGCTTGCCGCCGAGACGGCGACACCACTTCTCTCCGGCTTGCCCATCAGTTTCAACTGGACAGACCACTAGGACTTCGGGCAAGCACGCGCGATCGCTTGGTCTGCGAGTGGCGCGCATACGTGAGCTTACGGTACAATTGGCGTGCGCGAGGGGATCGCGTCCACGTCCGCGGAAAGAGCTGTGCTCACCCCCACCCAGCGCGTGTCACCCTATCGACACTCCCTTCTGCCTGATTGTTAGCGGACACCAGGCATGCGCCGATGCGCCAGGAAGAGAGCTTGTCAATGACACCCGTACCGGGAATCTGCCTCGACCAGTACGCCACCCAGGCGAAAGAGCTGTGTAAGGCCGCACGAGCGGCCGATCCCTCATCGATTACCCGCATCCGCGAACAGCATCCGGAAGGCCCGGCCCTCGTCGCCACCCGGGCTCCTAGGCTTGCGGACTGCCAACTTGTTGTCGCTCGTGAGCTGGGCTATACGAGTTGGGCCAGGCTGAATCACGACCTGCTGTTTCGCAGCGCACTTCAGGCATTCGATACCGGCGATCTACCCGCTCTCGGCGACCTTCTCCGTAAGCACCCGTTTCTGATCCGCTACCGGTGCCGGCGCGGAGGGTGGTACGAAGCAGGCTATTTCCAGGGCGCCATGCTGCTGCACCATATAGCCGGGAACCCGATACGGTGCCCGATACCGCCCAATATTCTGGACCTGACACGCCTGCTCCTGACGCACGGCGCAGACCCGAATGCCGCTACCGAAGGTCGAAGTACGACCATCGGGCTCCTCCTTACGAGCCACCAAGCTTCCGAAGCGGCGGTTGCGCTGCCGCTCATCGACCTGCTGCGCGACGCGGGCGCGAAGGAGACGCTAGACGGTCCGGAGGTCGTCTCCGCTCCGCTGTTGAACGCGGCGCCCGCCACTGCCGCGGAGTTAGTGAAGCGCGGATGCCCCATCGACCTCCGCCACGCCGCCGGCCTCGGCGACCTCGAGCTGCTCAAGGCGCTTCTGGCCGAAAACCGTGACGCGGAACTGCGCGAGGAGGCCCTCGCCTTCGCAGCGATTCGCGGACAGATGGAGGCCGCCCGGATGCTGGCACGCCACGGTGCGCGGGGTGACGTGCTGCTCACCCCCGGAGGCTGTACGCCCCGCACCGCCCTGCACGAAGCCGCGAACCGGGGCCACCTGGAGATCGTACGCCTGCTGCTCGAGCATGGAGCGAGCGCGAAGGTGGTTGAGCCGCACTTCGGAGGCACGGCCTGGGGCTGGGCTCGTCACGGCAACCACACCGAGATTGCCGATCTACTGGTCAAACACATAGAACCCACGCAGCTCAAAAACCCCTCGCACGAAGGATAGATTCTTCGCTGTACTCCGGATGCCGGGGGAGACAGAAAGGATGAAGGCAGAAGGATGAAGGCAGAAGGATGAAGGATGCGTCCAACCTTGAATGCCTGAGTGCCTGAACACCCTCTTCCGATTTGGAACCGGAACAGAACCTCACCGGTAGAATTGCGTCGTAGGGAATAACGATTCGGCTGGGAGCGCCACTTCATGCGGATATTACTCGTAGAGGACGAGAAAGCGATCGCCTCGGTGATCCGGCGGGGGCTGGAGGCGGCGCGCTTCGAAGTGGACGTGGCGTCAGACGGTGAGGAAGGTCTGGCCCTCGCGCTGGAGCGTGAACATGCGGTCATTATTCTGGACATCATGCTGCCCAAGCGTGACGGCTGGAGCGTATGTGAGGAGCTCCGTGCCCGCCGGATCGTGACGCCCATCCTCATGCTCACCGCGCGCGACGGCGCCCAGGACAAGGTCCGCGGCCTGGAGATCGGCGCGGACGACTACCTCTCCAAGCCGTTCGATTTCTCGGAACTGGTGGCGCGGGTGCGGGCACTGCTGCGCCGGGACAAGATCCACCGCACCCGCGTAATCCGGATCGCGGACCTGGAGATCGACACCGTGGCCGGCAGCGTCCGCCGCGAGGGCAAGGAACTGCACCTCACGCGGCGCGAGTTCACGCTGCTGGAAGCACTGGCCGCCAACGAAGGCCGCGTCCTCACCCGTGAAGCGATTCTGGATCGAGTATGGATGGATGAGGAGAGCTACTCCAACACGGTGGACGTGCACATCGGCCTGCTGCGGAAGAAGGTAGACGCCGGCCGAGCGGTGCGCCTGATCCACACGGTCCATGGGGTGGGGTACACGCTGCGGGCACCGGACACGGAGGAAGCGCGATGAACTGGGGCTCCATCCGCATTCGGCTCATCTTCTGGAACGTCGTGATCATGGCACTGGTCCTCGTGGCCGCCGGTGTGGCGCTTACCTACAGCGTCCGCGCATTCCTCTCGGCGGCCGTGGATCGCGATCTGGCCGACCGCGCGCACGGCGCAGCCGCACGCTGGAACCGGTTCGATCCCCAGCGGATACCCCAGGGCCCTCCGAATACCTCGGCGCCCGGCCCCTCCGCCCGGCGCTCGCCCCCGCCCGGCGCAACCGAGCAGGAGCGCCGCGGCTTCTACCGTAGGCCCCGGTTCCTGAACCGCGAAGGCCGCTCCCTCGTACCCTTCGCCGAGGATATTCCCTGGGACGAAGCGACGGCGCTGGTATCGGGGCAGGCGGGCGTGGAGCGTTACTCCCACCTGACAGTGGAGGGGGAGGCCTTACGCATCTTCTCGATCCCGCTGATGCGCGGCGACGAAATCGAAGGCGTAATCCAGGTGGCGCACCCGCTCACTGAACAGCAGCGGTTGGAAGAAGGGCTGGAGCGCACACTGCTCATGCTCATTCCGCTGGCACTGCTGGTTGCAGGAATTGGCGGCGCCTTCCTGACCGACCGCGCGCTGCGACCGGTCAAGCGCATCACCGCCGAGGCCGCCCGGATCGGCGCGCAAGACCTCTCGCACCGCCTGGAAGTAACCGGTCGCGACGAGCTCTCCGAACTGGCCGCCACCTTCAACGGGATGATCGCCCGGTTGGAAGCAGCGTTCCACCAGTTAGAGCAGGCTTACGAGCAGCAGCGCCGCTTCACGGCCGACGCTTCCCACGAATTGCGCACCCCACTGACCACCATCAAGGCCAACACGAGCCTGGCGCTGTGCGGTGAGCCGACACCCGCGGAGTACCGCGAGGCGCTGGAGGCCGCGGACGAGGCCGCGGACACCATGAACCGGATTGTCCAGGACCTGCTCTTGCTGGCCCGGTCTGACGGGGGACAACTCGGCCTCTCCCTCCAACCGGTGTCCATCCGAGAGATCCTCACCCGGGCTGCCGCACTCGTTTCCGGCGAGGGCAGCGCCCCAATCGAGATCGAACCGATCGCGCCCGACCTCGGCGTCGTGGGAGACTCGCATCACCTCGTGCGGCTGTTCGTAAACCTCCTCGAGAACGCCGTCCGGCACACTCCCGCCAGCGGCCGGATCACGCTCTCCGCCCGCATGGAGCCCGGCGCGGGGGATCACGTCGTGGTTCACGTCGCTGACACCGGAGAGGGTATACCACCCCAGCACCTCGCCCACGTTTGCGAGCGCTTCTACCGCGTCGACGCCGCCCGGTCGCACAGTTCGCGCGGGGGCACGGGGCTGGGCCTCGCTATCTGCCAGAGCATCGTGCAGGCCCACTCCGGCAAGTTAACCATCGCTAGCGAAGTCGGGCGCGGCACCACCGTCACCCTGCTCCTGCCCCGAGCCGAACTGCTCGCCACCGAGCCGCGCGTGCTCGCCGCCACCCGTTAACCAGGCTGGATCATGCACCCTGGAGACACAGAGGCACGGAGAGGGTATTAGACAGGGTTGGCAGGACGGAAAGAATTGGAACGGCCCGCATCGACGGCAAGGCTTCCATCCCCCTGTCCCCTGTCCCCTGTCCCCTGTCCCCTGTCCCCTCGTCACCCGCAGCGGCGCTGTCCCTGCCAGGAAAACGGCCAAACGCTGCCTCTGCAGGTCGCGGCTGGTTCTCTGCCTGAAGCCGCTCTACCCCAGCAGCCGGAGCACACTGCGCCGGTTTTGACGGGCGGCTCCACAATCCCGCAACGAATTCTGCGCTTGCCGGGGAGTAGACAACCCGGCTCTCGGCTGAAATAATGGCTTAACTAAATGACCGTTTAATTCCCACCCTGCTCAC
>Ga0255338_1001246_pt1 | contig 50870 bp, 75 predicted proteins | sample MeOH1_35cm_T4_19_FD_203715 | JGI IMG/M metagenome (GOLD analysis project Ga0255338, IMG submission 203715) | Sandy soil microbial communities from University of British Columbia, Vancouver, Canada - MeOH1_35cm_T4_195 | ecosystem: Engineered > Artificial ecosystem > Sand microcosm > Unclassified ...
AGGTTAATAGCCTATCGGGGGTTCGAATCCCCCTCTCTCCGCCACTGATTCCATAAGGCTTTGCGGGTTAGTGGTTGCTGACGGAGCCCTATAGATTTAGCGGCGTCCTATTCAGCTACTACCGCAGAGGCTGCACCAACTCAGGTTTGCGCCGATACACCCGGTCCGTGATCCTGCTGTCAGCGTGGGCCATCAGCGCCCGCGCATGCTCCAACGTAGCCGCATCGCTTGCGCATTTCGCGCGCAGGTCGTGCTCGTTGAAGCGCATTTTGACCTCCGTCTCCTTCAGCACGCGCTCCATGAAGCCGCGCCACATCGAATCCCATCCGCCAGCCCGGCCCGTCTCCTCGTTGAGATAGGATTGCCCGTCGCGATTGCAGAAGAGCCAGGGTGAGATGCGCACCGGCCGCGCTTGCTTGGCCATTTCGACGCCTGCACGCAGCTCGTCCGTCCAGGCCAGGATGATCCGCTTTGCGGTGCTGCCGGCCGTCTTCGCCGGCGTGACGTGAATGCCGTCATCCTGCAGGTCGGACATGGTCAGGCGCAGCAGATCCCCGCGGCGTAGGCCGGTGATCAGCTTGACCCGGATGTAGGCCTGCACCGCGAGGACGCTGCCCGCTTTGCGTTTCGACTCCAGCGACAGGCATTCGACGATCTCCCAGTCCTCCACGTAGCGCGTGCGCGCCTTCTCGCCGGCCAGGCGCACCTCGCCCTTGAACGGGTGCCTGTCGATGATTCCCCACTCGACCGCCTTGGTGAAAGCGTGCGACAGGATCTCAATCTCGCGGCGCGCTGCGACCTTCGATTGCCGGTGCTCGATGTACTGGTAGATCACCTGGGGCCGTACCCCGGAGATAGGGGCCTTGCCGAGCACGGCGCGCAGGCGCTTGATCGCCACCTGATTCTGCACTCGCGTGCTGGGGGCCTTCGTTGGCACGACCTGGAGCGAGTACCGGTCCAGCAGTTGAGCGATCGTGCGCGTGTCTTCGGCGCTGGCCAGGCGCTCGGCCCAGACCTTATACGCCTCGGGCAGCGATGCGCCGAGCCGGAATTCCTTCTTTCCATCCCACATCGCTTCCAGTCCGGGCGGCACCTGGTAGTAATAGGCGCCCCGGCGTTGCCGCCAGCGCGTCGGCAGGCCCTTGTTCTCGGGGTTGCGCGGCTTGGGCATCAGGCAGCGTCCCAATCAGGTTGCCACGACGGCTGATTGGCGGCCTGGGGTGCGCCGCCCAACTGGGCTTCGATATGCGAGCGCAGTACCACTACGGTGCCGTCGGCGCGCACCTTGTGCTCAATGCCCATGGCCCGAAGCGCGCGCACCTGCGCCGAGGATTTTTGCTTGTGCGTGAGGTCTTGGAGTTCCTCGCGCGAGAGGGTCAGGCTTGCCATCTGGTGCTCCCAGTATTTCCTGGTCGTTTCAATCATACGTGCTGCTGCTTCGGTCATTCCAGTTCCTGCTCCGCCTGACGCATCGCTGCCGTGAGCGTCGCCATTTCTTCGTGCGAGCCTCCGCGGTCCGGGTGCGCCGACTGCGCGCGCCGGCGGTACGCCGCGCGGACGGCCGCCAGATCCTGCTCGCCGGCCGGGACGCCGATCACCTCGCGCCAGCCCTTCGGCGCCGCCGGCGACGGCAGGGCGGTGAAACCGGTGAACGCACGGTCCAGGATCTGGGCGCCTCCGTGGCGTTCGATCGCGCGCAGGGCTTCCAGCGTCGCCGCGATGGCGGCCAGGTTGTCGGCCACCGCGCGGTATCGGTCGATGGCCATCACGCGCGGCGCGCCGGCGCGGTCCTGCCAGTAGACGGCGGCGCCCGGATCAGCGGGCTCGCGCTGGCCAGATCGCGGCAGGCCGTCCAGGCGGACAGCCACGTTGGTGCTGATGATGGTCGAGCCCGGCCGCGCGCCGAGGCGTGCCAGCTCGTCGAGCACGCGGTTTGTGCCGTCCGAGACGGTCAGGGCCTTCTTGCTGCGGTAGACGGTTGAGGTGCCGTCCGACCACCGGTGTTCGGTGGAGGTGCCGCGGCCGAACCTCGCCTCGGCGCGCTGGGCATCGGTCTTGCGCGGCCAGCCGGTCGGCCAAGCCAGCGGGTATCGGGTGATCGTGTCGGTACTCATAGGGTTGGTATCTGGTGGTTACGCATGGGGTTGGTAGGGAGCGGGCCGTACCGCGCCAGCGACGTACAGCGGGTGCTTGGGGCTGCCGTCCTTGTTCAGGCCCAAGTGGTGCAGCAGCGGCCCGCGGCCACACATCCGGACGATGCGCAGCACCTCCGCCGCGCGCGCCGGCGCCGCCTTGTGCGCGCCCCATGCGCAGATCACCAGCGAGCAGCGGTCCAGTGCATCCATGATGGCGCCGTCGTTCCGGTCAGCCCGGTCGCCCAGCGGTGCCGGATGGGTCAGCAGGCCGTCCGGATCGGTCGAGCGCAGCGGGTAGAGGTTGACCACCTCCAGCCGGCCGTACTTGCCGGCCAGCGCGCGCTGCAGGCACCGCATGATCGTTGGGTCGTTGACCTGGTGATCTGCGGTTGACGGGTTGAGCATGATGAAGCCCAAGGCCGGCCGGCTGCGGTCCCACTCGCGCCACAGGCGGTAGCGGTACTGTTCGCAGTCGGAGAGGATGCAGCCGGCCTCGCCGTCGAGGGTAGTTTCCGTCAGATGTTTCATGGCATGCACCGCGGGTTGCCACAGCACATGCCGCGCACCACGTCGCCATCCGTCAGGGTGTCGAGGTCGTCGGCGGTATACCAGCGTGAATCGCCGGCGCGCAGCGCGGCGATCTTCACCGTCTCGCGCGCGCCGCAATGGCATTCCAACCAAACCTCAGATTCGTCGGCGAGCGCCTGATCCGCCATCCACTGGTCGAAGGACTTCATGCCGCCACCTCCGGGAATCCGGCCCGGCTTCAGCATGCGCAGCAGCTCGGGCGTCAGGAAATCCATCTGCTGCCAGAAGTGCGAGTTGTCCTCGGTGTGGCCGAAGTCGTTGTACGAGGGCGAATACTCGTAGTGGTTGGCGAACGGGATCGAGGTCACGATCAGGTCGACCGATGCGTCCGACTGCCGGCGCGCCTCGTCCACGCAGTCGTTGTTCGCCACGCGGAAGAACCGGCCCTCGACCTCGATGCGCTTGACGCCGATCGAGCGCGCGAGGGTCTCCTGCATGGCGAGTTGGTTGAGGCCATACTGCTTGATGATGTCGGTCATCTTCTGCACCATTTCGTCGTGACGGCGCCACTTTTCCTGCAGCGTGCGAAGGATCTCGCGCTCGGCCTCCGAGTGGATGATGTCCACACGGCAGGCGTGGGGCTGCTGGAACCGCTGGATGCGGTGGATCGCCTGGATGAAGTCGTTGAACTTGAACCCGATGCCGGAGAAGATCTCGCGATGGCAGTGCCGCTGGAAGTTGCAGCCGCTGCCGGCGATGATCGGCTTCGTGGAGAGCAGCCGGTACCGGCCCTCGCCGAAGTCGATGATGCGCTGCTCGCGCTCATCCAGATCCTGGCTGCCCCACACGCTGACTGCCTCGGGCAGCGCCTCTTGGATGGCATGCCGCTCCATCTCCAGGTCGTGCCAGATCACGAAATGGTCGTCGGGTGCCTCGGCCACCAGCTCAGCCGCTTTGGCCACGCGCGCGTCCAGACTGTTGCGCTTCTCCGCCGAGGCCGCTTGCACGCCTAGCGCCGGGTCGTTGAACATCAGGCCCTGGCCGATCTTGTCGGTGCCGGCCGTGCTGTAGTCGGTGGGTACCTCGTGGTATCGCACGTCGAGCGGCGGCAATTCATAGCCCTCGTCGCTGTAGCCGAGATCGGATGGCTTCTGGATGAACACCGCCCAGCTGCTCACCCACATCCAGAATTCCTGTTCCTTGTGCGGATAGAGCGTCAGGTTGCCGGCCTTCTCGCTGTCCCGCTGGAAGAAGCGGGTTAGCGCCTGACCAGTGTCCATCTGCCCAAGGAAGCCGGCGTAGTGGATCAGTTCCTTGAAGCGATTCGGGCTCGGCGTCGCCGTGTTGACCAGTTTGAACGGCACGCCTTCGAACAGCGGCAGAAACTCCTGATAGGTCTTGCTGCCGAACGAGCGCAGCACGGACGCCTCGTCCAGGCTGACGGCCGTAAACCGACGCGGGTCGATCTTCCCCTCGCGCACCGATTCGTAGTTGGTCAGGTAGTAGCGCTGGCCGGCGGCGACCTCGGCATCCGTCCGGATGAAGCGCAGGTCGATGCCGAGCATGCGGGCATCGCGGATCAGTTCTTGGCGCACACCCAGTGGAGCGACGAGCAGCAGCATGCCGCCGGCGCGTTCGACGGTCAGGCGCCCCCATTCGCACTGCATCACCGACTTACCCAGGCCGAATGAGGCGAAGATGCCGCGGTTTCCGCCCTTGACGGCCCAGCGCACGATATCGCGCTGGTGGCCGAACAGGATCGGATTCACGTCACCCGGCGCGACGTCGAACCCGTCGAAGCGAGCCATCTTGATCTTGGCGCGCAGGAATTCGTCGTATCGGTCCGCCGTCATACTGCCTCCGTGATGCCGGCCACCGACAGCGCCACCGCCACCTGCCGCACCCACACCGGCGTGGCGGACAGCATGAAGGTCTCGCCCGCCTCGGCCAGCAGTAGGGTGGTGCCCATCACCTCGGCGATGGCCTGCGCCGCGTCGGGCGGCACGGCATTGCCGATACGCTCGCGCCAAGCCTGGTCGCTCAGGCCGTCCAGCTCGAGGTATTCCTCGGGCTCGATCAGCGACTGCAGGGCGGCCAGCTCCAGCGTGGTGAACGGGCGGTGCCAGGTGCCATCGAGCGCGCGGATGATCGCCACCAGCTTGTCGTTCGCCGCCGGCATGCGTGGATCGGCCACCGACCACCGGCCGTTGTCGTGCCCGGCCGCCGCCGATACCGCGCCGCTGGGCTGTTCCCACGCCACCACGCCATAGTGCCCGCCGGTCAGGTAGTTATCGCCCGGTTCGCGGCGCATACCCGGGCGCGGATCGGCCACGGCGTATGCACCCTGGCCGGTCGTGCTACCGCTGATGACCGTGCCGGCCGGCGCGTCGAAGGGCGTAACCGCATACTTGCCGAACGTGGGTCCGGCGCGCCGCGGGTCCTGCACGCACTGGCCGGTGCCGTGGGCGCTGGTGACGGCGCCGGCGGCCTCTGCCCACGGCACGATCCGGAACTCGTTGTTGTGCTTGGCCGGCCCGGCGTGGCGAGGGTCGGCGACGCTGAAGGTGCCCTGGCCGGGATTGGTTCCGGCCGTGATGGCGCCCGAACTCTCGCCCCAGCATAGCACGCCGTATTGCTGGTACTGCGCCGCGCCGGCCGGGCCGCGCGGGTCCGCGATCGAGAACGTGCCATTGCTGGGCAGCGATTCGCCCGCAACCGCACCGGCATGCTCTTCCCAGCCCAAGACGCCCAGGGCGCCGTTGCGGCGCTCCGGCATGATCAGGTAGTCGCGCAGCTTGCCGTTCTCCACCGCCAGCTTGTTCAGGCTGCGCCAGTCGCTGCCGGCCTCAACGAACGCCAGCCTCACCCATGTCTTCCACTGCAGCGACGGCACGCGGTGCATTGGGCCGCCAGCGGAGTCGCCAGGCAGCGGCATGCGGCCCAGCACCGTGCCGACACCCTGCAGGCGGTGAATCTCCGGTTCGTACAGGAATGCCGGCACCTTGGCCGTGTGCCGCGCCACCAGCAGGAAGCGCTTGCGGCTTTGCGCCAACTTGCCGATCTCCCCGCAGTCGTGGGTCGTCTCGTTCACCGCATAGCCGTAATAGCGCAGGATCTTTGCGATCTGGTCCAGCAGGTGGCGTCCGCGCGTGGCGAGCCGCGGCACGTTTTCGAACACGATCAACTCGACCGGGTCATCCTTCCAAGCCTCGCACATCAGCCACACGCAGCGCAGCGTCAGCTCGTTGAGCGCCTGGTACTTCGGCGTGCGGCTCAACGCCTCGGACAGCAGGCCGGAGGCGCCCTTGCACGGCGATGAGATGAACACACAGTTCGGCCGCTCGTTGCCGGCGGCGCGCCGGATGTCGGCGGCCGTGGCCTCGCGCCAGCCCGCCGGCGGCTCCTTGCCATGGAACGCGGTGTACTGTTCGCGCGTGAACAGGTCCATCACCGTGCACGGCACGCCCACCAGTTGCTGGAAGTCGCGCGCGGCGGCCGGGTCCACGTCAATGCCGCCGATGCACTTCCAGGTGGCAATCATGTTGCCGACTTGCGAGGCGGCCTTCTTGAAGCCCTTGGCGCCACCGCCGAGACCGCAGCAGAAACCGAACGTCTTGTATTCTCGGCGGATCATGCGGAGGCTCCCTTGGCGATTGCAGCGTCGATGGCGTCCATCGTGTCCATGCGGAATGAACGGGCAGGATGCTGTTTGACGGCGGCTCTCAATACCTTGCGGGCCTCTATGAAATCACTATAGCGCGCGATAAGCTCGGGATCGCATGTGGTCGCCAATGAGCTGGGTTCGTCTTCGTCACTGGGTTCGGTGAGCCAGCAATCTCCAAGCACACAGTGCACGCGGATCACGTAGTCTTTCTTCGGTGGAGGCATCTCAGACTCCCTTCGTGGTTGTGACGTCGCGCTTGTCCTCGCTGGGCTGCTCTGCGGCCAGGAGGTCGCGCAGTTCCGCCCGGCATTCCTCGGCCCGGTCCATTGCGGTGCCATCATCGAACCTGCCGCCGGCTACCGCCCATGTGCTGGCAAACTCCTGCACCTTGGTCATGATGGCCTCGACATCCAGCGCCTTGGCGCTCGGTTGCGGGGTAGTGGCCTCTGCCGGCTTGGCGCCGATAGGCTGCCCAAGCGCCCACAAGAACATGCAGAAGTTCGCCACGTCGCGTGGGTCGCCTTTTTCAACGTGTTCGCGCAGCATGCGAGAGAGGTCAGCAGGGTCGCATCGCTCCCATCCGCCGCGGCCTTTTGCGCGAGACTTGGCCAGCTTCGCCTTCATAGCGACAGCGAAGCGGTCTACCTCAACATCGTCTGGATGTTGCTCCGCCAACGCAGCCTTCAGGTGTGACCAGTCAGACGGCGGATCGCAAGAGTTATCACGGCATTCCATTGACTCGATATGTTCAATTGCTTCTGCTAGCGCCTCCCGGAGCGATACGTTCACCGGATCATCCGTCAGCGCGGCAGGCGATGCGCTCGGCGCAGGGGCGGCGATCTTTGCCAAGGCTTCAGCGATGGTGTCCTTGCCAAGCTCAATGCCATGCTTCGCGCATAGCTGCTTGAACAAGTAGCTGTTCGTCGGATTGCCGGCCACCGGCACCGCCTGCTGCGCGCTCGGCGCAGGGGTGGCGAGCGTGCTATCGGCGTTGCCGCGCGTCTTCACGGTTTTTACACCGTTCGTCGGCACGTCAGCGGGGCGCCAGATATGACCGCAGCCGTGGCACAGGTGGCTGCGGTGGGGCGGGTTGTTCCAGCGCTCCGGCTTGTCGCCGCCGCATTCCCACCACGACGACTCGTGCAGGCGCTCGGTGTACTGCGCGTCGGTCATCGGCGCGTCGATGTGCTGCTCCCCGCAGGCCGGGCAGAACAGCACCATGTCGATGGGCTGTGCCTGTTGCGCGCCGGCGCTCGGCCCGCGCCCGGCAACATCGGGCGGCATGGGGGTGGTGGCGAGCATGGCAGCGCGGTAGCGATTCCACATGTCCGCACCGACACAGCAGGCGTACTCGTCGGGGTTCGCAGTCGGGTCCAGCAGCGCCGGCACTTCCTCCGGCTCGATCTTCGGTGGCGCCGGCTGCGCATCCTCTCCGGCCCGTCCGCGCAGCAACTCCATCGCATGCTGCAGCAGCAGTTCGGCGCTGTAGTCGTGGGATGCGATGCGCGCCTCGATTTCGGCGAGGGTGTACGGTTCCTTGATAGGGTGCTCGGTAGTTTGATGCGGCCGAGTTGGGGCAGCCAGTGGTGCAGCCTGTGCGGCATCGGGGTTGATGATCCAGCCGCCCCCAGGCCCAACGAGCGTACCTGTGGGCCGCGCATCCTCGCCGGCCTGCGGCACCGATTGCCCCGCGAGTGCGTGCGGGATCTCCGCAAACCAGCAATTGCCGGTGCGTTCGACGGTTGGCCAGCAACCATCCGTCTGAAGACAAATGAACGCATGGTCGCCGCTGTAGCCGATTACCTTGCGCCAGGAGTAACCGCGGTGCTGGTCGCTTTCGATGTCGCAGTTTGCGCCTGATACCAAACAAAAGGAGTTGATGGCCGGAAGAGTGTCACCAGGTTGATACGGGCGTTCCGCTAGCCTGCCTTCGCGGCGGCCGGTCTGAACCGGATAGGTCATCACCACGGCTGGCGAAGCCTGTGAGGCGGGGATGCCAAGCACATCGCGCGCCGCTGCCAGCGCCTCTCCCGGCGACAGCAGCCGCTCCGAATATCCACGGCATTCCCCGAAGCACTGCCACGCGAGGGCCTGTGCGAGATCGCGTATGGCGGCGGCGTTCTGAGCCGGCTGCGGCGATGAAGCGAGTGCCTCGTGCCGATGGAAATGGAGATCGCTGACAAGTTGCCGAAAGACTTCGCGGATAGCTGGGCCGCTAGCTTGACCATGCTCGCTGTCAGCATTGAACAGGTAGCATGAATCTCCGCTAGGCGACTCCACGCGACAGCCTTCTGTATCGGGGTCAAATTTCCAGCCATCCGTCAGCCCATGTGCCAACGAGGCACCTTGTTTCTGTTCTTCGCTCATCTCAGGCTCCCCGCCGCTTGTCGACCAGCGCCCAGCCAGCGTTCTTGCCACTGCCGAGGAAGTGGATCTTCCCGGCCTTGCGCAGGGCTTGGAGGCGGCGCTCGAGGATGCGGAAGGTATCGACTTGGGTGTAGATGGTGCGCCCCATGTTCTCTTCATGGGCGATGCACGAGCACTCGTCCATCACCTCTCCGCCGAAGAGGTCATTGAAGGTATTCGACTGGTCGCCGATCTTGAGCAAGATCAGGGCATCAAGCTTCTCGTATTTGGTTTTCATTGGTGATCCTTGATCTTTTCCAGGAATGCGGCCATCGGCCCGTATTTCACCCAGCGCGCCAGCGGCTGCGAAGGTCGGTTCTTCGCACCGTCGTGCAGCGCGTCGAGCAAGCGCTCGAATTGCTGCAGGCGGGCGGCCTGGGCAATTCCGGCCTCGCGCGCCACGTCGAGCAGGGACAGCGTCTCCGCCAACTGCCGGCGCAGCTCGGCGTTCTTTCGCTTCAGGTCGTCGGAGTCGCGCGCGAGGTCGGCGATGTCGTGGTTCATCCGATCAGCCTGGCGGATCGGCGTGCGGAGGGGCCAGTTCATGAGGGCTCCTTTCTGGCGGCGGTGGAATTGCGGTATGCCTTGGTCAGGCCGAAATCGACGGCATGCCCGCGGTAGCGGATGATCTTCGCCAGGTGCGCGCGGTCGGCGTGGCTGCCAGTCGCCTGCCGCAGCAGGCCGAGATAGCTGTTCGCCGCGGCATGCACCTCATGCGCTTCCATCTGCGCGAGACGCTGCGCGGCGACGTTGACGGTGCGGCGGCGAGTAGTGCGCACCCACGGACGGATGACTTGACCGACGAAGTCGATGCCGCGGCTCACCGGCTGCAGGATGGTCTTCGTCGGGTTCAGCCGGGCGCCGAGTCGGCGCGGCAGGAACGCCTCGATGTCATCGTGCGCGGCGTTGAGCCACTGTGGCGATTCGTGCAGCAGCAGGAAGTCGTCGACGTAGCGGATGTAGTGCCGCGCGCCGAGGACATGCTTTGCGCGCTGGTCGAGCACGTTCAGGTACACGTTGGCGAAGAACTGCGACGACAGATTTCCGATGGGCAGGCCGAGATGTGCGGGCTGTTCCATGAGGCGCTTGTGGGGCGGCACCCGGTCCATCAGCTTGGGATCACCCAGGTAGACGAAGTCGGCTCGTGGATCGTGCATCAGCACGAGCTCGGTCAGCGCGCGCCAGAACGGCTCGGGGATCTTCGCGAGCAGCAGATCGAGAAGAACGCGCTTGTCGATGCTGACGAAGAAGTTGGCCAGGTCGCATTTGAGGTAATACGCCGGCCGCGACCAGTTCTGCGTGATCGAGCGCACCTTGGCTTCGAGGCGTCGCGCTGCGTAGAGCGTTCCGTGCCCCTTGATGCATGCGCACGAGTCCGCGATGAACGAGCGCTCGAAGCGTGGGCCGATGCGGTTGTACAGCAGGTGGTGCACGATACGGTCGCGGAACTCGGCCGCCCACACCTCGCGGTGCTTTGGCCGATCGATGACGAAGCACTTCGAGCGGCCGGGCACATAGCTGCCATCCTCCAATTCGTCGTGCAGGCGGCACAGGTTGCGCTCGAGATCGGCCTCGAACGCAAGCGCGCTTGCTGTGTTGCGTTTGGTGCGCCGGCAGTCGTGGTAGGCCACGACGAGCTCGGCGCCAGTGAATCCTTCTACTTCGTTCCAATCTGCTGACGACGACCGCGCGAAGCGCGGCGCTCTTGTGGTTGTTGTTCTGGTTGCCGTTGTTGAAGTTCTGGTACCAGGCGTAAGCGGAACCATCGCGCTATCTACGTCGCCCACCCGATCACTCAGGCGGGAAACTGCGCCGGACCCTGTCGCACACTGGCGGTCGGTTTCCGTTTTGCGCATGGCGGTGGCCTTGTGGGCCAGCGGCGCGACCAGATTGAAACGGCGCTCAGTCATGACGGCCTTGACCTCCATGAAGCGGGCGCTTAGCAGCATATTTTTTCCAGGCCGTGGCTTGCTTGCTGATGCTCACGGTCAACCGGATGACACACCAATACTGCTTTGGCGAAATTCTCTCCATATCCAGCGCGAGGCGTAGCAGCAACTCAACCAGCTTTATCTTCTCTATCAGATGAGCAAGGTGTGGCACCTTGTCATCGGCGACGTTTGCGCGATAGACAAGAATCAGCAACTTGGAAGATTCCCGCACGATCTCCTCACCGATCAGGCGCTTGAACGAGCGTTCCATGTTGGCGACGATCTTCGTTACCCTACCGAAAAGGTCGTAGCCAGTCTTATAGACGTCGAGCTCGGTATGGAGAGCCATGGCGTGTCAAATGATTAAATTATTGAAGGAATGAATCTGCTGACGACGACCGCGCGAAGCGCGGCGCTCTTGCGGTAGTAGTCCTGGGTGCCGTAGCAGAAGTACTGGAACCAGGCGTAAGCGGGATCGCCTTCGTAGTCTTCTTCGAGCCAGATGCTTCCCTTGGTGCATTCCTCGGGGAAGGCCGCCTGCAGAAGGCGCCCCTCGCGACAGTTCGGCAGCTTGAGCCCACGGCCTGCCGCATATGCTTTTGCATCGTCGTGCGGCGCTATCTCGCCCTCGCCGGCGTGCAGGATCAGGTAGTAGTCGATGGTGCCATCTTCCTTGAAGATCGGACCCGCAACGCGGGCGCCGGGAGGCAGCGGAATTACCGCGCGCTCGATGACATATTCGGTGGTGCCTGATTGCTTTTCGTACTGCTCGATCAGCGCGCCGACGCGCGCGTGCTCGGACTTGATGTGTTCCAGCGTGACACTCGACATGGAAGACCTCCGGTGGTGGATCGAATGGGTGAATGAATCAATTTTTGAATCTGCTGACGACGACCGCGCGAAGCGCGGCGCTATTGTGGTCGTTGCTCTGGCCGCCGTCGTAGAAGTCCTGGGACCAGGCGTAAGCGGAGTCCCACTCGACGTCGTCGTCGGTCCAGTACGCCTCTGGCTTCACGAGCTCTCGGTGCTCGTTGTAGATGATCAGCGCATCGACTCGGGTGAAGAGGACGCCGCCGACGCTCTTCGCCCATTCACGCTGCTGGTCACGCGGCCGCCGTGTGTCGGTCACTGCGATGATCACGGTGTGCTCGATGTCGCCGTTCTTGTCGATGCGGCCGTGCAGATAGGTTTGGCCTTCGGCGAGCGGTGGGATTTGGATTTGCTGCATGGGTTCTCCCATTGGGTTGAGGGGCACTGCGAAAGGTGGTTGATCTGGTCAGGTGGCTTCCTGGAATTCCTCGGGCTCGTCGTACGACAGGCTCATGTGGACCTCCTGGCCGAGGAGCTGGCAGATCCTAGCCAGAGTCTTCTCGTCAGGATGGATCTGCACGCGGAAGTTGATGAAGACGGTGCCGCCTTCCTGAAAGTCGAAGGAGAGTCTGTTCACTCGTGCATCGTCGAGCACGATGTTGTCTTCCTTGCGCACCTGGCTGAGAATGCTCAGCACCTGGTGCTCCCAGTCGCCGTCCCACTTCACGGTGCCCAGCGCCGGGTTCTTCAGGTTCGGCAGGTAGCCGGCATCGGTCACCAGGTCGCCCTGGACGGCCTCGTCCTTGTGGTAGAACGAAGACTTGAGCGTCGGCGAGAACAGGGTCAGCAGGTCATTGGAGACGCGCGCCTGCAGCTTCAGGTCCACGCCCAACACGCTGTCCTCACCGTGCTTCTCGGTGCGCGTGTTGATGTGCAGGATCTTGACCAGTTGGTTATCGAGTTCGAGCATTGCTTGGCTCCGGTGGTGGGAAGGGGGATCAGGCTGCGCGGGCAGACATCACTTCGTCCGGGTAGGCCTCGCAGCCGCCGATCTGCATGGCATCCTTCTGGGCCTTGGCCATCTGGTTGAGCGCCGACTGGTTGACGTCCAGCAGGTTCAGGAACGTCGGGTTCGCGGCGACGAAGCGGACGAGCGCTATCTTGTCGACGCAGCGCGCCTTCCAGTTCTTGCGGGTGGACAGGCCGGAAACCTTCGGCGCCGCGGATGCCACCGGCACCGGCGCGGCGGTGACCAGGTCGGCGGTCATCTGGATGGACCGAGCCTCGACGGCGCCGGCTTCTGCCGTGCTGATGGCCGCCTGTTCGAGTTCAGCCGCCTTGGCGGCGTCGCCCGCGGCGGCAGCGGCGGCAGCTTCGGCTGCGATGGCGTCGGCTTCCACCTGGGACTTGCGCGCGGCCTCCCGTGCCTCTGCTTCGATGCGCTCGCGTTCCACGCGGGCCAGACGTTCGGCCTCGCGGCGCGCCTCATCCGCCTTGCGCTGCTGCTCGCGGTCGTAGGTGAGCAGGGCGCCCTTCAGCACCGACTCGGCTTCGTCGAGATACGTCTTGGGTGCGCGGAACAGATCGTTCACGGCCTTGACTGCTTGGTTGAGCGGCCCCGTGATGGCAGTGCGCTTTTCCTCGACGTGCTTGACCAGCGCTTTGACTTTCGCCAGATCCTCGGCCGCCAGTTCGTACATGGTCGGGCTGTCGATGACGAAGTCCTTGGCGCTGGCCAGCATGCGCTGGGCCTTGCCGCCGAGCACGATTGCGTCGCTCGCGTCGTATGCGACGGAGCCCTGGGTGTTGTTGGTATCGCTCATGGTCGGTATCTCCGGGAGCCGCGCTCAGGCGGCGTGTTTGCTGCGGTAGCGGTGAAGGGTCAGGCACGACAGGAAGACGGCCCAGTCGTCCGGGTCCTTCATCTCGTGCAGGCGGTAGGTACCGTCGTCGCGCAACTGCAGCGTGTAGCGGCCAGGCACGCGCTTGCCGGTTTCCTGCTCGACGGCGTTCTTGTACGCGGCGGTCTGCGGGCCATAGCTCGGGTACAGCTCGCCGGTCTTGAGGTCGAGGATCCCGCGCGCGCCGTCCATATGGATCAGCCGGTCATAGGTGCCGGCGTACCGATGGGCGGGATGGAACACACGTTGCTCCATGCCAAGGATCTCGAATTCCTTCTCGGCTCGGAACCGAATCCACGCGTCGAGGTAGGGACGCACGACGTCCGAGACCGTCGATTCGTCGAGATCGCCCTCGTCGTATAGTTCGGTCGCCTTGTGCACCGCGGTGCCGAGCTGGCGCTTGTATTCCAGCACCTCGGGGGCGACGAACTTGAAGTCGACCAGGGGCGCGAGGATCTGCGTCACGCTCGGCACAGCGACGCCTTCGAACGTGTAGGTGTGCGACGGCTCGTCGAAGACCAGACCAGACATCAGCAGTTCTCCCGGATGTAGTCCTGCAGCGCCACGAAGCCATCGCGCGTCAGGCCGTCGAGCGTGTCGGACAGCGACAGGCCGGTGGCGGCCAGCGCGTCCGCCACGGCGATGTCTGCGCTGCCGAGTTTTTTGCGTACGTACTGCTTCTCTCCGTCCGTGGCCAGGTCGGTGGCCTCGGCGTCTTCGAATTCGCGAGACTGCGTCGCGCGCTGGGCGGGCGGCTGCTTGGTGGCTTCGCGCTCGACGTGCTCGACCGGCGCGGCGCTCGTGAGTGGCTGTTCGATGGTGGTCGCCTGCTGCTGCTCGACCTGCTTCGGCTTTGCCTTGGGCTGCTGCACGGCCACTGCGGAGCCGGCAGCGGAGCGCGCTACGTCGGCGGCGCCCATATCGCGCTCGACGATGCGCTGTGCCTCGTCCTCGTCGTAGATGCCGGCGAAGCCGTAGGCCAGGCGTGCGCCCTGGATGAGCGTCTTGTGGCGCATCATCCGCGACGGGTGGGACTTCCACGGCTGCATGCTCGGCCGAACCACCTCCGCGAAGCGCTCGCGGATCTTGATCGGCCGCGCGCGGTCCTTCCGGTAGATATGCACTTCCATCCAGACCGGCACCGTCTTGCCCTCGAAGGTGGTCGTTTCCTCGGACTCCACGAACTCGAAACCGTCAGACTGAGGGTGTTCGTTGATGATCCGCGACCAACCGTCGACGCCCACCACCGGCACGATGCCGCCCTTGTCGGGGAAGGCGTAGATTTCCTTCGTGAATGGGTTCAGACCGTACTGGTCAGCCACGATCAGCAGCGCGGCCATCTGCTCGTTGCTGATGTCTTGGTTGCCGTTCTGGCGGAACGCCGTGGCCTTCAGCGTGTTGAGAAGCTTGTCGGCCTCGATGCTGTACTTCGCCGCAAACTTCGCAACGAGGGTCTGTTTCTGGGGCGCGGCGGCCGGGCGCTCGGCAACTGCAGTAGACATTCCAATCTCCTGTGGCAGGGTGGCGAAGAGGCGATCAGGCGGCAGCCGGCGCCGGCGCAGCCTCGACCTTCACGTACGGGTACTTCTTGTCGTACGGCTTGATGTGCTTGCCGTGGTGCGAGCCCTTCGACTCGGCATCGCAGAACGCCGCGAAGTCGTCGGTGGTGAAGTTGCTGTAGTGATAGAGCGACGTCGGCGCGTTGGTGCGGCGGTCGCGGAAGCGGATCGCGAGCGTGTTGCTCTCCGCGTCGTGCCCGATGCTGTGGATCTGCGACGATTCGACTTCCTGCATTTCGATGGTGGGCATGGTCGATTCCATGGTGATCTCCAGGTGGTGGTGGGTTAGGCGCCAGCGCAGATCGCGATGGCGAGATACCAGATGCAGCCGATGGCCAGGCCGTAGCCGATGGCGCCGGCCCACTGCCGGGCGCGCGAGCACTTCGCGACGGCCAGCAATGCGTTGGAGCGGGGGTCGTAGGTCATGCCAGCAGCTCCTGCGCAGCGATGACCACCGCGTAGCCGACGGCGAGCCAGCGGTTGTTGCGGTCGACTTTGGCGCGATCCATCAGAAGGGCACCTCAGCCGACTCGGTCGGGGTGAACTCGATGGCCGTCACCTTGCTGATCTTGTCGTTGATTTCCGCGGTACGGCGCCCGAGCTCGGCACGTACGTTCTCGCGCTCGCGCTCCAGCGCAGCAAGCATCAGCGAGCGCGGGTCGATGTCGCTCGGGACCTCGACAGTGATCGTGTGCGGCATGATCTTTCGATAGCGCGCCCAGTTGCCGCCCAGCTCATTCCTTGCCCATTTCTCAAAGTCGTTCACGCTGAACTCGTAGGACAGCTTGTCGGAGTATTCGCTGACGCTGGCGTAGATCCAGCCCTTGATTTCGATGATTTTCGTGGTCATGGCAGTCTCCTGGTAGTCGGAAGCGAGGTATGTCAGGCAGCGAGGCGTTGAACAGCCTCTGCCTCATCCAGCAGCTGCTGCGCGTAGAGCAGCACCGCGGTCTTGTCGATCTCGTTCCAGACGGCCCGGCGGTCGGCGGCGGCGATGTAGTTGCGCAGCAGTGCGGCGCGCGCCGGGTTCTTGCCCAGGCTGTCGAGGAATGCAATCTCATTGGCCGTGCCGTAGCTGCGGGCGGCGGTGTTGTTGGCGCTCATGCTTGCTCCCTGGCGTGGACGAGGGCGCTGCGGGCGATGTCGCCCAGCATTGCCGGGACATCGACCAGGTCACGATCTGCCGTGCGCGACAGGCGTTCGATCTGCTGCAACGCAGTGGTCAGGATGCGGGTCAGATTCTCGTGCGCGGCTTGGCGCGACACGGCTTGGTCGGTCGTCATGCGGCGCTCCTGGCTGCATCGATCCGGTCGCACATGTCCTGCTCGGCGTGCGACTTCGCGATGAAGGCACGCGCCTCTGCGCGCTCGTCGGCCAGCGACTCAGCGGCCTGTTCTTCCAGGTGCGCCATGAAGTGAGCGTCGAAGAGGTCGAGCACGTTCGCCGTCTCGCTGCCGTCGTCGTTCACCATGCGGACGTCCGTGGCCATGAACCGCGGCGCCGCGCCCGGGCCCGGCGTGGTGAACTCGCCGGTGATGGACCACAGGAAATTTGGGGTGCTCACGACCGTGCGCACTTGGTCGGCGCTCAGCGCGCGCGGGCGGAAGACGCGGGCGAGGGGAGTGATGGCGGGCATAGCTCACTCCACCTCAACGAAGTTGCCGGCGGCGTCCAGCGAATACCAGGTATCCGGCTTGACGCCATCCCGGCCAGCGATAGCCGCGCGGATATGGCGGATCCGGCCATAGTCGTCGCCATCGCCATCTTTGTCGCGGTAGCAGAGAACCATGGCGCTGCCAGCGCTAGCCTTCGCGCGACCCTCGATGCCAGTAGCAGCGGCCACGGCATGCTTGCCCTCAACGCTGGCCGCCGACTGGTAGCCGGTGTTCGTGGCCGCCGACCGGTTGCCGGTGTTCGTGGCCGCCGACTGGTCGCCGGTGTTCGTGGCCGCCGACTGGTCGCCGGTGTTCGTGGCCGCCGACTGGTAGCCGGTGTTCGTGGCCGCCGACCGGTTGCCGGTGTTCGTGGCCGCCGACCGGTTGCCGGTGTTCGTGGCCGCCGACTGGTAGCCGGTGTTGGACTCCGTCTTGCTCGACTCCACGCGCGACAGGATGTAGCTGACAGCGCGCGAGATGATCTCGGGGATCTTCAGTTCGGCCTTGATGCTGATGCGCGCCGCGGCGATCTTGCTGTCCGAGTTCTCGCGGCTCAGCTCGCCGGACATTTCCACCAGGGCGAAGCGGCTATCGGCCGGCGCGTAGTAGCCAAACACGTCGAGCGGGTATTCGCAGGCGTGGAAGCCACTGGCGCATGCCTCGACGCAGCCCTTGTGCTCGTAGGTGGCGCCCATTTCGTACTGGAAATCGCGGCACTGCATGTCCTTGTTGAAGCCCTTGTAGGCCGTCACGACGTGCTCGCCGCTGTCGGTCAGCGCCTGGTCGGCTTGGGGCTCTACTGCTGCGGGGCTTTGGCTCTGCATCCTGTTCTCCATCGGGTTGGTGGGCACCCAGCGGTGCGTCGATGGAAATCATTCTACAAATACGTTTGTAGACGCGCAAGGGAAATCTACAAAAAAATACGTAGACCAAGAATGTCTGGTACTAGGCATTCAATGAGTGGGGGTGGCGCGGACGAAAAAAAGCCCGCCGGTAGAGGGCGGGCTTGGTGGGGTGGGGAAGGTGGCGCTTACGAGGCGCCGTACCTCAATGGAATTGGCAGAGGGGCGGGCTTGGCAGTAGTGCACCCTTTTTCATAGGCGACGATCTCCAGCTGGTAGTAGCGCTGCTTCGCACTTTCGACTGCAGCGTCCTTCTCGACAGCATTGCCGATGCCAAAGTCCCCGAGGAAGGCTAGGACATCGCGACCGTCGAACGCGCTTTCCTTGTCGATGTGTTGGGTGAACCCCATGACTCTTGCCTTGTCGAGATCGATCTCTCGGCATGTCATCGTCTGCTTCTCGAAGTCGGTCAGCGCACCCTGTCGCCCGTAGTTTTTCGTTGCGCAACCCTGCAGCGCGAGCAGGCTCATCCCTGTGATGACAGCCCATTTCAGCATGGCTCGATCTCCTTCCGTTGTCGCTGCTACTGGGGAACTAGGGTCGCACCGCAGTGCTTGCATTTTCGAGCATCCCGGAGCACGAGTTCACGGCAGTCGGGGCATTTCACGTGGGTGTTCGGATTGGGCTGGCTGGCCATCGCAGCTTTATCCGGGAGGACCAAGACGAAGATGAAGCCGATCAGCGGCGAGAGGAACAGGCAAATGAAAAACCAGCCAATCCCTGATCGCCCGCGGCGAGCCGCCAGAAAAGCGCAGGCGATTGCCAGCGCGATATAGACGAATGCGATTTCCATGGCAAGTCCCGATTACAGGCGCGTTTTGATCTTGCGCGCCGGCACAGGGTGCGCAACGTAGTACATCCAGGTGATCTGGTCTATGTCGTAGGTCAGAATCTCCGGATCGTTGTAGCTGCCCAGGCGGACGCCCTGACGACGAGAGAGAAGGCGCTTGATGATCGTCTCGCCGGATTCCAGGCGCACAAGCACGTCGTCTTCGATCTCCGGCTCTGTTCCTGGCTCGACCAGGGCGAACTCGCCAGGGTTGAAGCGGGGCACCATCGACGTCCCCACCACCGGCGTGAGAAACGCCTGCGGGTCGGGGCTCGCCATCTCTGCGTACTGGTCTGTTGCTCCCACTGGATAGTCCCCGTCCGTCCAAATGCGATCGGGCAGTCCCCCGGTCGCGCGGCCGACGACGTAGATCCGTCTGAACTTGGAAGTGTCGGCCGGATAGGTCAGCGGGGTGGCTGGTGGTGCCCTTGAAAGGTCATTGTAAGCCGGTGCCGATGGCTCTTTGACACCCTTCTCTAGTAGGGCATGGGGCATCTTCGGCTTATGGGCACCGCCATAAGCCAGCCAGTTCACATCGCACTTGAGTACCTCCGCGAGGCGCACCGTGTACTTGCTGGAGCGCGCGTTTTTGTTCGGGTCCAGCAGGTGCTGGATGTTCTGTGGCTTGCATCCATGGCCCACCTGGCGGGCCAATTCGCTCTGGTCTGTATGGGGGTCGAGCCCGGCGCATTTCATTGCCCAGGCGAGCCGCTCGGCGTACGTGTTCATAACAAAGCATTTTGTAGCCTTGCCTTGCAAAAAGGTTTGTAGGGTGCTACAAATACGTTTGTAATGAATGACCTTATGCGCCATGACCGAAGCCCTCAATGAAGTCGCCGGCCCGCTCGACATCGCCATCTCCATCGTCGGCTCGCAAACCAAGCTGGCCGCGCTGCTCGGCGTCTCCCAGCAGAACGTTTCCAACTGGGTGAAGAACGGCATCCCGGATGACAAGAAGCCGGTGATCGCGGGGAAGCTCGAGCGAATCACGGACGGGCGCGTCACTCGTCGGATGGTCTGCCCGAACAACTGGGCAGAAATCTGGCCGGAACTGGCGGCCTAGTCCTCGGGTTTTTCCTTGGCGACCTGAACCATGGCCTTCACGCCGCGCAAGTCTTTCTTGAACGCGGTCACCCATGGGTCGCCCAGGATGATCGGGCCGCCGCACAGCCGGCAGGTCTTTGCGTCGGCAGCAATATCCGTCTGGTTGCCGCAGTTGGCGCAGTGACGGATTTCGATTTTTGGGACGTTCGGCATTTCTGATCTCGCTCATGGCAGTCGGGGCGGGTTCTTCAGGTTAGTCGATCGGGGGATGCACCGGGCGCTGTGATGGCGCCTTCATTTAAACGGAGATTCAAGTGTCCACGCGACTGTCAACTGATGACGCTCAGATCGAGCTGCCTTTGATGTGCCTGATGGAAAAGCCGAAACGCATTGCCGCCGAGGTTGTTGCCGGGATTGCCGGCGAGGCGGACTTGATCCGTAGAGCGATCGAGCTCTCACGCTTCAAGTTCATGGAGAAGACCTACGCGGGCTACCTGGGCCTGTCGCCCTCGCAGTTCTCGAAGATCAAAAACGGGAAGGACAGCGCCGGCAAGGTCTGGCATTTGCCTATTACCTCCATCGCCCGCTTTGAATGCCTGGTCGGGCACACGCTGCTCACGCAGTGGATCGACTTCCAGCGCGAACTGCTGATGAACGACGACCTGCGCGAGTTGCTCGAGCACGAACAGCGTGCCGCGGCGCTGCGCGAAAAGATGCGGAAGAAGGCGGCTTGAGAGGGCGGCGAGGGAACGGGTAACAGGAGCAGTACATGGGATCACTTCAGAGACGAAGCAAGCAGGTGGCCGCCATCGGCCCAATGCCGCCGGCCGCCGGGCACCGTGCCCACATCGATGAACTCTGCCACCGCATGACGGTCGCCGATACGCGTGCCGTGCGCATGCACCTGTGCAGCGAGCTCAAGCGCGCGGTCGCCGAGTACCTGGAAGCGGCGAGGGGTGTGGCATGAGCAAGGAAGTCCAGAAGACCACACAGAAGAACCGATATCGCAAGATCGAGGTGCGCATGTGGGGCGACGAGAAATTCAGGCATCTCACGCAGATTCAGCCCTGCGGACAGGGCCTTTGGGTATTCCTGCTGACCGGGCCACATACCGGACCCATCCCTGGCCTATTTCGCGCTGGCCGCGCCGCGATGGCGGAGGAATTGGATTGGAGCGTCGAAGCCTTCGAGGAAGCCTTCGGGGAAGTCTTTCGGCAAGGCATGGCCAAAGCTGATTGGAAGGCCAAGGTGGTGTGGATTCCGAACGCGATCAACTGCAACCGCCCCGAGTCTCCCAATGTGGTGCTGTCATGGGGCGGAGAGTGGGATCTGATCCCCGAATGCGACCTCAAGCGGGAAGCCTACGAAGCCCTCAAAGCCAGTATTTACGCGCTCGGAGAGGGTTTCGCCAAGGCTTTCGATAAGGCTTTCTGTAAGCCTTCCGCAAAGCCTTCCGACATGCCTAGCCGTAAGACATGCGCTAATCAGGAACAGGAGCAGGAGCAGGAGCAGGAAAAAGAAAGTAACCCTAACGGGTTACTCGTCGACAGCGACGACGCTGCCGACTTCTCCCTCGACGGAGGCAATCCAAAACCTGCCCGTCCTGAATGCCCGCATCAGGAAATCATCGCGCTTTACCACGAGCTGTTGCCGATGTGTCCGAGCATCCGTGAGTGGACGCCGGCGCGAGCACAGGCCCTGCGCGCGAGATGGAACGAAGACCCGAAGCGCCAGAACCTCGACTACTGGCGCGCATTTTTTGGCTACGTGTCCGAATCCAAATTCCTCACCGGTCGCGCGCGCACCGCTGAAGGCCGCAAGCCCTTCGTTGCCAGCCTCGACTGGATCGTCAAGTCCGAGAACTTCACCAAGATCCGCGAGGAGCGGTATCACAACGAGGCGGCCGCAGCATGAACGCACCCGACGATCTTCCCCAGGCGCGCGCGCTGTTCAGCGTCGAAGCCGAACAGGCTGTGCTCGGCGGCCTGCTGCTCGACAACAATGCGGTGGACCGCATCAACGGGCTCGACGCGGCGCACTTCTACCGCGAAGACCATCGCGCCATCTTCGTGGCCATCCTGCAGCTCGTCGTCTCCAACCGGCCGGCCGACGTCGTGACCGTCTTCGAGCGCCTGCAGTCGGAAGGGCATGCCGCGCGCGCGGGCGGCTTGCCGTACCTGACGGCCATGGCGCAGCGCACGCCCAGCGCGGCGAACATCGCGCGCTACGCCGAGATCGTGCGCGACCGGGCGATGTTGCGCGAGACGGCCGCCGCGGCACGCAAGGTGCTCGAGTTGGTCGAAACGCCGAGCGCGATGAAGGGCGCCGAGGTCGTGGACCGCGCCCAAGCGCTGCTGGCCGACCTGGCCGCCGTGGGCGTTCGCCGAGAGCCGAAGATGCTGTACGAGCTGCTGACCGAGTTCGTGGAAGAGGTCGACGAGCGGTACCACAGCAAAGTCAACCCAGGGATCTCCACGGGCATCGAGTCTCTGGACCGGGCGCTGAACGGTGGGCTCCAGCCGGGCAACCTGGTCATCGTCGCTGGCCGCCCCTCGATGGGCAAGACGGCTCTCGCCACGGACATCGGTCTGAACATCGCCAACGCTCACAGCGTGCTGGAGCTGTCGATGGAGATGTCGGATCGCGAGATCGTCGCGCGTGCGGCTGCCAACCGGGGAAACATCAGCCTTTCCGCGCTGCTGCGTGGGCATATGGATGACGATGACTGGGCGCATCTCGCCTGGGCGGTCCAGCACATCGGAGATCTGCGCTTCGCCGTGGACGATTCGCCCGCGCTGACGCTCCTGGAAGTCCGGATGAAGGCCAAGGCCCACAAGCGCAAGCATGGCCTGGACCTGCTGATCGTCGACTACCTGGGCCTCATGACCGGCGGCGAGGAAAAGATGCGCACGCAGCAGATCGGCGCCTACTCGCGCGGCCTGAAGGCGCTGGCCAAGGAGTTGGGCATCCCTGTCGTGGCGCTTGCGCAGCTCAGCCGCAAGAACGAGGATCGCCCGGACCGCAAGCCCATCCTCTCCGACCTGCGCGACTCGGGCGACATCGAGCAGGACGCGGACGTGGTGATGTTCGTGCACCGGCCGGAGATGTACGACCCCGGCAATGAGGCGTTGAAGGGCTACGCCGAGGTGCTGATCCGCAAGCATCGCAACGGCGCGCTCAGCGACGTGCCGCTGCTCTATCGCGGCGCGGTGACCAAATTCGACGAGTGGACCGGGCCTCTGCCGATGCTGTCGGCGGGCCCGGCCGTGCGCAAGCGCGGCATCGCCGCGGAACTGTGAGGACCACATGACCAAGATCATCCTGACGCTGCCATACCCCGTGAGCGCGAACCGTTACTGGCGCACCTACATGCCGAAGGGCTTCAAGGCGCCTGTCACAGCGCCGAGCGATGAGGCGAGGGCCTACAAGGCCGAGGTCGGCTGGCGCGCGAAGGCCGCCGGCGTGCGGCAGCCGCTGGCCTGCCGCGTGGCCATCGCCTACACGCTCTACCCGAAGCGCCCGCAGGACTGGCAGAGGCGCGTAGCCAAGGACCCGTTGAACTGGGACGACAGCGTGCTCTGCATCGACCTGGATAACGCTCAGAAGGTCTTGCTCGACGCGCTGAAGGGCGTGGTGATCCAGGACGATGGCTGGCAGGTACGCCGGATCCTCGCCGAGCGCGCGGAGCCAGACGGCGAGGCCCGCCTGGTCGTGACGATCACGCCGCTGCTGACCGACTCGCCTCAGGCTGGGTTGTTCGGGGAGGCCGCGTGATGTGCGCCGATTCGAAATCCACCGTCGCGCACCAATTGCACGCGGCGTTCCTCCGCGGCGAGAAGATCGCGCCGCCCGAGTTTGCTCGGCGCATCGGCGTTTCAACTATGGGCGTTCATCATGCCATCAGGGCGCACTTTGCAGGGATGCTGCGAGAAGAAGAGCCCAGGGGCACGCGGAACGGCGCTGTGCTGGTCTGCATCAGCATCGAAGAGATGCGGCAGTGGAAGCCCAGGGAGCGCCTTTCGCGCTCTGCGCCCACGGAGCCGTTGGGTTATGCCCTGCGTGCTGCCTTCCTGTGCGGCGAGAAGGTCGTCGCCACGACGTTCGCCGAGCGGTCAGGCTATTCGCGGCAGGGCGTGAGCGATGCGCTGAAGACGATGGAGCGCCGCGGGCTGATCACCGGCGAACTCCTGCGGCCGAACGGGCGCGGCAACGCCGCGATGGTCTGGTCATGCCCGGACCGGGTGGCCATGCAGGCCTACCAGCCCCAGGTGCAGACCATGAACCCGATGGCCGGCCGTCGCTCGCGTGGGCCTCGCGGCGCGTTTTCCGCGCTGCTGGATGTCTGGGGCATCCGCGCCACGGAGATCGCATTGCCGGCGCTGCAGCACCGAATGGCAGTTCCTGAAGACGACATGGAGGTGGCGTGATGGATGACCTGATGATGGCGTGGGTTGCCCTGGTGATCGTGATCATGGGCGGCATGGTCCTCTGGGCGTGGGGGCAGAAATGAGGTGCGCGAACTGTGGTAGCACCGGCCACACGGCGCGCAATTGCCCTTGGACCCGCTGCATGCGGATTGCGAGGCCGGCATGAATTGCAAACCTGGGGATATGGCCATCGTCGTGGCTTCAGGAACCGAGCATGGCCGTAAGTACATCGGCAGTATCGTGAAGGTTCTTCATGCAGCACCACCATACCGGTTTCAACAGCCGGATGGAATGTGGCACGTCGGATGCGAGGCCGGTTTCTGGTTGCTCGAGTCCACTACCGGCATTCCATTCGATGTCAAAGCCGGATACCTGATGGTTCGGACAATGTTTGCGACTGGGGCGGATTGGAATTTACGTCCCATCAGCGGCATCCCGGTCCACGATGAGCAGCTCGACGAGGTACCGGCATGAGTCAGCTCTACCGCGAGTTCACCCTGAAGAGCCCGGGCATCTGGCCTACCGTGCTCGCCTTCATCAAAGCCAACGCGGCGGCCTTCGCGGAGAAGGGGCAGCCCCTGCGCATCGTGGTGACGGCGGAAGAGCGCCGGCGCACCTCCGAGGCGAACCGCTACTACTGGGGCGTGGTCCTGCGCGACATCGCGGACCAGGCGTGGGTACAGGGTCGCCAGTTCGACAAGGACACGTGGCACGCCTATTTCGCGGACGTGCACGGCGTGAAGGTCGAGATCACGCTGCCGGACGGACGGATCCACATGACGCGCAAGTCCACGTCGGAGATGTCGGTTGGCGAGTTCAGCGAGTACCTGGCCCGCGTGCAAGCCGACGCGGCGAACGAGTTCGGAGTCACGTTCGATGGGGTGCACGGATGACCTATCGATCTGAAAAGCTGCGCCGCGCGGTGGCATCCCTTGCATGCGTCCACTGCGGCCGCCACGGAGACACGCAAGCCGCGCACCGCAACGAAGGCAAGGGGATGGGCATGAAGACCAGCGACGCCCTGTGCGCGGCGCTGTGCTCGGGCTGCCACCACGAGCTCGACAGCGGCAAGACCATGACGCGCGACGAGCGCCGCGACTTCTGGAATCGAGCGTTCGTGAAGACCATGCAGCAGTTGATCGAAGCGGGGGTGCTCCATGTCGCATGACGAAGGCGCCGGCATCGGCATCACGATCGATCTCGCCGAAGAAGACAAGGCCGTGGTGCTCTCGTTTCCAGGCAAGAAAAAGCCGGAGGCCGACGAGGGCCCGTACCTGAAGCAGGTCCTGTACAAGCCTGGCTGCCGCCATGACCACGGGTTCGAGATCGACGAGAAGCTCATGGAGGTCGAATGCACGGTCTGCCACGAGAAGCTGAACCCCATGTGGGCGCTGATCCAGCTCGCGAACATGGAGACCCGCTGGCACCGGTACCACGAGCAGTACCAGCAGGAAGTCGCGCGGCTCCGCGAACGCCTGCGCACCAAGTGCCGCCACTGCGGCGAGATGACGCCAATCAGCCGCAACTGAAAGGAGACCACCATGCAAACCATCATCATCTTCGGCCTGCTGGCCACGTTCCTCGCGCTGGTCATCGCGGTGAGCCTCGAGGCCATCGGCCGGCTGGGCGAGGACGATCTGGACGACGAAGACCTGCGGGGCTATGTCGACCAGGATGGGGAGAGCACGCCGGACCCATACGACCGCGACGCCTGGCGGCACGCGAGCGTGAAGGTTCCGCGCGCCGAGGATTGCTGATGGCGTTGCCGAGCTACTGCTACCGCGACCCAGCCGAGGTCTACGAGCAAAAGGAAAGCCGGTCCTGCCGCGGCTGCGTCTACGAGAAGACCGCCCGGCTGATGGGCACAGAGCACACGGTGTGCACGAAGTTGCTGCCGAGCGGGAAGCGAAGGAATCACGGCAAGCGATGCCAGTTTTACGGGGAGAGGGTATGACCGAAGCGATTTTCAAGACCACGAGCCAGGCGCTGCATGTGTCCTACCTGGTGCTGTCCATGCCGCCGCGGCAGGGCGCGCCGTTCCGGAACATGCTGATCCGCTTGCTGGAGGATCTGGACGAGCGGACGCCCCGGCAGGATGTGTGGCTTCAGCAGCTGCGCGGCGAGGCCAGCGGCAGCGGCATCAACTTCGGCGGCCTGACGCCGGACGAGATCCGGGCCCAGTGCAGCATGATCACGGCGGCCGTGCGCGACCGGCTGCCCGAACCCGAGCGCAACGTCATATGGGCGCGATACGCCTACCAGGTCGAGCGGGCTGCCGGCGTGCGCGGGCTGTCCAGCTACTACCGCAGCCTGATCGGTGTGGGCAACGATATGGGCATGCTCGCGCTGGTCTGGCGGCGGTATGCCGGCCGGGAGCGGGCGGACCAGGATTTCTCGTTCCGGCAGATCGCGGCCGAGTGCGGCGGGAGCAAGAGCACTTACGAGCGGGCGAACAAGGTGCTGGCCGCCCACCTGGTTGCGCTGGAGAAGCGGGCTGACGAGACGTTGACCGCCAGTTTCCGGGCCCACGGGGTGATCGAAGATGATTCCTTACAGGCCGCTTGAGTTTTTGGGACAGTTGGCATAGTATTTCGCCAGACTCGCCACTAGAGTCACAAAAGCCCGCATGGTTCGCCCGGCGGGCTTTTTCATTGGAGTCCGCCATGTTCGCACCGCTCGCCGCCTGCCTCTGGTGGGGCGTCTGGGCGAGAGCATGCTGGCCCACGCCGCCCAAGGACCCCGAGCATGGCCAAGATGATCCTCAAGGCAACGGAGATCGACTACAGCGACCTTGAGCGGTATGGGCGCGTGACCATCGAGTATGGTAGCGACGGCGCCCGCATCACGGTAGACGGCTTCGATTTCGCGGAGCCTGCCTTGTGCCGACAGCATGTGGCGAAGGCGATGTCCTGGGCGCGCGACGTGCTCGCAGTCGAGATCGAGGCCAACCGGATCATCCCCGGGGGCCATCTGGTTGGCGTTCTGGGCTTGGACCAGGATGGGCTGGAAGAAGAGAAAAAGTCGAGCATAGCCGACATTTAGAGCAGGCAACTGGTGCCGGACCCGTAACCGGCTTCCTCACGCATGGCGGTTGCAACAGGTGGCCCGCAGCGTTGGCGAAAGCAGACAGCGATGCCCGACCGCAGCCGCCAGTCGTGAGGGGAAATAAAAGCCGATGCGGGCCAGCGAATACGCGGCCTAAGCATGCCGAGATTGGCGCCGGCCCCTCACCCTGTAGCCCAGCGGCGCCATCAGCGTGCCAAATCCAGAATTTTGTGTCCCATCGGACACACAGCATTGCGGCATGGCGCAGAGGTAGCGCAGCGGGTTCATACCCCGATGGTCCCTGGTTCGAATCCAGGTGCCGCAACCAGTCTCGATGACAGTCGAGGCCACCCCCGGCCGGCGGTGGGGACAATAACACCGGCAGCTGCTGACGTGACGTAAGCCAGTCTCCTCCCCGTTTGGGATCGCGGGTCCTTTCAGGCGACGGGCAGCAGCCCCTTTCATGGGTTTCCGAATGGCAAGAGCAAAAGATATCGACTGGGTCGCGGTCGAGGCGGCATATCGGGCCGGCACTGACCCGGTGACGGCGATCGCCGCAAAGCACGGCATCAGCCACACCGCAGTGAATAAGAGGGCCAAAGCTCAGGGCTGGATTCGTAACCCTGGGACCGCCAAGCGGGCTATTGTCGAGGCGCATTTCAGCGGTTCCGGCGCTGCGGTGACTGGTGGAGTTTCACCCGAGGTTTCAGGTTTAACCCGTGAAACTATCCAGGATGCTGCCCGCCAGGACATCGATGACATGGAGCGCGGCCTGCGCATCCATCGCATGTGTCTGTTGAACCTGGAGGCTGGTGCCGAGAAGGCATCCGACCCGAGAGAAATCAAGATCATCGTCGAGGCGGCGAGCGCGGCCGTGGTGGCGATCCGGAAGATTCGAGGCCTCGACGCCCCGTCGTCTGCCGATACCAAAGACATCGATGCAGCAATCGAGGCAGAACTGGCGCAACTGGAGCGCAGCCGACAAGTTGGCACTCCTACAGACGCTTAAGGCGCGTAACCGACTGAACTGGAAGCCGCTGCCCGGACCTCAGTCTCAGGCATATGCTTGCCGAGCCGATATCCTGCTCTACGGTGGCGCAGCCGGCGGTGGTAAGACGGACTTGGCACTGGGAAAGGCTCTGACACAGCATCAGCGGTCCCTGATCCTGCGGCGGGAGTTTCCCCAGCTCAAGGGCATCATCGACCGCGCGCAGCAGCTCTATAGTGAGTATGGCCGCTACGGCGATAAGGTCTGGCGGTGCGAGTTCGCCGGCAAGCGACGGCAGATCGAGTTCGGGTCGGTCCAGCATGATGACGACAAGAACAAGTTCCAGGGACGGCCCCACGACCTGAAGGTATTCGACGAAGCAGCGAATTTTCTAGAATCACAAGTCGAGTTCATCGCCGGCTGGAATCGGAGCGAGGATCCAGATCAGCATTGCCAGGTTCTGTTGTGCTCGAACCCGCCAACTGATGCCACGGGGGACTGGCTGAACAGATGGTTTGCGCCTTGGCTCGACCCGATGCACCCGAATCCTGCGGCGCCTGGCGAATTGCGCTGGTTTGCCTCTCTGGAAGGCCAGCAGATCGAATGTGAGACCGGAGCCCCGTTCATTCTGGTGGATGGACGGCGCGTATATGACTTCAATCCGTCCAACGCCAAGAAGGTGGACATTATTCGGCCGCTGACGCGCACGTTTATTCCGGCGCGCGTGACGGACAACCCGTTCTATGCCGATTCCGGCTACGTGGCCAAGCTGCAAGCGATGCCCGAGCCGTTGCGCAGCAAGATGCTATATGGTGACTTCACAGCCGGTCGAGAGGATGACCCATGGCAGATTATCCCAACGGAATGGGTCCGGATGGCGCAGCAACGTTGGCGAGGTCGCCCGCGGCCGGTTACGACAATGGACACACTCGGCGTCGATGTGGCGCGCGGCGGTAAGGACAAGACGATCTATACACCGCGGCACGGCAACTGGATCGGCGAGCAGTTCAGTCTTCCCGGAAGCGCCACCCCCGACGGTTCGTCTGTGGCAGCGCAGGCGATTCGATTACGTGAAGAGCGTACGGCCGTCAATATCGATGTGATCGGGGTGGGAACCAGTCCGTACGACATCCTGAAAAGCACAATCTATGCATACGCCGTGCCGATGAATGGCTCCGAGAAGTCGGAAGCCAGAGATCGCACCGGCCAACTTGGGTTCGTGAACAAGCGCGCCGAGTGGTGGTGGAGCATGCGTGAAGCGCTGGATCCAGTGCATGGCCAGGATCTGGCGTTACCTCCTGACAACGAACTGGCGGCGGACCTATGTGCGCCCCGCTGGAAGATGATGGCGCGCGGAATCCAGGTCGAGTCAAAAGAAGAGATCAAGAAACGGATCGGTCGCAGCCCAGACAAGGGTGATAGTGCGGTGTACGCGTTGCCGGATGATGGTCTTGCTATCTGGGCAAAGCTCGCAGGTTAAACAGGATTCTCGACATATGAGCCGGAAGAAAGGGAATCCAGCACGCCATCAGCCGGCGACTCGCACGAATGACAGCTTCGCGAATTTCCAGGCTCGGTTAGGCTGGGGGGCGGACAATCTGTCGTCTGGCTCGCAGTACACGCTGAGCTACCAGAGCCGGAACCGGATCTGGCTGGAAGCGGCGTACCGCGGCAGTTGGATCGTTGCCAAGGCAGTTGATGCCATCCCGGAAGATATGACACGGGCTGGCATTGAGATGTCTGGACTCGACCCAAGCGATATCAGCCGTATCGAGCGGGACTTTAGCCGGCTGGCGCTGTGGGATGCGCTTTGCGACAACGGCAAGTGGGCGCGCTTGTATGGCGGCGCCGTCGCCGTGATGCTGATCGACGGTCAGGATCCCAGCACCCCGCTGCGCGTCGAGACTGTGGGCAGGAACCAGTTCAAGGGCCTGCTCGTACTGGACCGCTGGATGATCTCGCCGCCGGTGGGCGAGCTGGTGCGAGAGTACGGTCCCGATCTCGGCAAGCCGGTCTACTACGACGTGATGCCTGGCGCCCAGGCGTTGGCTGGCGCGCGCATCCACTACACCCGCGTGCTGCGGATGGAAGGCGCCGACCTGCCGTACTACCAGCGTGTCAGTGAGAACGGTTGGGGACTATCTATCCTGGAACCGCTCTGGGATCGGCTGGTGGCTTTCGACAGTGCCAGCGTCGGTGCGGGCCAACTGATCTACAAGGCTCACCTGCGCACCATGAGCGTGGAAGGCTTCCGCGACATCGTGGCCCAGGGCGGCCCGGCACTCGCCGGTCTGGAAGCCATGATGGAGTTCACGCGGCAGGCGCAGAGCAATGAGGGCATGACCGTCCTCGATGCAAAGGACAAGTTCGAGGCGCATCAATACACCTTCAGCGGGCTATCGGACATGCTGATTCAATTCGCCCAGCAGTTGTCGGGCGCGACCGGCATTCCGATGGTGCGGCTATTCGGCCAGTCGCCGGCGGGCCTGAATGCCACCGGTGAAGGTGACATGAAGCAGTACCACGAGAACATCAAGCAGCAGCAGGAACGGCGCCTGCGCAACCCGTTGTACCGGCTGCTGTCCGTGATGTCTATGTCGACGCTTGGCCAGCCACTGCCCGACGAATTCCAGTCCGAATTCCGTTCGCTGCAGGAAATGTCAGAGACGGAGAAGGCGGACATCGCCGTGAAGAAGACCACGGCCGTGACGGAAGCGCTCGATGCTGGCCTGATCGACCATGCGACCGGCATGAAGGAGTTGAAGGCATCGGCGCCGGTGACGGGGCTGTTCGGCAATATCAGTGACGACGATATCGCAACGGCCGAGGAAGATGAGCCGCCAGCGCCAGAGTTGGACCTTCCTGCGCTGTCAGGCGCTGTGCCGTCAGCGACGAAGGATTCGATCCTGAAACGGCTCTGGAGGAGATGACATGCCACGCATCCCGGAATTCACTAGCATTCCCGCGCCGCCTATGCCGGGATGCCGTGAGCCCAATCCATTTGTGACAGAAGGTGCCGCTATTGGCTATGCTGCCGAGCGCCTCAGGAAATGCATCGATGACGTTCACGCGCGCGACGCATTGCGATCAGTTCGATATTTCCTTGAGATCGCCGAGGCACGACTGCTCGATGGCGCCAATAAAGACCAATGAGTTTCACGCTAGATCGCAGGCGTCGTGGCAACCCAGTCAAGACGCGGCCGGCCGAGCGCCGGTATGCCGGCCAACTTCGGAAGATCGCCGAGCATTGCGGCACGGTCATTAACGGCTTTCCGCCGGGAGATCAGGGCGCAGCGGCAACCATCACCCAACTTCTGGACGCCTACGCGGCAATGCTGCAGCCGTGGGCTGTGCAGACCGCCAGCAACATGCTGATGGACGTGGCGCTGCGGGACGAGCGTACGTGGAAGGAATACGCCAAGGACCTGTCCCGCGGGCTGCGCGAGGAGATTCGAAGGACACCCACTGGCGTGGTCATGCAGCAGTTGTTGTCCGAACAGGTCGGGCTGATCCAGAGCATCCCCCGGGACGCGGCAGAGCGAGTCCATCGGCTGACGCTGGCCGGCATCGAAGATTCGACCCGGGCGAGCGAGATCGCCAAGGAAATCATGCGGTCTGGTGAGGTGGCCAAGAGCCGAGCTGTTCTGATCGCCAGGACGGAGGTGTCGCGGACGGCCTCAACGCTGACGGAAGCACGCGCACTGCATATCGGTTCGCCCGGCTATTTTTGGCGCACATCAGATGACATCGATGTGCGCCACTCTCATCGAGAAATGGAAGGGAAATTCGTCCGGTGGGACACGCCGCCGACGCTGGATGGCATGACCGGCCATGCCGGGTGCTTTCCGAACTGCCGGTGCTATCCCGAGCCGGTGATACCGGATGAATGAAGCGCCATCGTCAGACTGGCATAGCAAGCTCGATCCCCCAAAAACAGCCCGCCTCGCGCGGGCTTTTTCATGCCCATTCCATGCGCCTGTACACCGTAGAGAAGCTTGGCCCCAAGCAGGCCCTGACGCCGGAGGGCTTCCTCGTCTGCTACGACGTTCCGGTCGCGCGCGTCGGCGTGATGGATTACCACGAGTTGGAACTGCCGGATCTGGAAGCCAAGGACGGCGTGATCCAGGTCGAGCGGACCGAAGACGTCGTATTCAGCCCTGAAACGATTGCCAGCTTCGTCGGCAAGCCGGTGACGATCGACCATCCGTTCGAACCCGTCACGCCGTCGAACTGGCTGGCGTTCGCGAAGGGCAACGCCATGAATGTGCGCCGTGGCGAAGGCGACCAGAGCAACCTGCTGCTGGCTGACCTGTTGATAACGGACAGGGTTGCCATCGACAAGGTGCGCGGAAAGGACCTGACCGAAGTCAGCTGTGGCTACGACAGCCAATACGAGCAAATCGCGCCTGGGCGGGCGCGGCAGGCGACCGTAGTGGGAAACCACGTGGCGCTTGTGAAGAACGCCCGCTGTGGCCCCGTCTGCACGATTGGGGACAGTTTCAAGAACCTCTCGGGAGAAAACCCCATGGCAGCAAAGAAAGGCGCCAAGTCCGTTTCGGACTTGCTGCGCAAGATGTTCATGACCCGCGACTCGGAGGGCTTCGAGAAGGCGCTTTCCGAGGTCAACGACGAAGATCTCGGTGGCGAAGGCAAGGAAATCCACATCCATGTCGGTGCGCCGGCGGCACCGGGTGCTGGTGTCGCGGACAAGACCAAGGACGCCGACGATCCGGACGAGCTGGCAGCCGGACCGCTGGCCGAGCTGACTGCGGCCGTAAAGGGCTTGGCCGAGACCGTCACGGGGATCGGTGAGCGCGTCGCCAAGCTGGAGGCTGGCAAGACCGCGGACGCCGACCCGGACGACGATCCGGGCGCGGACCCCGACGGCGAGACGACCGATGCGGACCCCGACGGCGACCCGGACAAATCCATGACCGCCGACTCGGCCACGTTCCGCGGGGAATTCCAGGACACCATGTCGCGCGCCGAGATCCTCGCCCCGGGCATCAAGCTGCCGACCTACGACAAGAAGGCAGCGCCCAAGAAGACGTCCGACTCGCTGTGCGTCTTGCGCCGGCGTGCGCTGCGTGCCGCGGGCGAGAACGATAACGCCGAGATCGTTCAGTCGCTGATGGCAGGTGCCGATCTCACGAAGATGACCTGCGATGCGGTGAAGACCACCTTCGTGGCCGCCTCCGAAGTCATCAAGCAAAAGAACATGCTCGCCGACAAGGCAAAGCATCAGCAGACCCATGACAGCGGTGGCACGAGCTGGGCGGAAACCCAGAACAAGCGCAACGCCGATTTCTGGGCCAACCGTAAGTAAGGAGCCGACATGCCCGCATTGAACGTCTTCCAATACCGCATGCCGGCGGGTTTCGCCGGCGACCTGCAGCGCGCCGAGGTGGCCACCATCGAGACGCAGCTGATCGACCCGGCCGCCGCACCGGGCGCCTTCGGGGTGCCCGTGAAGCTGGTGTCTGGCAAGATCCAGCCGATCAACAATGCCGCCGACACCGCGGCCCTCGTGCAGGGCGTGAACCTGCGTGCTTACCCCATCCAGGGCAATGGGACCGACCCGCTCGGCACCTCGACCCCGCCGGCGTCCGGCGTCGTGGACATCCTCAAGCGCGGCTACGTCATGGTCTCGCTGGGCGGAACGGCCGATGCCACCAAGGGCGGTACCGTCTACGTGCGCGTCGCCGGCGCGGCGGCGGGCAAGCCGCTGGGTGGCTTCGAGGCCGCCGCGGACAGCACCAATACCGTGGCGATGCCCGGCAACTGGTACTTCACCGGTCCGAAGGACGCATACGGCGTGGTCGAGCTGGCCGTCAACATCTAACCTGGCGCCCACTGCGCAAACAGCCCCGCTTCGGCGGGGCTTCCCATTTCAGGAGCCATCCAAATGGATATGTCCGTTCAGAAGCACCTCCATCGCCGGGCCGTGGCCGCCGCATCGCAGCACCTGGTGCGCCACTTCACCCGCGATCAGCAATTCACCTACGACCAGGCCACCGTCGATTCGACCGGCGCCTTCCTGGTCGGCCAACTCGAGCGCCTGGACCAAACGCTCAATGAGCCGCTGGTCGAGTACACCTGGTCGCGTGACATCGATCTGCGCACCGACGTGTCGGCTGCCGATGAAATCGCGTCGTTCACGAACTCCACCTTCGCATCGTCGGGCGGCATCACCCCGGGCGGCCTCAACTGGATCAGCAACGAGGGCAATGCCATCGCTGGTCCGTCCGTGGACATCGGCAAGACCGGCCAGCCCATGCGCCTCTGGGGTAGCGAGGTCAAGTACACGGTACCCGAACTGGTGAAGTCCCAGAAGCTGGGCCTGCCCATCGACGCGCAGAAGGTCGAGGGGATGAACCTCAAGCGCAACATGGACATCGACCAGATCGTCTACATCGGCGATCCGGCGCTGTCGTTCACAGGTCTGGTCAACTCGTCTTCCGCAGTCGGCAGCGTCAGCAACGTGCCCAATGGCACTGCCGGCACGCCGCAGTGGACCACCAAGACGCCGAACGAGATCCTGAAGGACGTCAACGATCTGTTTACCGCTGCCTGGGCCGCCTCCGGCTGGAAGGTGATGCCGAATCGCCTGATGCTGCCGCCGGCGCAGTATGGCTACCTGGCCGCCACGATCGTCAGCTCGGCCGGCAATCAGTCGATTCTGACCTACCTGCTGGAAAACAACATCAGCACCCGCAGCGGCACCAAGCTGGAAATCCTGCCGCTGAAGTGGCTGATCGGCATGGGCGCCGGCGGCACGCAAGGCCAGCTCGGCACGGTCGATCGCATGGTCGCGTACAACAAGGACAAGAAGTATGTCCAGTACCCGATGACCGAGCTGCAGCGCACGCCGCTGGAATACCGTTCGCTCTTCCAGATCTGCACTTATTGGTCCCGTCTGGGCCAGGTCGAATTCCGCTACGGCGTCACGCTGGCCTATCGCGACGGCCTGTAAGCGAGGAGGGGCAGGATGGCAATGCTCAACATCATCGAGCCCTTCACCATCACCCTGGAAAACGGCAGCCCTCGCGAGTTTGCTGCCGGCATCCAGGAGGTGCCAGATGAATTGGCATCGCACTGGTATGTGAAGGTGCATTGTGCCGAAGTACCTGCTGAAGAAAGCGCTGAATCGGTAAAGTCCAGTCAGCGCAAGCTACAGCAGAAGTGAGGGGGTATGATGCCTCGCATGGGGCATCATCCTTCAGCCTATGACACCGAACGACTTCCGAACCAATTTTCCCGAGTTCGCTGACACGGCGCAGTACCCGGACGCATCTGTCTCGTTCTGGCTGACGGTTGCCGTCCAACTCGTGAACGCTGAACGTTGGGGCCCGCTGACGGACCTTGGCCAGGCGCTTGTCACCGCGCATCACCTAGTGATCGGCGCTCACGACCAACAAGCGGTCGCCATTGGCGGTGTGCCGGGGAAAATGACCGGTCCGCAATCTTCGAAAACGGTTGATAAGGTCAGCGGCAGCTACGACACGGGAGCGGCTACGCTCGACAATGGCGGCATCTGGAATCTCACCTCCTATGGGGTGCGGTATCTCACTCTCGCACGATCCATAGGCGCCGGGCCGATGCAGTTCTAGCCGGTACACCCATCCGGAGGTCCCCATGGGCAACTCTTTCACGAAAATTGATCGATTGAAGGAAGTTATTCAGTCGATCAATGGACTCGTTCAGAAGCAGGTACTGGTTGGTGTGCCAGATAGCACCGCCGGGAACCGTGAGGATGGCCAGCCCATCAGCAACGCCGAGATCGGCTACCTGATGGAGTACGGCTCTCCCGCCAACAACATTCCCGAGCGGCCGCACTTGGTGCCAGGGGTTAGGGATGCAGAGCCGAAATACCTGCCGCATCTGCGCAAGAGCGCTGAGGCGGCGCTGGATGGTGATCTGGAGATGGCGCAACGCGGCATGGCATCAGCCGGCCTGCAGGCCCAGAACGCCGTGCGAGCCAAGGTCAATAGCAACATACAGCCCAAACTGGCTGATTCCACGTTGGCTGCGCGCCGACGTCGCGGCGTCACGCGGACCAATACGCTGGTCGATACTGGCCAGTATCGGAATTCCATCATCTATGTGATACGCAAGAAGGGGTAGCCCATGGCTTGGCTAGACGTCACAGATGTGCTGACCGACCCCGACTTCATGGACGCAGGCCTGACCTGCAACCGTATGGTTCAGACCGTAGGCGAAAACGGGCGCGCCGTGAACACCCCGAGCGCCATCCCCTTCGCCGCGGTCGTGACCAGTGACAAGGGGGACATCTTGCACCGCAACGAGGATGGGTCTCGCATCCTGGGCTCGATCACGTTGCACACGCCTTTCCGGCTTCTCGATGGTGCGCCGGGTCAGGATGCCGACGAGATCGTCTGGCAGGGCCGTACCTACACGGTGGTGAGCGTCAACGACTACAGCCACTTCGGACGCGGCTTCGTGGCGGCTACCTGTGACCTGAAGCCGCTTTCTGGATGACCACATGAACGACAGTTCAACCGGAGGCTACCTAGCGCCATCCGTCGCGGCGCCGCCGGCCGAGGACGATGCGCTTGACGATCTGCTGCAGATGATGGTGTGCGGCATCACTGGACTCGACGGCAGCCTGGTGCGCCCGCGCTGGCAGCCGACTGTTCCGAAACAGCCGGAACCCAGCGTGAACTGGTGTGCGCTCGGCGTCTCCGTACAGACGAACGACGCCGGCCCAGCCATTCGGCATGAAGGGTCGTTCCTCGACAACGTGATCGTCGAAGGCGGGACGGAGGTTGTCATGGACAGTGGCCCGGTCCTGTTCAGTGATGGCGATGGCCGGGACACCTACATCCGACACCAGGACATCGAGTTGCTGTGTTCGTTCTACGGGCCCAGTGCCAAGGGTTATGTCCAACGGTTGGCGGATGGCATGAGCATTCCGCAGAATCACGAGCAACTCGGCCAAGACGACATGGCGTTCGTCAGCGCGAGCGAGATCCGCGCTGCGTCCGACCTGGTCAACCAGCAGTGGGTGCGGCGCTACGACATGACGATTTACCTGCGCCGCAAGATCAGCCGCACGTATCCTGTGCTGAATTTGCGTTCAGCACAGGCATCCACCACAACGGACAGTTCGCCGCCAATCGGCGGCACTGTCGATGCCAGCCCTTGAGCCGGCACGAATGACCACCCAGAGGCCCCGCCACGTGCGGGGCTTTTTCATATCGACGAGGGATGACCATGTCCAACGGACTGCCGGTATCGCGGCTGATCAACGTCACCATCAATATGTCGCCGCTGGCGGCGCAAGGTGCCAACCTGAATACTGCGCTGCTGCTCGGCGCATCGACCGTCATCGATACCAACGAGCGCATGCGGTCATACGGCCTGATCGACGACGTCGCTGGCGACTTTGGCACGTCGGCACCCGAGTACCTTGCTGCGCTACTGTATTTTCAGCAAACGCCTCAGCCTTCGCAGCTCTACATCGGCCGCTGGGCGAAGACGGCGACGGCTGGCCTGGTGCGTGGCGCGGTGCTGTCGGCTGCCCAGAAGGACATCACGGCCTGGAAAGCGGTGACTGCCGGCGGCTTCAAGATCACGGTGGACGCCACGCTCAAGACGCTGTCCGGGCTGGATTTCTCCAGCGTGACGAACCTTAACGGCGTGGCCAGCATCATTCAGACGGCGTTGGCCGGCGCGACTTGCGTGTGGAACGGCTCACAGTTCGTCGTGTCGTCTCCGACCACGGGCGCCTCGTCGAAGGTCAGCTATGCGACGGCGCCAGCCAGTGGGACCGATATCTCGGCGATGCTTGGCCTCACGAGCGGCCTGGCGTCGGTGCCGGTGGACGGCATTGTGGCTGAGGCGCCCGATGCATGTGTGGCGCTGTTCCTGGATCGCTTCGCAAACAAGTTCCTCGGCCTTCAGTTCGCCGATACCGGCGTCACCGACGACCAGCACGCGGCCGTGGCTGCGCTGATCGAGGCGGATCAGCGTCATCTGTACGGGATCACGACGCAGGCGCCTCAGGTCCTGGACCCAACCAGCACGAGCGATATCGCCAGTCGGCTGAAAGCGCTTGGCTACAAGTATTCGTTCGTGCAATTTTCGAGCAGTAGCCCGTACGCCGCGGCGTCGCTGTTCGGTCGGTTGCTGACCACGAACTTCGATGCCAACAACACCACGATCACCCTGATGTACAAGCAGGAACCCGGGATCGGGCCGGATGAACTGACGAGCACCCAGGCCAACACGCTGCAAGACAAGCGCTGCAACGTGTTCGTCGAGTACGACAACGACACGGCCATCGTGCAGTATGGTGCGACGCCGAGCGGCATCTTCATCGACTCGATTTACAACGCGATCTGGTTCCGGAATCGCATCCAGACAGACGTCTACAACCTGCTGTACCAGAGCCCGACGAAGATCCCGCAGACCGACGCCGGCAACGCGTTGATCGCAACGGCCATCGAGGGGGCCTGCGAGGCAGCGGTGAACAACGGCTACCTGGCGCCGGGTGTCTGGAACTCGGGCGGCTTCGGCGCGCTGAAGCAGGGCGACACGCTGGCCAAGGGCTACTACGTCTACACGCCGCCGATCTCGCAGCAGTCGCAGGCCGATCGCGAGGCGCGCAAGTCGGTGCCGTTCCAGGTGGCGGCAAAGGAGGCTGGCGCCATCCACTCTGTCGACATCATCGTTAACGTGAACCGGTAATCGGAGCGGAACAACATGAGCACGTATTCCTTTATGGACGTTCAGGCGTCCATCGTTGGCCCTGGTGGCGCATTTTCTCTGGGCTATGGCGAGGCCGCTGCCGAAGAAGGCATCACCATTGCTACGGGCGCCGACAAGAACACCATGACTATCGGCGCGGACGGCGAGGGCATGCACAGCCTCCATGCGGACAAGTCCGGCCAGGTGACGTTACGGTACCTGAAGACGGCGCCGGTCAATGCGCTGCTGCAGGCGCTGTACGACGCCCAGACGCTCGATAGTCGGCTGCACGGGAAGAACCTGATCACGGTCACGCAGTCAGCGAGCGGTGATGTCACCGCGGCGCGCAGCTGCGCTTTCAAGAAAAAGCCAGATCTGAGGTACGCCAAGGATGGCGATATCGTGGAGTGGGTCTTCGACGCGATCAAGATCGACACCATCCTGGGCACCTACTAACCATGGCACTCGAAATCGAACTGAACGGCAACCGCTATTCGATCGGCCGCCTGAGCGCGATGCAGCAGTTCCACGTGTCGCGCCGGATTGCCCCGATCATCCCGACGCTGATCCCGGTATTCATGCGCATGCGCGAGAAAGGTATCGAGGGTTCGGGGTTGGCCGACCTGGATGGCCTCGCAGCAGCACTGCAGCCCCTGGCCGATGGCCTGGCAGCGCTCAAGGACGAGGATGCCGAGTATGTGCTCGGAACCTGCATGTCAGCAGTGCAGCGCCAGCAAGAAACCGGATGGGCCCGTGTCTGGGCACTCGAGCAGAAACGCGCGATGTTTCAGGACATCGGCATCGAGACCATGCTTCCGCTGGCTGTCCGTGTCATCACAGAGAACCTCGGCCCTTTTATCAGCGGGCTGCTTACCGGCCAAGCGAGCAGCCCGGCACCGGCAGCACCAGTTGGCTGAAATCGCTGCCCGGCGGCGAGGACTGGCTGATGGCGCCCGTGTTGGAGGGGATGTGCAAGTTCGAGTCATTGAAGGACGGCACCATCGGGTTGGAAGACATTGCCTTGATGCACGACGCACTGGCCGTCAGGGCCGACAACCAGGCCGAAGCACGCCGCAGGATGGAAGAAAAGCATGGCCAATAGCACCGTCATCCGCGAATTCCTGGTGGCGCTCGGCTTCAAGGTCGACGAGAAAGGTCTGAAAAACTTCACTACTGGGGTGGAGAAGGCCACAAAGGGCGTTACGCAGTTGGTAGCGAGCATTCAGGGTGCATCGCTCGCCGTGGCCGCCGGCGTGTCAGCATTTGCCTCGAAGCTCGAGGCGCTGTACTTCGTTGGGCAGAGAACCGGGGCAACCACGACGAGCCTGAAGGCACTGGAATATGCTGCGCGCAACTTGGGCATCTCGTCGCAGGATGCCTTCGGAGCCGTCGAGAATCTGGCTCGTTTCCTGCGCAACAACCCGGCCGGCGAGGGCTATCTCGCAAGTCTTGGCGTGCAGACAAGAAATGCCAGCGGCGAGTTGCGCGACACTGTCGACATCCTTTCGGACGTCGGGGCCGAACTCGCGAAGCGGCCGACTTGGTTGGCGAGCCAGTACGGCAACATCTTGGGCATCCCCGAGAATCTGTTGCTTGCAATGCGCAACGGCGACTTCGCCAAGTTCATGCAGCAGTACCGCGAGATGTCGCGGGGCAGTGGTCTGGACAAGGCCGCCAATGATGCCCACGCGTTCATGATCGCTCTGCGCGATCTCTGGACGACGTTCGAGAACTTCGCCATCCGAGTGGAAGGGGTGCTGCTGAAGAAGATCGGCCCGCAGCTCGAGCGATTCCAGAAATGGTTTGCAGAGCATGAGCCAGAGATCGCGGATCGGATCGGTGATATCGCCGTAGCGCTGTTAGCGGCTGCCGCCGCCATGGGACCGCCTCTGTCATGGTTGGTCGACAAGTTCATCGAACTGGATCGTGCAACCGACGGCTGGTCGACGAAGATCGGGCTGGCTCTTGGGCTATTCACCGCCTTCGGCGGTGCGAGCCTTATCGGTGGGATCTGGAAGATGGTCGCAGCCCTTCGGGCGATGTCTTTGGCTACGGCCGCTGTTGGCACTGCAGCAACTGCAGCGGGCGCGGCTACCGCAGGGGCAAATGTGGCTGGCGCCGCCGGCGCAGGCGCGGCAGCAGGCGTCGGGGCCGGCGCAGGCGCGGCAGCAGGTTGGCTGTCACGTTTGCTTCCATGGTTGAGTCGTGCTGCTGGTGCCGCCGGCCTCCTGTTCTACAGCGGTGGGCTGAACAATGGCGAGGAAGCTGAACTGGCGCGGCGTCGGGCTGGTTCCGGAAAGGTCGGCGGTCCAGCTACAGCATCCGCGGAAGATCCACCGCGAAATGCGGTCGATGCGGTGAGTTTCTTCCAGCGCATGGGCTGGACGAAAGAGCAGGCGGCCGGCATCGTCGCGAACCTGCACGCGGAGAGCAATCTCAACCCTCGCGCGGTGGGCGACAACGGCCAGGCCATCGGCGTTGCACAGTGGCATCCGGATCGCCAGTCCAATTTCAAGGCGTGGGCAGGAAAGGACATCCGCGAGTCCTCGCTGATGGAACAGCTGCAATTCGTCAACTACGAGCTGACCCAGGGCGCTGAGCGGCGCGCTGGCGCTTTGCTTCGTGCTGCGCAGAACGCGCAGCAGGCTGGCGAGATCGTGTCTCGGTACTACGAACGACCTGCCTTGGCTGATGCCGAGGCGTCACGCCGTGGAGCAGGGGCGGTGCAGATTGCCCAGGACATCAAGATCGACGTGCGCGGTGTGGACGATCCTGTGGCCGCTGCCAATGAGGTGCGCCGTCAGCAGAGCGACCTCAATGCCGATATGGTCAGGAACCTACAAGGGGCAATCTCGTGAGTCTGCTGGACATGGTACTGATCTCGTCCAAGTCGATCGGCGACATCACTGTCGCCGTGTCGATCGAGGAGACCGCCACGGACGAATTGACAATCACCGAGCATCCGGTCGAGCTTGGCGCCGAGATCAGCGACCATGCCTTCAAACGGCCCGCGGAACTGGTGATGAAGTGCGGCTGGTCCAACGCGGACTATGCCGCGCTGATTGGCGTCTTCCAGGCACTGTTCAACGGCCAGTTGCCCACGGCTGACTACGTCAATTCGGTCTATTCGCAGTTGCTGGCGTTGCAGGCCACGCGCAGGCCGTTCACGGTTGTGAGCAGCCGGCTCACCTATCCGAACATGCTGCTGAAGGGATTAACGGTCGTGACAGACCAGAAGACCTCGGCCACGCTGATGGTGACTGCCTCGCTGCGCGAGGTGATCATCGTCAACACACAGGTGACCACATTGCCGCCGCGGGAGAGTCAAGCGAACCCGCAGGCCACGGCGGAGACCGTCATCGCAGGCGTGAAGTCGGCGATTCCAGCAATCCCGGCACCCGGCGGCATCATCCCGCCGACGGCATGGGGCAGCCTATGAATTATTTCGAGATCCCGCTGTCGCCGGATCCGCAAACGTTCTCCATCACGCTGAGTGGCATCGACTATCGCCTGACCGTCCAATACCGGTCGGCGGGCGGAGCAGGGTGGGTGCTGGACATTGCGGATGCCAATGACAATCTGCTCGTTGGAGGAATTCCGCTGGTGACTGGCGTGAATCTTCTGGGTCAATACGGGTATCTGGGCTTCGGTGGGCGGCTCTGGGTGCAAGGGGCGGCAAATCCTGACGACGTGCCGACGTTCGATGACTTGGGCGTCGGGTCGCATGTTTTCTGGGTAACGGACTGATGAGCACGCCGCAATACCTCCGCAAAGCCTCGCTGATCATCGGTCAGGCCGCAGGCGATGCGCTTGACCTGTCGGCGCTGCGATTTGTCTTCGACGTACGCCGCGGCGACCTGCAGACACCAAACTCGGCGCGCGTGCGTGTCTTCAACGTAGGGCCGATGACGGCGCAGCGGGTCCAGAAGGAATTCACGCGCCTGGTGCTGCAGGCAGGCTACGAGGGCAACTACGGCATCATCTTCGATGGCAACATCAAGCAAGTTCGCCGCGGCCGCGTCAGCCAGACCGATACCTACCTGGACATCACGGCGGCCGATGGCGATTCGGCCTACAACTTCGCCGTGGTGAACGCCACACTGGCCGCCGGCTCGACATCGGCGGATCACGTCGCGGCCGCCTGCACGGCCATGAACCCCTACGGCGTAAGTCTGGGTTATGCCCCGTGGGGCAAGCCGGCGCAGGCGAAGCCGACGGCGGACGACATTGCTGCGCAACAGGCGGCGGTGGACGCGGCGAGGAAGACGGTAGACGACAACACCAACAAGGCTTCCGACCTTGTCAGCCAGGGAATTCAGCTTCGCAAGCAGGGAGATGCGGCGGCAGCGGCGGGGGATTCCGCTGCTGCGCGTCAGTATTACCTACAGGCGAAGGCGTTGAATGACCAGGCCGGCTCGGTGCTGACCGGCGTCAACAAGGTGGATCTGCCTCGCTACAACAGCGAACTCGACAAGCTCAAGGCGATGAAAGAGGCTGCGGCGCAGCCGGATACGCCGTCGGCCGCCATGTCGGGCCTACCGCGGGGCAAGGTGATGTTCGGCATGGCGCGCGACTTCATGCGCTCGACAGCAAAGAGCACGCAGACGGTCTGGAGTATCCAGGACGGAAAGGTGGTGCTGGTGCCGGAGACGTCTTACAAGCCTGGTGATATCCCGGTAGTTACGGCAGCCACCGGCATGGTGGGTCTGCCAGAGCAGACCCAGAACGGCATCAGGGTGAAGATGCTGCTCAATCCGAACGTGAAGATCAGCCAGTTGATCCATTTGGACAACGCCAGCATCCAGCGATTCGAGTTCAGCCTGAACGTAGGTCAGCAGGCTGAAATGGAGCGCGTGGGGCTGCAGAACAAGCTGCAGGACGATGGCTTCTACTACGTCATGGTGGCCGAGCACACCGGCGACACCCGGGGTAACGACTGGTACACCGAGGTCATCTGCCTGGCGGCGGATGTGACCTCGATTCCGAAATCCTTCCTGCAGCAACAGGATGTTCCCCCGGACAACGTGATCAAGCCCTTCGGTTAGCGCATCGAATCGTGATATTTCCGCACGTTCTCGATGTACTTGCTCATTGACATAGCGGGACCGATGACCTCGGCCGATCCATCAGCCTTGATCATCGCCTCTTGATATGACGTGAGCGAACCGGATCGGATGTCTCCGAACTTTGTAATGGTGACTATCTTGTCGTCGGTCGGGCTTAGAACCTTCCCCCAACAACCGCCAACCAGGCCCATGCCAAGTAGGAATTCGGCTTTCTTCATGTTGCGGGCGTTCGCGACGGGAAGATCGCAGGGCCGAGACGGATACAGCAAGGAAATCATGGCTGCGCGGGGAATTACGGCCGAGCCAGTCACAGAAGGAGCCTCCACGAGCGCTACTTTCCCAGTCGTCGATGGGTCGAAGGATTTCATGCTCGCGGCCTCGGTCCGCTCGGCCTGACCTCGCATGTATGCGGGTTCAACGACGGGTTCGCGGTATTCGGAGATGCCAGTTAGAACGCACGTCGGCTGCGGTTGCGATTTCAAGACTTTTATCTCGCACTGCGCCGAGACGGCGCCAATCGATGACGAGGTGACGGCGGAGGCAACGGAATCGTCTTTCGGGTCGATGATGAAGGACTCCGGCGAATTTTGACCGGGCCTGGTAATTACGAACGACCTCGGTGTGAGAAAGTAAGCCTTCCTCTGGACAACCATCCCATCCTGAACGCCAAATGTGGACCCCAATCGGATGCTCCCAATCATGGTCACATGCTCTCCATCTTGGACGAGCGTTGGCTCTACCGCGTGAGCACTCAGTGATGCAACCGCAGCAAACGCCAAAATAATTTTCTTCATAGCAACCCCATGGACAGACGAGAGCGAGTAGGCGATCCCGAGGAAGCTATTCGGGAAGCGTTCGATGGGATGCGTGCCGGGCTGTGGACCGCGCTGCCAGGCACCATCGAGAGCTTCGATGCCGAGGCGATGACCTGTACCGTCCAGCCAGGGCTCAAGATGCTCGTGCGCGGCCAGGACGGCACCATAACCAGCATGGCCCTGCCGCTGCTGGTCGACTGCCCGGTGCATTTCCCATCTGGCGGGAATTGTACGCTGACATTTCCTGTCACCCGGGGAGACGAATGCCTGGTGGTATTCGCCTCGCGCTGCATCGACGCCTGGTGGCAATCTGGCGGCGTGCAAGAGCAGGCCGAGCTGCGAATGCACGACTTGTCGGACGGATTTGCCTTTGTGGGCTTCCGATCCAGGCCGCGCGCGCTGGCCGCGGTGAGCACGGGCACCGCACAACTACGCAGTGACGACGGCGAAACATACGTGGACCTGGATCCAGCCGGCCAGATTGTCAAGGTCAAGGCTCCCGGCGGCATGGTGCTGGACACACCGACAGTGACGGTAACTGGCGTGATGGATATCCAGAACGCCGACAGTGCGCCCACGGCATTTGCGATCAACGGCAAGACGCAGTTCAGCGGTCAGGTCTGGGCGAACGGAAAACGCATCGACGAGACACACAACCACAACGGCGTGCAGCCTGGCAGCGGAAATAGCGGCGACGTCAACTAGAACCCATCACATCGAATCTCGACCCGCCCGTGTGGCGGGTTTTTGCTTTGCGCTGCGGATAGGCCGACGGGCCGAACACACGCTTCCCTGGGCGTGCTTCCGCAGCCCCTCATCTCCAGGGCTGCTCAGGGGTTCCCGATGAAAGACTTTCCGTTTCCTCTTGTGGTGCCGATCGATGGCGAGGCGCGCTCCTCTTCCGAGATCATCGCCAAGGGCGTTGGCATTCAGCACAAGAACATGCTCGGGCTGATCCGACGCTACGTGATTGATTTCGAGCAGTTTGGCCCACTCGCGTTTCAAACGCGATTGGCGAAGACGCCGCAGGGCGGCGGCCGGCCAGTCGAGTTCGCCATGCTCAATGAACACCAGGCGACTCTGCTTCTGACATTCATGCGCAACTCGCCCAAGGTGGTCGAATTCAAGATCGCGCTCGTCAAAGAGTTCTTCCGCATGCGTGACGAGTTGCAAGGGCGGAACAAAGACCTGTGGCAGCAGATGCAGGCGCTCATCTCCAAGGAGGTGGAGTCCAAGGTGCGGGCATCGTTCGGCTCACACCTGATGCTCGAGCGGAAACGCGAAATCCCCGGTTTCGATGACGAGCGATCTCGACTCGAAAGCCAGATACAGCCTTCTCTTCTTACCCACTGACCCGGCCCAGAGCCGGGTTTCCTGTTTATGGGGATGCATCAATGCGATACCGGAAATTAACCCCGGACGGTGACTATCAGTTCGGTGGGCAGCAGGCCGACTTCTATCGGGACAGCCCGGAGGCGGTGGCGCAGGCGGTCCTGACGCGCCTGCGCCTGCTGCGCGGCGAGTGGTTCCTAGACACGACCGAGGGAATGCCTTGGCTGACCGAGGTGCTGGGCAAGTACACCGGCTCGACAGCCGATGCGGCGATCCGGCAGCGCATTCTCACCACGCCCGGCGTGACCGAGCTCACGGACTACAGTAGCTCGCTGGACAGCGAGGCCCGCACACTTAGCGTGTCGGCCACGATCAATACCCTCTATGGCTCCACGCCCGTTCAGGCGACGCTATGACCATCACCACGACCGCGCCAACTATCGACGCCAACGGCATCACGGCGCCGACCTACGCCGACGTGCTGGACTACCTGAAGGCGCAATATCGCAGCATCTACGGCGAGGATACCTACCTGGAAGCCGACAGCCAGGACGGGCAATTGCTCGCGGTGTTCGCCTCGGCCATCAACGACGCCAACGCAGTAGCGATCGCCATCTACAACTCGTTCAGCCCGGCCACGGCTCAGGGGGCGGCGCTATCCAGCAACATCAAGATCAACGGCATCGCCAGAAAAGAGGCGTCGCGTTCCACGGCCGACCTGTTGATCGTCGGCCAAGCCGGCACCACCATTGTCAACGGCCTTGCGAAGGACGTCGATGGCAACAAGTGGGCGCTGCCGGACTCGGTGGTGATTCCGCCTGGCGGCGACATCACGGTCACGGCCACCTGCCAGGCCCTTGGCGCAGTGGCCGCGCGTGAGAACGCGATCAACCAGATTGGCACACCCACGCGGGGGTGGCAGTCGGTCACGAATCCCGTTGCGGCGGCGCCTGGCGCGCAAGTCGAGACGGACGCGGCGCTGCGCCAGCGCCAGATGGTTTCCACGGCGCTGCCTTCGCTGACGGTGCTCGACGGCATTGCCGGCGCGGTTTCCAATCTGCCGGGGGTGACGCGCCTGGCGGTCTACGAGAACGACACCGCTGCCGAGGACGGCAACGGCCTGCCGCCGCATTCGATTTCCCTGGTCGTGGAAGGAGGCGATGCCACGGAGATCGCACAGGCAATCGCAGCCAAGAAAACGCCCGGGTCCGGCACCTACGGCACGACGGGAGTCGTGGTGCGGGACGCATACGAACGGCCGATCACGATACGGTTCTATCGCCCGGCCGAGGCGCAGGTCACGGTGGCGGTCACGCTCAAGGCACTGCCGGGCTACACGACCATGGCGGGCGACGAGATCAAGCAGGCGATCGCGGACTACGTGAACGCGGTGGCCATCGGCGGCGGCACTTCGGGCAGCGTGGAGTGGGCCGACGCCATCACCGCCGCGAACGGCATCGGCGGTGGCACCGCGTTCAAGCTGACGGCGCTTGCGCTGGCCGGTCCCCGCGGCGCCGGTATGCCGGACGTTGCGCTGCTGTTCAACGAAGTGGCGTCGTGCAAGCCCGGCGACGTCGCGATCACGGTGCTCTGACATGGCCGAAGCGAGCGACTACACCAGGCTGGTCACCAGCCAGCACAGCCGCAGGCCGAAGTTCATGGCGGTGGTCGAGACACTGGTCCGGCCGATGGTCGGGGTGATGAACGTGCTCGGCGACATGCCGGCGAAGTTTGACCTGGATGGCGCCGTCGATGCGCAACTGGACGCCGTGGGCCAGTGGGCCGGCATTTCGCGCAACGTGGCAGTGCCGTTGACTGACGTTTACTTCTCGTTCGACACGGAGCGGCTCGGCTTCGACCAGGGCAGCTGGAAGGGCCCGTTCGACCCGGACAACGGACTGACGCGGCTGGACAACGAGACTTACCGGCTTGTCATTCGCGCCAAGATCGGCGCCAACCACTGGGATGGCACGCTGGAATCGTCACGCTCCATCCTCAACACGATCTTCGGTGGCGGCACCTTTGTCTTCATCCAGGACAACCAGGACATGTCGATGACGATCGGCATTGCCGGAGTCATCCCGTCCGCCGTCTTCCTGGCACTGCTGGCGAACGGAATCATCCCGCTCAAGCCGGAAGGCGTGCGGGTGAACTACACCATCGTCACTTCGACAGACGGCGCGCCGATCTTCGGCCTCGACGTCGAGAACGACCTGATTGCGGGCTTCGATACCGGGGCCTGGGGCACACCACTGTAAGGACTATCAATGCCTGCAAACGATTTCCTGGTGTTCGGCGGCGGCGCCGGCGCCAACGTGATGAGCCAGGCCGATTGGGCGGCGCTCGCCCAGCGGCTCAGCGGCTTCCAATCCGGCGTGGCGCAGTCTGCGCAACTCAACAAGGCATGGCGGCAATCGAGCATCATGGCTGCGGTGCTGGCGCAGTTCATTTCGGACCAGACTGGTCAGGATGTGCTGGACGATGGGACCATCGCCACGATCCTAGCGAACATGAAGAAGGCAATGCCCGGCCGCTACTTGGGAACTCGCGTGTTCACCGCCAGCGGTACCTACACTCCCACGGCCGGCACGACCAGCGTCATTGTCGAAGTAATCGGCGGCGGCGGCGGCGGCGGAAATACATCTACAACAAGTGCTTCTCAGGTGTGCATCGCAGGTGGCGGAGGTGCAGGGGGGTATGCCAGAAGCTACCTGACATCTGGATTCAGTGGCGCGAGCATCACGATCGGCACTGCTGGCGCAGCAAATGGAAACGGTGGCACGACTTCCTTTGGCGCGTTGCTTTCTGCGACGGGCGGTGCGGGGGCAGGTAACGGCCCAGCTGTGATCCCGGCGGCCACGGCAATCGGCGGCATCGGTGGTAACGGCTCGTCTGGGAACATCATCAATTCGAAGGGGGGGGACGGATCCTGTGGCGTAGCTGGCGCGACGACCAGCTTCATCAGTGGAGCGGGCGGCACCTCAGAGTTGGGCGCTGGCGGGGCTGGTCAGCCCACTAGCACAGCAGCAGGGATTGCTGCGGTGACACGCGGTTCCGGCGGCGGCGGATCCTTGTGTGGAACCAGCACCGGGACTGTTATCTTGGGCGGTGCGGGGGCGGCCGGGATCTGCTTGGTTCACGAGTTCGCTTGAAAGGGAGATAGAGACATATGAAAACCTACGCCCGTATTGAGAGTGGCCGAGTGGTTGAGATCATCGAGCCGATGGTCTACGAGATCGATGCGCCGGGAGACCAGCCAGATTTCAAGAGCGGTGAAGAGGTTCCAATCGAGCGCCGCTTCACACCGGAGATCGTGGCAACTCTCGTTGATGTCGGCGACCTTTCGAGCGTCGGTATCGGTGATGCCTACGCGAATGGAATCTTCACCCCATGCGTATCTCCTGCGCCCACCGCCGCGCAACTGCTCACCCAAGCGCAGGCGGCGCAGATCGCGAAGGTCAGTGCATCGTGTCAAGCGACCATCCTAGCCGGCTTCACCTCGTCTGCGCTCGGCGCCACGCGCAACTATCCGTCCCAGGATACCGATCAACGCAACCTGCTGAGCGCGGTATCGGCGTCGGTCGGGGCCGCAACTGGTTGGGCGACGCCGATCTGGTGCGCGGTGGGCGATGTATGGTCCTTCGAATCGCACTCTGCCGCACAGGTGCAGCAAGTCAACGGCGACTGGCTGGCTGCGCGTGTGGTGGCGCAGAAAAAGTATGCCGATCTGGTCGCGCAGATCAATGCGGCGGCGACGGTCGCTGCGGTTGAAGCCATCGACTGGTAAGAGCAAAAATCCCGCAGCAACGATGCCCGCCCCAGCGCGGGCATTTCTCTTTCTGGACACACCAGACATGGCAGGGGACGACGGCGTCTGCAATACAAAGGCGTGCAGGGTGTGCGGTATTACCAAGCCCTCCTCCGAGTTCTACAGGCGGCGCAGTGATGGGGATGGCCTTAGATCGGAGTGCAAGTCATGCAGAAGTGCGGCTAACAGGGCGAGGAAAGATGCGGATCCAGAGCGCTACGCCGCGACTAAAAGAGCATGGCATGAGGCCAATCGCGATTCCCAGTTGCTCAAGAATAAGGCGTGGCGCGAGACGAACAAAGAGCGCCATCTTGCTAGCGTAAAGGCGTGGCAGACCGACAACCAAGAACGGATCGCTATCGCAAGACGCAAGTGGCGGAAGGAAAATAAGCATCGGCACGCCAATACCCACAAGAACTGGTGCGGGGCAAATCCGGATCTGATCCGGGCTTATGCGGCCGCACGACGCGCTATGAAGCTGCAGGCTACGCCGTCCTGGGCAAATCGTGACGCAATCATCGAGTACTACGAAGACGCGGTCCGGCTTTCTGCCGAGACTGGCTATGCGTGGCACGTTGACCACATCGTTCCGCTCAAGTCCAAGTTTGTGTGCGGGTTGCATTGTGAGGCGAACCTGCGAGTCATCCCGTCGATAGAGAACCAAATGAAGAACAACCGCTGGTGGCCGCACATGGCCATTGACGGCCCACGTGCGCGAAGAACTTCGAGCGCCTCGGGCGCATTTCAATGCAACACTGCCGCTTACGGCGGCTCTATTGGGCAACAGACATGACAACTGGCCGACAACTGAAGGACTTCGACCCAGCCGCCCCAATCACTGATGCAGACGTTCTCTACGGAGCGCAGTCAGGCGCCGAGAAGAAGGTGACGGCGGCGCAGGTGGCGGCGTATATCGTGGGCAGCCAACTCGACTTGACGCTGCTCGGCTGGGCCCAGACGCAAAACTTCCAACTGGTGAGCGGCACGCGCGATGCCAATGGCGCGCTGACGGCAGCGCAGATCGCATGGCCTGACGGTACTGCCGGCGTATTCACCGCAGACGTGCTCAGCACCGCGTTTCCGGGTGCCATCGACGCATGGCATGCCACCTACGTGGGTGCCACCACCAAGACCGTCACGCAGCCTGCTGTGACGCGAGATGCCAACGGCGCCGTGACGGCGCAGCCTGCAATTTTGATTTCGTGAGGTGAGAGATGGGATTGCTTGACCCGCCGTTTCGTCAGCCAACAAAGGTCCAGAATTGGGCGCGCAGCATGCGCAACCCGCGTTCGGTATTTCCGGTTATGGCGGCCCC
>Ga0255338_1001247_pt1 | contig 50812 bp, 47 predicted proteins | sample MeOH1_35cm_T4_19_FD_203715 | JGI IMG/M metagenome (GOLD analysis project Ga0255338, IMG submission 203715) | Sandy soil microbial communities from University of British Columbia, Vancouver, Canada - MeOH1_35cm_T4_195 | ecosystem: Engineered > Artificial ecosystem > Sand microcosm > Unclassified ...
CGAGCGCGGGGATCTCGGTCAGCATGAATGCCTTCTTGAATTGCATCTGCGGCGACATCCACGAGGTGCACTCCTTCGCCACCAAGAATGATTCGCTCGGGTGCAGTTAGATTCGCGATCGCCGCGAGCATTCGCCCAAGACCACGTCCAGCATCATCGACGACTCGTCTCGCAGCTGGCTCACCTGCGTCAGCCAAATCCAGTGCTTGCTCATAAGTCACCTGACGGTTCAAAACTGTGGAGACAGCGCCGCTGATGGCCTCTTGGGTAAGAACACTTCTTGCGCATCCTCGGTGGCCCGAAGGACAGAGCGGACCGAAGGGATCAAGAGGCCAGTGCCCGACTAGTCCTATTCCTGAGTCGGAATCCACGACGATGTCATCGTGAATGACCAACCCATAACCAATACCCGCGCCAAGGGTGAGAACTGCGAAACGATCCAACCCGCGGCCAGCGCCAAACCAATGTTCTAATTCTGTGAACGCTACGACGTCGTTTTCAATCACGGTTGGTATACCTGTTAAATTTTCCAACATCGATCCAAGCGGGACGCTAGACCAGCCAAGAAATGGCGCGCTAGTCACTACTGTATGGTCATCGACCAATCCACCGATCCCCACACCCAGTGCCGTAACCGAGGGAACATGCCCTGCTAGTTCTTTGGTCAACTTACTGATAACTCGGGCTACTGCGTCGGGTTCGCGCGAAGAGAGCGAGACCGATGCCGAAGCGAGCACGTTGGCCCGAAGATCCGTCGTGACGCCTACGACCTGGTCGCCGGTGAGTTTCATGCCGATGAAATGCTGGGAATCAACAACAACATCCAATGGACGAGAAGGCCTTCCGGCCCGCCCATCTGCGCGCTCTTCAACTTCGATGAGGAGGCCATTTTTAATGAGCGGAGTGCTTAGACGCGTGAGCGAGCCTGGAGAAAGATCTAAACGCTTGGCAATTTCGGAGCGGGAAATCGGACCATTCAGGAGAACCTCGAGGGCAACAGACTGGATCACCCCAGATTCGGGCGTCCAGGGTGGAGTCACAATTCGCACGCGTCACCCTCTCATGAACCTACTGCCACAACCCTGCCATACTCAATTACTTTCTTCAATGAACAAAACACCCTCGATTTCTGGTCAAAGAGTGACTATTGACACGTAATTACTTCCGCCATAAAATTAATTCAGCACGACGGAATCTCTCGACATGCAGCTCCCCCTGACTGTCCCAGAAACGATTGGAGAAATACATTGAAAATCTCTACTAAGTGGGGTTCGGCGGCAGCCACCGCGGTAGCCCTGGGCCTTCTAGTGACGGGCCTTTCCTCCGGCCTATCCGCCGCCTCAGCGGCTGACCCAGTAACCATTTCCTTTTGGCATGCCTACAGCGCTGACGGCAATGAAGTAAAAACAATCACAAATTTGCTCATTCCTCGCTTCGAAGCCGAACACCCCGGGATCATCGTTAAGCAGGTTGCCATTCCTTATGACAGTCTGCACCAGAAACTTCTGGTAGCCGCTGCAGGAGGCGACCTTCCAGATGTAGTACGCGCCGACCTGGCCTGGGTGCCAGAACTGGCAAATCTTGGGATTCTAGCCCCTCTTAGTAGCCAGATGAGCGACTTCAAAACTTACTCAAATCTGGTATTTCCTGGACCTTTGGCAACAAACTATTTCAAGGGTAAGTACTACGGCCTCCCACTAGACACCAATACGCGAGTTATGTTCTGGAACAAGGCCGCATTCGCAAAAGCTGGAATTTCGAAGGCACCTGCAACCTTCGCGGACCTTCTCAAGGCCGCTCCAAAATTGAAGAAAATCGGAGTTAGCGCTTTTGCCGAGAGCGGGACAGGTGGTTGGAGCATCTTGCCGTGGATCTGGTCTGGCGGAGGCGATATCACTGATCCCAAATTCACTAAATCCAGCGGATACATCAATAGCAAGAAAAATATTGCAACAGTGCAAATGCTCGTCAACATGTACAAGGCCGGCTATATACCTAATTTAATCACCAAGAACAAGAGTGCCATCGGCACTGGCGATGGATTGGCCAAAGCCAAGTACGGCACCATCCTTGATGGTCCTTGGATGTTTCCGATTATGGCTGGGCAATATCCGAACTTTAAGCCAACGACAGCCCTGGTACCTGCAGGGCCTGGAGGAAGCGTGAGTGTCGTCGGAGGTGAAGATGTTGTCATGATGGCGACGACTCAGCAGAAGGAAGCATCACTTGAATTAATCCGCTATATGTTGAGTTCTGATTGGCAGCTATCGATGGCCAAGGTCGGACAGATGCCCGTTCGTAAAGATGTGAGCGCAATTCTTCCTTCAATCGCACCTTACTACGTGACATTTGCCGAACAACTCAAGACTGCAAAACCGCGCATCCCTTCTCCAAACTGGCAGAAGATCGATCAAATTCTTGACGATCAAATGCAAAAAGCATTGCTAGGCAAGATGACGGTCAAAGCCGCCCTGGATTCGGCAGCAAAAGCCATCGATCCATTACTTGCTGGCTAAAGCAGTCCAACTAGTACGTCAAACCTATTAACTAGCAAAGTAGAAGGAGGAAGAGAATGGGTGGAGTGAAGAAACGGGAGACTAACCCCCGGACTTCAGTTTTCTCGCCATCCAATCTTCCAACAAGTAGCGTGATTTCCCGTCGACGAAAGTCTTTGGGAAATCACGCTACTGCTTACTTATTCTTACTGCCAGGGATATCAGTTTTTCTCTTAGCAGTCATCTTTCCCATTGTGAAGTCGCTACAGATCTCCTTTTACGAGTGGAAAGTTCTACCGGGCATTCCTAGCCCATTCCTTGGTTTCGGCAACTATTCACGGGCTCTTCATGATCCAGTCTTCTGGCGCGCTTTGGTGAATTCTGGGTTCTACATGCTTGTCACCGTCCCTCCTCAAATCATCCTGGGATTGCTGGCGGCGATGTTGCTTAACAATAAAATACGCGGCCGCAGCACTTTCCGGGTGCTTATCTACCTCCCAGTAATCACCAGTTGGGTCGTCGTGACTTTGCTTTTCCTCTATCTCTTTTCCGGCGAAGGTTTTTTCAATTGGATCCTCAAGGATGTACTCCACCTTGTAAATCAAGACGTTCAATGGTTTGGAAGTAGATGGCCAGCAATGGTTGCAATGGCCGCCCTTGGAATCTGGAAGGGAATCGGATGGTCGATGATCATCTTCCTTGCGGCTCTTCAATCTGTGAATCCGGAACTCATTGAAGCTGCTGCGATCGACGGTGCGGGACCAACAAGGCGATTCTTTGCCGTAACGATCCCCGCCGTTCGAAGAACCACGACATTCATTAGCATGATGCTTGTAATCGGTGGTTTTAATGTCTTCATACAAGTTTATCTCATCACACAGGGCGGGCCGATGGGAGCAACCGAAGTTCTTCTCACTTACATGTACAAACAAGCGTTTTCGTATCTCGACTTCGGATACGGCTCAGCAATCGCATTCCTGCTTACAGGAATAATCCTTGTTCTCTCGGGAGTGCAATGGAAATTCTTCCGGCCAGGCGACGACTCATGATTGTAGGCAGCAAGAAACGCACAAGACTCGTGCTGACATCCAGATTTGTCACACTATGCCTGTTTTCACTAGTTATGCTCCTGCCATTTTTATACATGGTTTCAACTAGCTTCAAAAAACACACATACTTATTTGAGTCTCCGCCTCGATTCATTCCCAAAGACCCCACGCTACAGAACTATGTTCAAGCCTGGACCACTGGAAACTTCTCACGATATTTCTTTAATAGTCTTTTCGTCACTTCGATAAGCACCGTTTTTACCGTAGTTTTTGCATCGATGGCAGCGTTTGCCTTTGCCAAGTTCGCGTTTCCAGGGAAGAAAATCCTGTTTGCATTGCTCCTCATGGGATTAGTGGTTCCTGGAATAGTTCTACTCATTCCCCAATTTATTATTGCAAAGAACTTGCACCTGGTGGATTCGTTTGCCGGCTTGATACTTTTCTATATTGGCATGAACTTCTCATTGAACACTTTCCTACTTCGGGGCTTCATGGAAGATATCCCAAAGGAACTAGATGATGCAATGAAGGTGGATGGCGCAGGTGCTTGGTCTCGCTTCGTCAGGCTTTATATCCCCCTTTCCCGTCCAGCATTGGCCACAGTCACGCTCTTCTCATTCTTAGCTTCCTGGGATGAATTTGCTTGGGCCATCACGCTTATCAACTCTGAAGAGAAAAGAACCTTGCCGATAGCCATTGCTCTATTCCATGGCGAACATGCAACAAGTTGGGGCTTGGTTTTTGCAGCATCACTGATCGCACTCATTCCGATCATCATTGTCTTTCTTATCGCACAAAAACACTTTGTCCAAGGTTTGAGTTTAGGAGCTGTTAAAGGATGAATTATTCGTATCTGACCCAGGATCCGCTAGCGCAAGAGAGTTACGAACTAATTCTCAAGTGGCAGGACGAAAGTGGCGCCTACGTTGCAAGTCCGACCTTCTCCCAGTACGGATATGCATGGCTGCGAGATGGAGCATTCTGCGCCCTTGCGATGCATGTGTCTGGGTGTCCACAAAGTGCCTCGAAGTTTAATGAATGGGTCGGTACGACGGTTCTTAAGTACGAAAATCTTTTCAACGAAGCCAGATCAAGGCTCCAAGACGGCAAACGAATCCTTGCCGAAAACGCCCCGCCGACTCGCTTTCATTTGGACGGCTCGGTGGAAATTGATCATCACGAGGTTTGGCCCAATTATCAACTCGACGGCTACGGCACCTGGTTGGCCGTGTTGTCTCAAACTCAAATGGATTGCTCAGAGACACTACTGAGAGCAGTACGAACTGTCGCAGACTTCTTAGCCCTGGCATGGACGAGTCCAAGTTATGACTGCTGGGAGGAGGGCGGAGACCTGGTTCATGGCTCGACTCTGCTTGCAGTTGCCGGTGGCCTGAAAGCAGCAACGGCTATCACGGGAGATCAGGCTTACCTTGGAGAATTCAAAAAGATCCTCGATGTTCTCGAACGTGATTTTGTCATCGACGGTCATTTCGTCAAACACAGTGGTGATCCAAGAGTAGATGCCAGCTTGGCATGGGCTTCGCTTCCCCACCATACATACGATTCATCGCATCCGCTCGTTGTCGGCACCGTTGACGTCATAAAGAGAGAACTCAAAAATCCAACTGGAGGAGTAAAGCGATATATCGGGGACACCTATTACGGAGGTGGCGACTGGGTTCTTTTGGAGGGACTTCTAGCCTGGAATGAAGCCAGATGCGGCAACCGTGAATTTTGGGAGAAATCTCGGGCATCGATAAATTCGATTGCTGACGACAATCATCTACTGCCAGAGCAAGTTCTTAACAGCGTACAGGACCCCAAAATGGTTAAACCATGGGAAGAAAGATGGGGAGCTTCAGCTCATCCACTTCTCTGGTCGCACGCCATGTACCTACTAATGCTTCATGAGGGAGCGAAACAAAAATGGATCTAATTTTCGACAAGGTTTCCTACCTACCAAATGAAGATGTCACAGGCGTAGCACCAGAGTCTGGATCACTGACCATTTCCCATCTCGGCACCCCTCTTTCCACGGTTCCATGCAAAAAGAAATTCAATGTGGGGACATTCTCCGAAGGCGGATACTCCGTAGCATGGAGCAATGGAACACAGGTAATTTCCTCTTCATTCGAAGTCCTATCTGAACCGTGGGAAAGACTCCGATACGGATTTGTCGCAGAATTCAGCGATGCCGTCACCACGGAGAAATATCAAGACTGGGCAAAGAAACTTCACCTCACGGCTGTTCAATTTTATGATTGGGCTTGGAAACACGAATTTGTAACAACTGAGAAGACACACTACGCCGACCCATTAGGGCAAGAGATCTCTACGGCGAAAATCAAAGAACTAATCTCCGCTTACAAGGAAATTGGCGCCACCCCTTGCGGTTATGTCGCCGTGTATGCAGTCGACTTAGATGGGTGGACGCGCTGGAAAAATGCGGGTCTTTACGATTCCACGGGAACTCCATACCAGTTGGGCGATGACTTCCTCCGTGTTTTAGATCCTGCCGATCCTGACTGGCTTCCGCACTTGATCGCACAACTCCGGAAGGCAAACGAATTTGGATTTCCCGCGTTTCATCTAGATCAGTATGGCTATCCCAGAATCGCAATGAAATCGGACGGGAGTCGAATCGACCTGGCTGATCAATTCCCCAAAATGCTTAACCAAATCGTCGAGTCGGTTCCTGAATGCAAACACATTTTCAATAATGTTAATGATTATCCTACTTGGAGAACGACAACAACCGATCAGGATGCAACTTATATCGAAGTGTGGGATCCACACTCGTCCTACGGTGCGCTAGCAAATCTCGTTACAAAGACACGAGAACTAAATTCCAAAAAGCCGATAATTCTTTCGGCCTACCTCCAACGATTTGGCGAAATAACCTCGGAAGAGCATCTAACACGTGCCATTGCATCCTTTGAATTGACGTGTGCCAGCATCACATCGGGCGGCGCATCCCATCTCCTTCTTGGAGGAGACGGAAGAGTTTTGTATCACGCGTACTACGTAACGAACTATTTGGCCTCTGGATCCTCCCTCAGGGTTTTCCGAAACTATTACGATTTTATTGTTGCCGCGGGAGATTTGTTGTACGACCCATCAAGGGTGGACGTGTCACGTATAGATGCCTTCGGAGTCAATACCGAGGTGCAATTCACATCTGATGTTGCGTGCAGCCCAGAAGCTAAACCTGGAAGCCTTTGGATTCGGGTCTTTAGGGGCCAAACGGGGATTACCATCCACGCAATAAATCTATTAGATCAAGAAGATGCAATCTGGAACGAATTCAAGCATCCGATCTCTACCGCCGCATCCTTGGGCATCTCAATAGATGCAGCGGGCTTTTCAAGCCTTGCCTCAGTCGGTAGGAGTTCCGAGGGCTCACTATTCGAGCAGAAACAAATGAGTGCGAATGGGAGCAGGCTTGAAACCATGATTGAGATTCGCGGTGCGTGGACGGTACTGAACATTCCTCTCAAAGATGCATGAAAAAGTAGCGAATTCGTCTAGGTGTTGCATTGATTGGTCGAAGTCAAGGGTGAAACCAAAGATCTAATGAGTTGAATTATCGCTGCAGAAGAACAATCTCTATCAATTAGTCTCACTCATGCCAGAGGTGCGATTTTCAATCAGCCGCCGTGCTTGGGCATAGGTAGCGGAATCGATATCGCCAGAGGTAAATCGGCGATCAAGTATCTGCCGCGGACTCTCTTGCCCTTCAGCAGGTTTCTCTCGCCGAGTGAGCCAAGCAACCAACAAAATTCCAAGTCCGAGAAGCAGGATCCAGAAAAAACAGGTAAAGGCCCATCCTCCACCGTTCATCCAACCGACTCCATCTCCATTCCAACCCATTGTGGTTACCTCCTTGGTAAAATCACTGCTTCTATTGTGGACGGGCAAAATGAGGATCAACCATCGGGAATCGTAAAGATTTGATAAAGAAGAAATCTTCAGCAAAAAATCTGCTCTTTCCCAGTCTTTCTACCGCCTAGAAATGTTGATCGATTCGCTGGCAATCTTTTTCAAATCTTCACACAATGATTAGGGGTTCTACAGAGTCGACACACCACAATGGGTCCACGGTAGAGGTTTGAATCTTTCGCTGAAAGTAGTTCAATAACTTAGCTGTATTGGGGCCGATTACATGGAACAGGTTCTGTTCTCCACAATAATCTTGACGGCTTTCATCGGTGGCATTTTGGCGTTATTTGCCCCGTGCTGTATCTCGGTCATGTTGCCCGCCTATTTCGCTTCCAGTTTCCAACGTCGCAGCCAGATCCTGGCCATGACCATTGTCTTCGCCGCTGGTGTCGGAACCATCATCTTGCCAATTGCACTGGGCGTCGGTCTCGTAAGTCGTCTCCTGTTTAGTTATCACTTCTGGATCTTCAGCACTCTAGGTTTTGCAATGGTTGCCGTCGGAATTGCTACTCTGGCTGGTTGGAAAATGATGCTGCCAATGCCATCGAAAAAAGGTGGAAGCACAGGCATCAGATCGGTTTACGGTTTGGGCGTCTTCTCTGGAGCCAGTAGCGCCTGCTGTGCGCCGGTTCTTATCGGAGTTGGCGCGCTCTCAGGTGCTGCTTCATCGCTACCAGCTTCCTTTGTCGTAGGTATCGCTTATGTATTTGGGATGGTGGCCCCACTGGCTGTCCTCGCACTGGTCTGGGACCGAAAAAATTGGAGCGAGAGCCGCCTATTATCTAAACGCGAAGTCCCGCTATGGCCAGGATCAAATGTGAAGTTGCCAGTGGTGACGATGATTTCTGGCGGACTCGTAACCATCATGGGTCTGCTAACGATCCTCTTAGCTATCCGAGGACCAGGTATGGCAACTACAGGGTGGCAGATTGAGGTTACAGCCGCTTTAGGTCACGCTGCCGTCGTCATACAAAATTTTCTCTCCTTCATCCCGGGATGGATATTTACCGGCGCCATATTTGGAGCGCTAGCCGCTATCTTCTGGATAGCAGCCCATAACAGGAAATCTGAAACTCAAGAATCCGGGGAGCAGGAAGATTCACAAATGAAGGAGCCAAAGTAAATGACATCAGGGAAAAAACCACGCCTGCCTGTAGTTTCGCCACCGTCCAATAAGGCCGAAGGCGGCCGAAAAGTTACCCGTGCAATGATCGTGGTCTACGTGCTACTTATAGGTGGACTCTTCGTTGCATTGGCATTGCGACCAAGCTCTACGAGTGGAGAAGGAGCATCTGCACGCGGTTATACGGTGGGCACTCCGGGCCCAGGTGCACAAGCCCCTAACTTCTCCCTCCCTTCTACGACCGGTGGAACTGTCCAACTCTCCGATTACCGTGGCAAGAGCGTTCTACTGTTTTTCCACGAAGGACTCGGATGCCAGCCCTGCTGGGACAACATCCGCGATCTTGAAACTGCGAGATCCAAACTGCAATCAGCTGGGATAGACAAGCTAGTCACTATAACCAGCAATCCGTTAAACCTGATTGCCCAGAAGATGAACGATGAAAAACTCACCTCCGTCGCTCTGGCTGACGCTGATCTGAAAATATCCGATCTCTACCAGACAAGTAAATACGGCATGGCAGGGCATCTCAGCAATGGGCACAGCTTCCTCTTAGTCGGACCCACCGGCCTTATCGAATGGCGCGCCGACTATGGTGGCGCTCCAAATTACACAATGTACGTGCCAGTAGATAAAATTCTCTCTGACTTGGAATTCGGGCGCACGCGCGCATGACCTCTATTACTCTCCTGACTCAGCCATCGTGCTCTTCTTGTGACCGGGCCAAGGAGATTCTCTCCCGACTGGTCCTGGAATTCCCTTTGACTGTTCAAGAGGTCGGACTAGACACTGAAGAGGGGAAAAGTCTCGCCATTAAACACGCTGTGATGTTCGCTCCGGGAGTTCTGATAGACGGAGAGATGTTCAGTTATGGACGACTCTCGGAGAATAAACTCCGCAAACGGCTCATCAACTCGCCAAACTAAATCGTCAAAAATTGGACGAAGCAGTACAGTTCCACGTCACTAAGTTGGGATGTACATGGACGCACCACGTGCCGATGAGATGGCAGCACCTTTAGCAGTCAGGCTTCGCCCTGTCAGTATCCAAGACCTGCTTGGCCAGCAACACCTTCTCCAACAAGGCTCTCCCCTTGCGCGTTTGATACAGGGGCAGGAAAAGCACATCACCAGCGTGCTTCTGTATGGTCCGCCCGGCAGTGGTAAAACAACTCTTGCCAAGATGATCGCGCACTCCGGCTCGCGCGTATTCGTCGAACTCTCGGCGGTAAACTCCGGAGTTACCCAGGTCCGTGAAGTGCTAACGCAGGCGCAAACAAGACTGACGAACGAAGCAAAAGAAACCGTCCTCTTTATCGACGAGGTGCACCGCTTCTCCAAAGCACAGCAGGACGCCCTGCTTCCAGGAGTTGAGAACAGATGGGTGACACTCGTCGCCGCCACAACGGAGAACCCGTCCTTCTCCATTATCTCGCCACTACTCTCGCGCTCCATTGTTCTGACTCTGCGCCCTATCCCCGATGCGGATATCGCAACGCTCATCGACCGAGCCATCACCGACACTCGAGGTCTCAACAGCGAGGTCACGATTTCGGCGCAGGCAAGAGACTCCCTCATCAGACTCGCAGCCGGAGATGCGCGCCGAGCACTCACATATCTCGAGGCTGCGGCCGGGGCGGCTGCCAGCGGTGAAATCACAACCGAAATCCTGGGTCGGGCCGTAGACCGCGTCATCGAGAACTACGACCGGGACGGGGATACTCATTACGACGTGGCCAGCGCTTTCATTAAGAGCATCCGAGGCTCTGATGTCGATGCCTCGCTGCACTATCTGGCACGAATGTTGGAATCAGGTGAGGACCCACGCTTCATTGCCCGACGCATCATGATCAGTGCCAGTGAGGACATCGGCATTGCCGACCCCGGCGCTCTGGGCCTTGCTGTTGCGGCGGCCCAAGCAGTAGCGCTGGTGGGTATGCCCGAGGCGAGGATCATTCTGGCCGAGGCGGTCACCTACCTGGCGTGTGCACCGAAATCCAACGCTGCCTACCTCGCCATTGAATCGGCCATCGCCGACCTGCGCTCATCCAAGGGCGGACCCGTACCAGCCCATCTACGAGATCCACACTCAGGAGCATTGCGTGATAGCCAGGTGAACGCAGCACGAGAGTCGGCCTCCTACATCTACCCACACGACAGCGCACTGGGGGTTGCGCAGCAGCAGTACTTGCCCGACGCCCTCGTAGGCACGCAGTACTACCACCCGACAACTCATGGATACGAAGCGCGCGTGCAGGCCGCTTTGGAACAGATTCGCAAAATACTCGGGACTTCGGCTGATGCTTGACATTTCTCTCATGTTTATGGAGAACGCTCTAGAACAGAGAGATTAAGCAGAACTAGTGGCCAATGACAATGCCGTGATGAGTATCTCGTCGAGACGAAAACCCTATAAAGTCGACATTGACATACAATGACAACCTCATTAGCGTGTCGGGTATCTGAGTGGCTGCACTCGTTGACTTTCCCCGGTCGAAGGAGCAAGGCCCATGCATCTGAAATGGCTTGGCAAAAATAGAAACACACTAGCGATCTGCTCGCTTACGAGCGCCTTTCTTTTCTCCTCTTTTTCAACGCCTGCTTTTGCTGCCGAAGGCTTTGGGCCGTTATTGCCAGACGGTACGAGCGCAATTCAAACCGTGCAACCAAACGTCGGGTCACCTGGTTCGCTACGCGGGCCTCTCCAAATCACCGGCGCCGGGACCGTGCAACCTAGCGAACTGACTGCTGTATCGAGTGGAATGCAAGGACCCGTCGGCCCAGCAGGTCCACGAGGGCTTAAAGGCGAAACGGGTCCAGCAGGGCCTGTTGGAGCAAGCGGAATGCAGGGGCCCATTGGCCCAACAGGTCCGCAAGGCGCCAAGGGTGACACCGGTGCAACGGGAGCAACAGGAGCAACAGGAGCAACTGGCGACATCGGCGCGACAGGAGCCACTGGTGCAACTGGAGCCACTGGTGCAACTGGAGCCACTGGAGAAACAGGTATGCAAGGTCCGGTAGGTCCTATGGGCCCACAAGGACTTAAGGGAGATAAGGGCGACACCGGTGCAGCGGGACCCGCAGGACCTAAGGGCGACACCGGTGCAGCTGGACCTGCTGGACCTGCTGGACCTGCCGGACCCGCAGGAACAGCAGTACCAATTTGTGTTAGTTCGGAAGGAAAAGTTAAGTGGGGAACGTGTTCTAATTCAGGGGATTCTGAGAAGATCGGCACCACTTACTACATGATTATCAAGTCTTAGGGATAGGGGTTGGCGCATAGTGATAGATAAAACTCCCGAAGAAACTCGAAGAAACCTGATGCTGAAACGCGTCGGTATTGGGATAGTCATTGCAATAGTAACTTTTACTGTCACTTGGGCGATAACTTCCAACAGAGAAGTTAAAGTCACTTTTATTCAACCCGACGGATCAAGTCAATCCTTAACTACTGAGGTCCCAACTAACTCAACTTCAACAGATCCAACAACTTCGGGTCAAGTTGCCCTCACCGAGGCGGAACTTCGTTCGGCAGTGAAAACTCTTGGAGGATCAATATATTGGGCCGGTCCCATGCCAAATGCCCTGTACGCCCTCGATCACATAGCTAACGGTCAGATTTTAGTGCGTTACTTACCCGATGGTGAGGGCCTGACTGATGTGGAGCAGAACTATCGAGTGGTCGCTACATATCAAGATGCCAATGCTTTTAAGACAATGCAGACCGCCGGGAAGTTGGAGACTGGAGTGAGTACCACCAATCCAGATGGTTCGCTGATCTACTACGCAAAAGCGACTCCCTCGCATGTCTACTTGGCATTCAAGGGTCTGGCATTTCAAATCGAGATCTTCGATCCGACCCCTGGCGGTGCACTTAAATTAGCAACCACACCTGGGTTAATTAAGGCGATTAGTTGATCATTTACCAGTGGTTTAACCTCCTGAAAGGAGGAGCACTACATGTCTGACGAAGGTGCTGCCCCTGAGAACATCCCTCAGAAAGTTGGCAAAAAGGGCCAAACAATGGTCATCTATCTTCCTGAGGGCGCGGTCATCATTGATCGCTCGGATGTAACGTCAGGATCCCTGCCTGCAGATGTCACTACCGAGGACATACGCTTTAGCAGGACCCGTGAACCAGTCAAGCAACACGTGCGAGAGCAGCACCTAGATTGGTTACACATCTTCAATATTTCGTTCATCGCATTTATCGCGCTCGTCGCCTTATTTCCCACTTTGCTCGCAACGTTCTTTGGGACCGCAATTTACGCCTCAAGCTCAAGCAGCGCGCAGGCTTCGATTTACCGTGGCGATCTGATGGTTTCCAAGATAATACCTGCTTCCGAATTGAACCTTGGGGATGTGCTACTTCTTCGCAATGAATTCTCTTGGGATTTTGAGGTGCGTCAGGTCACGGTTAGTTCGACATCAGTGGATGGCGATTTGACCACAATTGCTACCGAGACTGAGACAGGCGCGGCGAGTTCTGATTCTTACGTCCTCGACAGCGCAACCCCTGTCTATAAAATTACAAGTGTTATTCCAAAACTTGGTGATGCGACGATCATTCTCACTTCGATTGCAGCAAAGATAAGCATCGGAGTTTCTTTACTTGTGCTAAATGTTGTCATCCAATTTCGCAGAGTGCGAAGACGTCGCGCCAACTGAAGGGTGCAGACTCCGCTCGCACCATTTCCATACCTCGAATCATCAGACCTATTTTTGGTACTTAAAATCCACTGAGCGTTGTTCAGAAGTGACTCTGTATCCGTTGCACTCCCAAGGATAGGCAAGAACGCCTTGTTCAAACGCAGCATCTCCTGAAAAACACTTCCAATAGAAGAAGGCATCGCCTTGAACCCAATGAAGATTTATATCACCTGATTTTACTGTGGGATTAAGAGATTTATCTGGAACTTTCATCCTTATAGGTGCTTGCGAGTGAGCGCCTACGCTTCCGGAGTAGGCAATAACAGCGCCCCGCTTCACTTCACGACCAAGGAGGGCACCGCAACTGGCCGAGACTGAGTTGCCGATGATTGCGGAATCATTCTCTGTAAAGAACTGCCAGCCTTCTGCTCGTAGAGGTCCTGGCCATTCCTTTGCATTACTACACAAAGGATCCTTGTTTATTCCTAACAACAACGGAGAATTTTGAAGATGGTAGAAACAAAAAATTAACCCAGGCCAATCCGAGCTTGCTGATTCAAAACATAATTCCAAATCGTCAAAAGGGACTTGCAGTGTCCCATCCATTCCGTTTCTAAAGTCGGAATTTCGATTATTAAATCCAATGAAACGAGCATCAACTGGCGCCAGAATAGGCTCACCTTTATCTATCTCAAAGTTGACACCGGTTTTCCCGTCGTACCAACCCAGTTCTGGGCGCCTTCCAGTTTTCGGCCCAAGGGTTACAAAAGCTGGATCCATGCCACCGCTGATGAGGAAGTGCTGATCATTTATTCCTTGCATACTCAGAGGCGCTTTTGTAATTGCGGAAACCGAATTCTGAGGGGGAAAGATTAGAGATGTCCGTACTGGAATTGGGGTCGGTTTCGACTTGAGTGTTGGCGTTGGGGTTGGCGTTAGTTTCAATTTCGCGAACTTAATACCTTTACTCCATACGAGTTTCTTGCCAGACTTGATACAAGTGTATTTGTAGCTACCGGATATTGAGGTTGCTCCAACCTTGGTACATTTTGCCCCGAGCCTGACTACCGCGTTTGCAGGTGAGGTGATTGATGCAAATAAACCAAAAACCATAAGCAGAATCGCAAGTTGGCGCTTCATCTCTTGACCCTACTCAACTCTCTCCACCCTTGCCAGGTGATTCCATGAGTGGCAAACCAAATAGGAATTCCGGTGGTTGTCGGAGAGCCGTGGATCGAGTTCGACTAGCCCTACTCCAATTAGGTCAGATTAGGTCAAAGCGATCCAGCATCATGACTTTGTCCCATGCGGCCACAAAATCACGAACGAACTTCTCCTTGGCGTCGTCGCTTGCATAAACCTCTGCGAGTGCACGAAGTTGTGAGTTGGAACCAAAAACTAGGTCAGCCCTGCTGCCAGTCCACTTCACTGTCTCCGTCTTGCGATCGCGGGCTTCAAAGAGTTCAGGATTTTCTGAATTCGAATGCCACGACAGGTTCATGTCGAGTAGGTTGACGAAGAAATCGTTGGTCAACGTCTCTGGTCGCTCTGTGAAAACACCTAAGTGGGAACCAGCCGTGTTTGCATTGAGGGCGCGCATTCCGCCAACAAGGACAGTCATCTCCGGAGCAGTAAGTGTCAGCAGTGAAGCACGATCAAGGAGCAGAGACTCCGCAGGTTCCTGAAGTGCCTTACTGACATAGTTGCGGAAACCATCCGAGGTCGGTTCGAGAACTGCAAATGAATCAACATCGGTCTGCTCTTGAGATGCATCAGTGCGGCCCGGGGCAAATGGAACATGGATATCGAGCGCTGCTCTCTGTGCAGCCTCTTCAATAGCGGCACAGCCACCGAGGACGATGAGATCTGCGAGCGAGATCTGCTTCTTCCCGCTGTTGAATTCCTTCTGGATTTCCCCTAGTGACTTCAACACCGTTGCCAACTCGACTGGGCTATTCACTTCCCAGTTTCGTTGTGGCTCTAGGCGAATGCGGGCTCCGTTTGCACCACCGCGCTTGTCGGAGCCGCGGAATGTTGATGCTGATGCCCATGCGGTTGAGACGAGTTGAGAAATCGAAAGCCCCGATGCGAGGATCTTCTTCTTGAGTGTTGCGATCTCTTCTGGTCCCACTAATTCGTGCGTAACTGCAGGAATTGGATCCTGCCAAATCAACTGCTCCGCAGGAACAAGTGGCCCGAGATACCGTGCAATTGGACCCATGTCACGGTGCGTCAACTTAAACCACGCCCTCGCGAAGGCGTCTGCAAAAACATCTGGGTTTTCGAAGAAGCGACGTGAGATGGCTTCGTAAATCGGATCTGTCCGCAATGCAAGGTCTGTCGTGAACATGACAGGGGCATGGCGCTTCGAAGGATCATGTGCATCTAACACAGCCTCTGATGCTTCACCATCTTTGGGAATCCACTGTGTTGCACCAGCAGGGCTCTTTGTCTGCACCCACTCATACCTAAACAGTGTCTCGAAATAATCGTTGTCCCAAGTAATCGGTGTTGGCGTCCAAGCACCTTCGAGACCACTGCCGATAGTTTGTGCGCCATTTCCAGTTCCAAATGTGTTCTTCCAGCCAAGTCCCATCTCTTCGATAGGAGCGGCCTCTGGTTCAGGACCGATGTACTTATGTGGGTCAGCCGCACCGTGCGCCTTGCCGAATGTATGTCCACCTGCAATCAGTGCGACTGTTTCTTCATCGTTCATGGCCATGCGAGCAAATGTTTCGCGGATGTCCACCGCCGACGCAAGAATATCTGGATTGCCATTTGGCCCTTCCGGGTTAACGTAGATAAGACCCATCTGAACAGCGGCGAGAGGATTTTCGAGAACGCGGCCCTCGCTATAACGTGCATCGGCAAGCCACTCGGCTTCCTTGCCCCAGTAGGTTTCATCCGGCTCCCATACATCCGCCCGTCCGCCACCAAAGCCAAAAGTTTTCAAACCCATTGATTCAAGTGCGCAGTTGCCGGTGAATATCATCAGATCTGCCCACGAAATTTTCTTGCCGTATTTCTGCTTGATCGGCCACAATAATCGACGTGCTTTGTCAAGGTTGACGTTATCGGGCCAACTATTAAGTGGTGCAAAGCGCTGCATGCCAGCTCCGCCACCGCCTCTTCCATCGGATATGCGATACGTGCCCGCGCTATGCCAAGCCATGCGAATAAAGAACGGTCCGTAGTGACCGTAGTCAGCTGGCCACCAATCTTGTGAAGTTGTCATCAACTCTTCAATGTCAATTTTGAGTGCATCAAGATCGAGAGTTTTGAACTCCTTCCCATAGTCGAATTCTTCGCCCATAGGATCCACCATCGGTGAATTTTGTTGGAGCACCTTGAGGTTTAGTTGGTTAGGCCACCAGTTTTTGTTAGAGGTGCCTTCATTCGTTTTGTTACCGCTTGGATATGGGCAGTTGCTTTCGCTTTCCATCGGTCCTCCAAATAGATTCACGCCAGTGACTCCGCTAATCAAAGAGTAACGGCTGAACCGCTTATACTTCAAAGATGCCAAAAGTAGGAGTGAAGCGTGATTTCGGGGCGAAATTAGCGCCCATTTTCTTGCACACAGGTTGGCGAACCGGTGGAACCGCTCTGGCCTTCGCCTTTCGTGAACAACCTGCCTGCACCCTGTTCTACGAGCCCATCAACATTGCACTCCGGAATCCGGAGAATGCCTTTCTTGCAAGCCCTGGCAAGTGGGACTCGAGGCATCCATCAAGTGCGCCATATTTTCATGAATTTAAGAAATTCCTCACCCAAGAGGGATCTATCCAGAATTTTCCAAATCTCGACTTATTCACTTTTGATGCACCGAGCCAAGAGTGGCTAAGCGAATTGGCTACGTATCTACATATGCTCGTTGATGATACGCAAAAAGAAGGAAAGGCTCCGGTATTCAAATTTACAAATCTTGAAGGGCATGTAGATTTCCTTCGGAAAGAATTTCCTTCCTCTACAAATATTGCTGTTGGTCGCGAACGGTCCCACCAACTTATGAGTTGGCTCAGTCAGGCAGCAAGTGGAAATTATGAATTTTTCAAAGCAGGCTCGAAAATGATCAGAACAGACTCGACAAACGCTTTCACCGGGAAGAGGAAGCTGGACCGGCTCACAAATGATGACATTTCTTCTGTAATCCACGATTTCAATCAATACCGTGACCTTATTGATTCGTTTCACAAGAAAATGGATGTTGTCGTCAATATCTCGCCAGAAGTGGCTTTTAAGCCCGAGAAGGTTCTCAAATTTGTGGAAAGGGAACATTTACCTCAACTCACCATTTGGAAGAAATCTCTGGCTTACCTAAATAAAAATCGTCCATCAACTATGAGTGAGGATAACCGCCTACAGAAAGCGTACATTCAAACCATATTGAAGGATCGTGAAATTGATCTGAGAAATAATGAAATTGATGTAAAAAATCGCGAAATCAAAAATCTTCAACTACAACATCAGCGGCTTGTGAATTCCCGAAGTTGGAAAATTACGGCTCCCCTGCGACGCCTTGGGGCTATGCTGAAAAAGTCCAATAACTGAAAACTACTCCTTCCCCCAACCAACTCGTTCCCAAATTCTTTCGTGAAAGTAGTAGAGGAAGATCTTCGTAAAAAGCTCGGTTGCCGATATCGCGATCGCAAATGTCATTTTACGTGTGATGAGTATGGAAAGAATGAAGGTATCCATTGTTCCGGTCAATCTCCAAGTAATAGCCTTTGTGAGAGACCGACTGCGTATACTTTTACTCATACTCACCTCTGTTCAATTCACTCATAATTAGGAAGCAGACTAACCGCGAATTCTACGCAACGAATCTGAAATTCCATGCAAGTGAAGTTAGTTTCCGAATAGTTTTGCCATAATTCTATTCACGTTCTCTTCGACTGGTGCAGTGCCGTCGAGCACCAGCTCTGGATGTGTAGGTCGCTCATAATTCTGACCGACACCCGTGAAATTGGGGATTTCGCCTCTACTTGCCTTCAAATACAAGCCCTTTGGATCTCGTTGTTGACACACTTCCACCGGAGTGTCCACGAAAATCTCAAGGAATTCGCCTTCCTCGAAAATGGCTCTCGCCTGATTTCTGTCAGTCTCAAAAGGGCTTACCAAAGCGCCAATGGCAATAAGCCCCGCATCCACCATTAATTTACCTAGTTCGGCAACTCTTCTCACGTTCTCCGCACGATCTTCTTTCGTGAATCCCAAATCTTTATTCAGGCCCAGGCGAAGATTGTCTCCGTCAAGAACATACGTGTGCAGACCGCGAGTTACCAACCGGCGCTCTAGGTGGTCTGCAATGGTTGACTTGCCCGAACCTGAGAGACCAGTTAGCCAGATAAACCGTGCAACTTGATTCTTCTGACTCGAACGAATCGCCTTGTTTACCTCATAGCCTTGAGTGTGAATGTTTGAACTGCGGCGCAAAGTATGCAAAAACATACCAGCGCCAACAGTTTTGGAAGTCTGACGGTCCACCAAAATGAAATTCCCATATTCCCTAGATTGGGCGTAAGGAATGAGGGCTAGAGGCACATCGCAAGCAACTTCAACGCTTCCGATTTCATTCATCTGAAGATTGCGAGCCGACAACTGAGCGCCTGAGTGAATATCAAACTTGCTTCGAATTTGAGTAACAATTGCAGGTGTTTGGGTAGAACCATTAATCAAGAAATAAGAGCGAGAATGAACCAGAGGGTCTTCGTCTAGCCAGACAAGATTTGCAGTGAAACGATCTGTGAAATCAAGTGGTTCTGGACTCTTGGCAATAATGTCACCTCGAGCCGCATCAATATCCGGTTCTAAAACCATGGTAGTAGCAAAAGAATTCTCCGCGACTTCGGCATCACCGGAATAAGTGACGATCCTTGCAATCTTCGCAGTCTTATTGCTTGGGTAAATGCGAATATTGTCCCCTATCCGGAAATTTCCCTCGCTCACGGTTCCGGACAAGCCTCTGAAATCTTCTGCTCGCGAAATAAACTGAACTCGCATTCGGGCGCTTTGATCCTCCACCTCTGGTGGCGCCCAAGTCTGAATCGCCTCCAGTAAGGATGGACCCGAATACCAAGGCAGATTATCGCTCTTTACGATGACGTTATCGCCCTTTAACGCACTCATGGGAATAGTGACTACCTTTGCGATCTCCAATCGATCTAGAACGACCTGCAAATCTGTAGAAATCTTGTCGAAAACTTTCTCATCAAAATTGACCGCATCCAGCTTATTTATTGCAACGATTGCCAGGTTTACGCCCATTAAAGAGCAAATTGTCAAATGGCGAAGGGTTTGATCTCGCACGCCTTTTGTAGCATCGACAAGGACGATGGCAATATGGGCACGAGATGCAGCAACTGCCATGTTTCTCGTGTATTGCTCATGGCCGGGTGCATCAGAGATGATGAGACGGCGCCCATCCAACAAAGACATCGATCGATAGGCAACATCAATTGTGATTCCTTGCTCTCTTTCGGCCTCAAGGCCATCAGTTAGTAGGCTGAAATCAATCTCGTCAGCGGGGATTGTCGAACCACTCCGACGCGTCTTCCGAGCCGCCGAAATCGTGTCATGCGGAACGCTCTCGGTCTCAACAAGTAGCCGTCCAATGAGAGTGCTTTTCCCATCGTCGACACTTCCACACGTTAACAACCTAACAATTGGAAGATCCATCAGAAATACCCTTCCGATTTCTTTTTCTCCATTGAATCTTCCCTGTCACCATCAATTAAACGAGTTGCCCGTTCACTCAAGGTCACCTCTAACACCTCTTGCACTACCTCTGAAATTGTAAGTGCCTCTGATTCAACTGCCGCAGTTAGCGGATAACAGCCAAGCGTCCGGAATCTCACCATTCGCATTTCTGGCACCTCGCCCTCATTAAGGCGATATCGCTCATCATCAACCATTATTATCTGATCGCCACGAAGCACTGTGGGTCTTTCTTTTGCAAAATACAACGGGTTGACGTCGATACCTTCTTGCAATATGTAATGCCAAATATCGGCCTCGGTCCAGTCTGACAAAGGAAATACTCGCATGCTCTGGCCAGGAGCCAATCGTGTGTTGTAAGTGCGCCAGAGTTCAGGCCGTTGATTTCTCGGATCCCAACGGTGTCCTGTTTCTCGAATACTAAAAATTCTCTCTTTTGCGCGACTCTTCTCTTCGTCTCGACGAGATCCGCCAATAGCTGCGTCAAAATCGTATTTGTCCAGAGCTTGTTTTAACGCCACCGTCTTCATCACTCGCGTGTACTCAGAAGCCCCATGATCAAACGGGTTGATTCCCGCGCTTATGCCCTCTTCATTGGAGTGTGTAATCAATTTCAAACCGTACTTTTCAACGACCTTTTCACGGAAAGAGATCATCTCCTTGAACTTCCATGTTGTGTCAACATGCATGAGCGGAAATGGAATGGGGGCAGGATGAAAGGCCTTGAGAGCGAGGTGGAGTAGAACTGAGGAATCTTTGCCGATTGAATAAAGCATTACAGGGTTGCGAAAAGTAGCCGCACTTTCCCTAAGAATCTCAATAGACTCACTTTCAAGACTTCGAAGAATCCTTGCATCTACCTTCATGAGTGCGACGCTTCGATTTTAACGAAATCGAAGTCCGATAGCTCTCTATGTATCCCTTGGGACTTCAAGTCGTTCAGGTATCGAATCTGACTCTCCTGTTTAGCATCTTGCTTCAATGTTCGTGGGGTTAAGGCAATCGAGTCGGAATATTCTGAATCCTCCCAATCAATGAATCGAATTACTGATCGCATAACTTCTGAGTCAAATAAACGCTCATAATCCACATCCAAGATCTCACACCCAGCCTCACGGGCGATCTTCAAATTCTCAGAATAAAAACGTTCGTTCACTTTTATGTACCCCTGGAGTCGCTTCTCATTGACATCAATCACCACATCACTCGAATCCTTGCCATGCCACACCCCCGACGAATGAGCTTTCATGTGGGAAATGTAACGATCTAGATGGTTGCGACGGATGAAGATAATTTGAGGCTTAAATTCCTTGATGATTTTCGCCAATGTCTCATCATGAAGGTGATATGGGAATATTTTAAATATATGAATTCCTGGATTTTTAAGAGTGCTCTGCACGACTCTCGTTGGATTCAGTTTCGCCGATTCAAATCGATAATATTTCCACGCCTTTTTCTGCCCAAAGAAATTAACAAGAAACCTCGCATGGAAGGTTGGATACATGCGAGAAATTTTGTAAATAATGTTTGACCATTGGTTAAATGCAAAAAACTCGCCATAGTAATGAAAGCCTGTCTCTGGTTGTTTCAGAAGACTGCCGAGAGCGGTTGTACCCGAACGTGGAAAGGACATAACAAAAACCAATTTGGACTTGGTGGCATCAGGTGCGGAATGCGTTAAACCCTTCAAAGACATGATCGCAAAACTCAAAGCGTAGGAGGGGAAAAGTCTCGCTGCATTTAACCCAGCGTGGAACGCCTTCAAATCCCGAATGATCAGTGCCATGATGGCAGATTATACTAGGTGCCCTCTCCTGTATTGACACATTCATATGCGAGAATCACTTTGCTTTCGAGGGTTTTGACAACACTTTCTTCGCCATGTGGGACAAATTGGCGATATCTGAAGGTCTTCTCACCTTCAGAATTCGTAGAATTCCGACTCGAATCAGTCGGTAGTAGTAACGACGACCACGAGTATCTTGGAAAGCAAACCTCTCCACTGAATTCCAATGCAAACCCCACGTCAATTCTAAGTTTCTATAACTTGATCCTGGCAACCTTTTGGCACGCGCCAAAGCTGGCGCATAGATTATGAAGGTCCGCTGATCGTTGAAATCAACGACTCCTTCTAATCCGTTCCCTGATTTGGATATAAAAGCTCGCATTCCTGAAAAGATGACCTTTGGATCTAGTTCGCCTTCTATGAAATAAATATATGGAGTAGAGCTCGGAGTAATCAGGTCAAGAATTTCGTGCGGACTAAGTTTCGTAGTTCCAGCTAATTCTTCAAATGTAAACCGTGAATCGCCTGAATGCAGGCCATAAATCCTTCGTGGCGAAGAAAGAGGGTCATTACGTAAGTCATATCTCTCTTGCAAAGCCTCCCACGGGCCAAATACGCGAAAGCGAGCTTGGACATTCTTGTCGACAAAGAATTTCTTCAGAACCTGCACAAACGAATCGAAGCTCATACCTCGAGCATCAATCAAAACTTCCGCATCTGGAACCTTGAAATTAACAGAACTCCCACTACGTAAATACCCAAGACCTGGGATGTAATTAGCCATATTCGGCCTGTTGTGTTCGAGCACTCTGGCCACATTCTCTTCCACTGTGCTTATGCCTAGGTGCCACGACCTTGCGTCTCTTTCTGGCACAAGCCTCAAGCCAGCCATAAGGGATCGCCATCCGAGTTCAGTGTCTTCAGCCATCTTGAATACCGGGTTATACATTCCGATCGAAATCCAGGCCTTTCTCTTTATCGAGAAAGTCGCACCGACCACCGCTCTAAAACTGTCCAAATCCGGATTTCGCAAATCGTCTGTGAGCTTTATAAGCAACTCCCAAGAATCCTTGCCTTCACTTTCAGAATGCAAAGCATCGAATTGGCCAGCAAGAAGTCTCTCGTACAGCGTTTCGGGCTGATAATCCCAACTAGGGACAAATCTCTTCCACCCAAGGACCAAATAGTCGTCATCGTCATGGTGCCACTTCATATGCTCTGAAAGATGCTGCGGATCGAAGACCATATCGGCATCATGCATCCAGAAGACATCTGCATCGACTTTGCTGGCAGCAAAATTGGTAGCCTGCGTCTTCCCCCATTGCTCATCGGTGTTGGCGAACTTAATGATCTTGGTATTTTTGGGTCTTATGGGTGGCAACTTCAATCCTGGAGTAGAACCGTCATCAACTATTATCAATTGAACCAAATGGTCTGGATATGTCTGAACTGCAAGAGATGCCACGGAAAGATCTAGTTTGTCCTGACCATTTCTGCAACAAACAATAATCGCGACTGTCAGACTTGGATCATAGGCAAGAGTCAAGTTCTCCGGTCGGTTATACCTCCACGCTTGACCTTTCATGTGTCAGTACCAAATTCTTCTGACCGCCAGATACCAGTTCTCTGCTCGATGGAATTATTCAGATACTTGGAGTAATGCGTGACGTAAGTCTGAGGTGTCAGGCTGCGTCGATAAATATAACCATTACCGTACGTTCTAAAAATCCTCCCGCCATGAGATTTCACTCCTGACAGGAGAAATTTATCTACTGCACTCTTTCCTTCACCAAACCACCCCGCAGACTCTCCTGCTTCTCGTTTCACAAGAATGGTTCCACCACAAACCCAGTCATCCCACTCTTCGACGGAAGAGATGCCCGTAGGCAAGATTTTTCTCGAAGTTAGGTCTAAGTCCTCAATATAAATATAATTCATAGCTTTACCCACTGCGTCTGCTCCTTTATCCAGAAGCACGTCTAGCAAATCCTGCAAATGCTCTGGACCATATATATCGTCATCATCCATTTTTGAAATATATTGCCCACTTGAGTCCGTAGCTAATACGCTCAGAATCGACCCCAGGGTTTCATGTTTTTCAAATTTTTCTACCTGCACGTCAACAGCACGAGTCCCTAATTTCCTGATCAATTCCCTGTGTTTGCTGTTCAAAGTAAAATCGTGAATACCGATCATTAATTCAAAATTTGACAACTTTTGTTTTAGTAGCTGATTCAATATCTGCAAAAAATCATTGGGCCGTGCAGTAGACATAACAACAGAAAGTGACGGATAAGTCTCGATCTTCGACCGTCTAGTCGCGCGTAATGCTTTGAGCCCCTTTACTTCCTCTTCATAGCTTTGTTCACCCATTGCCCTCATCTAAGAGTCATTTCTTTGCCGCACATAAATTGGATGATACAACTTTTGCATTAAATTTCTCAATCAAGCGTGGCTTCAAGGATTGCGAAGAAGAGGGAGAAGCGGAAGAAGAGGGAGAAGCCATATCGAAAATCACTTGATCCTTATTCAACCTGTCAAAGAGTAAAGGTGCTTGAACTGGGTCCCAAATCACCACTGAGCCAATTCCAGGTGCATACCCGTTTGAATTTGAAAGTGGAACCGTGAGAGTCCGCACCTTGCTTGCGGATAAATTGCCAAGATTTTGTAGTAACGACAACAAATCGCCCGATCCCAGTCCCGGATCTGTAGTAATCGAACCGATAGAGGCATTAAATATTTTGACCAACGCCGTAGGATTCAAAAGGATCCCCGCACTTGTCACTTTATGGAAAACTGAACTAACAAACGCCTGCTGTCGTTTCATCCTTCCGATATCGCCAGTTCCGTCAAATTCACGAGTGCGCACATACGCAAGTGCTTGAGCTCCATGAAGCGTGTGAATACCCGATGACATAACCAGATGACTCTTTGGATCATTGATCGCAGTCTTGCTGCATACCTCGATGCCGCCCAACGAATCGACAATTTTCGTAAACCCGGCAAAATTGACTTCTACATAATGATCTATATGTAATTTGGATTTGCCCTCTAAAGTCTGAATGAGCAGTGGGGCGCCACCCCAGGCAAATGCAGCATTTATCTTGGATTGGACCGGACCCTCAACAAGTTTGCCGGAACTATTAATATGCGAAGGGATCGTCGCCAAAGTATCACGAGGAATAGAAACAATTACTGCGTTGCTACGATCTTTACTGATATGAACCAAAAACATTGTGTCAGAGCGCCCACCGGCTGCCGTCTTAGTACTCCCGACCCGCAATTTCTTGAGTTCGGTTTTCGATAGTCCACTCCGCGAATCTGAACCGACAACTAAGAAATTAAGAGCTTTTGACTCTTTCACCGCTCGGGTTTTCAACCCCCCAAAGACGTCATTATGGGGTATCGAGCCAACGACTCCATTTAGGCCAGCCCACGAAAGAAGAGAGGTAAAGACGACTCCTAAAGATATTCCAGTAACAATTTTCACAAATCTCGGACTGGACACCAAGGGAGTGTAGCAATCGCATCGGCGGAGCAAAAAACATCTTCATCAAATCTTTAGTAAAATCTGACACTTTTCGCAGTCCCGATTCGAGATGATGACGCAGTTGCAACCAGTGATCCCCTTCAAGTGAATAAGTATTTCTTAGGAGCGAATATGTCTAGCTTTCATATCAGTCGTCGCGGATTGCTTGGTGGGGTTATCGGCGCCGCCGTGGCCAGTGGGATAGCCGGATATGGACTTCGCGAGACGCCGGAAGCTACTGGATTGTCCTCAATCGATGCGAGAGAGGCCGCGCTCATCACCTCTGGCAAGGTGAAGAATTTTAAACTCACTGCCGGTCTCTCGGAAATCGATCTGGGCGGAATGATTGCCAAAACGTGGACTTACGGCAATATGTTGCCAGGCAAAATCTTTCGAGTGAACAAGGGAGATCGTCTCAAAGTCAACTTCCACAATAGGTTGCCAGTGCCGACAAGTGTGCACTGGCACGGACTGGCGATCAGAAACGACATGGATGGTGTACCTGGAATCACCACACCAGAAGTACGTGCCGGGAAAGATTTCAACTTTGACTTCATCACCCCCGATGCTGGCACTTATTGGTTTCACCCTCACAGCGGAACTCAACTCGACAGGGGTCTCTATTCCCCCCTCATAGTGGATGACCCAAACGAGCGCTCCAATTACGATCAAGAATGGATTCTCATCTTGGATGACTGGACCGACGGCGTCGGCAGGAATCCGGATCAAATATTTGCAGAGTTAAAAAAATCCGGTGCTGGCAGTGGCATGGATATGGGTGGCATGGATATGGGTGGCATGGATATGGGTGGCATGGGAGCCATGGATGGAGGAGATGTCACTTATCCCATGTACCTCATCAACGGACGTCCGATTAATGATCCCGAAACCTTCTCCGCAAAGCCCGGGGAGCGGATCCGACTTCGCATCATTAACGCCGCAGCCGACACAATTTTCCATGTGGCACTTTCTCAACATTCGATGTCCGTTACCCATACGGATGGCTTTCCAGTAATACCCTCCAAGGTTCCACTTCTTCAAATTGGCATGGGAGAACGCTATGACGTTGTTGTCACATTAAAAGATGGGGTTTTCCCGCTTGTAGCCCGTGCGATTGGAAAATCGCAGATTGCGCGCGCTCTCATTCGAACCGCAAGTGGGCGAGTTCCTTCAGCCGATTTTCTACCCAGCGAGTTGAACGCGATCCCACTGCGTGCCGAAACTTTGAAAGCAACTGACGCGGTAAGACTGCCTTCAAAAAAGCCTGACCGGATACAGGATTTGATATTAACAGGAAGCATGAACCCTTATGTCTGGAAAATTAATGGTCGTACGTACGATCAGACAAAAGCACTTACGATCAAACAGAATGAAATGGGGAGGCTACGCATTAGAAATATGTCGATGATGCCCCATCCAATCCACCTTCACGGGCATACTTTCCAACTCGGAAATGCTGGTGGTTCCGGCGCTCGAAAGGACACAGTCCTATTGCAACCTATGGGAGGCGTTAATGTCGATTACGCTGCCACAAACCCTGGCAGATGGATGATCCACTGCCACAATGCCTACCACGCCGAAGCGGGCATGATGACACGGTTGGAGTACATCACCTGATTCCGATAGCAGAAGAAGTGCAAATTCATTCACTCACTTGCGCATGAATATGAGGATGCGTGCCTGGTCACCACGATGTGCGCTTCCCTCTTCATAAACATCGACTCGAAGAATTATCGGTTCAGAGATGACCGCCTCTGCTGTTAATTTAGCGAGATAGCCGTCAAAACTGCGAGCAAGAAAATGCTCGTTATTCACTCCTACCACCAACCACCCGCCACGGCGCAACAATGCAATCAGATTCTCAATCGCCTCAGGTCCGAGATGCCCGTGGGTAAACGTCCCAGAACAGATGAGGGCGTCATACGGAGCTCGTGTATGAAGAACTTCCTGGGTGAGATCTCGCTCAAACAGCTCCCGATAAACTGGATGACCGCTTAGTCGGGTCTTCCCCTTAGCTTGCTCAAGCATTTCAGGAGAAATGTCGATCCCGTCAATAATTATTCCAGGACGATGCGCTGCAAGATAAGTGCCCGTCAACCCTGTGCCAGTCCCCACGTCGACCGTATGAAGAACGTCTAGGGGAACTCTCTCGTTGAAAACTTCGGCTATCGCCTGTGGGTAGCGATACTGCTTCTTCTCGACAAACTCTGATTCATAGGTAGATGCCCACTTTGCGTACAGCCTCCGATTGTCTTCTGGAGTCTTTACTGAATATGCCTCATTAAGTCCGAGAGGCGCCGACGTCTCTTCTTCCGTCATTTGGGGAGCATAACCAGGAAAAGCGACGATGTATCTAGATATAGTGAATAAGTAAATTATGCTGAGAAGGTGATGAATTATGGGTAAGCGGGCAACTCTCAGCCAAGTGGCCGCCTATGCCGGAGTAAGTATTGCTACGGCCTCTCGCTTTTTCTCAAACCCAGAGTTGGTAAAACCAGAGACTGTCAATCGCATACGCATCGCTGCCGCCGCGTTGAATTACAAAGCGCCTCGAGTGCTCGAACGCGACCTGTCTATGCTTCGTATTGCCGTTTTTACCCGTCTTTTCAATCATGATGGGGAGTTTGAGCGACTCCGTGGGATTTCAAATGCGCTTCGGGCGTGGCCGCATGAAATGCTTTTGTACGAAGTAAATGATTCCTCTCATTCCATGGAGTACGTCAAAAAATTGGTAGCCACAAAACGAGTAGAAGGTCTAATTTTTGTCGGCGTTCCTATTTCAGACGAGGTCGTCGCCTACCTTGAGCGATTCCATGTTCCAACGGTCCTCATTGAGAATAATGATCCTCGTTTTCCATCCGTTACAACTTCAGATAAAAAAGGCGGTGAACTCGTTGCAGATTTTTTCAATAAATGCCCCGCTACTCGAATCCTTTATGTGGGTACGCACCTGACATCCATGGATGTGAGCGCAGGCATCCGTCTCAAGTCCTTCCGAGACCGCCTCAACCGCAATAAGAAGGAGATCGTTGGTGAGCTCCTACTCGATCCAGACTCCCCTGATCTTCAGAAGGAGATTCTGACGATTCTCAGGTCAAAAAATCGTCCCGAGGCAATATTTGCAGCATCCGACGACCTTGCCGTTGCCGTGTACACGGCCTGCATTTCACATAATTTGAAAGTTGGCCAAGACATTGCCCTCGTTGGATATGGCGATACCGACCTGGCTGCGAAACTTGGAATTTCCTCGGTTCGCACGCACCTTGATGCAACAGGACGGCGGGCCGTTGAAATCCTCAGATCTATGGACATTGATGGCGAGCCATTAAAAGAGGAACTGAAAGTGGAGTTGATCCATCGAAAGAGTTCACTCTAATGTAAAAATAAAATTACATTATCTGAGTGTATTGAAATGAAAAATTTACATCAATACACTCCACGGGACACGAGTTAGAGGAGAGAACGTGCCCGATGCAGATATTAAAGTTGGCGAACATGTCATTTCGCGGCGATTAATACTTTCTCCAAGCGACCCCGTCTTCGATCCTCGTTTCCGCCCACCGTTGGAAACAGCCATTCCTTGGATACTCGCCTACCGCGGTCCCTGGTTGATCCCGTATGCATCCATTCCATTTGACCACCACCGTGGCGTTGGAGAGCAGAATCTTTTCCGCTGCTTATTCGGTCGAGACTCTTTGATCATCGCGGACTTCCTTGGGGCGCGAGTGCCCGGACTTCGTCGTGGGGTGATTGCCGCATTGGGCGAAGCACAAGGAGCAAATTTCAATAGCAAAAGCGAGGAAGAACCCGGTCGAATACCTCATGAAGTGCGCGATGCCGGAGATGAGCGGGCACGCGAAATCATGGAAACAGAAGGTTGGTCTTTCCCATATTACGGATCGGTTGACAGCACTCCCCTCTGGTTAAAAGCATTGGCAAAGGAAGCACTTGAAGAACCCGGACTCCTCGATATTCAAGTTGGCAACAAGACTCTCGCTGAACGCGCAGTCCTTGCGACTAAATGGATTGTTACTCGGCTCGAAACTCCATCAGGTCTCATCGAGTCAAAACGATCCAATCCAAAGGGAATCAAGAATCAAGTCTGGAAGGATTCTGGAGACTCTTACGTCCACGCAGATGGACGGATCGCCGGCGAGGGTTCACTCGCTTCCATTGAAACTGCCGCAGAAGTATTTGATGCGCTTAACGGTGCTGCACAGTTGCAATTACTTCGTCCATATCTTGACTGGCCGCTTACTTGTGATGAATTGAAATTCACGGCGGATCAAGTGAGACTTAAGATGATCGAACATTTATGGCTCGGCAACCGCTTCGCAATGGCGATCGAGCGAGATGAAGACGGAAAACATACGCCACTTGATTCGCAGGCAAGTAACCAAGGACGCCTCCTCGATTCGGCGATTCTCGATGGGCCCGAATGGGACATGTACAGAATGGTGATTGCAGATGCAGTTACCGATCCACAACTTCTAGGACCAGCGGGCCTGCGAACACTTTCCAGCGAACATCCCTCATATCGTCCTGGTGGCTATCACACGGGATCGGCGTGGCCGATGGACGGAATATTCACTGGACGAGGACTGCTTCGTCATGGGTTTCAAGCGCAAGCCACCGCTCTCATCGGCAGGACGGTAGCCGCGATTGAATCAATAGGAGGCTTCCCCGAATTACTTCGAAGTGATGCACCCCTTCACGGGTGGGTCAGTGCAGAAGTGATCGATATCGAAGGAGCATCTGATGGATTCGGGCCAGGTTTCAATCGAATCTGTCAGCCGCCGCAAATGATCCAGGGGTGGACTGTTGCGGCGTATGCATGGGCACAAGATCACCGCCAGATGTGGAATCGGTGGTAAAGAAAATGAAGAGAAACACCAACTACAGGGAGAGGTCGACGATGATCAAAACCAAAACTGGAAAATCGCTAAGTGCTTTAGTAGCGGTTGCCATGGCAATGTCGGTGGGCGCAGCCGCGTCACCAGCAAATGCCGCGACAAAGAAAATCGTTCTGAAGGTTTGGGATCCAGGCTTGATGGGTCACCTTGCCAACGGAGTGATGGATACCGAGACATCATTTATTTACAAGGCAAAGGTTGCCTATGAAAAACTCCATCCAAACGTAACGATCAACATCAGCGAAATTGATGGCGGCGTCTCTGATACTCAATTTAAAGCCGCATCCATCGCCAAAAATGGCCCTGACATCAAGATCGGATTCGCAGGTGGCAACACGCTCTCATTTGAGCCGTTCCTTGAGCCGCTTGACAAGTACTTCACCAAGAAAGAACTCGCGGTCATAACAGGAACTGGAACCGTACGAGCTAAGTACAACCCAAAAGGCCCACTACTAGCTCTTCCATACGGAGCGGGTTCTTACTTCTATGTCTTCTACGACAAGCGAGTCTTGGGTCAATACAACATCGACATGAGCAAACCTCCACAGACATGGGAAGCCTTCCTCGCACTAGCAAAGAAAATGAAGAACGCGGGCATTGAAACTCCAATTTGGGAAACCAACCTGGAAGGCTACACAGGGGCTTGGGTTATCGCTTCACTCGTTGGAGGACAACTTGGACCCAATGCCTTCTTCGATATGTACACCGGTAAGGCAAAAATTGACTCACCGGCATTTATCAAGGCATACAACGGGTACAAGTCCCTCTACACCGCAGGTGTAACAAATGCCGATGCAACGACAGTAGGCCAAGGTGACCGCCTCAATGGATTCCTTGCTGGTAAGGGTGCCATGATCATCGACGGTGGATGGGATAACGATCCGATTTACAAGGCTCTCGGGCAATACGCCGGAACCTTTGCTATTCCAACATTGGCTGGATCAAAGTATCCAGGTATTTTGGCTGGTGGAACCAACGTCTCAGTCGCCGTTACGAAGTACAGCAAGAACAAGGTCGAAGCGATTAAGTTCTTGAAGTACCTTATACAACCAAAGACCATCGACATGTACGTAGCAACCACTCAGACTGAGCCGTCTAATAGCATTCACTCAAATCCGAATGTTATTAAGAACCCATTGCTCAAGCAGCAATCAAAGGACGTCGCAAGCCGCCCACAGGTATATCCGTTCGACAACATCATGCCTGGACCAACAAACGACTTGTTCTACAAGTTGAATGCATCTGTCGCACTTGGACAGACGACTCCAGTGGATGCTGTCGCACAACTCCAGCAATCACTAATGGATAATAAATAAAGTAAAAAATGGCCTCGCCTGCTGTAACACCTGTTGGCTCCCTCAAAGTTAAATCTGAGAGGGAGTCAACAGGTGTGGGCAAAAAGCGATCCCTGACAAAACAACGACAACGCATCGGGATTCTGGCGACTTTGCCAGCATTCCTTGTAGTCGCCTGTCTGCTTTTCTATCCAATTGGATATGCAATCTGGATTTCATTTCTCAAAACAGATGGTGTGACATCAAAATTCATCGGACTGAAAAACTACGTCGATATATTCACAGCGCCACTAGTCCACGAAGTCTTCTTCACCAACCTTAAATTCTTAACAGCAATCCCCTTCGTAATATTCTTTGGAACCCTTACAGCGGTCCTGCTCTATCAAGAAATATACGGTTGGAAGTTCTTCAGAATCATCTTCTTCCTTCCCTCGGTGCTCTCAGCATCGGTTATCGGCCTTATGTTCCGCTCGGCGTTCACGCTCGACGGCCCCGTGAATTCAGCCCTCATCCAACTTGGTTTCACCCCGATCAATTTCTTCGCCCGAGCGAATATGGCAATCTTTGTAGTGGTCATGGCTTTGATCTGGTCGGGCTTCGGTTACGCCATGATGATTCTTCTCAGCGGACTCATGGCTATTGACGGTGATATCTTCCTAGCTGCCGAAGTTGATGGAGCCGGATGGTGGCAGCGATTCTGGTACATTATCATTCCGAACGTTCGCAACCAACTGGCCTTCGTTTCTATCATCAACATTCTTTATACATTCACTTCGCTCTTTGGATACATCTTTGTTATGACCGCTGGCGGACCCCTTTATTCAACGACCACTCTGGACTATTTGATTTACCAGAAGGCCTTCTCCGCCAGTGATATGGGGCAAGGTTCAGCACTAGCAGTCATCGTCTTCGGCATTATTTCTGTACTGACACTCGCCCAGAGCAAGTACTTGAGAAATAACGATGGTAACTTGTCATGAGAAAATTGGATTGGAAGGCTAGTTCGGCGGTGTTCCTAATTCTTGCGAGCATCGCCATTTCGACGCTCTACCCATTGCTCTATGTTGTGATGACGTCCTCTCGAACTCTCGAGGATTATGTGAAAAATGCGTATGGAATCCCTAAGTTCTTTACATTCGAAAACTTCCGGATTCTGATCAACAATTACTCATTAGGGTTGGCGGCAAGAAATACTATCCTCGTAGTCGGAATCAGCCTCTTCACATCTCTGATGCTCTCCTCCATCGCCGGTTATGCCCTGGCGAAATACAACTTCCCTGGTAGCAAATTCGTTACGTGGTCCTTCATTGCGGTCATGCTGCTCCCCAGTCAGATCCTGATTATTCCTATATACTTACTACTCTCGAAATTCAGTCTTGTCGGACACCTGCCTGGTTTGATCTTCGTATACATAGGGACAAATATTCCTTTTGGCGTCTTCTTCTTGAAATCCACATTCAATGCCGTACCCGACACAATTTTGGACGCTGCCAGAATTGACGGTGCGGGATTCTTCAAGTCATTCTTTCTGATTGCACTTCCCAACGCAGCGGCAGGACTTGCAACACTTGGAGTGCTTCAATTTCTAGGTATGTGGAATGAGCTCCTGTACGCATATTTGATCTTGCCGGATCAGTCTCAACGCCTTCTCACACCTGCTCTGGCAAGTATCGGCGGGCGCTATACATCCAACCAACCACTCGTTGCCGCCGCGCTCTGCATAACCGCCGCGCCAACCATCGCCCTGCTGGCATTTACTTCGCGCTATCTAGTGCGAGGGGTTTCTTCGGGAATCGGCTCTTCTTAATGTCCTTTTCAACCCTAAATCATTTTCCAGATCTCTCAGCAACGCGTATCCACTACTGGAGTTCGGACTGGGGAGCCGAGTGGATGCCGCACACTCAAAGTGCCAACCAGCCCATTAATATCACCGTAGAAGCCGGTCGGTCGAGCAAGGGTTACCATCCATTTTTAATCGTCGAGGACGGTGAGCGCTCGTACATTCTCGCAATTATGTGGTCGGGAAATTGGTCACTTAAAACGCTAGTGACAGAGAATTCACTAACCCTGTCGATCGACAGCGACAATCCAAACCTAGAAGTCTTGACGCACTCCTCAAATCACGGAGGAATGGATGGCGCATCCCGTGCGCTCATCACGTCCTTTCGTGCAATCGATACTCGACACTCTCACCCTCGGTTGAAGATGGAGTGGAACTCTTGGTGGCCATACGAAGATTCTGGCGTAAATGAGTGCGTCATTATTAATAACGCAAAGGTGGCCAAGGAGATCGGCTTAGAGGTAGCGGTTCTTGATGCCGGATGGTTTGGCGCCTCTGATTCAGCAAGCCATTGGTATGACTTTCGTGGAGATTGGGATGATGTAAACAGCGCACGGTTCCCCCATGGACTGGCTTCTTTGGGTGATGCGGTTCGATCACAAGGAATAGATTTCGGGATTTGGATAGAAATTGAGGCTCTAGGAGTCAAATCAAAAATAGCTGGCGAACATCCAGAATTTATGGCAAAACGCGATGGTAAAGACCTTGGATATCTCTGCTTCGGCAATCCTGATGGCTATCAATGGGCAACAGTGCAAATTCAACACCTGGTCGATACCTGTAAGGCAATGTGGGTAAAGATTGATTTCAACCTCGATCCAAAGGCAGGCTGCAACCGTGATGACCACGGTCATCCACACAACCACGGTCTCACAGCTCACATCAGCAATCTCTACCGATTTCTAGACGAATTACAGAAAAGAAATCCAGACCTCACGATCGAATCCTGCAGCTCTGGGGGTCTGCGCTGGGATCTTGGGATTGCACAGCACGTCGACCTGGGCTTTACGAGTGACCCAGATTGGCCCGAACACGCACTCAGTACATTCTGGGCATCATCACTATTTTTCCCTCCTGAAAAATTACTTGGATGGTGTGATAGCGAATGGATGGGAGATCACGCCCACCAAGATTTCAAAATTGCCGAACAGGATTCCCAAAGGCTGGAATTTCTTCTGGCTGCAACATTGCTCGGCGCTTTTGGTTTGAGTCAGAAATTAAGCGACTTCAATACCCAGCAGCTAGAAATATCCCGAAAATTTATTGCGATCTACAAGGACGAAATTCGTCCAAGGTATCAAGATCAAGCATTCATCCGTCGTTTAAGCGCTCAACCCCTGCGAGAGAATGAAGGTGCTCGGACGGTCGGATTCGCAATAGAGTCCGACCACTTCGAACCGCTTCTTCTCATTTACCAACTTCCCGGGGCGACTGCGGTCAATCCGATCGCATATCGGCCAACTGACAACTCTTCAAAATATCGTGCAGTAAATCTAGTGACTGGGGAAGAGATTTTCTCTGCCCAACAGGGCAACTTCGAATTTGAGGTTTCTTCCATTGGTTACTCCTACTTGCTTGTAAAATTTGAAAAGATCGATGAGTGACCGAGTTGAAGGAGTTCGGAGGTTTCGACTCTTGGAGTAGGCCGGCACCGGCTGATCGTGCTTTCTATAGTCAGAACCTTGATCAATACCTCGACGAGATCGCGCCAAAGATTCCAGATCAGAATTTGCGAAACCTATTCGTTAATACCTTCTCAAATACCCTCGATACAACTGCCTATTACAAAGAGGTTGGTGACGAGCCAATGAGCTACATCATCACCGGTGATATTGAAGCGATGTGGCTCAGAGATTCAACTGCGCAAATATGGCATTACTTACCGCTCATGAAACGCGCTCCAGAAATTCAAAACCTGATAACCGGTTTAATAAGAAGGCAGGCGCGATGCATTTTGAAAGACCCTTACGCAAATGCTTTCTATGACGAAGACAAGTTGGGCATTCACGCCATCGATCTCACCGAAATGAAGCCCGGCGTGCATGAACGTAAATGGGAGCTTGACTCGCTCTGTTATCACTTGAGACTTAGTATCGCCTATTGGAACCTAACCAAAGATCAGGCTCCGTTTAATCAACTCTGGAAGGAATCTCTCGGACTCATCCTCGAAACAATGCGCGTGCAACAACGGATGTCCCAACACGGTCCCTATTTCTTTGATCGTGCAACCGAGAACCCAATAGATACTCTTTCTAATAGAGGGTACGGTCCCTCCTACGTCCCCACTGGCATGATCGCTTCTTCCTTTCGCCCTTCCGATGATGCCTGTGAACTGCCTTTCAATATCCCCGCGAACTTCTTCGCGCGCAGGGTCCTAAGTGAAATTCAGGGAGTACTCATCGAACTCGATCTGAAGGACTTCAATGAAGAGATTGACTTCCTGATCTCTAATATTTCACGTGGGTTAGATGGATTTGCGACTGTAGATCATAAGTCATTTGGAACTATCTACGCCTACGAAGTTGACGGCTTAGGAAATTCTGTCCTGATGGATGACGCAAACGCTCCTAGCCTGCTCTCTCTTCCATACTTCAACGCAGTAAACCCGAACAAACTTGTTTACCAAGCAACTCGCTCATTTGTTTTGAGTGCACAAAATCCGTATTTCCATCAGGGCGCAACTGGATCGGGTATCGGATCCCCTCACACCGGAAAGAATCGAATCTGGCCGATCTCTCTCATTTTTCAAGCACTCACGAGTCAGGATGAGGAAGAAATACGAGATTGCCTTCTCCTACTTATCAAATCAAGTGCCAACTCCGGACTCTTGCATGAGAGTTTTGATGTAGACGATCCAAGTCAACATACAAGACCATGGTTTGCTTGGTGCAACTCGCTCTTTGGAGTCTTAATTCATCAACTGCTTGCCGAACGTCCCAACCTGATTGCTCAGTGGCGAAGTTGAGCGCTCTTTCGACGAATTACGGTTTTGAATTTGAATCCATTCTTCTCAGCAATCCCCTTGATTGATTTCGAAATTTCACCGATATCAAAATCGTAATTGATAACAGCGCCGTTGAGTCCGATAAAAGTTCCTTTTACATGCCGCATGAGAGTTTTGCCAGATTGGAAAGAAGACTCACCACTCGCCCCAAACGAGAACCCCTTACTTTTCTCGGTGGTTTTCTCGTAGAGGAAAACAGTCCTCTCTTTATCATCAATCAGAACGGCATTTTCGTAGATGATTTTCTTCTCCCCGGATCCGCCCTTGGCATCAAGTAATTCGCAATCGACAGAGATATCCGAATCTCCCCCTTTAGCCGGGGAGAGAGCAAGTGATTCCAACTTCGCGAAGATTTCTTGGACGATTTCTTCCTTCACTTTCAGCCCCTAACCCTTAGGAATAACAGCGATCAATTTGGACAATGGACTCTCCACCCCCGAATAGAGAGCGACCACGCCTATGTGCGTGGCGATCTTCGGCTTTAACTTCAGAATTGTGCAGGTGAATACCATTGCTGTGGTCTTGCAGTATGAGAGCAATGTGAGAGCTGGTCCGTATGCACCTGCCCTGTATCCAAGAATCTTTTTACCTCCTGTAGAGGTCGGTGCTTTCCAGGAGACCCGAACCGATTTGGAAAGGGCGATAATTTTCACTGCTTGAGGCGCAGTCAACCTTGAGGTGGAAGTCACTGGGGCAGTTGGAGTGGCGCTTGCAGCGGCACCCGCAACAATTTTGTACCGTGGCGTTGTTGGATAACTGGAGCCAAGCGAAGAGACCGTTCTAACTTGAAGATAATATGCAGTGCCTACTTTAAGTCCACCGATCAGACAGCTATTTCCCAGAGCAGAACTTTCGGTGCAGTAACCCGCGTATGACCCTGCGGAGATATCTGGTCCAGTAAATACTTCGGCCGCATACCAAGCAAACTGACCAGTCCCCAGCGAAGATGACGGAGACCATTTAACAGTCAGCATTCCCTTGCTATCACTTGTTGCAGAAACATTACTTGGAGGAGATCCTGCATTGCCAGGAGATATTGGCTTCATAGCACTTGGTCCGCCGGTGCCGGCACTATTGCTTGCCACCACGTCCACGTAGTACGTCGAACCGGTCGTTAATCCAGTAACTACACACCCCAGACCCGTCGTGGAGCAGGATCCAAAAATTGGCGAGGCTGTGGGAGGTGGAACCGTCCAAACCCTTGCCGTGTAAGTGAGGGTCACCTCTCCCCCATTGGAACTAGGCGGATCCCATGTAACAGCTACCTGAGTAGGCCCAGCCATCGCTTCCACATATTGGGGCGCTGAAGGCGGCGAAGCTGCTGCAACTGGCGAGATCATAGACACGCTCAGCGCGAAGACCAAAAAAATGAATAAGGATCGGTTACCGCGGTCCGACGGCGCTTTCCTCAGACCTTCTTGGTCTCTTCTCACCGCCACCTCCCAACAAGTGATGTGAAATCTCACTTTGATGCTACAACTGCGGTCAAAATTTGTCTTCAAAAAAACGAGAATTAGCCCTATTTCCTTTTAAGAATCCACATAAACGCAAGAGAATTCTCTCAGAAAATGCACAAAGTCATCGGCAAATCTTTCCATGTGGGGCAATAGGGCCCGACTTCGCTTGAGGAGTAAGTCATGAAAACTAGAAAAATATTGGGCGCAGCTCTCCTGGCTGCAGGACTGGTTATGAGTTCAGCGAGCGTTGTAAGCGCCGATGAAACCGCCACCCCAAAAGCAACTCAATCCACTTCTGCTAGTAGCGCAGATTTACTCGTCTACAGAACGGCACTTCTAAAGTTCCGGATTGCACTCACTGTTAATTCGATCAACTACCGAATCGCAATGGAGAAGTACTGGGCCGATTGGAAAGCAACTCTCGAAAAGTACGAAGCACCTTACAAGGCAGCTTTAGAGCAATACCGGATCCTTGAGGCTGCGTACATGGCAAAATTGACACCTATCATTGCTGTTCGAAATGCAGCAATAAACCAGGCAGATAATGCGTTTCTTGCAGCACTGGCATCCGCCACTACTGATGCACAACTAGAACAGGCTCTTAAAGATCACGGGGCAGCTACTTCCGCAGCAAACGAGGCCTTCAAGACAGCTAGAGCAGCTTTGGGTGATGCTCCGGTGAAGCCAGTTAAGCCAGCAGAATTGACCAGGCCACCAGCCCCGGTGAAAGCAGATAATCCCGTTAAGCCACTTGCACCAACTAAGCCAGCTAAACCAGTTAAAGAAAAAGAACAAAAAACTAAATAGCGGAAAGTCAAAACTCCCGGCTCATACTCGAGTCGGGAGTTTTGACTTGTAAATAATGCCCGGAATCTTGCTAGCGAAGAGAGCGTTAGAGGTATCAGGCCTTAAAGATGGAATCCCAGGCGATCGGAATGAACGAAAATCCAGTCACCCAATCAGGCGTCTCCGTGATGAATCTCTGAATGCTCTTCCATTCTTCAATTTCGGTCTTGGCATATTTCTGCTGACGCGGCGTAAAACATGAAATGTTCTTCACATCGTACTCAAACATCGCGACTTCAAAATCGACAATTTCCTTCTGTAGATTCCAATACTTGTTCAAGTGCGCACTAGTGAAAAACCAAGACCAAATTCCGTTCACAGGCTCGTAATCCTTCTTGAAGATCTGTTCCTGTTTTTCATACGCCAAAACCTGGGCCTTAACCTTGTTGCACGCGCTTGACCCAGGAAGGGGACTCTCTGCGGACGCACCTGTTGCAACGAGCGCGGCAATTATGACGCCTAGAGCCACTCCTGAAGCCAAAATCCGCTTCATGTGATACCCCCTTTTTTGAACACTGTAGTCACATCCAAACCCCTTGACTAGATTGCTCGAACTGCTTTTTTATGCTGAACGTGAACTAAAGCAATACAATTTCGTATGATTGTTGACTCCGCCCTCTACCAAAAAGGTGTACGCGTAGATGGGCCAACCGATATCTCGGATTTGGTGGACATTGCAAAGTCGAGCGGGGGGTTTGTCTGGCTGGGACTGGCCGAGCCGTCCCATGAAGAATTTCAATTAATAGTAGGTGAGTTGAATTTCCACCCTCTTGCCGTGGAAGATGCAGTACATGCCAAACAACGACCGAAGATAGAAGACTACGAAGGACTCACTCTTTTCGTGCTAAGGACGGTTTTCTTCGATCCGACCGAAACAGAAATTTCCACCGGCGAATTACTCTGCTTTATCTCTGATCATTTCATCGTGATTGTGCGACACGGAGAGGGTTCCCCCTTGGCCTCGGTACGGAGAGACCTTGAAGCAAAGCCGGAACTGATGGCGCTTGGTCCCTACGCAGTTCTTCACGCAGTTCTTGATCGAGTCATAGATGAGTACATAACGATTGCCACGGCCCTCGAACAAGAAGTCGCGAGTTTAGAAAGAAAAGTCTTCAGCGGTAAGCGTCAGACCTTCTCGCAAGATATCTACTTCCTAAAAAGAGAATTCATCGAGTTTCGACACGCTATCGAGCCTCTCGTTCTCCCGGTGCAGAAAGTATCAGGCGAGAACTCCGCCTCCGTACCTGAACCATTGAAACCCTTTTTCCGTGACACGTTGGACCACTTAATGCGCGCTTGCGACCACGCAAACGGATTGGACTCGCTGCTCACTTCTGTTCTTCAGGCAGATCTAGCCAATGTGCAAGTTCAACAGAATATCGATGTGAGGAAGATTTCGGCCTGGGTTGCACTTGCCGCAGGGCCAACGATGATCGCGGGTATCTATGGAATGAACTTCGAACACATGCCAGAACTGAGTACTCGTTTTGGCTACCCACTCGTGATTGGTGCCATGGTTTCGTTGACATTTTTTCTTTTCCGAAGATTCAAAAGAGCTGACTGGCTGTAGTCTTCGCTGCCCTTGATGAGGCGTCAGTCACGCTCGATTGGAATTGCCTTCACTCCGCCTGGATCAGCAAGTAAAAGAACGCTCTCCCCATCGACCGTTGACAAAATTTTCAATACCTCTTCTGTCGATCCAAAAGTGCTGGTGTCATCAACGCGTCTCCAGGCTTGGACCCGCGCGCCAGTCTGAAGAGCTATCGCGCGGGTCAACTCATAATCTTTTGCTCCAACGAGGAAGACGGAGTGAAGTCCTTTCTGACTTGGAATGCCGAATTCTCTCTCCTCTCTATAAACCATCCAGTGATACCCGGCGACCGCGAAGGCGGTCAGCAAAATACTTATCGTGAAGCGTGCTCGGTGAAAGGTGGCGATACCGAAATTTCCTTTGAATACATCGTCAAAGAAAAAGAAAACCCCAACTAACAGGGCGACTACTCCAGCCAACCCTCCGACTCCAAACAAGAGGAATAGATAGATTCGACGGGTAGCTGATCCATGTTCTGTTGCAAGAGATTCTTGCGTGACGGTCTGAATCCTCCTCCAGAAGATCCACCACACCGGTCCACCGATGATCAATAGAGTCCCTGCTGCGATTAAGGTATTACTCGACCCACTTCCACCGACAAGTGTTGCAGAGCTTGTGAGCCCTGCAACAAGCGCAGTAAGAAGCACGCCAATTCCACCAGCTGCAGCTGCAAGTCCAATACCTGCAATCAAATACTCATATATTCTCTGAACTTCGGTGCGTACAGCGACTCCCTCTTCATCAAGTACTGCATGGTGGTACCACCACGTTACGAAGCCAACTATCGCCGCACCAGCGAAATTTGAAGAGTTCTGAAAGTGAAATGCAGCCTGCGTAGAACTTGGATCACCGATCAGCCAGACAAAGACTTGGTAGAGAACAGCGCTAGCACATGAAACTGCCACTATCAATCCGCCGGCCACGCCCGCGAGCAACGCGTAACCAAACCAGAGCGAGTCTTTGGAAGATTTCGAGTACGTCCTCATCCAGTAAAGCCACCAAACCGGCAAACCGGCGATCAAGGTAATAGCGCTCAGCCAAATGGAATCGCCGGCTCGCATGAAGATTGCGTCTGCACCTAAATGAAAAACACGATTGAGACCTGCGGAGAGCAAATCACTTAAGCCGACGAACACGGATATCAGCCCAATAAGTGATCCAAAAAGGTGGTGGTACCTGGAAGCAACCGCTGGTGTTACCCGAACATCTAGCCACCAATGTGCGCCCCAGATTGCTCCCCAAACAATGAGTCTGGCGATTGATTCGCCGTTGTATTTCACATCGCTTACTGTCCAAGTGAGAATGTCTCGGAGCGCAAAGAAAGTAAAGAGAAGCGCAGTTATAGATGTCATGGTTATGTAGAAAGTCCAACCGAATGACTTAGCCTCAACGGGTTCGGCGATAAATTTGCGCCTTGTCCAAAAAGCCAAGAGCGCGTACAGAGGAACACCAACGACAACAAATGAGAAGTTTCTTGCTAGGCCAGTCTGGTCTAAGACCACAAGGCTGTCTCCGCGCAGAAGTCGCCCGAGTAATCCATAGAGTCCGACTCCTGATACAACGAGGAGTCCGTACATGAGGAGGAATTGGAAGAATCTTCTAACAGAATTCCCTGTTATAGGGCCGTGCACATCACGTCCCGTCAATCTTCGTATGACCAGAATGGCAACAACAAGAAGAATGACTGGAAAAAGTGCCCCAATTATCATTTAGTGATTGCTCCACAATCATAAAGTGGCCAAGGGATTCCAGATAACAACCAAGCATCATTCACCTGGACAAGACGAAAGGTGTGATCTTCCACCCTCATCTCCTCGAATGGTGCACCTGACGGATAATCGACCTTGACCCACACCTGCGCATGATCGCCATCCACCTCCGTTTTAACAAGATCCACCCGTGCCGTGTCCATTGCGTAAACACGATCGAGATCTTGAACATCGCACGAACTCTCCAATGAAATGAACTGCGCCGCCAACTCATAATCGCCCTTCAGCACGGCGGTCAAGTAACCCTGCACAGTCCCTGCCGGCGTCGAAGGGTCAAGGCTTTTGGATGTGTTGCCGGGTGTAAAGAGAGTCACGAGAACAACCGCGACGACGAGCAACGCGAAGACAATGACCAGAATTCGGTCCGGTGACTTTCTCGATCCCGAAGCCTCTTTGTAGTCTTGCACGTGACTCACGCTTAAACAGTACGCCGATTAATGCCGAAAAGACGGTTCTAGTTCGTCCAACTTCTCACGAAGAGGCCAATCACGTTAGAAAAAAGTGCTATGTCCGTTGGGTAGGATTCCCCCCGTGGAACTTCAAAAGGTCATTCTCTATTACGGATTTACCCCCATTGCCGACCCTGAGGCGATCCGACTCTGGCAGCAGGCTCTCTGCGAGACACTCGAATTGAACGGGCGTATTTTGATTTCACCGCACGGCATCAACGGAACCCTGGGTGGAGACATGTCTGCCCTGAAGAAATACGTGAAAGCGACCAAGGTTTATCCAGGATTTAAGAAGATTGACTTCAAATGGTCAGACGGTGGTGAAAATGATTTTCCCCGCCTCAAAGTACGTGTACGCGATGAGCTCGTCGCCTTCGGAAATCCCAAAGAACTCGAAGTTAACGAAAATGGTGTTGTCGGTGGCGGAGTGCACCTCAAACCCTACGACGTAGATAAATTAGTTAAGGAACGAGGGAGCGACGTAGTGTTCTTTGACGGGCGAAATGCCTTTGAAGCGAAGATCGGGAAATTCCGAGATGCAATTGTGCCTGATGTAACGACATCTCGCGACTTCATAAGCGAGATTGAAAGTGGCAAGTACGACTACCTCAAAGAACGCCCGGTTGTCACCTACTGCACCGGCGGCATCCGATGTGAAGTCCTCTCGTCGGTGATGAAGAAGCGCGGTTTCAAAGAGGTCTACCAAATTGAAGGTGGAATTGTCCGTTATGGTAAAAAGTATGGGGATAGCTCGCTCTGGGAAGGATCTCTTTACACATTTGATGCACGTATGGCCATTGACTTCTCAAAAGAAGCAAAAGTCATCGGTGAGTGCGAAAGCTGTTCGGCTGCGACAAAACAATTTTATAACTGCGCCAACGTCGCCTGTCATGAATTAGTCTTATTGTGCGAGCCGTGCGCCAAGAATCAGTCGAACAAGTACTGCTCACACGACCTGTCTAAATCTTCGCAACGGGAGTCACAGTCGATCGGGTAGCGGCAATCACGATCGTACCTTCTGCTTATCCTTTGGCTGATGCCCCTTCTTCTTCAGCAATCTGCTTGCGGACGTCGTCCATATCCAAACCCTGAACGGCTTGTATCAACTCTTCAAATGAAGGAGCAGGAAGCGCACCCGGTTGGCTGAAAACCAAGATTCCATCTTTAAAGGCCATCAATGTCGGAATTGAGGTAATCCCCGCAGCCTGAGCCAACTCTTGCTCAGCCTCAGTATCAACTTTGGCAAAGGTAATCTCTGGATGTTGATCAGAAGCAGCTTCAAAAATTGGAGCAAACATTCGGCAAGGTCCACACCAAGCTGCCCAAAAATCTACAAAGGTGATCCCGCCCTTGCTGACCGTCGCACCGAAAGACTCGTTCCCGATATTAACTGTCGCCATTTTAGTTTGTCCTCCCTGACATCCCTTGTGACTATTAACCGAAGTTAACATCCTTTTATTCCTTCTGCATCCTGCGACCAGGATCACAGAGTTGAACCTAAAACTACGATGAAACCTGCTGTACCACTCCAAATTGCGTGCGCGTCCTTCTCCGAAATCCCATGGCTAGATAAAGGCGAATTGCATTTTCATTTGATTCAGAGACGTGGAGGAACGGCGTATCCCCTTCGGCTCGAATGTTGGCAGCAACCGCCTTCACAAGGCGACCCGCCAACCCCTTTCCTCGTTGTGACTCATCCGTGCAGACGGCACTGATCTCACGCCAACCCTGAGGATGAATGCGACAACCAGCCATGGCAACAAGTGCTCCGTTCATTCGGATCCCCAAGTAACCGCCAAACTCGATCGTTCGTGGAAGGAATGGGCCCGGTTGGGTATGGGAAACAAGATCGAGCATCTCCGGCACATCATCATCGCCAAGAGGAATTGCCTCGGCATCGAGTTCTCCCTCAACATCCTCTCCAGTCATCTGCAGGCCAAATCCGCCATCAATGATTTCCCATCCATCTGCGATATAGAGCTCTGGACCTGTGAGCACGACATGTCCATTGGAGCCGATCAATGCCGAAAGATCCCGCCACGCTTGCGGATTGCGATGATCCTCTATCGCACCGAATGGAGAGATATCCACGGGGTAGCGCCTGGCCATTCCCTGCACTTCTGCCAGTATCGAATGAGGCCCGATGAGCGACGACCACACCGCGTGATCTAGCACTTGGGATTGATTTATGTCGTTCGCCATAAAAATGAACCTTAATGTAAGGGAGATAAACATCGCCGTAGAATTTCAAAATTACATCCCAAATTTTACAAATAGGCATCTAATGGCAATTGACTGTGCCAGCTCAGAGCAAAAACCATCCTGATAACCTGTATTTCCTCAGAGGCGGGAAGATCAATGCATTCAATCTGGCAGAGGGCAATGTCTCCTTTTGCCAAACGCAAGTATTGGATTCAGTGGATTCTGGTGACCGCAAGCGCAGCCGCTGTTTCCTGGCTTGTGGGCAATAAGGTAATCAGCAACGGTGGACTCGTTGCCGCTATTGTCGCGACATTGACTGTTCGAATATCCGTAAATAAGTCTTTACGGGAAGGGATCGGGCAGCTCCTCGGGACGAGTATCGGTGTCGGAACCGCATTCATCGCCATTCACTTTTTTGGATTCGGCGTAGTGACAGTTTTTGTGACTGTCATTCTTTCCCTTGTCGCATCCCGCGCACTTCATCTCGGCGAAGTTGCCTCAATAAATGTGCCAATCACCGCACTCATTGTTCTCGGGCCGGGTCTTGCAGAATCAAAAGCGGTCCACCGAACTCTTTCGACCGTTGTGGGGATGTGTGTCGCCGTCGTTTTTTCTTATTTCGCCCACCCAAAGTCCCCAGCAGGTCGAACAATTGATCGCATTAAATCACTCGCAAATAAATCAGCCGATCTGCTCGAGTTGATGTCGGAAGCCGTGTTCCATGGGTACACGCAAGACATAGCGGGCAAGTTGCTTGGAGCAGCACGTGTGCTGGTCGAGGAAATTCCTACTGTTCGCGCGCAAGCGCTTGAAGCCCGCTCCTACGCACGCTGGTTTCCCATGGCGAAGGAGGATGAGGCAGAAGAACTTTACGAACGCGGAGTTGCCATCGAACACTCAGTGGTTCAAGTGAGAACCATTGCAAGAACCCTCTTTGATATCTCACTCGACAAAGATTTACCACCAAGCGTCACCGAAAAAATCTCTCATGCCCTCTCAAGTGCAAGTCTCGCATTGAGAAGAGAGAGTGCTTCACTGGGTGAAGAAATTTCTGAACCAACTCATAATTCACGCACCAACGATCTGCGCGCAGCACTTAAATCCCTTGCTGAAGAATTCATGGAGCGCGGACAAAAGATCCATCTTGCACAATTTGCTCGTGGCATTTCACTAGTAACAAACCTGGAGCGGATTGCAGATTCTCTCGATCTTGACACCCCCGCAATTACAGATGTCTTCTCGCCAGAAGAAGCGGCAGAGATGCAGATTTTAGCCCTCTCCCCCATGGAACAAGGTAGAAAGATTAGGAAAAGAGTAAAAAGACTTCTTCAACAAGGACTCCGACGGTCTCACTGATTATCTATTACTTAATCATGTAATCGCGGAAGATGGTCTCCATCTCCTCATCAGTATTATCAGGAGTAAATATCCACTGCTTAAACTCACCCAAATTGAAGGTGATGACATATGCGGGACGCTTGCCATACACCGCCATGAAATTCTTCCCCTTGTGGTACCTCCAAGTCCCCAAAGCAATGACGCGTGGAATGCCAGTACCCGGTGCACGCATTCCTTTCATGACAGTCCATGACCAAACTTTGCTGATTTTGCGCACCGAGATGATTTCACTGAATTTTGCTTGAGGAGAAGAATGCAAAGAGAAGAACTTTTCCCGCTTCGACAATGCCAAAACCACGTAACTGCCAAATCGTTCAATGTGCGCCATGGACTTATCTTTCCACTGAGATCTACCAACAATTTCACTTCAGCTTTAATTTGGAAATCTGAGTTAGGGATCTAGTTCACTGGCATGGTGATGTAGTCGAAGTTGTATGACGCCGAGGACGGGGTGAGGACTGCTCCCGTGTTAAGCAAGTTGGCGATTTCAAATGTAAAACCTGTGTTTGTTGAAGTAAGCATTACGATCATGGGCATCGTGGAGTTTCCAGAAAATCCAGTGCTAGGAAGTCCATGGAAATTCACGTACGTCGCATAATTGCCTGCGGGAAGGGCGCTCCCGTAAGTAAATGAGAACACCCCCGCAGTGTGCGAAATGCTCACGTTGTATCCAACTCGGAAGGTAGAAAACGTCGGACCTGTCGCGCCGGTAGCGCCGGTAGCACCCGTTAAACCTGACGGACCTGAGGGTCCCGTTGGACCGGAAGGACCCGTGACCCCTGTACCTGTGGGGCCGCTAGGACCAGTAGTGCCCGTGGGGCCGGTGAGTCCAGAAGGACCCGATGGGCCAGTCGCACCGGTGGGGCCTGTGGGCCCGATGAGTCCAGACGGACCCGATGGGCCAGCTGGTCCCTGAAGTCCCTCAGGACCGGAAGGACCCGATGGGCCAGTCGCACCAGTCGCACCAGTCGCGCCTGTGGGGCCGATGAGTCCAGACGGACCCGATGGACCAGTCGCGCCGGTGGGGCCTGTGGGGCCGATGAGTCCAGACGGACCCGATGGGCCAGTTGGTCCCTGAAGTCCCTCAGGACCGGAAGGACCCGATGGGCCAGTCGCACCAGTCGCGCCTGTAGGGCCAGCGAGCCCGGACGGACCCGATGGACCAGTTGGTCCCTGAAGTCCCTCAGGGCCGGTCGCACCTGTTGGACCAGTCGCACCTGTTCCTGCAGGGCCGGAGGGACCGGAGGGACCGGAGGGACCAGTGGCGCCGGCGGGACCTGTGGGGCCAGCGAGCCCGGATGGACCCGATGGGCCGGAGGGTCCCTGAAGTCCCTCAGGGCCAGTGGGGCCAGTCGTGCCTGTTCCTGCAGGGCCAGTGGGACCTTGAATTCCCTGGAGACCTGTTGGGCCTTGAATCCCTTGTGGGCCTTGTGGGCCTGATGGACCACCCAAGCCGGCTGGACCTTCAGGGCCAGACGGACCCGATGGACCACCCGATGGACCTACGGAACCCTGAGGACCCGATGGACCTACGGGTCCGACAGCGCCAACCGGTCCTGGTGGACCTTCAGGGCCAGACGGACCACCAGAAGGTCCAATAGGACCCTGGGGTCCCGCTGGACCTTGTGCGCCATTTGCGCCCGCTGGACCTTGTGCGCCATTGATTCCCGCGGGACCAGCCTGTCCGGCTGGACCGACTGCTCCAGTATCACCCTTTGCCCCCGCTGGACCTTGAATCCCTTGAGGTCCCGACGGACCAGCAGGACCGACTTCACCTTGTGGTCCCGACGGACCAGCAGGACCGACTTCACCTTGTGGGCCCTGTTCACCTTGAGTACCTGCCGGTCCTTGTGGACCCTGAATTCCTGCTGTTCCCGATTCGCCCTCAGGACCTTCCGGACCAATCGGTCCCGGAAGGCCTTGCGGCCCTGCTACCCCTTGAGGGCCCCGCAACCCGGGAGAGCCAGTTGAGGATGGGCCCGTGAGGCCGAAGGAGCCAGTATTCGATGTGTTGCTAGTTCCAGAGGACCCCGTGCCACCAGTGAATCCAGTTGCTGGACCCACAAGTTCGGGAAAGAGCGGAACTTCCGATCCGATGGGAACGGACGGCACCGAACCGACCTGGGCTTCAGTCAGCGGGGGGTGGAGCTGGATGGACCCAGGCACGGCCGATGACGGTTTAGGCGTTGGCGCCGCCGCCGAAGGATTTGGGGCGTAAAGGTTTGAAAAAAGAAGCAGGACAATAACGGGAGTGGAAAATCTCATTTTGGCAATAGAAGTAACTCTGTCCGGGCGCAAACCGCGCACTCTAGCCATATTGACCGCCCCACCCCCAAGTGGAGATGAACTTCTATAGAAAAGTGTGTCACTACTGGAGCGCGAATTCAACAGATAATTAGTGACAATGGAGTCACTTCTGGATTTAAAAAAACTCAAAAATCCTTATAAATAAGTGCTTTTCAATAAGGACTGGCACTCTCCACTAACTGATTTGCTTGATCTGATTGTGAATCAAAGAAAGACCGAGTGCTTGATCGATACCAGGGTCGTATATTTCTATCTGGATGTCCTTGTCCTTGATTCCCATGTAAACATTGGTTGGACGAGTCTTCACATAGAAAACTGAGTTCCCGTCCACGTTTGTAAAGCCAACGTTGCCTATGACGCCGCCCGCACTCTGAGTCACTAAGAATGCATCTTTTTGGACGTAGGTCGCGATCACGCGATAGGAAGTAGTCGTATCGTTAAGACCATTTCCGTTCGGGAGGTAACGAACAAAACTTGAACCCGCTGTGTTCGCGATAAGGGCGTACTTTGTGTCCTCGAGAGGTCCAGACCAGTAAACAGTAAGTTGCTTTGCGACAACAATGTCACGCAGTTCTTGTTCGCTCATCGCAACCTTGCCTTGTATCTTCAAAGCGTCAGTGTCGCGCGTGCCCTTACTTATGAAGTAATAACTTGCAGCGCTAAGGATCGCCACAAGGAGGAGCGTTATAAGAAGGTAAAAACCCTTGCCCCGCGTACGTTTTTGGCTAGGTCCTCGATACGCAAAAGTGCCGGAATCAACGAAATCGACGTCTGGAAAAGGATCCTCGGTGCGGTGCAACTCGGCGTTGTCCCCGCTACCGTCTCTTTCCTTTGCCACGCTGGTGCCCTCTTCTCATCTCATGAGTCAGTGGAGTTTGTGGAATCTAGTTGACCAAACTTATTTGCCCGCGAACCAAAACGAGACCTAAAGCTTGATCGACAACAGGATCGAAAACTTCTACTTGAATATCTTTACCCTTGATTCCAATATAAACATTTGATGGTCGAGCCTTTGAATAAAAAACAGCGTTGCCATCTGAGTTTGTGAAGCCCACGTTTCCATCGGCCTTGCCTGCCGTCAGGCTCACGTCGAAGGCGTTCTTCTGTACGTAGGTTCCAATTGCACGAAACAAAGTCTTGGTGTCCTCAAGCCCGACTCCGCCGGGCAAATAGCGAACATATGCAATTCCCGGGGTTGTCGCGATCAGCGTGTATTTAGCGCCAGTTTGTGGGCCTGCCCAATAGACAGTGAGTTTCTTAGCCGCTACAACGTCTCTGAGTTCCTCGGCAGAAAGGGCAACTTTGCCTTGAATCTTGGCCTCGTCATTGTTCTTCGATTGCGAGAAAAGCAGATATCCTCCGAGGCCGAGAATAACTATCAAGATGGCGACAATAAACCTCACCATCGATTTGCCACGGTTGGTGGGCACTGACCCAGGCGCCACATCTCCCTCCGGTGTATCGTCCTCCTCAGATGTTACTGGCTCAGATGGTGGGGTTGGTGGATTCTCGGATGTCGCATTCTCTTCAGATCCGGATTCAATCACTGAGTCGTGCCCTTCTATCGGTTCTTGCGTCAAGAAGAATCGTGGTTAAAACAATATATAAATGCTATCACCGAGCGTGCGCCACCAGCATGCCCTCTATGAGCATTTCGTTGACCCATTCACGAGATACATGAAAACAACGAACAAACAAGATCTTTTTCCGCACGTACAAATCCGCATGAGACCAACCACCAGAGAGCTAAAAGTTCTTGCAACTTTCAGAGCGAGCTGTTGAGTGACTACGAAATCGATGGGACGGTGATGTAGTCAATCTTTATCGGACTTAGAGTCGCGGCAAGCACAGCACCGCTGGCAGCGTTCATAAATTCAAAGGTAAATCCGGTATTGGTCGAGGTCAAAATAACAATTATCGGCATTGTTGTGTTGCCCGTGAATCCGAAGTTTTGCGCGGCTCCATGCAACTGGACATTGGTTGTGTAAGTGCCCGCACCTAGCGCATTGGTATAGGTGTAGCTGTACACGTTGGAGGCAACCGTGGCCGAAACGTTGCTCTCGGCTCTGTAGGTATTGAAGGTCGGGCCGGATGGACCAGTCGGGCCGGATGGACCAGTGGTACCCGTCGCCCCGGTTAACCCAGATGGACCAGTGGCACCTGTTGCGCCCGTCGGGCCGGATGGGCCTGACGCGCCGGTCGCCCCGGTTGGACCCGACGGCCCTGTAACACCAGTAGGACCAGTCAGTCCGGATGGACCCGAAGGACCTGACGCGCCGGTCGCTCCTGTTGGACCAGTTGGCCCTGTAACACCAGTAGGACCAGTCAGTCCGGATGGACCAGTTGGCCCCGACGGCCCGGCAGGGCCTTGCAATCCCGAAGGTCCCTGGGCGCCGGTGGCGCCGGTGGAGCCGGTTAGCCCTGTGGGCCCCTCAGGGCCCGAAGGTCCCGCAGCCC
>Ga0255338_1001248_pt1 | contig 50765 bp, 54 predicted proteins | sample MeOH1_35cm_T4_19_FD_203715 | JGI IMG/M metagenome (GOLD analysis project Ga0255338, IMG submission 203715) | Sandy soil microbial communities from University of British Columbia, Vancouver, Canada - MeOH1_35cm_T4_195 | ecosystem: Engineered > Artificial ecosystem > Sand microcosm > Unclassified ...
AAGCTCAAGCAATGGCGACGCATCGCGACCCGTTATGACAAGCTGGCCGCAAACTTCCTCGGTTTCGTCAAACTCGCCAGCATCATGCTTTGGCTCAAATAATTAATTCGTCACTACAACCTAGGGCGGAATGGGGTGGTTTCCTGCCATTGCAAATCCGTCATCCCGGCGTTCGCAGGGATGGCGATATCATCAACGTCCGCTCCTGGTCAAAACCGTTCATCGGGAGACGAGACATTACGCTGACCTGCCTGCCACAAATCGGCTGATCAGCGCGACAGCCCCGCTGATACATCTCCACTTCCCATGCGCAGACTCAAACGCGTCTTCCCAAATGCCCTGAATAATAATTTCGCTGAGCCATCTCTCCAGCATGCCTTAACCGGGGAAGGTCGGCAATTCGCTGCTCAGCGGTGCTTCTGACGGGCAACGAATGGTTGCTTTCGCTCGATCCTTCTCCTTCATGACTCCAGCCACCGCAAAGCTTCCTCTTCATTCTCGAAAAACAGAGTCGATGTTCCCAGCATCAGCCTTTTGATCTGCAGCTTGAGCAGTACGGATTCGGGTAAGAGGATGCCATATTCCCTGATCTGGGCGGCATAGTTTCCAATGATCCCAGCAAAACTGTCCATCACCCACTGGGACTGAACAGCGCACGCCTGCATGTCCAGCAGAACCCTGTCGATTGGCGACGCTCCTGCGGATGCGGCGGCACGTTGCCGCAGCGCCGCAAGATAGCATCGCACGGCCGTCTCATCCCAAAAGCCTCGAAAGATGACACGAACCGATCTGGGTGTCCGCCCCTCTATAAACTGGAACCATTGTTCTGACATGCGCCCCTCCCGCCGATCTTTTTGCTTATGCTGGTCGTCAATAACATGCGTACTCAAACCCGCCGAAACGGAAACGGCGCCACCGTCCGCTCATAGCCATGCAAATCCAGCGCCCGCGTCACCGGCGGCAGGGCGCGGTCGGGGCAACCCCGCCGCTCGCACAAATGACAGGTCGGCCCCACTTCGGTCGCCGCGCCCTTTTCCATGTCGATCCCATCGGCATGCACGATCCGCGCCCCATGCTTCGCCTCGCAGCCAAGCGCGATCACCGGCCGCCCCCGCGCGCCGCCCTCCCTCGGCAACCCGACGGTCAGGCTGATGAAGCGCCGCCCGTCCATCGTCTCGATCAATTGCGGCCGCACCGCGTCCGGCGCCTGGCTCTCATGCGCGTCCCAGCGAGGGCAGGTGCCGCCCAGCCGCGCAAAGGGCCAGGCTTCCCCGTCGAAGCGCTTGGAGACTTGCCCGCCCCGGTCCAGCTTCGCCATGAAGAAGGGCACGCCCCGCGCCCCTGTCCGCCCCAGGCTGGTGAGCCGATGCGCCAGTTGCTCCATCGACACGCCGAAACGCGCCCGCAGCAGCGGCAGGTCGTGCCGGCTCTGCTCGGCGGCCTTGGCGAAACGGTCATAGGGCATGATCAGCGCCGCCGCGGCATAGTTGGTGAGCGCGATCCCGGCGAGGCGGCGGCTGTCCTCGTCCGGCGGCCCCGCCCGCGTCACCTGGCTGCCGATGGCGTCCGCCAGTTCCTGCGCGCAAAGCTGGTACGCGACCGCGAACAGCCGCCCCGAAGAGGGCAGCCGTTCGCTCAGCAACAGTCGCCGCCGGTGCATGTCATAATGGCGCAGCGTCCCGGCAAGCACATCCTCCCGCACGAACTGCACCGCCATGCCATGCCGCTCCTTCAGCCGCGCCCGGATGCCCGCCTGCAAGGCCGAGGGATCGTCCCCCAACTCGCCCGCCAGCGATTCCGCCGCCGCGTCCAGCTCCGCAAAATGATTGCCCGCCCGCGATACCGTCTCGCGCAGCCAGTCGAGCGGCGCATGCAGCGGCGCCGCGCTCCCCGGACCTGCCGCGACCTGCTCGGGCAGGCGGCGCAAGTCGCTCAAGGCGCGGTAGAATCGCCCGATCGCCTCGCTGACCCCCGGATAATTTTCCGCGACCTCCAGCACTTCGTCGCGGGCGATCCCGATGTCGCGCACCAGCGCATCGGACAGGATTTCCCCCAGCGCGCTGGCCGCCCCTTCCTGCGTGCTGGCGACGAAATCGCGAATGTCGATGTCATAGACATTGGCCAGCCGCAGCAGCATCTGCGCGGTCAGGGGCCGCTGGTTGCGCTCCAGATGGTTCAGGTAACTGGGCGAAACCCCCAGTTCCTCCGCCATCCGCGTCTGGTTCAGCCCCAGCTCCCGCCGCAAGACCCGCAGCTTCGGCCCAAGATAGAGTTTCCTGTCATCCGCCATATTGTCATTATGTCAAACAATGACAATATGAACAAGTCACCCAATGACACCGCTCCACTAATCGCCCTTACCTTGTGGCGTCATTCATGGTTTTTGATGTCATCCCAACGGAAAGGAAGATCAGATGGAAACGACCGAAGCACCCCAGCCCGCCCGCTCCCGCGCGGTTTTCTCGCAGGAAGATTTCGGCCTGATCCGCACCGCCATCGCCCATTATCTGCGCGAGGTTCAGGACAAGCCGGAATCGGTCAAATACGCCAATCTCTACCACCGCCTCGGCCGGGTGAGCTGATCGTCAAAGGGGAAAAGGGCGCGGCGAACAACCGGCCGCGCCCTTTTCGCATCAGAACAGCCGGGTCAGCCCGTAAAAGGCCGCGCCAATGACAGCGGCAGCGGGCAGGGTGACGACCCAGGCGACGATAATGCTCGACGCCACATTCCACCGCACCGCCGACAAGCGCCGCGAAGCGCCCACGCCGACGATGGCGCCAGTGATCGTATGGGTGGTCGACACCGGCACGCCCAGATGCGTCGCCAGGAACAGCGTCAGCGCCCCGCCGGTCTCCGCGCAGAAACCCTGCGCCGGGGTCAGCCGCGTGATCTTCGACCCCATGGTGTGGACGATCTTCCACCCGCCCAACAGCGTGCCCATGCCCATCGCCGCCTGGCAGCTCAGCACCACCCAGAAGGGCACGTGGAAATCGCCGGTCAGCATGCCCTGCGAATAGAGCAGCACGGCGATGATCCCCATGGTCTTCTGCGCGTCATTGCCACCGTGGCCGAGCGAATAGAGCGAGGCCGACACGAGCTGCAACTTGCGGAACACCCGGTCCGCGCCCTGCGGCGTGAAGCGGCGGAAGATCCAACTGATGATCAGCACCAGCAGCAACGCCAGCACCAGCCCGACGGCGGGCGACAGCACGATGGCGGCGCTGGTCTTGAACACCCCGCTCCACACCACGGCGGACAGTCCTGCCTTGGCCGTCCCCGCGCCCAGCAAACCGCCGATCAGCGCATGGCTGCTGGAGGAGGGAATGCCCAGCCCCCAGGTGATGAGGTTCCAGGCAATAGCCCCCATCAGCGCGCCGAAGATCACCTGCGGGTCGATGATGCTGGCGTCGACAATGCCCTTGCCCACCGTCTCCGCCACATGCAGCCCGAAGAAGAGGAAGGCGATGAAGTTGAAGAACGCCGCCCAGGCGACCGCATATTGCGGCTTCAGCACCCGCGTCGACACGATGGTCGCGATCGAATTGGCGGCGTCGTGCAGGCCGTTCAGAAAATCGAACAGCAGCGCGACGCCGATCAGCGCGACCAGCAGCGGAAAGGCGATATGGGCTTCCATGATTTTGCTCTGGCCGGTTCAGGCGTGGTCGATGACCAGGCCGGAAATCTCATTGGCGACGTCCTCGAACCTGTCGGTCACCTTTTCGAGATGGCTGTAGATCTCGTTGCCGACGACGAAGTCCATCGGGTTGCCCTGGCGCGCCTGGGCATAGAGCGCCTTCAGGCCCGCCTCATGCAATATATCGGCATGGCCCTCCAGCTTGACCAGCCGCTCGGTCAGGTCATGCAGCCGCACCGAATTGAGGTTGAGCGAGCGCAGCAGCGGCATCGCCTCGGCCGTGATTCGCGCGCATTCGACGATCAGGGCGCTCATATCCTGCATCTGGGAAGGAAATTCCTTCACCTCGAACAGAGCGATCGCCTTCGCCGTCTGGTTCATCTGATCGATGGCGTCATCCATCACGCCGATCAGCCCGGTGATGGCGCTGCGGTCGAAGGGAGTGACAAAGATGCGGCGGACATCCTGGAGCACCTCGCGGATGATGTCATCCGCCTCATGCTCGCGGTCCGAAATCTCCTTGATATGGGCATCCATGTCCGGTCCGCCTTTCAGCAGCCTGGCGAGCGCATCGGCACCGGCGACCAGGGTCACGGCGTGATCCTCAAACTGTTCGAAAAAGCGCCCTTGCTTGGGCATCAGCGCGTGAAACCAGCGCAGCATTCCAGTCCTTTCGGTTTGCCAGTCCTTGATCCGCAACAACGTCCGCACGAACAGGCCCGGGTCCCTGGGCGGTTTGCGGAAGGCGGCGATGATGGATTGCAGATCGGGTTCGTCGACGGCCTTTGCAGCTTCGGCCACGGGAAACCAACGCAGTTCCCGCTGCCCTTGTTCGGGCCATTGCGGCAACTGGCCGGTCACTGCAAGCGGGAATACCTCGACCGTCGCTTCTTTGGTGTCGCCCCGCCGCCGCTTCTTGTCATAGCGGTAACGGCCAAGCGGCGCCGGGCAGGCAATGCCGTGAATGCCCGCTTCTTCAAAGGCTTCCAGTTCGGCGGCGCGGTGCCCTGCCATGCCCTTGATGCGATTGCCCTTGGGTATCACCCAGCGCCGCGTATCCCGCGAGGTGATCAGCAGGATGCGCATCGACCCATCCGGATCGGTCGCATAGGGAAGGGCGGCGATCTGACGCATCAGCCGCCTTTATACGCCGCAAGGCGTGCATGACTTATGAATGGCCACCCCTGAATCACCGGCGCCTTGTAACAAAATCGTCACATTGCGCAATCAGTCCGCTTGTCAGATCGACAGCCGCGCCGTCACACGGATGTCGCGTCCTGCCAGGGGCGCGTAATCCTTGAGGAAACTGGCGGCCCGCCGCGCCTCGACATCGAAGATGTTGTTGGCCGACAGGGTGATGGTCGTCCGGTCATTGCCCTTGATGGGCTTGAAGGAGAGCGACGCGTTGACCAGCGTGAAGCCGTCGGTCGGGGTTTCGGTGTCGGCAATGCGATCCTGCGCGAAGCTGTGCTCGACCTCGCCGCGCAGGTTCAGCCGGTTCCCCTGCAATTCGATGCCCCCCAGCAGGCGTAGCGGCGGAATCCGCGGCGCCGGGCCGGATCCGCTGATGGTGGCGCGGACATAGTCGGCCACCCCGTCGAGATTGAGGGTGTAGCCGCCGATCTGCCCCACTTTCAGCGTGCCTTCCGCCTCGAAACCGAGATAGCGGGCATTGGCCTGGAGGTTCTGATAGCAGGGGAAGTCGAGCGGCTCGCCGCCATTGGCTGCCATGCAGGCGCTGTCATCGGCCAGCGAATCGTAGATATAGCCGTCGAACCAGTTGTGATAGGCGGACAGAGAGATCGTATAGCCCTGTCCCTGGCCGCGAAGCGTGCCTTCTATGCCCCAGCTTTTTTCCAGCCCGAAATTCGGGTTGCCCAGTTCAAAGGCCTGCGTTCCCGCATGGTTGCCGCGCGCAAACAATTCCTCTGCCGACGGCGCGCGTTCGGTGCGGGACAGGTTCAGGCCGGCGCGCCAACCGGGGATGATTTCCTGACTGATCCCCAGCGAACCGGACAGCGCATCGAAGCTGCGATGATAGGCCGGGTTGAGCAGCGTTTCGTCCGCGTCCGCTCCCACTTTCGTATGTTCGTAGCGGCCGCCCAATTCGACCCGCGTCGTGCCGAGGTCGAAGGATTGCAGCGTGAAGAATCCGATCTGCTCGGTCTGGTTGCGCGGCAGGAATTTCTCCTCCCCCACGACATGGAAATTGCGAGCGAAGAACTGCGCGCCGACGGCGCCGTCCCAGCCGCCCCGCTTGGCCTGCACCAGTTCCAGCCGCGATTCGATCGACTGGTTGTAGAAGGTCGTGCCGACCGCGCCGCTTTCCTCGATCTCCTGATGCTGGTAATCGGCAAAGCCCGCGCGCAGGCGGATGGATTCCAGGAAGCCGCCATTGACCGGCAGTTCTGCGCGCAGATCGGCGCGGTCCTGTTTCATGTGCAGCCGAACCTGCTCCGCCGAGCCATCGGGATCGAGCGAATAGCGTACCGGCACGCCATAGAAATTGTCGGTATGCGCGACCGAGAAGCCCAGATTGCCGCCATCGGTGATCAGCGCCGCGCCGCCCGCCACTTCCCAGGTTCGCGCCGCGCTGTTGGGCAGTTTGCCGCGCAAACCGGCGAGTTCCTGAATTGCCGGATCGCCGCTCGCGGCCGCTTGTGCGCGCAGCGCGGGGGTCAGGATATAGCTGCCCGTGTCGAGATCGCCGCTCTTGGAATAGCTGCCATCGAAATGGACCACGATCTTGTCACTGATCGGCGCCTCGATCTCGCCCGATCCGGTACGCTCATCGGCGGCGCTGCCATAGGTGGCGATGCCGTCGATATGGATCGGCTCATCGGGTACGCGGCGGGGGATGCGGCTGTCGATCACATTGACCACGCCGCCGATCGCGGAGGAGCCGTAGAGCAGCGCCGCCGGTCCGCGCAGCACCTCGATCCGGTCGGCGGTCAGTGGGTTGATCGCCACCGCATGGTCGACCGAGGTGTTTGACACGTCGAAACTGCCGATGCCGTCGGTCAGGATGCGGACACGTTCGCCCTGGAAGCCGCGCAGAACGGGGCGCGAGGCGTTGGGGCCGAAGGAGGTCGCTGAAACGCCCGGCTGGTGGGCCAGCGTGTCGCCGATGGTGGGGCGCAGCGCGCGGGTCAGTTCTTCGCCCGAAACCACCGAGGTGCCGGATAAAATGTCGCCCTGCCGTCGCGGGATGATGGCGGTAACGACGATGTCCGCTCGTTGATCATGATAGGCCTGTGGCGCGGTGTCGCTGGCGGCGTCTTGGGCAAAGGCAGGAAAGGCGGCGGAAAGTGCGGATAGGGCGCAACCGGCACGCAACAGCGTGGAACGATACATTCGGCTCGTCATCCTTGAATCGGGAGGAGATGTGCTCCCCTATCTGAAATGATATAGCATATCAATACCGCTTCGGCGCATGGATGATCACTGGCCGCAAAATCGCCTCATCCAGCCGCAAACGGCCGTTAAAGAAAGAGAAATTCCGCCAGCGCTGTGGCGGCGGCCGGGCTTTGCGGGCGGATCGCCTGTCGCACTTCTATGGCTGGCAGAGGGCGTTCGAGCGCGATCCGCCTGATCCCTGTCATCCGCCCCAGATCGCGTGCCAGCGGCCCGAAGGCGGCGAAGCAACCGGCCCCTTCACGCAGGATGGTCATGATGTCGAAGAGATTGTCGGTTTCCAGCACAGGAGCGCCCAACTGCACGCCGCCCCGCATCAGCGCTTCGTCGATGATCAGCCGCAAGCCGTTGCGCGGTTCCATGGCCAGCGTCGGCATGTCGGCCAGCTCCGCCATCGCCACGCTTTCGCGGCGAGCGAGCGGATGGTCGACGCCGGCATAGAGGTTGATCTGCTCCGACCAGCCATAGCGGGAGGGCGGGTCGTCCGTCTCGCCCAGGGCGTAGAAATAGGCGATGTCCGCCTTGCCCCGATGCAGCGCCCATGCCGCTTCCTCGGCCAGATGGATGGTCAGGTCGAGCGTGATGACGATATCGTCATTCGCGGCCTCGAAAGCCGCCAGAGCCTCCTGAAAATGGCCGAAGACAGGCGCAGGTGCGGCCAGGACGATGGTCTCCTGCAAGGGCGATTGGGATGGCGGCGAAGCGCCGGACGGCGGCGGCGCGATGTCGTCCGCCTGATCGACCTGCCAGTTGTCCGGCTGATCTTGCGACAGCAGGGTCATGGCCTGCGCCGTTTTCCGGCCCGCCGCGGTGAGGCGGGCGTCCCCGGCCAGATCGTCGAACAGGCGGTAACCCAGGCGCAGTTCCAGAGAGGCCAGATCCCGTGCGACGTCATCGGGGGTGACGCCCAGATCGCGGGCGCAACGCGAAAGGCTGCCCGATGCCACCATCTGCGCGAATATATCCAACTGGCGCAGGGAAGGCGGGGCCATGCCACCTGTTAGTGCAAATAGCGCGTGGGGTTAAGGCCGATATTGGCCCCTTTTGTCACTTTGCCATATTGACGAACCCTGTCCGATGATGGCAGGGCGCTCAACCTGACGGGCGGGTATAGCTCAATGGTAGAGCACTAGCCTTCCAAGCTTGTGATGCGGGTTCGATCCCCGCTACCCGCTCCACCGTTAAAATACATTTCCTCATAGAGGCCCGTCCTTCTTATGGGCGACATCATCAATCTTCGGCAGGCCCGCAAGGCCAAGGCGCGTGCGGACAAGGACCGTCTGGCGCAGAGCAACCGCGCCAAATTCGGGCGCACAAAGGCCGAACGTCAGGCGCAGTCTTTGGAAGAAGAACGGAAGAACCGTCAGATCGAGGGCGCGCGTCTGGACAATAAGGACGATGATCCCAAGTAACCGTTCCTTATTTCCTATGGAAATGGAAAATATGCCGATCGCTGAATGTGTTTGATAAGGATGAACGGCTGCTAAGATTGGTCGCGTTCGGATCAACTCGTCGGCAGTTTCGCCCGATTGGTCTGGAATGGTGGCGGAGCATTGCGCTGAATCGTCAAGCTTGCGGGTTCAACCTGGGCTATGACTGGATACACTCGCTCAGTTCGCCCGGCCAGGGCCGCGATTGCCGCTGTTCTGGCCTTCAGTTCCCCCGCGCTGTTGGCGCAGACCGTCATACCGCCCCCCGACCCGGCGGTGGCGGTTCCCCAGGCCGAACCCGCGCCGCAGGCTGCCGCGCCTGCTCCGGTTTTCGCGCCGACACAGCCGATGGTCCAACCTACACCCCCGGTCGAGCAGCGTTTGGATGCCGCCATCGCGGCTTCCAAGGCTGAGAATGCTGAACCCGCACCGCCTGTCGCGGTGAAGCGTGCCGTGCCCAAGCCTGCGGTCAAGACGGTGGCGCGGACAGTTGAACCGGCTGCGCCTCGCGCCGAACCGCCGGTACAGCGTGCCGCATCCTCTCCGACACCGCCGCCGCCCGCCAAAACCGCGGCCCCGGCTGAACCAGCAGTGCCTGCGCCCCAGGCGCCCGTTCCACCGTCGGAAGCCGGGATCGATCCAGCGCTGTTATGGGCCTTGGGCGGCGGTTCTCTGCTGCTCGTCGGGCTGGCGGGCGCGGCGCTGTTGCGCGGGCGCAAGCGGCGCGTTGTGGAAGAGGAATGGGTGGAAGAGGTGAGGCAGCCTGCGCCGATGGAAGCCGTACCTGCGCCTGCTCCGGCCATGCCGCTGATGACTCCGCCCCCGGTGAGCGTCACCGCGCATAGTGAAGAGGATCGCACCCTTGAGGCGATGGTGGCAGCGCCGCCCAGCCCGGAGAACCCGTTCCGCACCCATGCGAAGCGGATGACTCGCGCGAGATTCCTGCTTGCCCAGCAACAGAAGCAAGCGGCAATCCAGTCGGCTCCGGTCACGGCCCCGGCCGATTCGCCCCGGCCGATGACGACGCCCGCGCAGACGGTCTATCGCTTCGGTTCCGACCGGAGGCGCGAAGGCGTCTTCAAGCCACGGACAAGCTGAGTCCGATCGACTTCTGTCGAAAAGGGGATGCCGGTTTCGATCGGCGTCCCCTTCGTCATGCTATAGTTCCGTCGATTCGGTTGCACTGGAACGTCCGGCCTGATACCGGCCCGCCGGTAATTGCATGGCCGCTCAGGCCCGCCTCAAGGAAAGTTGCCCATGTCCGACAAGATCAACCGCATCGTTCTTGCCTTCTCAGGTGGGCTGGATACCAGCGTGATCCTGAAATGGCTGCAGCAAACATACAGTTGCGAGGTAGTGACCTTCACCGCTGACCTCGGCCAGGGCGAAGAATTGGAGCCGGCCCGCGCCAAGGCGCGGCTGATGGGCGTCAAGGAAGAACATATTTTCATCGACGACCTGCGCGAAGAATTCGTGAAGGACTATGTCTTCCCGATGATGCGCTCCAATGCGCTTTATGAAGGGCTCTATCTGCTCGGCACCTCGATTGCGCGGCCGCTGATCGCCAAGCGTCAGATCGAAATCGCCAGACAAGTCGGCGCCGACGCCGTGTCGCATGGCGCCACCGGCAAGGGCAACGACCAGGTTCGCTTCGAACTGGGCTATTATGGCCTCGCTCCGGACATCAAGGTGATCGCCCCCTGGCGCGAATGGGATCTTACCAGCCGCACCAAGCTGATCGAATTCGCTGAAAAGCACCAGATTCCGATCCCCCGCGACAAGCGCGGCGAAAGCCCCTTCTCGACCGACGCGAACATGCTGCACACCAGTTCCGAAGGTAAGGTGCTGGAAGATCCGTGGGAAGAAACCCCGGACTATGTCTACTCGCGCACGGTGAACCCGGAGGATGCGCCCGACGCGCCTGAATATATCACTGTCGATTTCGAGCGTGGCGATGGCGTAGCGATCAACGGCGTCGGCATGTCGCCTGCGACCCTGCTCGAAACCCTCAACGAATATGGCCGCAAGCATGGCATCGGCCGCCTCGATCTGGTGGAGAACCGCTTCGTCGGCATGAAGTCGCGCGGCATGTACGAAACGCCGGGCGGCACCATCTATCATCTCGCTCATCGGGGTATCGAGCAACTGACGCTCGACCGTGGCGCCGCGCATCTCAAGGACGAGCTGGCGCCGCGCTATGCCGAACTCATCTATAACGGCTTCTGGTTCTCGCCCGAGCGTGAAATGTTGCAGGCCGCGATCGACCATAGCCAGGAAAAGGTGACCGGCACCGTTCGCCTGAAGCTCTACAAGGGCGGCGTCTATGTCGTCGGCCGCAAATCGCCCAACTCGCTCTATAGCGAGAAGGTCGTGACTTTCGAGGACGATGCGGGCGCCTATGACCAGCGCGACGCGGCGGGCTTCATCAAGCTCAACGCGCTTCGCTTGCGTCTGTTGGGACGGCGCGATCGGTGATCGCGCCTTGGGGCTTGCGCCTGCTTGGATGCCGCGATCGCTGAGGAAAGTCCGTCGCCCGATACAAATTGCGACATTTTATCGGGTGACGTGACAAATTTGCGGGACAAAACTCCCCGATAAGCGTTTTCATGGACGGCAAGGCGCCGTCCGTGACAGGCGCTTTGAAGGAAGATCCCAATGATCCGCAAATTCATGACTACGGTGGCTGTTGGTTCGCTGTTCGTCGGCGGCCTCGCCGCCACGCACCTTGCCTTCGCGCAGGATGACGGCCCCCGCGCTGGCGGACCGCGCGGCGGCGGCATGCTGATGATGGCCGATGCCAATAAGGACGGCGCCGTCACCAAGGCCGAACTGACCGCCGCGCTGGAAACCCGCTTCGCCCGGCTCGATGCGAACAAGGACGGGAAGCTCGATCAGGCGGATCGCGACATCCTCCGTCAGCAACGGCTCGATGAACGTTTCGCCGCGTTGGACACCGACAGGAACGGTCAGATTAGCAAGGTGGAATTTGCTGCCGGGCATCAGGGCCACGACGGCATGCATGACCATATGGGCAAGCCGGACGGGCCGGACGGTCGTGGCTGGGGCCATCGCGGATGGGGACACGGCATGCGCGGCGGTCCGGGCGGCGAGATGAAGAAGGAAGGCGCCATCGCCAAGGCCGAGTTCATGGCCCGCCCGCTCGCCATGTTCGACAAGGCCGACGCCAATCATGACGGCAAGGTAACCGCCGACGAGATGAAGACGGCGCGGCGGGCCTTCCGCGACGGCTGGCGCGAGCGCAAGGGGCCGACTTCGCCACCCGCGAACTAAGGGCAGGGGCGAAGGCTTTGATTTCACGCCTTCGCCCTTCCAACCCGTATCCAGCCATGACAAGAACCGGACCATGAGCGAACGACCTCATCTGCTGCTCGTCGACGACGAGCGTTCGATCCGCGAGCCGCTGGCGCAATATCTTGTCCGCAACGGCTTTCGCGTCACGGCCGTTGAAAATGCGACGGAAGCGCGGATGCGCCTCAACGCCAACGCCATCGATCTGGTGATCCTGGACATCATGATGCCGGGCGAGGATGGGCTGTCGCTCTGCCGCCATATCCGCGAAACCAGCGAGATTCCGGTGATCCTGCTGACGGCGAAATCGGAGGAGACGGACCGCATTGTCGGCCTGGAAATGGGAGCGGACGATTATGTGCTCAAGCCTTTTTCTCCGCGTGAGCTGGTCGCGCGCATCAAGGTGATCTTCCGCCGCGTCGCGACCGGCGGCCAGCGCGTCACGGCGCCCGACGGCGCCACCTATGCCTTTGCGGGCTGGCTGCTCAAGACGCAGGAACGCACGCTGGTCGACAGCGAAGGGGTGGCGTTGCCGCTCTCCACGGCGGAATATAATCTGATGCTGGCCTTCACGACGCGCCCCAATCAGGTGCTGAGCCGCGACCAGTTGCTGGACATTACCCAGGGGCGGGAGGCCAATGCCTTCGATCGGGCGATCGACAACCAGATCAGCCGCCTGCGCAAGAAAATCGAACCGGACCCCAAAAATCCCAGCCTGATCAAGACGGTCTGGGGCGGCGGCTATACCCTCTCCGCGGATGTGCGCAGGCTGTGAAGCGGTTGCGCCTTTGGCCGCAAAGCCTCGTCGGCCAGATCATCATCCTGGTCGCGCTGGCGCTGTTCGTGGCGCAGGCGATCAATTTCGCCCTGCTGCTGCGCGAACGCCAGCGGATCGAGTTGACATCGCAAACCGCGCCGGGCGTTTATCGGATCGTCGACGCGCTCGACAACAGGCGGGATCGGCGCGGGGGTGACGATGCCGACCGGCGAAGCCGCGTGCGGTTCCTCGACGCTGGCCCGTCCTTGCAAGGCGTCGCCCGGCCGGATGTCGAGCGCCGTGCCAAGGCGATGTTCGACGATGTCGGCCTCTCGGTCCGCTCCATCCATGTGGTCGAACAGAGCCAGGCGCTGCCCTTGCGGCGCTGGGACAGTTTCCGCCTGCGGGCGAGCGGGGACAGGCATGGTCCTTTTCGCATGACGCGGCTCGCGATGGCAGTCGAATATCGGCCCGGCAAATGGGCGCTGACGCAGGCGCGCATCGGGGACCGGCCGCCGCGCTTTGGCGGATGGTTGGTGGGGCAGACGCTGATCCTGTACGTGATCGTGCTCTTGCCGCTGCTGTGGGTGGGGCGCAGATTGGCGCGGCCATTGAAACAGTTGACGGGGTCGGCGGAGCAATTCGCCCGGACCGGATCAGCGGACCCGGTCGAGGAACGCGGCCCCGGCGACGTGCGGCAACTTACAATGGCCTTCAATGCCATGCGCAGCCGCATCTTCGCGATGCTGAACGAGAAGGACCGGATGCTCGGCGCGATCGGCCATGATCTGCGCACGCCGCTGGCTTCGCTGCGAGTGCGGGCCGAATCGGTCGAGGATGAGGGTGAGCGCGCCCGCATGTCCGAGACGATCGAGGAAATGAACCGGATGCTGGAGGATATCCTCTCGCTGGCCCGCGCGGGACGCAGCAGCGAAGCCCGGCAGAAGGTCGACCTGTCGGCGCTGGCCGATGCGGTGGTCGAGGATTTCCTGGAACTGGGCTCTCCGGTCGACTTGGCCGATAGTGGCCGCGCAGTCGCCAATGTGCGCCCGCAGCAGATTCGCCGGGCGCTGCGCAATCTCATCGAAAACGCCATCGTCTATGGCGAGCGGGCGCATGTCTCGGTGGAGCAGGGGGATGGCGTGATCAGGCTGATCGTCGCGGATGATGGCCCAGGCATATCCGAAGACCGGATGGAGGAGATGATGGAGCCCTTCACGCGGCTGGAAGGCTCACGCAATCGGGAGACGGGCGGCGCGGGGCTGGGTCTGGCGCTGGTGCGGGCGATCATGGCGGAGAATGGCGGGGCGCTGAAGCTCGCCAATCGGGCGCATGGCGGGTTGGAGGCGAGTCTGGTCTTGCCGGCTTGAAATGGCCAGGAGCGGGCGTTTGCGCAGGCCCACCCTACTGCGACCAAGCCGAGCTTGCGGTTGGCAAGTCTCGCTCCCCTCCCGCTTGCGGGAGGGGTTGGGGGTGGGCCTGCGCAACGTCCGTTTTTCACCACAACTCAGCTATCTTGATCCCGTTCGTTGCGGCTCAATGCTTGCCAGGTTTGTTGGAAGTGCCCTTCGCGGTCGGGTTGATCAACTGCGCCCCCGCGGGCAGACTCGTCCCGCCCATGTCCAGCTTCTGCGTTTCGCTGCGGGCGACGGTCATCGGATTGTCGCGTTCCTTGATGGCCGCCTTGGTTTCCACGTCGAGCCGTTCATCCGAATCGCCGTCGCCCGCGCCACGGCTCCATCCCAGGATGATCGACATGCGCCGGTTGCGCGGGTCATAGACATCGCCCTTGGCAAAGGGCTCGCGGTCGGCGACGCCCTCGATCCGGGCGAAGCGGTCATTGCCGATGCCGCTGGTAGCCAGCGCCTTGCGTGTCGCTTCGGCGCGGGCGGACGACAGCATCCAGTTGTTCATCGTCTGGCCCGAGCTATAGGGCAGGCCGTCCGTATGCCCGCGCACGATCAACGGATTGGGCATGGTCTGGATCGTCTTCGCAACCTCATCCACCAGCTCGCGGGCCTGCGGCAATAAACGGTCGGTGCCCATGGCGAACATCGCGAAATCGGCCTCGTCGATCAGGTCGATGCGCAGCCCTTCGCGAGTCTCGGTGAAGCGGACATTCTTGCGCAGCTTGTTGATGCCCTGACGGCGGGCCATGCGCGCCTCCAGTTCCTTCTTGATCGATTCGAACTTGGCGCGGTCGGCCGCCTTGGTCGCTTTGCCGCCCTGATCCTTGGTGCCCGACGCGTCGCGCGGCATGGTGATGGCGAGATTGCCCTGACCGCCGGTGGTCGGGTAATTTTCCTTGCCCATCATGCTGTCGCCGCCGAACATGCCGTTGGAGCCGGCCGAATTTTCCTTCATCTGCACCAGCGTCGGCGTGAAATAGTCCGCCAGCCCCTTGCGCTGCTTTTCCGTGGTCGCGCCCAGCAGCCACATCAGCAGGAAGAAGGCCATCATTGCCGTCACGAAGTCGGCATAGGCGACTTTCCACGCGCCGCCATGATGGCCGCCATGTCCCTCGACGATGATCTTCTTGACGATGATCGGCCTTGGTTCAGGCTCGTTCGCGCCGCGCTTCTTCTCCGCCATGGCTTATTTGCCCCGCATGCCGTCGAACACTTCGGCGAAGGCCGGCTGGTTCGCATGGGTCAGGCTGGAGCGCGCTGCCTCGATCACCAGCGGCTGCGGATGGCCGTGCAGCGAGGCGACGATGATCTGCTTGACGACATGGTACATCGACCCGTCCGCTTCGATCACCGCGCGGCAGCGATTGGCGAAGGGATTGACCATGCCATAAGCGAGCAACACGCCCAGGAAGGTGCCGACCAGCGCCGAACCGATCATGCCGCCCAGGATCGCCGGGGGCTGGTCGATCGAGCCCATGGTCTTGACCACGCCCAACACGGCCGCGACGATGCCCAGCGCGGGCAGGGCGTCGGCCAGTCCCTGAAGATTGTCGGCGGGTTTCAGCGCTTCATGATGATGGGTCTTGAGCGCGTTATCCATGACCTCCTCGACCGCATGCGGATCGAGCGTGCCGGAGGAGACGACGACCAGCCGCAGCGTGTCGCTGATGAGGTGGATCAGCGTCTTGTCGCCCATCAGGCGCGGATATTCGGAGAAGATGGTCGAGCTGGACGGATCCTCGATATGCGGCTCCAGCGCCACCGGCCCTTCGACGCGCAATGTCTTCATCAGCTTGGAGACGAGGAAGATGCAGTCGAGAAAATCCTGCTTCTTGTACTTCGGTCCCTTGAACACCTTGCCCAGCCCGCCGCCCAGCGCCTTCAGGTCCGCCCCCGAATTGCCGATGATCAGCGCCCCCACGGCCGCGCCGCCGATGATGATCATTTCATGGGGCAGGGCATGCAGAACCGGGCCTATGTCGCCGCCTGTAAAGATGAAGCCGCCGAACACCATGGCGAGCAGCACGACCAGGCCGATGATTGCGAACATGATTATCCCCGAAATTCTGCCCGAAGGCGCCGTCTTGATCGAAGCATCGCATGAAAGACGCTCTCGATTGGTTAATACGGCTTGGTTATCTGTTGGTTTAGGGCGACGGCCGAAAAATCCGTGATGGGAAACGGCCATGTTTCAATATGTTACATGGCGCTTCCGCCATATGCGCGCGGCATGCTCCCGCAAGAGCAGGAGCACGGAGCCAAGTCAGCCGACTGCCTATTGCTTATTTGATCAGATCGAACAGCGTCTGCTGGTTGATCCGCGCAAAGGCGGATTGCGACGCATTCAACTGGAGCAGTTTGGCGGAAACCGAGGAAATGACCTCGGTCAGATCGGTCGATTCCAGATCGGCGCGCCGTTCCTTGAGATCGATGTCGATATCGGTGAGGCGTGTGCCGATAACGTCCAGCCGGTCGCTGCGCACGCCCTGCTTGGTCTGTTCCAGCACGACGTGATTCTGCCCCGCCTTGATGGCGTCCAGCGCGGCGACGACATCGGCGTCCGTACCGCTTTGCAAGGCCGTGATGCTCTGGCCCAATATGTCGTCCAGCGACTTGGGCGTGCCGTTCACGTCGATCCCTTCGGACACCTCCTGCCGGGTGCCGACCACCGCGAGATTAAGACCGCGGCTCACCGGAACGAGCACGCTCTGTCCATCGTCGAAGGTCGGAATGCCGTTATAATCCTTTTGGTTGAGCAGTGAATCGATCGTCGTGCGGATCGTCTTCATTTCCTCGACGATCGCGGTCTTGCTGGCGTCGTTCAGCGATCCGTTACGCGCTGCCGTCATCAGTTCCTGCGCGCGGGTCAGCAGCGTGTTCATCTCACCGAGATTGGATTCGGCATTGGCGGCGCGTGTCGTGCCGGTGCTGACATTGGACTGCCAGGCAGCCTGCTGCGCCTGCGCCCGGCCGATGTCCGAAACCTGCACCCAGGCGAGCGCATTGTCCGAAGGCTTGGTGAGCGTCTTGCCGGTCGAAATGGCGGTCTGGCCGTCGACAATCCCCTGGGAGAGCTGCTGCTGACGGCGTATTTCGGCCAGAAGGGTCTTGTTGGTGATGCCTACCATGGTTCGGTTCCTTGCCCTTCAGATGATCTGCAGAATCGCGTCGACGGTTTCCTTCGCGACCTGAAGGATCTTCGCGCAGCCTGAATAAGCCTGCTGGATGCGCAGCAGATCAGCCGCTTCCATGTCTAGATCGACGCCGCTCACTGCTTCGCGCGCGGTCACGGCCTGATCGCTGCGGCTCTGCGCCGTGGTCTGCTCCGCCTTGGTGGAGGAGAGGAGGTTGGCATGGGTGGCGATCAGCGCGGTCCAGCCCTGTTCGACGCTGCCATTGCCCCGCAGCGCCGTCGAAACGGTCAGCAGATTGCCGTTCGGCGTGCCATCGGACGATTTCGCGGCAAGCTGGGCCGGGTCGCTGATCAGCGCCGCGACGCTGGCGGCGGCGGTTCCGGACAGCAGCGCCGCGCCGGCAGCGCCCGCATCGGTGCGTCCCTGGCCATGCCAGGCGTTCATGTCGGTGACGAACTGTTGCGCCAGCGTGTCGAGGCTGGCGTGCCGATCGGCCACGGTAACGGCGGCGGAAAAAAGTCCGCCCAGCGCGCCGCTGGTCGGCGCGGCAAGGGCGGTGCCGCCACTCGTCGCCAGCGCCAGCGTGCCGTTGCTATTGACGGTAAGCGCCAGGGGCGTGGCGCTGCTGCCCTGCACCAGCGTCTGGCCGTTCAGCGTGACCTGCGCCTGATCATGTGCGCCGAAGCTGACGTCGATATTGAGATTGGACGACAATGTGCCCAGCGCCGCGTCGCGGCTGTCCAGCAGTTGCGCATAGGCCGAAGTGCCCGGCGCCGCGCGCAACAGGCTGTTGTTGATATCGGCCAGCGCTGAGAGCGCCTGGTTGATCGTCGTCACGGACGCCTGCGCCTCGGTCGCGATGCCGCTCGACACCTGGGTCAGGTCCGCCGCCGTCTGCTGGAACGCCTGCGCGACGCGGCTGATGCTGTCCAGCGTCGTCACCCGCAGAGAATTGTCGTTCGGGCTGGCCGCCAGCTTGTCCATATTCTGGAACATGCTGGTCATGAGCTGGCCGACGCCGGTTTCCGTATCGTTGAGCGCTGTTTCCGAATCGGTCAGCCAGCGCATCCGCGCCACTGCGCTGCCGAGCTGCATATTGGTATAGCGTACCGTCGCATCCAGATAAGGATCGGTGGCGCGGTTGACGCTCTTGACGTCGGTGCCGCCGAAATTGCCGCGGGAAATATAGACGGCCATGGTCGCGGTGGAGGAACCGGACTCGACCGTCGTCACCGACCGGCGCGAATAGCCTTCCGTGCTGGCATTGGCGATATTCTCCGACACCGCCGCCATGGCGGTGCGATAGGCCTTTGTGCCCGAGGCGCCGATGATGAAGAGGTCGCTCATTCGACCTTGCCTTCAGCCGAGCCCGCAGCGGCGGGGCTGGACGCGCCCGCCTTCGCGCCGAACTGGTGCATCAGCATCTCAGCGATCCCGAGCGTGCCCCGCGTTGCCATGCTGTCGGCGGTGCGGGCGTCGGCCATGTCGCGGAACTGATCGGTGGCGCTGGAATCGCTGATGCCCTCGGCCAGGCTGGCCGAGCGCATCGCGCCCATCATCTGGCGCAGGAAGATCGCCTCAAACTGCTGCGCGGCTTTCTCCAGTGGCGTCTTGCTCTGGGTTCCGCCGGTCTGGGTCGCTGCCGTCGAAGTCGAGTGTATCTGCATCACAACACCACCAGTTCAGCCTTCAACGCGCCCGCCTGTTTTAAGGCTTCGAGGATCGCGACCATGTCTGCGGGGGATGCGCCGATGGCGTTCACCGCTTTGACTATATCGGCCAAAGAGGCGCCACCTTTAAAATTAATCATCGGTCGCTTTTCCTGATCGATCGAAATCGAACTGGATTGCTCCACGGCCGTCTGTCCCTGAGAGAAGGGTGCGGGCTGGACGACGCGGGGCGATTCATTGACGCTGACGGTGATTTTCCCGTGCGCGATGGCGGCGGGATGAATCTTCACCGCGCCGTTGATGACGACGGTGCCGGTGCGGGCGTTGACGATCACCTTGGCGGGCGCGTCGGCGGGCGAAACCTCGATATTCTCGATCAGGCCCATCATCATGATGCGGTCGCTGGCGCCCGGCGCGGCGTCGATGGAGACCGAAACGGCGTCCGTCGCCTTGGCGCGATGATCTCCGAAGGTGCGGTTGATGCCGTCCGCCACCCGAAGAGCGGTTGTGAGGTCGGCTTCCGAAAGGTTGAAGGTGAGAGTGGGGGCGGTGTCGAAGCCGGTGGCGACAGCCCGTTCGACCGTCGCGCCGCCGGGAATGCGGCCCGCCGAGGGAATGTTCACCGACACCTGGCTGCCGTCCGCGCCGGAAACGCCGAGGCCGCCGACGGCGAGATTGCCCTGCGCCATGCCATAAATCTCGTTATCCGCGCCGCGCAGGGGCGTCATGATCAGCGTGCCGCCACGCAGCGACTTGGCCTTGCCGAGCGCCGAGACGGTGACGTCGAGTCGCTGGCCGGGCTTGGCGAAGGCGGGCAGGTCTGCCGTCACCAGCACCGCCGCCGCGTTCTTGAGCGCCGGATTGATCCCCTGCGGCAGCGTCAGGCCGAAGCGCGAGACGACGCCCTTCATGCCCTGCGTCGCATAATCCAGACTGTCGTCGCCCGTGCCCGCAAGGCCGACGACGATGCCGTAGCCGGTGAGCTGGTTGGGCCGCACGCCCTGAAAGGTGCCCAGGTCCTTGATCCGCTCGGCATGGGCCGGGGCGGCCAACAGGGCCATCAGGGGCAGGAGGAAGCGAAACAGGCGGGTCATGGCGTGCATGTCCATCAGAAGGGGCTGATCATGGAGAAGAAGCGCTGCAACCAGCCCTGACGGCTGGCGCGGGCGATCTCTCCCTTGCCGGTGTAGATGATCTTGGCGTCGGCCACGCGGGTCGATGCGATGCGGTTGTCGGGGCCGATATCGGCCTGGCGGACAAGGCCGCTGATCTGGATGAACTCGTCGCCGCGGTTGAGCGTCAGCGCCTTCTCCCCCTTCACCAGCATCGTGCCGTTGGGATAGGTTGCCGCGATCGTCACGGTGATCTCGCCATTGAGCGCGTTGGACTGGGTGGCAGCGCCCTTGCCGGTGAAGGCGTTGCTGCCGCTGGAGCCGATATCGCTGGCGGAGAAAAGCTTCGACAGCGGGCCAGTGCTCGGCGGCGTCAGCGCGATGCTGCCGTCGCGGCTGGTGTCGGCGCTGTTGCTCTTGGTCGCCTGCGTCCTTTCGACCAGGACGATGGTGATGATGTCGCCCACGCTGGTCGCCCGAGCGCCGCTGGTGAGCGGGGTGTAGCCCATGGACGCCTGAAAGATCGAACCGTTGGCCACCGGCGCGGCAGCAGCGGCAACGACAGAGGGGGCATAAAATTGCCGCTCGGCATCGCGCTTTTTGCCGGCCATTGCCGGGGAGGCGGCAAGTGTGAGCATCGACAGGGCGAGCAGGGAGGCGGAAGCGAGGCGCATCGTCATCCTCACAACTGCTGGTTGACGTACTGGAGCATCTCGTCGGTCGCCTTGATCATCTTGGAATTGACCTCGTAGGCGCGTTGGGTTTCGATCATGTCGACCAGCTCCTCGACGACGTTGACGTTGGAGGTTTCCAGGTAGCCCGAACGAACGACCCCCCGGCCATCCAGCCCCGCGACGCCGACCTGCGGCGTGCCGCTGGCGGCGCTTTCCTTGAGCAGATTGCCGCCGACAGCGGTCAGGCCAGCCGGGTTCATGAAGCTCGCCAGCTCGATCTGGCCGAGCTGGGTCGGTTCGCTCTGCCCCTGAAGCGTGGCGGAGACCGTGCCGTCATTGCCGATGGTGACGCTGGTCGCGCCTTCCGGGACAGTGATCTGCGGGATCAGCGGCAGGCCGTCGCTGGTGACGACCGTGCCTTCGGCCGTGGTCGTGAAATTGCCGGCGCGGGTATAGGCGATGGAGCCGTCGGGCTGCTGCACCTGGAAATAGCCCGAACCTTCGATAGCCATGTCGAGGACATTCTCGGTCTGGTTGAGCGTGCCCTGCGTGTTGATCTTGGCCGTGCCCTGCAACGCGACGCCCGAGCCGAGATTAAGGCCGGTCGCGAACTTGTTCTCGCTGTCGCTGTTCGCGCCCGCCGCCACGATCTGCTGATAGGCCAGCGTCTCGAAATCGGCGCGGTCGCGCTTGAAGCCGGTGGTGTTGACGTTCGCCAGGTTGTTGGCGATCACGCGCATCTTCGTGTTCTGCGCGTCAAGGCCGGTGCGGGCGACATGAAGGGCGGCGTTGGTCATCGTCTATCTCCGTGAGGCAGGCTCATGCGGACTTCAAAGCAAGGGTCGTGCCAAAATTAACCATTAGCTGTCGAGACGCATCAGCGATGCGCCGCCGTCGTCGAGCTGCTTGGCGGTGTCGATCATCTTGACCTGGGTTTCCCAGGCGCGGCTGGCCTCGATCATCTGTACCAGCGCGGACGTCGCGTTGACGTTCGATCCTTCCAGCGAACCGCCGGTCACGCTGGCGAGCGGATCGTCGGGCAGGGCGCCGCCATTCACTTCGCGGAACAGCCCGTCCGTACCCTTGGCGATGCTGGAGCCGACCGGGCTGACGAGTTTCAGCTTGTCGACCTGCTGCGGGTTGGCGGGGTCGCCGCCCTGCGGCACCCCCCAGATGCTGCCGTCCTTGGCGATGGAGACGCTGTCCATCTGCGGCAGGGTGATAGGGCCGCCCTCGCCCAGCACGGGCAGGCCGTCGCCGGTGGTGAGCAGGCCGCTGTCGGTGACCTTCAGGTCGCCACGGCGCGTATAGGCTTCGCCGCCGTCCGGACCCTGAACGGCGAGCATCGCATCGCCGTTCATGGCCACGTCCAGCGGATTGCCGGTTTCGGTGACCGCGCCTTGCGCCATGTCGGCGGCGATCACCTGTTCGGACGCCTGCGCCCGCGTGTTGAGGCTGTCGCCCTTGATCCAGCGCGTCTCGGCATTGGCGATTTCGGCGCGAAAGCCGGTGGTGTTGACGTTCGCCAGATTGTTGGAGATCGCCGCCTGCCGCGCCATCGCGCCGCGCATCGCGGTGAGTGCCGTGTTGACGAGCCGGTCCATGGGTAAGTCCTGTTCCTGCGGGTGATCGAGACAATCCCGTCATCCCCGCCTTTGCGGGGATGACGTTTCAAATTAAGTCCGCATATTCACGATGGTGGTCGACAGCGTGTTGGCCGCTTCGATCGCCTTCGAATTCGCCTGGAAGTTGCGCTGGGCCGAGATCAGGCTGACCAGCTCTTCCGTGATGTCGACATTGGAGCGTTCCAGCGCGCCCGAGCGGACCGAGCCGTAAAGGCCGCTATTGCCCATGCCCAGCATCGGCGTGCCGCTGGCGTTGGTGGCGGTCCAGTGCGCGTCGCCTTGCTGGCGCAGGCCTTCCTGGCTGTTGAACGCGGCCATGGCGGTCGCGCCCAGATAGACGGTGGTGCCGTCCGCATAGACGCCGGTGATCTTGCCTTCTTCCGACACGCCGACGCTGGAAAGCTGGTTGCCGGTGCCGCCGTCGGGCCAATTGGTCGGCACCTTGAGGTCGGTGAGCGACGCGGTGGTCACCGTGCCCGTGACCGTCGAAACGCCCGTGACCGGATCGAGCGGGATCACCTGGAGCCGGGCGCCGGTGGTGTCGACGGCATAGCGGTTCTCATCGACCGAAAAGGCGCCGTTGCGGGTGTAGCTGACCTGATTGTCGGCGGTGCGCTTGACGGTGAAGAAGCCCTCGCCGGTGATGGCGAGGTCCAGCGTCTTGTCCGTGGTTTCGATGGTGCCCTGGGTGAACTGCTGGTTCACGCCCTGCACGCGGACGCCCTGGCCCGACACCTGGGTCGTCGTCTGCATCGGCGCGGAGGAGAAGATGTCGCCGAACACGGCCTTGCTCTTCTTGAACGCGGTCGAATTCACGTTGGCGACATTGTTGGAGATGGTCGAGAGGTCGGACTGGGCCGCCTTGAGACCGGAAAGCGAGATGTAGAAGGACATGGCGTTGCTCCTTGGGTGAAAAGGATTCGAGAAAAGTCAGGCGAGGGAAATGGCGTCGGACGGGCTGTAGGTGCCCAATGGGGTAATGAGCTTGGACGAACTGCCGTCAGCGGGTGACTGGACCGCGGCGATGGTGGCCCAGCTCGCGACGCGGCTGGGCGTGGCGCCGTTGACCTTGATCTTCAGCGCATCGGTGGCGACGGTGTTGCCCGCCTCATCCTTGCCGTCCCAAAAGAAATTGACGTTGCCAGCGGGCTGATTGCCAAGGTCGATGGTCTTGAGGACATTGCCGTTGCCGTCGACCAGGTCGACGCTCGCGCCGCTGGTGGCGTCGGCAAAGCTCACCTGGCCCATATATTGGCCGGCGGCGTCTGGCGCGGCGATATTGCTCTGGACCAGCATCGACTTGCCGATCCAGCTCGCCGCATCGCCCAGCCGGGTGCCGCTCAGTTCCGACGCCAGGCCTTTCAGTGTCTGGTTCATTTCCGCGATGCCGCTGGAGTTGGTGATCGTCGCCATTTGCGAGACCATCTGGGCGTTATCCATCGGTTCGAACGGGTCCTGCGTCTGCATCTGCGCGGTCAGCAGGCGCAGGAAATCCGCCTGGCCCATTTCCGACTTGCCCGTGCCGACATTGGCATAAGGGTTATAGACCGAAAGCCCCGCGCTGTCGGTTGCGGTGGTGGTCGTCATTTGCCGATCCTTATGGTTTCGAGCATCAGGGATTTGGCGGTGTTCAGCACCTGCACATTGTTCTGGTACATGCGGGCGGTCTCGATCATGTCGACCAGTTCCGCGCTGCTATCCACGGCGGCTTCCCACACATCGCCATTCTTGTCGGCCAGCGGATGGTTGGGGTCGTGGCGCTTGGTGGGCTGCGCATTGGTGGTGACGACATTCTGGACCTTGACGGTCGAGACGCCGGGGCTGTCTGTGACCGACTGGAACACGGGCTTGATCGCGCGATAGGCCTCTGCCGCGCTGCCGGTGACATTGCCGGCATTGGCCATGTTGGACGCGGTGGCGTTCAGGCGCACCAGTTGCGCGCTCATGGCGCGGCCGGCGATGTCGAAGACGTTCAAGGGGCCAGAACCGCTCATGCTCATTCTCCCTTCAAGGCGCGCGTGATGGTGTTGATGCGGCCCTCCAGGAAGGAGAGGGTCGTGCGATATTTGACGGCATTTTCCGCGAACAGAGTCTGTTCGGTGCTGAGTTCGACGGTGTTGCCGTCAAGGCTGGGTTGCAGCGGCACGCGGTAACCCATCGAGTCGTCGACGGCTTGGCTTACATCGGCGGCGGATTTGCTCTGCCGGGCGGTGGCTTCCTTCAGTGCGGACTCGAAATCGATGTCGCGCGCCTTGTAGCCGGGGGTCGAGGCGTTCGCGATGTTGGACGCAAGCAGGGAAAGCCGCTGCGAGCGAAGCGCCAGCGCCTTTCCATGTATCCCGAACAATCCGTCTTCCAGCGACATTTGCGTCTTTCCGTTTTTTCGCCCGAATTTTGGCTCCGGGGGCCTAAAACTTGCCGATCCACCGCCGTTCTCAGGCCTGATGGCGTGAATTGCGGGTGATCCAGCCTGATATTCGCAAAAGCCGTGCCAATTTGCGTGGGTGACGCATCGGCAAGGCGGAAATGGCGGAAATCCGGGAGGTCGCATGGGCATGGCGGCAAAGGCGGCAGAAATTTGCCGGTCGATGGCAGGGCTTTGCCGCCCGGCCGGAGGATGAGTTGGGGACGGTGATATGGTCGGTATCTTGGCGCATTTGTTCGATCCCCTGACCTTGCTGGCGATGATGGCCGGCATCGGGATCGTTGCGCTGTTCCAGAATGGCGGGCGGGCGTTGGGCCGCGCCTTCGCGGCACTGGCGCCTTTGCTGAGAGCCGATCCGGCCAAGGATCGCGACGCTGCGCGGGCGGCGCTGCTCAAGATCGATCAGGTAGCGCAACTGCGCGGTCTGGCCTGCACCGATCGGGTGAAGACTGCCAATCCGTTCCTGACCCAGGCGGCGCGCAAGCTCGCCAATTGCGAGAAGACCGATCAGTTCGAACTGTGGGCGGCACAGGCTCTGGCCGACCGAGCGCAGCGGCATGCGAGCGCCCGCAACGTCTGGCTTTCGATCGCGGATGCCGCGCCCGCTTTGGGCATGGCGGGGACGATCGTCGGGCTGGTCGGCATGTTCGCGGGCATGGACGATCCCGCCAAGCTGGGGCCGTCCATGGCGCTGGCCCTGCTCACCACTTTCTACGGCGTCGTGATCGCCAATATCATGGCTGCTCCCATCGCCGCGCGGTTGGCCGACCTGTCGGAACGTGAACTGGCCTGGCAGAAGGAAGTGGCGGACCGCATGGCGGCGATTGCGCGCCGGGAAAATGTGCCGATGCGCCGCGCCTCGATCCGTGAGGTCGCATGAGCATCCTGACATCCTCCGGCGCCCGGCGCAGCCGCTGGGCGATCAGCTTTGCCGATCTGCTGCTGCTGCTGCTCGGCTTTTTCGTGATGTTGCAGGCCAGCGGGCAGCGCCGGGACGCGATGCTGGCGCAGGTGCGTCAGCAATTCGGCGGACGAGCGCTTGCCAGGGCCACGGAAATGCGGGCGTCCGAACTGTTCCTGCCGGGCGAGGCGCTGCTCACGCTAGCGGGAGAGGCGCGTCTGGCGGCCTTGGCGGGGCGCTTCGCTTCGAGCCGGACTCGGTTGGAGATCAGCAGCCAGGGGACTGATCCAGGCCGGCAGCGCTTCGATTCGTGGGATCTGGCGGCGGCGCGGCTGGGGGCCGTGGCGCGGGCCTTGAAGGGCCATGGTGTAGGCCGGAACCGGCTGGTCATTCGCGGGCTGGACCAGCTCGATGGCGCTTCGGGCAAGGGGCAGGTCATCCGGATCATGCCGGGCGAGTAATGCGGCTTGGCACGATATTTGCGTTTCTCATGGTTGATGCTGTCCGCTTCATCGGAGAGAAACCGTGACGAATTTCCCCAAGATCCTCCTTCTGGCGCTGTCCCTATCGGCGTCCGATCCTGCGCCGGCGCAGCAGAAGTTCGAGAATCTGGATCGGATCGACAGCTTGGTTGCGATGACCGTCGGCGCCAATATAGGCGAGCCGGGCGGCCCCATCGCGCCGGTGGACCGGCGGTTGCGGCTGGCCGCCTGCCCCACGACGCCCGGCGTCGACGGCCCGGTCTTTGGCGCGGCGATCGTCAAATGCGATGCCCTGGGCTGGCGCATCCGCGTGCCTTTGGGCGCGGGTGCAGCGGCGGCGGCTTCCGGGCCGGTGGCGCGCTATGTGCCCGCCGCGCGCGGCATCTCCAAAGAAGCCGTCGTGAAGAAGGGCGACCCCGTCCAACTAATGGCGGGCAATGCGAGTTTCAGCGTCTCGCGCGTGATGGTCGCGGATGAGGACGGCGCCGTAGGTCAGACGATCCGCGTGCGCGAGGACAAGAAAGCGGCGCCGATTCTGGCGCAGGTCGTGGAAATGGGAATAGTTCGCGTTCCGGGATTTAATAATTTTTGAACCCGGCCGTATATAGGCTGTGCGGGACGAATGAAGGATTGAAACGATGATCAAGTCTGTCGGCCAGAATATCAGCGCCGCCCTGGAGGCGACCCGCCTGAAGGAAGGCGGCAAGACGACGCGCGCTTCGGCGGCCGGTTCGGCTGTCAGCGCATCTTCGACGGCCAGTTCCGCCAGTCCTGTTGCCCGCATGGCGGCGGAAGGCGCGCCGGTCGACATGGATCGGGTGGCCGCCATCAAGGCCGCCATCGCGTCGGGCAATTATCCGGTCGATCCGGCGGCGATCGCTGATCGCATGATCGCCCTCGACCTGCCGGTCGCGGACTGAACCGTCCCATGCCGCTCGGTCTTGCAGCGCTGGATGCGTTGAACGCGGCTTTCGAAGAGCTGCGGTCGGTGCTGGACGGCACGGACGTTGCGGCGATCGAAGCGGCGACCCGCCGGATTGCCGCAGCCGCCTCCACCGTCCGCGCCATTGGCGTGTGGCGTTCCGATGAGGTGGTGCGGGAACGGCTGAAGGCTTTGCAGCCCCTGATCGAATCGGCGCGGGTTCGCACCAACCTGCTCGCCGATCATGCGAATCAGCGGTTGACCATTCTCGCCGCTCAGGGCGCGGAAACCGCGCCGCTGGTATACGGCCGCTAAAAAAACCGCCATTTTCTGCTTGTTTCCGCAAGGCGCCCACGGGCGCCTTTTTTGCGTCGAACCGAACGCGAAAAGCAAATTATGACCGCGCGTTAACCAAATCTTGGCACGTCACTTGCTCTATTGACCCTCGATACCAATGGGGATTTGAGCAACCAGTGTCGGCTTTCGCAGACATCACCGCAACAGGCGCTTCGGCGGGCAATCGCGTGACCAACGCGATCGCCATGGCCAGCCGCAGGACAGGCGTGGACTTCGCCTATCTGCTGGGGCAGGCGAAGATCGAAAGCAGCCTGAACCCCACCGCCCGCGCCACGACTTCGTCCGCGACAGGGCTGTACCAGTTCGTCGATCAAAGCTGGCTGGCGGTCATCGACCAGCATGGCAGCGAATATGGCCTGGGCTGGGCCGCCGACGCGATCAGCCGGGGCAGCAATGGCCATTATTATGTGTCCGACCCCGATTTGCGTCAGCAGATCCTCGACCTGCGCAAGCATCCGGAAACCGCCTCCGTCATGGCGGCCGAACATGCGGCCGACAACAAGGCCACTCTGGAACAGCGGCTGGGCCGCGAGGCTGAGCCGGTCGATCTCTACATGGCCCATTTCCTGGGCGTTGGCGGGGCGAGCAAATTCCTGGCGATGAACGACCGCGCGCCCGACGCGACGGCAGCGTCGATGTTCCCGGCGGCGGCGCGGGCCAACCGCTCGATCTTCTACGACCGCCAGGGCAATGCCCGCAGCTTTGCCGAAATCCGTGATCGCTTTGCCTCGAAGCTCCAGAAGGGTTTCGATTCGATCGGCACCGGCGATATTCAATATGCCGACAACGCGCTGCCCTCCGGCGCGAAGACGGTCCAGCCCGCCGATTATGTGCGGATCGAAACCCAGCGCCTTGCGACCGCCGCCGACGTCACCGTCCGGCCGGAACCGCAGACCGCGCGCCTCGCCTATCTCATGCTCGCCACCCTCGGAAGGTAACGGCCAAAGATGACTCCTGCCCAAGTCAAAGCGAAGATCTGGACGAGCGCCGCCAAGGGAGCGGTGTTGCCCTTTGCGACGCTGATGGTCGTGCTGTTCATGATGGTGCCGGTGCCTGCGTTCATGCTGGACGTCGGGTTCATCACCAACATCATGATCAGCCTGGCCGTGCTGATGGTCGCGCTGAACGCCGCCAAGCCGCTGGATTTCTCCAGCTTTCCAACGGTGCTGCTGTTCGCGACGCTGCTGCGGCTGGCGCTGAACGTCGCCTCGACCCGCGTGGTGCTGGTGCAGGGGCATGAAGGGTCGGACGCGGCGGGCCATGTCATCGAGGCGTTCGGGCATTTCCTGATCGGCGGCGATTATGTCGTCGGCATCTTCGTCTTCGCCATCCTGATGATCATCAACCTGGTCGTCATCACCAAGGGCGCGGGCCGCGTGTCGGAAGTGTCTGCGCGTTTCACCCTGGATGCCTTGCCCGGCAAGCAGATGGCGATCGACGCCGATCTGAACGCCGGCCTGCTGACGCCGGAAGAGGCCAAGGTCCGCCGCCGCGAAGTCGCGACCGAGGCGGATTTCTACGGTTCCATGGACGGTGCCAGCAAGTTCGTGAAGGGTGATGCAGTTGCAGGCATCCTGATCCTGGCCATCAACATCGTCGGCGGCATCATATTGGGCGTGGTCAGCCATGGCCTGTCGATCGGAGAGGCCGCGCAAACCTATATCGTTCTTGCCATCGGTGACGCGCTGGTCGCGCAGGTTCCGGCGCTGCTGCTCTCCATCGCGGCGGCGGCCATCGTCACCCGCGTCGGCAGCGAACAGGATCTGGGCGGCCAGATCACCAGCCAGTTCGGATCGGGCAAGGCCTGGATTCCGGTGGCGGCGATCCTGACTTTCCTCGGCATTTTGCCGGGCATGCCGCACATGATCATCCTGTCCGCCGCCGCGGTCGCCGGTGGCATCGCCTGGCAGCTCCGCAAATCGAGCCAGCGCAAGGCGGCCGAGCCTGAACCCGCCGCTCCGCTGCCCAACCCGGCGCTGATCGAATGGAATGACGTGTCGGATGGCGCGGTACTGGGGCTGGAGATCGGATATGGCCTGATCGGCCTGGTCGACGAGCGCAAGGGCGCGCCGCTGATGGCCCGCATCACCGGCATTCGCCGCCAGCTTTCGAAGGAACTGGGCTTTGTCGTGCCGATGGTCCGCGTGAAGGACAATCTGGCGCTGGAGCCGAACCAGTATCGCATCACCATTGCGGGCGTCGTCGTGGGTGAGGACGAGATTTTCCCCGACGATCTGCTGGCGCTCGACAGCGGCGCGCTGGAGGGCACGGTGTCGGGCCGCGAGGCCAAGGATCCGACCTTCGGCCTCGACGCCGTATGGATTTCGCCCGCCAAGCGCAGCGAGGCGGTGGTCGCGGGCTATACCGTGGTCGATCCGCCGACGGTCGTCGCCACCCATCTCAACCAGCTCATCGCGATGAACGCCAGCGAGATGTTCGGCCTGGACGAAGCGCGCAAGCTGCTCGACAACCTCAAGGAAGCCGCCCCCCAACTGGTCGATGGTCTCACGCCGGGGCTGCTGAACCTGACGCAGATTTCCGCGCTGTGCCGCGCCCTGTTGGCCGAAGGCATCGCGCTCAAGGACTTCCGCCGCATTTGCGAGGCGATGGTCGATGCGGCTCGTCCGGACATGAACCTCGACCAACTGGTCGAAGCGGTGCGCCAGCGCATCGGTTCGCTCATCATCCAGGGGCTTGTCCCGGTGAAGATGCCGCTGCCGGTCATAACGCTGGACGGCGATCTGGAAGCGTTGCTGGCGCAGGCGATGCGCGTCGCGGGCGATGCCCGTCACCCGATCGAGCCGGCGCTCGCCAACCGCATCATCGAAGCGGTGGTGCAGGCCGCCCGCCCGTTGCTGGGCCAGGCGCGCAATTTCGCCATCGTCACCTCGCCGCTCGCGCGCCGCGCGCTGGCCCGCCTGTTCAAGCCGCATCTCCCGGAGACGCCCGTGCTGTCCTTCCTGGAAATCCCCGATGGCAAGGGCGTGGAAGTCGTCGCCGTGGTCGGCGGCGAGCAGCGGCCCGCGCCGCGCCACGATCCTTTGCCCAGAGAGTCCGCCGCCCGCGAGCGCGTCGCCTGAGGAGCCTGACCAATGTACATGAACAGGGTCGTCGCCGGTTCCGATGCCAACACCTATGGCCGCACCGGCAATGCCAATTCTCCCGAACAGCTCGCGCGCCGCTATATGCCCCTGGTGCGCAAGACCGCTTGGCATGTCCATGGCCGCGTTTCCAGCGCCATCGAGATCGAGGACTTGCTCCAGATCGGCATGGTCGCGCTGGTCGAGGCGGCCAATGGTTTCGAGGATCGGGGCCTGGGTTTCGCCTCCTATGCGCAGATGCGCGTGCGCGGAGCGATGATCGACCATCTGCGCCGCCATGCGACCATGACGCGCTCCGCCATGGCCCAGCGCAAGCAGTTGGCGGGCATACGCAGCCGGCTGGAACAGAAGTTGGGCCGTATGCCGCTCGAAGCGGAAATGTCCGCGGAGATGGGGCTGGATGCCGCCGCCTATCGTGAAGTGGCCGACAGTTGCGAGATGGTGCAGCACACCAGCATGGATGAGGTCTATTCCGACCAGTCCATGTGGTTCGCGGATGTCGAGGACCGCGCCGACGATGTGATGGAGCGGGAGTCGCTCAAGGGCGCGCTTGCCAAATGCATCGGAGAACTGCCGCAGCGCGAGGCGCTGGTGCTTCAGCTCTATTTCGTCGAGGAACTCAATCTGGAGGAAATCGGCGCGACGCTGGATATCGGCGCGGCGCGGGTCTGCCAGATCAAGAAGGCGGCGCTCGACAAACTGCGTGAGAAACTGCGCGATTGGGATTGATCAGCTATCGTTCGCCGGGTTCGATAATCCATCGAATGGCGGATTGGCATTGTCCAGTTGAAGCTGGCGATAGCGCGTCTTCTGGTAGTTCTGCATCCGCCACCAGGGTTCAGCCACCTGGAACAGCCCGCTTTTCGCGACATGCGTGCCCAGATCCTTGCGCGCCGTGAAGGCGGCGAAGAAAGGCGCCAGCACCAGCCCAGCCACCACCGGGATGATCCAGCCGAGCGAAGTGTCGGACTTCACCGCCAGCAGAGTCAGCCCCGCGCCCAGCAAGATATGCCATTTGAACAGCCAGATGGCAGGCAGGATCGCCATGCCGTCGCGGTCGCGCGTCTGCCCGTTCCAACTGCTCTTGCGGCCCATCAAGATGCCGAACAGGTTGATGGTCTGGGTCAGCATGCTGACCGGCGCCATCAGGATCGACAGCGCGATGTCCGCGATCACCCCGCGCACCATCCTGACGCCGCCGCCAAAGCCGATCCGCCGCGCCGGATCGGCCAGGGCCCAGAGCAGCGCCAGCAGCTTCGGCCCGAACAGCAGCACGCCGGTCAGCGCCAGCAATCCGCCTGAGGGCAGGATCGCGCTTGGCGGCCAGACGCCCGCCGCCGCGCCGCCCAGCACCACCAGCATCAGGGTCAGCCAGAGCGGCGAAGTGCAATAGGCCGACGCACCGACGAAAAGCTGGAACTTGCTGACCGGGTGCATGCCCTTGATCTTCGTGAGCAGCGGCACATGCTGAATATTGCCCTGGCACCAGCGCCGGTCGCGGGTGGCGAGATCGGGCAGGGAGGGCGGAAATTCCTCGAAACTGTCATCGGCCATGACGATGTGCACGTCCCAGCCGCGGCGGCGCAGCAGTGCGGCCTCCACCATGTCATGGCTCATGATATGGCCGCCGAAGGGCGCACGGCCGGGCAGTTCGGGCAGGCCGCAACTTTGCGCGAAGGCGCGGGTCCGCAGGATCGCATTATGGCCCCAGAACATGCCTTCCGATCCCGCCCACCAGATCATGCCGGCGGCGGAGATCGGCCCGAAGAGGCGGCTGGCGAATTGCTGCCAGCGGGCGAAGAAGGTCGTGGCGCCGACGATCGACGGCACGGTCTGGATCAGGCCGACATGGGGATGCCGCTCCATATCCGATGCCAGCCGCGCCATCGTCTGGCCGCTCATCACGCTGTCGGCGTCCAGCACGATCATAGTGTCGTAAGCGCCGCCGAAACGTTCCACCCATTCCGCGATATTGCCGGGCTTGCGGCCGATATTGAGCGCGCGGCGGCGATAGTGGACGGGGCGTGAGAAGCCCTTGCGCATTTTCAGATAGGCGGCGCGCTCGATCTCGCCATTGTCGGGGTTGGAATCGCTCAGGATGAAGAACTCGAAGCGCTCGCCGCCCATCACCTGCGCCAGCGAGCGTTCCATGATCGACAGGCGGCCCAGCACGCCCCGAAAATCCTCGTTGCAGACCGGCAGCAGCACGGCGGTCCGCCCGCGCAGAGGTGGAGCGGCGCGCGCGCGATAGGGCCTTACGCCTTTTCCTTTGCCCATGGTCAGCAGTAGAAAGCCGATCAGGCTGGTCGCGAAGCCGAAGGCGATCCAGGCGAAAAGAGGGATGAACAGGGCCAGATAAACTCCCTCCCATGCCGAAATGCCGTCCAGCCCGATCGACCGTCGCATCTCATGCGCCGCCATGGATGCGGGCAGCAGGGCGAGCAGCACGACCAACGTCCGTCGTGCCCAGAGATCGATATTGAAGGGGCGATGCGGCAGGTCGCGTGGCGTCGCGGAAAAATCCTGCGCGGGCATGGCCAGCGGCCTTTCCACGGGAAGATGCTCGAACGCCCGTGCGGGCGCCGATCCTATGGCCTTGTCCGTGTGCCTGCCGCCTGGTGCTTTCATGTCCGACCCATTTTCCGGTTCACCGCCTTATGCAAAACCGGCTAAAACCAGCCAGGTTCCGCGACAAGCCCTGCCGTCAGGCGCCGAGCGGGTAATGCACATATTCGCTGAACGGGCGATTGCCAGTGCGAAGTTGGGCGCGAATGTCGGTCGGCTTGCCCCGGTCCCGACGAATATCCAGCACCATCCGGAACATGTCCTTTTGATGCAACACGGGATAACCCGCCTTTTTGACCAGCGTTCCGCCCGCCAGATCGACCCAGATGTCCGGGCGAGTCTGCGCCGGAACCCCGGCAAAGTCGACAAGAAAGCGGTCGACCCCCGCTTCGCCCGATTGGCCGGTCCAGATATTTTCGACCGTGGCTAGGCCGCTCGAACCGGGGGTTCGCGCCGAGGACCAGTCGAGCCGGTAGCTTGCCTCGATCCGGCTTCCTGCGCGGGTGGGGGCGGCGGGCGTCCAATAGGCCGCGACATTGTCGGTATATTCGCTGTCGGTTGGAAAGGCGTAGAGCTTGACCTGCCCGGCGCCCAGCGGCTTGCGGCTGGTCGCCCAGAGCGAGGGCCGCCGTTCGTAGAAGACGCCGTCATCCTGATAATGGTCGAAATTGCGGTCGCGCTGCAGCAGGCCGAAGCCCTTGGGATTGCGCTCGGCAAAGACATCGACGCGTGGCGCGGAGGGATTCACCAACAGGCGGCAATGGGCGGTGCCGTCGGCGCTGGCGATCGACAGCATGTCGCTGTCGTGGATTTCCGGGCGCCAGTCGGTGCGTTTGGCGCGATCGGCCTGATCGTACCAGAACATGCTGGTCATCGGCATGAGTCCCAGTTCGGATATGGCCTTGCGCGCAAACAGCACGGCATCGACATCCTGCCGCACCCCCTGCGGCGTCAACTCGTTGGCGAAGCGGAAGGCGCCGGTCAGCGAGGCGCTGTCCATCAGCGCATAGACGGTGACGCTGCTGCGCCCGGTGCGTTCCAGCCAGAAATGAGTGAAGCGGGGAAATTCTTCCTTGCCCGCAATGCTGGTGTTGATCGCAACGGCGCGGGCCGACAGGCCGAACTGCTTTTCCGCGGGCGCCCGGAAATAGGTGGCGCCCAGGAAGGACAGCCAGTCGCCGTCCCGCGCCGCGTTCATGATGCGGAAGCCGGAAAAGCCCGCATCGGGGCCAAGATTGCGCACCGCATTGCCGGCCGGCGCGTCGAACATGTCGGGATCGTAGCGGAGCGGCGTTGCCCGCCCCCTTTCGACCAGCGCGATCTCCACCGGCTGCTGCACCGTGCCGCTCAGGGGGAAAAGACGAATGCCGGTGTCGCCGCCAAGGCCGTTCCAGATCGTCCGTTCATCGCGGAACCGTGCCTGATTGAAGGCGTCATAGCCGATCTTGTCCGCGCCGGGGAAAAAGGGCGTCACGGCAAAGGGCGTGCGGGTCAGCCGCTGCGCCCGGCCGATCACCATCTCCCAGGAAAAGGCGCCGCCGCGGGGTTGGGCGAAAAGGGCGCGGGGAAGCAGCAGCGCTGCGCCGGTGGCGGCGATCATGGCGCGCCGCCCTATCCGGGTCGAAGAAATCTTGGTCATGGCGGTCATCATGGGTGCGACAACTGCCAATGCAAGTGTTTCGATCCCGAACCGATCGACAAATGCGATGAAGCCTCCGCCCGGGGGGACGGAGGCTTCGTTAAGCTGGTCGTTCATCGAAGTGTTTACCCCCGGCACGGTGGGGACTGATAATGTGCCGGGGGCGGCATGACCGGCAGGGGTGACCAAGACCCCAGCCCATCAATCCGAGTGTCGCAGCTTAGCTGATCAGCTTCAGCACGCCCTGCTGGCTCTGGTTGGCCTGGGCGAGCATCGCGGTCGAAGCCTGGCTCAGGATCTGCTGCTTGGCGAGCGCGGTCGTTTCGGCCGAGAAGTCGGCGTCTTCGATGCGGCTGCGGGCGTCGGTCAGGTTGGTGACGTTCGCCGTCAGGTTGTTGACGGTCGATTCGAGGCGGTTCTGCGCAGCGCCGAGATCGGCGCGCTTGGTCGCCACCGTCGCCAGTGCCGTGTCATAGGCCGTGAGGTCGGCAGCAACGAAAGCGGGGGTGCCCACGGTGCCGCTCAACGGGCTGCCCGTCGAGGTGGCAACGGCGGACAGGTTGAGCTGACCCAGGGCGATGGAAACGGTGTCGGTGCCGCCGGCGCCGGCCTGAATGTCGATGGTAGCCGGGGCGGACGCCGAGAACAGGTCCTTGCCGTTGAACTGGGTCTTGCTCAGGACCGAGTCGATCTGCTTGCCGAGCTGGTCGATTTCATTCTTGATGTTGCCCTGCGACTTCGCGTCGTTGGTGCCGTTCAGGCCCTGAACCGTCAGTTCACGCATGCGCTGCAGCATGTTGCTGACTTCGCCCAGCGCACCTTCCGCCGTCTGGGCGAGCGAGATGCCGTCATTGGCGTTGCGGATGCCCTGGGTCATGCCGCGAATCTGCGAGGTCATGGTCGATGCGATGGCGAGGCCGGCGGCGTCGTCCTTCGCGCTGTTGATGCGCTTGCCGGTCGACAGGCGTTCCATCGCGGTGCTCAGAGCCTTGTTGGCCATGGCCGAAGCATTGGTGGCACGCAGCGCCGAGGAGTTGGTTCCGATAACAGTCATGATAATCCCTTTCCGTTCACTATCAGGTCGCTGCCATCAGGCTGCTTGCGGCCTCGAAAGGGGATAACGGCAGGGGCGAAAGAGCTTTTAGGCCGTTGCGCGTTTTTTCTGATATTTTTCAGGAAAGCCCGGAAAACCGGGGCTAAATGGACCCTTATGGGCGCCCCTATATACAGAAGCGGGGGAAAAGTTCCGGCAAGGCGGAAAAAAATTGCCGTTATGCGGCAAGGGGTTTGCCGCATTAACCATATGCTAACCACAGTCCGGCAGTTTCAAACCATCGAAGGGGTCAGGGGCGTGCGGGGGCACAATCCTACCAAATCATGGGGACAAAAGTTCATGTCATCGTTGGACGTGAGCCGAGGAGTCTGCGCGCTCGTTCCGGGCCTGCAGCACTGGCTGGAAAATGCGTTCTATTCCGTGCGGATCGTGGACGCGCAAAGTCCGCGTGAGCGCGAGGGCGCTGAACGGGATAATCGGCGCGTCCTGCTGGCGACCGAGATCGGCCATGCGACCCATCGCGACATATTGATCAACCTGGTGGACGGAGCGCCTTCGCTGGTGCCCGCCGCCAGCGGCCTGCCTGCCCGCGTGGCTTTCGGTCTGGAAGATATGGGCTTTGCCTTCGCGTTGATCGCGGAACTGGCCCGTCCGGCGGCTCTCCCGGCGGTGGGCGACAATGCCAGCGCGCGCCTGATGACGCTGGCCGGCCGCGTGGCGCGCAGCGACGCCACCGTGCTGATCCAGGGCGACACCGGCACCGGCAAGGAAGGCATGGCGCGCTTCCTCCACGCCCAGTCGGGCCGCACCACCCATGACTTCATCGCCGTCAACTGCGCGGCGCTCCCCGAAACCATGATGGAGGCGATGCTCTTCGGTCATAAGAAGGGCAGCTTCACCGGCGCGGCCAATGCTTCGGAAGGCCTGTTCCTGGCGGCGGACGGCGGCACCTTGTTCCTCGACGAAATCGCGGAACTGCCGCTGGCGCTTCAGGCCAAGCTGCTGCGCGCCCTTCAGGAAGGCGAAGTGCTGCCCGTCGGCGCGACTCACCCGGTGCCGGTCAATGTCCGCATCATCGCGGCCTGCAACCGCAACCTTGCCGCCGAAGTCGCCGCCGGGCGCTTCCGCGAAGATCTTTACTGGCGCCTCAACGTCATGCCGCTGGAGCTGCGCCCGCTGGCCGAGCGTCCGGGCGACGTGACCGCCATCGCCGCCGCCATGCTGCTGCGGCATCAGGATATGGCGAAGGCTGCCTTTGTGTGGCCGACCGCCGCCGCTCTGGAAAAGCTGACCGCCCATGTCTGGCCGGGCAATGCCCGTGAGCTGGGCAATGTGCTGCAGCGCGCCGTTGTCCTGCGGGATGGCGACCGCATTTCCGCCGACGATCTGCACATCACCGGCGCGCCGCAGCTTCGCCTCGTGGAGCAGGTTCTGGCGCCCGCCGATCCGATCCGCCTGCGCGACGTGGCCCATCATTCGAAGCTGGAGGCTGTCCGCGCCGCGCTGCGCGAAACCGACGGTCACCGTGCCGCCGCCGCGCGCAAGCTCGGCATTTCCGAACGCACCTTGCGCTATCGGCTTGCCGAGATGCGCGAGCTGGCTGCTTAAGGGGAGATAGGGCATGTCCGGCATTTCTCCGACCGACAGCGTGATGGCGATCCGCAACGCCATCCTCCAGAAGAACGCCGCGCTGCGCGATGTCGCGCAGACCGGCAACACCAACGGCCCTTCCGCCGTCGGCACCAACGGCGCCACCGCGCCGGGCGGGTTTACCGACGCGCTGAAATCGGCGCTAAGCCAGGTCAACGGCCTGCAAAATCAGGCGGGTGAAGCAGCCGCCTCGTTCGAACGGGGGGAAACGACGGATATCGCCGGGGTCATGCTGGCCAAGCAGCAGGCGTCGGTGAGCTTCGAAGCCACCCTTCAGGTCCGCAACAAATTGTTGTCCGCTTACAAGGACATCATGAGCATGCCGGTGTAATATGAGCGAGAACGCACTCACCACCAATGTTGGCGGCGCTGCCGCTCTCCCCGCCACCAGCCCCGCCTTTGGCGGCGCCAAAGGCATGGATGCGCTGAAGGCGCGCTTCACCGGCTTCGTCAGGCAACCGGCCGTGGCGAAAAGCCTGCCGCTGCTGGGCCTGCTGGGCGTCGTCGCCATGGCTGGCGCCGCCTGGCTGGCGCTGCGCGAACCGCCGCAGCGCGACCTGTTCCGCGCTTTGCCCGATGCCGACAAGTCGGCGGTCGCGCAGGTGCTGGACCAGAATGGCATCCGCTACGACTTCGACAATTCGGGCAGCATGACTGTCGGAGAGGATGATTATTTCAAGGCGAAGATGATGCTCGCCGCCCAAGGCCTGCCCAAGAGCGCGCCCGACGGCAACAGCATGATCGACAGCCTGCCCATGGGGGCCAGCCGCGCCGTCGAGGGCGAGAAGCTCCGTTCGGCCCGCGAAATGGACCTCGCCCGCACGATCGAAGCGATCGACAGCGTCGAGAGCGCCAAGGTCCACCTCGCGGTCGAGCCGCCGAGCGTGTTCCTGCGCGAACGGGCCAAGCCCTCAGCTTCTGTGATGCTGCGTCTGGCGCAGGGCCGCCAGCTCACCGACGCGCAGGTCAGCGCCATCGTGCATCTGGTCGCTTCCTCGATCCCGGAACTCAATCCGGAGGATATTTCGGTCGTCGACCAGAATGGCCGCCTGATCAGCAACAATGACAGCAACGCCGCCGACGATCGTCAGCTCGCCATCCAGACCCGGATGGAGGATCGCTACCGCCAGTCGGTGATCGCGCTGCTGACGCCGATTTTGGGTGCCGGCAAATTCTCGACCGAGGTGCATACCGAACTCAACTTTGCCGAGCGTCAGGCGACCCGCGAAACCTATCCGCAGGATGAAGCGCGCCTGCGCACCGAACAGGGCACCTGGGCATCCGACCCGCGCGGCCAGGGAAATGGGGGCGAGGCAAGCGGCATTCCCGGCGCGCTCAGCAACCAGGCGCCGGTCAATCCGACCGTCACCCAGGCCAACCCCAACGGTCAGGCGGTCGCCCAGGGCTCGACAAATCAGGGCGCCACCAGCGCGCAGACCGCCGCCCAGCCCGGCACGCCGCCCAATCCGCTGATGAAGACGGAAGAGACCTTCAACCGCAGCTTCGAGCTTGGCCGTGAAGTCTCCGTGACCAAGGACGCGATTGGCACGGTCAAGCGGCTGTCGGTCGCGGTCGCGCTGGACAACGGCCCCGACGGCAAGCCGCGCTCTGCACAGGAAATCGCTGCGCTGGAGGCTCTGGTGAAGGGCGCGGTCGGCTTCGATCAGGCGCGTGGCGACGTGGTGGCCCTGTCTTCGCGCAGCTTCGCCAAGGAGGAAGCGATCAAGGCGCCCTGGTATGAAGCCGAGTGGGTTTCGCCGCTGGTGCGCAATGTGTCGGCCCTGCTGGTCGCGCTGCTGGTGATCTTCGGCATCGGCCGCCCGCTGCTCAAGCGCCGCGCCGCTGCACAGGCCGCCGCTGCCGAACAGGTCGCCGCCGAGGGTCAGAAGATCGGCCGTGAAATCTCGACCGAGATCACCCGTCAGGCGACGGTGAACCCCGATGGTTCGACGCCCATCACGCTCGACATGATCTCGTCGACATACGACTACGCCCAGCGCGCCGACCTGATCCGCAATTTCGTGAAGCAGGACCCCGATCGCGCCGCCTTGGTCGTCCGCGACCTTCTGAAGGAAGGGAAGAAGGAAAATGCCTGAAGCCGCCGCCAATCCGGCGCTCAAGGGCAGCGCCGCCGCCGCCGTCCTGCTGATGCTGTTCGACGAGGATGAAGCCGCGCAGATCCTCTCGCGTCTGGAGCCCGATGAAGTCCGCCAGCTTGGCTATGCGATGTACGATGTCGCGGATGTGCAGGTCGAGGAAGTCAACGAAGCGCTCGACCATTTCGTCACCAAGGCGAAGAAGCGCACGACCATCGGCTATGGCGCGACCCGCCATATTCGCGGCGCGATGACCAAGGCGCTGGGCGAGGAACGGGCCGAGAATATGCTCGCCCGCATCACGCCCCCGACCCGGTCGACGCAGCTTGAGATGCTCAAATGGATGGACGCCAAGGAAATCGCCGCGCTGATCGAGGCGGAGCATCCTCAGATCATGGCGATCGTGCTCGCCCATCTGGAAGCGCCGATCGCCGCCGATGTGCTGCAATTGCTGCCGACCGAATATCAGGAAGAGATCGTCTATCGCATCGCGACGCTTGGCCCGGTGTCGAATGAGGCGCTGGATGACCTGGAACAGCTCCTTCTGCGCGGCAATATGGCCAAGAAGCAGGGCGGCGCCTCGCAACGCGGCGGCACGGTCGAGGCGGCGGCGATCATGAACAATGTCCGCAAGGACAATGAGCAGCGCATCATCAAGGCGCTTGCCAAGCGGGACAAGATGGTCGCCCAGACGATCGAGGAGGAAATGTTCGTCTTCGACAACCTGATCGACATGGACGACAAGAATCTGGGCACGCTGATGCGCACCGTCGACAGCGCCGTGCTGGTCGTGGCGCTGAAGGGCGCGAACGACATGCTAAAGGCGAAGATTTTCGGATCGATGTCGGCCCGCGCCGCACAGGCCATATCCGACGAGATCGAGGAACGCGGGCCGATCCGCCTGGCCGAAGTGATCGACGCGCAAAAGCTGATCATCGCGACTGCCCGCCGCATGGCCGATGCGGGCGCCATCATGCTGGGCGGCAAGGGGAATGATTTTGTCTAAGCTTTGGGCGAATGCAGAGGTCGCCAGCATTCCGCTGGGCGGCATGGGGCAGGTGACGAGCGGGGGCTTCCGCAGCCTGTTCGCGCCGATGCATGCCGCGTCCGGCCAGCCGGTGCATGACAGCGTGCCGCAAAGCGAAGAGGAAGTGCTGGAACAGGTTCGGATCGAAGCCTTCGCCATGGGCTTTGACGAAGGCAGCCGCGTGACGGCGGAAGCCAATGCGGCCGACGCCGCAGCGCGCCAGCGCCTTGCCGACGCGCTGGAATTGCTGGCGCCCGCGCCCAGCGGCATGCTGTCGACCATGCTGTCCGCCACCGTGGTGCGGCTGGTCGAGCAGATAGTGGGCGAGGTCGAGATCGACATCGAACGCTTGCTCCAGCGCTGCGACAGCGTCGCCGCCTTCATCGAGGACAATGACGAGAAAGGCGCGCTGCACCTGCATCCCGACGATATCGAATTGCTGGAAGGCGAGAACATCGGCGTGAAGCTGGTCGCGGACAGCGGCATGCAGCGCGGTTGCGTCCGGCTGGAAACCGCTGACGGCTGGGTGGAGGACGGTCCCGACGTGCGGCTGGCGCGCCTGCGCGCGCAGCTTGACGATATGGAAGGCAAGGCATGATGGGGGATTGGGCATGATGAGGGATTGGGCATGATCAACGCCGCACTCGCCCAGGCCGAAACCCTGTTCGACCATATGCAGGTGCAGAACCGCCAGCCGCGCCATGTCGGACGGCTGGTCAGCCATGATGCGGGAATGCTGGAAGTCACGGGCTTCCGTCGTCCCATCGGCGCGGGAGCGCGGGTGATTGCATCGGACGGCACCATCTGCCGCGCTGAAGTCGTCGGCTTTCGCGGCGACAAGACCCTGCTGGTGCCGCTCGACAGTGACGCGCCGCTGGAAAATGGAGCGCGGGTGGAGCCGGATTCTCAGGCAACCATGGTGCAGGTGGGCGAAGGCCTGATCGGCCGCGTGATCGATGCGATGGGACAACCGCTGGACCGCAAGGGGCCGATCATCGCGGGCGGCTCCTGGCCGCTCAACGGCGTGAAGGGCAATGTCCTCGACCGGGGCCGCGTGACCGAGCCGTTCGATCTGGGCGTGCGCGCCGTCAACGCGCTGCTCACCGCCGGGCGCGGGCAACGCATCGCGATCATCGCGGGTTCGGGCGTGGGCAAGTCGGTCCTGATGGGCCAGATGATCCAGGGCGCCGAAGCCGACATCGTTGTCGCCGGCCTGATCGGGGAGCGCGGCCGGGAGGTCAGCGACTTCCTTGAGACCAAGCTCAAGGGCGCGATGCACAAGAGCATTGTCGTCGCCGTGCCCGCCGACCATCCGCCGGTGCTGCGTCTGCGCGCCGCCGCCCGCGCCACCGCCATTGCCGAATATTTCCGGGCACGCGGCAAGAAGGTGCTGCTGCTGATCGACAGCCTCACCCGCTGCGCCCATGCCCAGCGCGAGATCGGACTGGCTCTGGGCGAGCCGCCTGCGATGAAGGGCTATCCGCCATCGGCCCTGGCGCTGATCCCCCGGCTGGTGGAGCGCGCTGGCGTCGATAGCCGGACCGGCGGCTCGATCACCGCGCTTTATACCGTGCTGGCCGATGGCGACGATACCGACGATCCGATCGTCGATGCCGCCCGCGCCATTGTGGACGGCCATTTCGTGCTGTCGCGCCACCTTTCCGAGCAGTCGATCTTCCCCGCTATCGATGTCGGCAAGTCGCTGTCCCGCGTCATGGCCGATGTGGTGCCGGAAGAGCATCGCATGGCCGCCGCCTCCTATCGCCGCCTCTGGGCCGCCTATGAGGAAAATCGCGACCTCATCCTGATGGGCGCCTATCGCCCCGGCAACGACCCGGTGATCGACGAGGCGGTGCATCGCCGCCAGGAAATCCTCGACTTCATCCGGCAGGATCAGAAGAGCTTCATCGACCTAGACACCAGCGCCAACGCCCTTATCGCGGAGTTCGGCGCGTGAAGGGCGAAGTCGCCCGCCGCCAGCGCGTGCTGCGCGTCCGCCATGTGCAGCATGCCATGGCCGTGGCCGAAACCGCCCGCGCCCGCGACGAGGCGGAGGGCATCGCCCGCAATGTCCATCGCCTGCGGACGGTGCGCGATGATCTTTTTACCGGGCAGGGCATCGCGACTGGCGCGAATTTTGCAGCGATGCAGGAACTGGCGGGCCGTCTGGAACAGGCTGGGCGTCAGTTGGATGGCGCGCTCTACGATGCGCGCCGCAAGGTGGAGGTCAAGGAAGGCCTCAGCCTGGCGGCCAATCGGGATCGCGAAATCGCCGTGAAGCTCAAGGATCGCGCCCGCGCGGACCTGGAGGAATGGCGGGAGAATAAACTCGCGGCCCTGCCGCGCTATCGCCGGATGCAGAGGACAGGAGATGTCTGACGTGAACATGTTGACCAGCCTCAAGGCTCTGTTCTTTTCGTCGGCTTCGACGCAGATGCCCGCAGATGGCGCGGGCGCGCTTGCCATGCCGGCGGAGGGCGCGGTGGATTTCGCCAAGCTGCTGGACGGCACGATGGAAGCCGCGCCCGAGGAAAAGCAGGCGGCGGAGATGCCGAGCCTCCCGCAAGTGACTGCCCCGACTGTCACGGCTGATGCCGTTGTTGTCGAAGGCGTGGAGATGGAAGCTGCGGGTACTGAACCTGCCAAGGTCGATCGCGCCAAGGCTGAAAAGGGAGAGGTCGAAACCGCCACTCCCTTGCCCTTCGGTTTGGCGAATGCCTTGAAGGCCATGCAGAGCCATCGCAAGGAGACGCTGCCGCTTCCGCCCGGCATTGCCAGGAAAATCGAAGCGCCCGTTGAGCCCGCCGGTGCGGTTCCGGCGCCCGTTTTGGATGGTGAACCTGTCGAAACGGTCGCGGCGGAAACGCCCATGCCGGTGCCAGTGCCGCTGGCTGTCGAGGATAGCGAGGTCGACGCGCCGGAACTGCCCGTCATGAAGCCTCATGAGCAGCCCAAGGCGGCCCGGCCCGACAAGGAAGCGAAGCTGGGAAAAGCGGAGGCTTTGCCCGAAGCGCCTGCAACGGCACAGCCGGATGAGCCGGTGAAGGCCGGTCAGGACGACAAGGACAAGCCGAAAGAGCAGGCCGAAGCCGTGCCGCTTCCGCTGCCGGTTGCCGCTATGCAAACGCCGACGCCGCAAAGCGTTCCGGCGCAGCCGCTGCCGACACCTGCGACCGCAGCCACATCCGCGCCTCAGCGGGAGACGGCAGCGGTGAAGCTGGATACCGGCAAGAATCTGCCGGTGGAGGCGCAGATACAACCCCAAACCGCCGAGCAGCCCGTCCCCGCTCAGGCGGCGGCCGAAAAGCCCCGCGTGGTGGAGAGCAATGCGCAGTCGGCCATTCCCGTCCCGGCAATTCCTGCCGCCGAGAGCCGCCCGGTGAAATCCGAAGCCCTCGCCTTGCTCCAACTGGTCCGCGATCAGGTTGCTGCCCGCCAGCCCGGCACGCCGGTCCGGGCAGGGGAACCGCTTGGCGCGCGCGCCAAGACTGGCCGCATGACCGTTCCGGCCGAGGTTGCGCCTGCCAACGCCGTCCAGCCAACCCCGACCGATGCAGCGCCCCAAACGCTGCTCGCCCAGCCTGTCGCCGCTCCCTCGGTCCAGCCGACCACCATAGCATCGCCGGTGGCGGACCTGTCTGCCAGCCTTGGCGCGCAGGTGGTCGACATGGGTGTTTCAGGCCAGTGGATCGACGGTCTGGCCCGCGATATCGCCGGGCTGTCCGCCAATGGAGCGCAGGGCCGCTTCCAGATCAATGCCGATCAGCTTGGCCCGGTACAGGTCGATATCCGCCAGGGCAGCGATGGCGCGGCGGTCAGCCTGACGGTCGCCAGCGAGGCCGCCGAAATGGCGCTGCGGCAGGACAGCGACCGGCTGCGCCTTGACGCCAGCCTGTCGGCGGTGCGCATCGCCGAAGTGAAGATCGAGCGAACCCCGCATGTGGCGGATACCGCGCGGGCGGACAGCGCGAACCAGCAAGGCTCGCAGCAGCAGTCATCGCAGCAGCAATCCTCCCAAACCGCCAATGCATGGACGAACAACAGCCAGAGCATGGCGCAGTCGCAGGGCCAGGCCCAAGGTCAGGGCCGTTGGCGCGCGCAGGAAAATGGCAATTTTTCCCCTAAAAATACGGGCGATCCTGCCGTTCTTAACCATGACGAGACGCGCCGGGCGGGCAATGACGCCATGCGTGCGCGTTATGCCTGAAATGCGGGATAGACGGGGGACTTTCCATGAGTGACGATGCGAAGCCGAAGAAAAAGAAGGGCGGGGGTATGAAGATGATCCTGCTCATCGTCATCGCCATGGTCGTGGGCGGCGCAGGGGCCGCTGGCGGCCTGTACGCCGCTGGTTTCTTCAGTCCGAAGGAAGAAGGGCCGAAGGAAGACCCGAACAAGCCCGTGCTGGTCTTGGCGGGCGAAAGCGCGGAGGAAGTCGCCAAGGCCCATGGCTATGCCGGTGGCGGCGGTGGCGGCGAAGGCGGCGGTCATGAAGGCGGCGGCGGTGGTCATGTCGCGTCCGGCGTCCATGTTCCGGCCAAAGGCATCGACCTGCCCAGCCCCGCGAACCCTGCGGCTTATCAGGCGACCTATTTCCAGTTGCAGACGCCCTTCACCTCCAACATGTCGGATACGGACGCCTTCGCGCAGATTTCCATCGCGGTTTCGACCTATTACGACATCCGCGTGGTGGAGGCGATCAAGGCGCATGAGACGGCGATTCGCAGCCAGGTATTGATGATGCTGGCCGAACAGCCGGTGGAGGCTCTCTCCACGCCGAACGGCAAAAGGGCGCTTCAGGGCAAGATCAAGGCCATCATTAACGACATTTTGAAACAAAAGACCGGCTATGGCGGCGTCGATAACGTTTATTTTACCAATTTCGTTATTCAATAGGGCTGCCTGAACGTGCGGGAAGTCCCTCGCCCTGGATGGTAGGGGACTGAAATGACCGACGTTCAAGCCTACGCCTTCGGGCGCGGGGAATCGCAGGCGCCGCTGATGCTGTCAGGGCTGGACCGGCTGGGCGAAAAGCTCGGCCGGCGTTTGCGCGCCCTGATCGAGCCGATTGCCGGCGTTCGCCCGCATGTCGCCGTGCAGGATGCGCAGGCGCTGGAATTCGGCGCCTGGAGCCTCGACGTGCCCGCCTCCTCCAGCATCGGCGTCTATCGCCTGTCGCCACTGAAGGGACAGGTGCTGCTGCGGCTGGACGCGGCGATGATCTCGACGCTGGTGGACTGTTTCTATGGCGGCATCGGCAACCGCGCGCTGCCGCCGCGTGGCGAATTCACGCCGACCGAAGACCGGCTGATCGCGCGCATTGCCGATGCCTTCATCGCCCGGCTGGTCGAATGCTGGAGCGACATGCTGGCACTCGATGCGGGCCTGATCGTCCGGGAAACCGGCATCGGCTTTGCTGCCGCCGCGCAGCCGGGCGAACAGATGGTGTTGCAACGCTTCCTGCTTAGCATCAGCCGCGACGCCGAATGGCCGATCGACCTGCTCTTTCCGCTTTCTGCGCTGCGCGGGGTCGAGCCGCTGATGGGCGCCAGAGTCCCGGTGGATGACGAGCGCGCCGACCCTGTCTGGCAAGCCCGCATCGCTTCGCGCATGCGCGACATCCGCCTGCCTGCCCGCACGGTGCTGGCGCGTCCCAATCTCTCGCTGGCCGAACTGATGCAGCTCAAGGCCGGGGATATCATTCCCGTCACCATCAACCGCAGCCTGCCGCTGATCGTGGGCGACCGCATCGTCGCCCATGGCTCGATCGGTGAACAGGACGGCCGCGCCGCATTCCAGATCGAAAAGCTTGCCAACAATCAACCATCATGGGGATCCGAACAATGAGCGACATGAGTGAAGCCCCGCGCCTCGACAGCGTGGGCGAGGACAGCATTTCCCGCATGGTGAACAACCGCCAGTTCCGCCTGCTGGCGGACATTCCCGTCCGCATGTCGGTGGAGGTCGGATCGACGTCCCTGCGTCTGGCCGAAGTGATGGACCTGGCTGAAGGCAGCGTGGTGGAACTGGACCGTCAGGCCGACGATCTGCTGGACATCATGGTCAACGGCGCGCTGATCGCCAAGGGCGAGGTAGTGACGGTGAACGGCCGTTACGGCATCCGCATCGCGGAGATCGCGGCGACCGAAACGCGCCTTGCCGGCATCGAACGGCGCGGCTGACCGCCCGGAACAGCAGCCCCGCTGCATTTTACCGCTTGCCTTGCGCGCCATTATCGGCAGACCGCATGATGGATTAACCATAGTCGCGAAAGCCCATCCATGATCTGGTACTTCGTCAAGCTGCTGATATTGTTGCCGTTGGTGGGTGGCATGGCCTTCGGCGCCTTGTGGCTGTGGCGCAAATATCAGCCCGGCATGATGGTGGGGCAGAATGACCGTTCCCTGAAACTGCTGGAAGCGCTGCCGATGGGGACTTTCGGCAAGCTTGCCGTGGTGGAGTTCGAGGGCAAGAAGATTCTGCTTTCCGTGACTCGCGGCCGCATCGAGAAGATCGCGGAAGGCGACTCCTATCGTGCCGGGCGCTGAGTTTTCTGCCGTTCCTGCGGAGGCGGGAAACGCAGTATGGCGCGAGCCAATCCATCTCCGGACCTTGCGTCCGGACGCGCCTGTCGGGAGATGGATCGCCGCCTCCGCCGGGATGACGAAATGGGCTGTCGCGATCCTGCTGCTCCTGGCCCTGTTCTTCGCTGTCCCCGCTTTCGCCCAAGCCGCGCCCGCCACGCCTGCCGACAATGGCGGCGCGCTGACCCGCGCCATGGGGCAGATCAGCGGCGACGGCCGTTCGCTCTCGCTATCCCTGCAAATCCTGATCCTCATGAGCCTGCTGACGGTGCTGCCGTCGTTGATCCTCATGATGACCAGCTTTACCCGCATCATCATCGTGCTGTCGCTGTTGCGGCAGGCACTGGGATTGCAGCAGACGCCGCCCAATCAGGTGCTGGTCGGCCTGTCGCTGTTCCTCTCGCTGTTCGTGATGCGGCCCGCCATCGACCAGATCAACGCGCAGGCCTTCGACCCCTATGGCAAAGGCCAGATCCCGGTCGAGGAAGCGGTCGGCCGATCGGCCAAGGTGCTGCACGGTTTCATGACCAAGCAGACGCGGGAGACTGACCTCAAGCTATTCGCCAATCTGGCCGAGGCGCCTGCCTTCCGCACGCCCGCCGACATTCCCTTCTCGATTCTGCTGCCCGCCTTCGTGACGTCGGAACTCAAGACCGCGTTCCAGATCGGCTTCATGATCTTCCTGCCCTTCCTCATCATCGATCTCGTCGTCGCATCCACGCTGATGGCGCTCGGCATGATGATGCTTTCCCCCACCATCATCTCCATGCCGTTCAAGCTGTTGCTGTTCGTGCTGGTCGATGGCTGGGCGCTCACCATGGGGTCGCTTGCCGGCTCCTTCGCGACATAGGGGCGGGGCGATGGAGAACGCCGATTTCTTCATGGGGCTGGCGCAGCAGGCGCTGTGGATCACGGCGCTGGCGGCAGCGCCGATCCTGATTCCGGCGCTTGTCGCGGGCGTGTTGATCGGCATGATCCAGGCGGCGACCTCCATCAACGAACAGACGCTGGCCTTCATTCCCAAGATCATCGTGGTCGGCGCCATGCTGGTGCTGTTCGGCGGGTCGATCATGGTGCTGATCGCGGATTTCACGCGCGAGATTTTCGAACGCATCCCGGACCTGCTCCAATGATCGCGCCGGGCTTCGCCAATGTGGAAGTCCAGCTCTGGATCTGGCTGATCGCCATGATCCGTCCGGGCGCGGCCTTTATCGCCGCCCCGGTCTTCGGCGCGCCTGCCGTGCCGCTGCAACTGCGCCTGATCCTCTCGCTTGCGCTGGGCATGGCGGCGCTCAACAGCGTGCATATCGTGCTGCCCGCCGATGGCGTCGCCAGTTTCCAGGGCGTGATGCTGGTCGCGGGCGAAGTGCTGGCCGGGCTCGCCATCGGCTTTGCGGTGCAGATCGGCTATGCCGCCGCGCTGGTGGCGGGCGAGGCGATCGGCAACACCATGGGCCTCAATTTCGCCGCGATGGTCGATCCGTCTTCGGGTCAGGCGACGCAGGCGGTGGGGCAGTTCCTTTCCATCCTCTCCACCTTCCTGCTGCTCGCCATGGACGGGCATCTGATGCTCGTCAGCTTCGTGGTACAGAGCTATCGGGCGCTGCCGCCCGGCGGCGCGATGCTGAGCAATGACGCCATCTGGCACCTGATCGAATTTGGCGGCGCGCTGTTGGGCGCGGGCGTGACCATTGCGCTCCCGGTCGGCTTCGCGCTGGTGCTGGTGCAGATCGTCATGGGCATGCTGGCGCGCACCGCGCCCGCGCTCAACCTGTTCGCGGTCGGCATGCCGGTGGCGCTGATGGCGGGCCTGATCCTGCTGGCGGTCACCGCGCCGATCATGGGCGAGGGGATCACCGTCGCGCTCAAGGCCGGACTCGATCAGGCCCAAAGCCTGTCGGAAGGGCGCTGATCCATGGCGGAGAGCAATGGCGGCGGCGAAAAGACCGAAAAGCCGACAGCCAAGAAGCTGAAGGACGCCGCGAAAGATGGCGACATCCTTCAGTCCCGCGATCTGGCGACGGCGCTGGTGGTGATGGCGGGCATCGGCTGGATCGCAGTCACCGGACCCTCGGTCATCGAATCCCTGTCCGACATGCTGATAGAGGCGCTGCGTTTCCGGCGGGAGGATGTGGTCAATTTCGCGCCCGCCGATCGGGGGTTCGCGCTGCTGTCCGGCATCGCCCTGCCGGTGGCGGGGATCATGCTGGCGACGCTGCTCGCCGCCATTGCCGGACCGGCGCTGCTTGGTTCGCTGGGCTTCCGGCCGGGCGCCTTCGCGCCCAAGGCGTCGAAGCTCAATCCCGCCGCCGGGCTGAAACGCATGTTCGGGCTGCAAGGGCTGATCGAACTGGTGAAATCGATCGCCAAGGTTTCGCTGCTTGGCGCGATCGGCATCTGGATGATCTGGGACCGGCTGACGCAGATCGTCGGGCTGGGCAAGGCGGGTCTCGCCCCCGCCATGGCGGATCTGGGCAATATGTTCATCATGACCTGCCTGGTGATGGCGGGCGGCCTGTTCCTGATCGCGGGCATTGATGTGCCGGCGCAGCTCATCCAGCGCTCAAAACGCCTGTCGATGAGCAAGCAGGAAATCAAGGACGAACATAAGGAAAGCGAAGGCTCGCCCGAGCTCAAGGGCCATATCCGCCGCCGCCAGTTCGAGGTGCTGAGCGGTTCCACCCGCAAGGCGGTGGCTGAGGCCAGCGTGATCATCACCAACCCGACCCATTTCGCGGTCGCGCTGCGCTACAAGCCGGGGCAGGACGCCGCGCCGGTCGTGGTGGCGCGGGGCTGCGACGCCGTCGCCGCGGCGATCCGCGAGCTGGCCGACCAGAATGGCGTGACGGTGCTGCAATATCCCGACCTTGCCCGCGCCATCTACTTCACCTCGCGCGCCGGGCAGATCGTCAACGAGGGGCTTTACATGGCCGTCGCCACGGTCCTCGCCTTCGTCTTCCGGGTCGAGAACCGCATGGCGAGCGAGTTGGACCGCCCGTTCATCACCGTGCCGGACGACCTGCGCTTCGATGCGGAAGGCAAGAAAACGGTCTGATTTCTGATGGTTGATTTGCGATCGGGAAAATGATGCATGCTTAACTAAAGCTTAGTGCTTCTTGTCCGTATAATATTCACGGGGACGCATTTAACTTGGTGCGTCATGAACGACTATTTTTCGCGGAGCAAGATATCGCCGGTTGAAAGGAGCGCGACGCGCGCGCCTTCCGCCGTGTCCGCCGTTCAGCCGGTTTCCTCCTCCGCGACGGTTCGTCAGGGCGGGGGATCGTCTGCGCAAACCGCATCGGACGATCAGGCACCCTCCGAAGGCCGCATCGCCAGCAGCGCTGAATATGCCAGGGTGCATGCCCGCATAGCCGACATATTGGCCGAACTGAGCACCCAGGGCACGACCAGGACGGTCGAAGGAGCGGCGGAGGAAATCCAGTCCATGCTGCCCGCGCCGCAGGTGCTCGTGCCGCTGCCCCCCGCTTCGAAGGAAGCCGTGGAAAGCTCCATCCGCATCGCCAGACGCATTGCCGAACGGGCCGCTATCGCCCATGTCGCGCAGGCCAATATCCGGCACGGAGCGGTCGATCAGATCATAACCGACGGCGTCTGAGAATTTGCCGGTGCGGCTATGCGCCGGACGGCGCATTTCCAAACAGTCTCTAGGCTGTAGTGACATTTTAGGGATTTCGATATTGTTGGATTTGTGATTCACCACTGGCTTTTGGAGGCTGGTGTGGAAGGCGAGGTACTGAGGGACGATCAGTGGGAGCGGCTGCGGGAGTTT